>ERZ1032107.152-NODE-152-length-16204-cov-12.972630_pt1 | contig 16204 bp, 11 predicted proteins | sample MGYA00516713_ERZ1032107 | MGnify/ENA primary metagenome ERZ1032107 (study PRJEB33718, sample SAMN03160116) | human skin metagenome | collected 2014-04-10 | study: EMG produced TPA metagenomics assembly of the PRJNA266117 data set (Human skin bacterial metagenome...
AGATTTCTGCCTGTCTCGTGGGCTCGGAGATGTGTATAAGAGACAGCCCGTAAGGTCGACCGGGGCCGGCCGGACATTGCCGGATTCGGCGCGCGCCATCCAGGCGATCAGCGACGAGCGCATGGCTTCTTCCACCGACATCTGGATCGGCTGCACCCATTCCTGCGGCACGAACACGGTGTAGCCGCCGATCATGTAGCCCATGGGCAGGTACACCGCCACGCGGTCGCCCTGGGTGAAGCCTTCGGGCAGGCCGTCCAGGTTGCGCCGCGTGATCAGGCCCACCAATTCCAGCTGCTGACCGGGAATGCGCAGCACCACCACCTGCTGGGCGGTGCTCTTGGAACCGGGCGAGAAGTAATCGGCAAAGCTCTTGAGCGACGAATAGATGCTCTTGACCACGGGCAGGTTGGTGAAAGGCATTTCCACCAGCAGCAGCACGCGCTTGACGCGCTCTTTGGACACCAGGTAACCGATCGCCAGAATGCCCAGGATGCCGAGCAACAGTCCCAGCCCCGGGAAATAGAAGCCGCCGATGAACGGGCGCAGGAACGTCAGCGCCACCGCTTCCGTCCACGCCAGGAAGATATAGAGCACGTAGATGGTCAGGGCCAGCGGCAGGACGGTGATCAGGCCGCGGAAGAAGTATTTGTAAAGACGCGTCATAGTCGAGAAAAAGCAAGAAAATCGGGGGCGGTCCATGCCGTGCTGGGACCAGAACGGCCGCCAGCATAGCAGCCGACGGCGCGGGGGCCGGTAACAATGCGCGGGAAGCGTTACCGGTCGACCGGCAGGTACAGGGTCTCCTTGATTTCCTCCATCACCACATAGCTGCGCGATTCCGCCGAGGCGGGCAGGCGCTTGAGGATTTCACCAAGCAGACGTCGGTATTCGTTCATTTCGGTCAGGCGGGCCTTGACCAGGTAGTCGAAGTCGCCCGACACCAGGTGGCATTCCATGACCTCGGGCACATACAGCAGTTCTTTTTTCACCTTGTCGAACACGTCGCCCGACTTGGCGGACAGCTTGATTTCCAGGAACACCAGCAGATTCTTGCCGAGCGCGGCCGGATTGACGCGCGCATGGTAACCGGTGATGACGCCTTCGCGTTCCATGCGCTTGACCCGGTCCGAGCAGGGGGTGGCCGACAGGCTGACCCGCTCGGCCAATTCGGTGACCGAAATGCGGCCTTCCCGCTGCAGGATATCCAGGATTTTCAGGTCGATACGGTCCAGGTCGCGCATTTCACTTTTGGGTGGCAAAAAAGCGGGGGTGTCCGAGAAAAAGCACTGCCAAAGAAAAATAATCAGTGTTTTTCACTGCGATGAGGCTCATAGACTACCGAAATTCCTGACTAAAACCAAACTTCGGAAAGAATCATGCATGTGATCGTCCTCGGCAGCGGCGTCATCGGCACCACGACCGCCTATTACCTGGCCCGCCAGGGCGCCAAGGTGACGGTGCTGGATCGCCAGCCCGGCGCCGCCCAGGAAACCAGCTATGCCAATGCCGGCCAGGTCTCGCCGGGCTATTCCACGCCCTGGGCCGCGCCCGGCATTCCGCTCAAGGCGATCAAGTGGCTGTTCAAGAAGCACGCGCCCCTGGCGATCCGCCTGGACGGCAGTCTGTACCAGCTGAAATGGATGGCGGCCATGCTGGCCAACTGTTCGGCCGAGCGCTACGCCGTCAACAAGGAACGCATGCTGCGCCTGGCTGAATATAGCCGCGACTGCCTGCGCGAACTGCGCATCGACACCGGCATCCACTACGAAGAACGCACCCGCGGCACGCTGCAGCTGTTCCGTACCGACGCCCAGATGGAAGCCGCGCGCCGCGACATCGCCGTGCTCGAAGAAGTCGGCGTGCCCTACGAACTGCTGGACCGCAACCGCCTGGTCAGCGCAGAACCGGCGCTGGCGCGCTCGCTGCACAAGCTGGCCGGCGGGCTGCGTCTGCCCAATGACGAAACCGGCGATTGCCGCCTGTTCACCACCCGCCTGGCCGAGATGGCCGCGGCCCTGGGCGTGGACTTCCGCTACAACCAGCCGGTGGCCGGCCTGACCACGGCCGGCGGCCAGGTGACCGGCGTGCGCGTCGGCGACCAGGTGCTGACCGCCGACCGTTATGTCGCCGCCTTCGGCAGCTACACCCGCGGCTTCCTGGAACCGCTGGGGCTGGACCTGCCGGTATACCCGGTCAAGGGCTATTCGCTGACCATCCCCATGAAGGACGAGGCCGCGGCACCGGTGTCCACCATCCTGGACGAAACCTACAAGATCGCCGTCACGCGTTTCGAGAACCGCATCCGCGTGGGCGGCATGGCCGAATTGTCGGGCTTTGATCTGCGCCTGAAAGACGCGCGCCGCAAGACGCTGGAACTGGTCGTCAACGACCTGTTCCCCGGCAGCGGCGACGTGCCCCGTGCCGAGTTCTGGACCGGCCTGCGGCCCATGACGCCGGACAGCACGCCCGTCGTCGGCCCCACCCGCTACGGCAACCTGTTCCTGAACACCGGCCACGGCACCCTGGGTTGGACCATGGCCTGCGGCTCGGGCAAGCTGGTGGCCGACCAGGTCATGGGCCAGCGTCCGCAGATCCGCACCGACGGCCTGGACCTGTCGCGCTACGACCGCCACACGGCCGCCCACCGGCCGCTGGTGCTGGACGGCAAGGGCGCCTGACGCCCGCGGGTTTTCCGCTTTTTCCGGCCGCCGGCCATAAGCCGGCGCCTCAATGGCCCGCTCGGTGCAAAATGCCGGTCGGGCCATTGTTCTTTGGCGGGCCGCCGGCCTCTACAATCCGGGCATGACTCATTTCCTGCATACCGCCGATTGGCAGATCGGCCGTCAATACGGCCAGTTCGAGACCGACGATGCCGCCTTGCTGGCCGAGGCCCGTTTCGATGTCGTGGCCCGCATCGCCGCGCTGGCCGCCGAGCGCCAGGTGGACGCGGTGCTGGTGGCCGGCGATGTCTTCGACACGCAGGGCGTGTCCGATCGCACCATCCGCCGCCTGTTCGCCGCGCTGGCCGCCTACAGCGGGCCGTGGGTCATGATCGCCGGCAACCACGACGCCGCGCTGGCCGACAGCGTCTGGAGCCGCGCCGGGCAACTGGACTGCATTCCGCCCAACGTGCACGTGCCGCTGCGCCCTGGCGTGGTGGACCTGCCCGCGCAGAACCTGGCCGTGCTGGCCGCGCCGCTGACCCAGCGGCACACCTATGACGACGTGACGCAGGCCTTCGACGCCATGGACACCGAGCCGGGCCGCCTGCGCATCGGCCTGGCGCACGGCAGCGTGGCGGGCCGGCTGCCCGATACCATCGACGCCACCAACCCCATCGCGCCCGACCGCGCCGCCCGTGCGCGGCTGGACTACCTGGCGCTGGGCGACTGGCACGGCTGCCTGGCCATCGACGAACGCACCTGGTATGCCGGCACCCCCGAACAGGATCGCTTTCGCGGCAACGAGCCGGGCTATGCGCTGGACGTGCGCATCGCGGCGCCGGGGGCGGTGCCCGTGGTGGAACGCGTGGCCACCGGCAAATACCGCTGGTCGGCCTGGACCGAAACGCTCAGCCTGCCCACCGATGCCCAGGCGTTGGCGCAGCGCCTGGCGGGCCTGCGGGGCGAAGACGTGCTGCGGCTGGAATTGCAGGGCCACGTCAACGTGCCCACCTGGGAAGCGCTGCAGCTGGCGGTAGACCAGGCCGCGGCCCAGGCGCGCGCCGTGCTGCCGGACTTCTCCGGCCTGCTGCTCGAACCCGACGAGGCCGACCTGGCGCAACTGGGCGCCAGCGGCTACGTCGGCGAAGTGGCGACGCAATTGCAGGCGATGCAGGCCGACCCGGAACAGGCGGCCGTTGCCAGCGAGGCGCTGCGTTTGTTGCTGCGGTTCCAGCGCGACGGGGCAGGGGGCAATGCCGCGCCCCGGGACGCTGCCGGCCGTGACGCCGCAACCCAGGGGAGCCTGCAATGAAGCTCTCGCGTATCGCCCTGGAAGAATTCCGCAAGTTCCGCCAGCCCCTGGTGCTGGACGATCTGCAAGACGGCCTGAACCTGTTCGTCGGCCCCAACGAGGCCGGCAAGAGCACGGTGGCCGCGGCCATTCGCGCGGCGTTCCTGGAACGCTACAGCACCCGCACCGTGGCCGACCTGGCGCCGCGCGGCGAATCCGGCGCGCGCCCCAGCGTGGAACTGGCGTTCGCTCATGCGGGCCACGACTATCTCTTGAGAAAGCAGTTCCTGTCGCGCGCCCGCTGCGAATTGCTGATCGACAACGGCGCCCAGCGCCTGGAAGGCGAAGAGGCCGAGAACGCGCTGGCCGCCTTGCTGGGCTTTGAATTGGCCACGCGCGGGCAGAGCAAGCCCGACCTGGCTGGCGTGCCCGGGCTGCTGTGGATCCAGCAGGGCGATGGCCAGAACCTGCAAGCGGCCGCGGGCCATGCCGGCGGCCACCTGCGCGAGGCGTTGACGCAGCTGTCGGGCGAACTGGCCTCGGGCGATGGCGACCGGCTGTACGAACGCGTGGCCACCGAACGGGCCGCGCTGCTCGACGCGCGCAACGGCCGCCCCAAAGGCATCTACAAGGACGCCGAAGACGCCCTGGCCAGCGCCCAGGCCGAGCGCGACACCTGCGCGGCCGCCAAGGCCCAGCTGGACGCCGACGTCGACCGCCTGGCCAGCCTGCGCGCCGAGCACGCGCGCGCTGATGCCGGCCAGCCCTGGAAAGACTTCGAGGCCCGCGCTGCCGAGGCCCGGGCCCGCCTGGCGGCTGTTGCCAAAGAGCGTGAAGCTTTCGACGGCCTGCAACGCGAACAGCGCCAGGCCGCGCAGACGTTGGCGGTGCTGCAAGAGCAGGTGCGCCGCGATCAGCAGGACGAGGCCGATCTGCGCGCCCTGACGGACGAAGCCGCCGCCGCGCGCGCGCGCGTGCTGGACGCGCAAGAGCCGCTGGCCCGCGCCCGCAAGCAGCGCGACGCGCATGCCGCCGCCGCCGAACAGGCCCGCCAGCGTGTTGCCGCGGTGCAGGCCGTGGCCGACCGGCACGACCTGGAACACCAGCTGCAACAGCTGGACCGCGACGTCGAACGCCTGGACGGCGCGCTGAAAGAGGCCACCACCTTGATCGAACAAGGCTCGGCCCTGAAGACCGAAGCCGTGCGCATCGAGATCGCCGATGCCGACATCCAGGCGCTGCGCAAAAGCGAACGCGCCCTGGGCGACCTGCAATTGCAGCAACAGGCCATCGCCACGCGCGTGGCCTACACCTTCGAACCTGGCCGCGAAGCGCGGCTGGACGGCGCGGCGCTGTCGAGCAACGGGGAAGTGCTGCTGACCAGCGCGGCCGAGCTTGATCTTCCTGGCGTGGGCCGCCTGCGCATCGAACCAGGCGGCAAGGACTTGCCGGCGCTGATGCGCGAACTGGCCGAGGCGCGCGCTGCCAGCGCCGCGCTGCTGTCGCGCCTGGGCGTGGCCAATGCTGCCGATGCCGAAGAACGCCACGCCCGCAGCACCGCCTTGCAGCGCGAGCTGGACGCCATGCGCAAGACCCTGGCCATTCATGCGCCCAAGGGCATCGACGTGTTGCGCGGCCAACGTGACGACGTCTTGGCCCGTCGCAGCGCCTTGCGCGAGCGGCTGGCGGCGCTGCCGCCCGCGGCCGACGCAGGCGATGTCGACCTGCCCGCCGCGCGCCAGGCGCTGCGCGATGCCGAGAGCAGTGCGGCCCAGGCGACGGAAGCGCTCGCAACGGCCCAGCGTGCGCTGGACGCCGACAGCGCGCGTGCCCAATTGCTGGAAACGCAGGCCGCCGCGCGCGGCGCCGATCTGCAATCGCCCGAACGCGCGGCGCAGCGCCAGGCCCGCGCCGGCCGGCTGGCCGAGGCGCGCAGCGGCCACGACCTGCTCGAACAGCGCCTGCAAGCCGCACAGGCGGCGCTGGCCGCGCTGCGCCCCGAGCTGCTGGAACAGGATGCGCTGCGGTTTGAAAAGTCCGCCGCAATCGAGCGCGACGCCCAGCACAAGCGCCATAGCGACATCCAGCAACTGCTGGGCAAGCTGGAGCAGGCCGGCGCGCAGGGCCTGGGCGAACGGCTGTCCGAGGCGCAAGCCGCCTGCGAACGCCTGCAACGCCGCCGCGATGAATTCCTGCGCCGCGCGCAGGCGCTGGACCTCCTGTCCACCTTGCTGGCCGGCAAGCGCGATGCCGCTACCCAACGCCTGCAAGCCCCGCTGGCGCGCCGCCTGGGCCACTACCTGGGCCTGCTGTTCCCGGATTCCGCGCTGCGGCTGGACGACGCGCTGCTGCCTGCGGCCTTGCAACGCGCAGGCGCGGAAGACCCATTGGACGCGCTCAGCTTCGGCACCCGCGAACAGCTGGGCATCCTGGCGCGCTTTGCCTACGCCGACCTGCTGCGCGAGGCAGGCCGACCGACCCTGCTGGTGCTGGACGACGCGCTGGTGCATACCGACGACGCCCGCCGCGACCTGATGAAGCGCGCGCTGTTCGATGCCGCGACGCGCCATCAGGTGCTGATGTTCACCTGCCATGGCGACGCCTGGCGCGACCTGGGCGTAGAGCAGCGGCGCATCGGCGCGATGGAGACCCCGTGAAAGCCCGACAGCAGATCATCGACGGCTTCGACAGCCTCAGCCCGCGGCTGCAAGTGGCCGCGCGCTTTGTCATCGACCATCCCAACGAAGTCGTCATCGGCTCGATGCGCACGCTGGCCGAACGCGCGGGCGTGCCGCCCGCCACGCTGGTGCGGCTGGCGCAGCAGCTGGGCTATGGCGGCTGGCCCGAATTGAAGTCGGCGTTTGCCGGCGACCTGGGGCTGAACGGGCAGGGCTACGGCGAACGCGCCCGCAGCCTGGCCCAGCGCAGCCGCCGGCCAGACTTGCTGGATGACCTGTTCCGCGCGCAGCAGGCGGCGCTGGCGGCCACCGCCGAGCAATGCCTGCCGTCGCTCAAGGCCGCTGCCAAGCTGCTCAAGCAGGCGCGCCAGGTACACGTGGCGGGGTTTCGCGCCAGCTTTTCCATCGCCCATTCGCTGGTCTACGGCTACCGGCTGTTCCGCAACAGCGTGCACCTGGTCGACGGCCTGGGCGGCAATCTGCAGATGCAGTTGCGCGCCATCGAACCGCGCGACGTGGTGGTCGCCATCAGCTTTGCGCCGTATTCCAGCGAAAGCCTGGCGGTGGCAGATGCGGCGCGCGCCGCGGGGGCATCGCTGATCGCGCTGACCGACAGCGACGCCTCGCCGCTCGCGCGCGCCGCGCAGGTGACGGTGTTGTATTCGGTGGCTGGCGCCTCGTTTTTCCCGTCGGTCACCGCGGCCATGGGCGTGACCGAAGCGCTGCTGGGCTTGCTGGTTGCCGAAGGCGGCGACGACGTGGTGGCGCGCCTGAAGCGCAACGAACAGGACCTGGTGGAATCCGGCGCCTATCTGCCGTTGGGTTCGCGCTACTGACCGTTGCCCGTGCAAACCCGGGATTGCGCCGGGAGGGTGCCTTTGTTAAGGTGTTTTGAAACAAACGTTTCTTATAAATAAATATAGATTCGTCTGTTTCTTTTCGCTAAAGCCACTTTGCCAAAGCCACTTTGCCAAAGCCACTTTGCTGAAGCCAATTCCGCTGCAACCAAGGACACACCCCTAATGAACAAGCCCTGGCGCGTTGCCATCGCAGGGTTCCATATCGAATCGGTCAGCTTCCTGCCGATCGAGGCCACCAAGGCTGATTTCGACGCCGTTGCGCTGCGCGGCGAACAGATCCTGACCGAACTGCGCGGCACCAACACGGTGATCGGCGGCTTCATCCAGGTCTGCGAGGCCCAGGGCATCGAGATGGTCCCGCTGGTGCACACTGCGCTGGGCGCGGTGGGGCCCGCGTCAGACGAGGCCGTTGCCTGTTACGCCGATGAGATCGCGCAGGGTCTGCGGCAGCACGCCGGCACGCTCGATGGCGTGCTGCTGTTCCTGCATGGCGCCTGCTGGGCGCCGTCGTATCCCGACCCCGAACGCCATTTCCTGCGGCTTGTGCGCCAGGCCCTGGGGCCGGACAAGCCGCTGATGGTGGCGTTCGACTATCACGGCAACCTGGACGCCGACACGCTCGAGTGCGTCACCGCGCCGTTCGCCTACCGCCGCTCGCCCCACACCGATACCGGCGAAACCGGCGCGCGCGCGGCCGATTGCCTGGCGCGCACGCTGCGCGGCGAGATCGCGCCGGTGTGGGCCATCGCCAAACCTGACGTGCTGGTGCCCAGCATCTTCAGCGCCACCGCCTTGCAGCCGCTCGCGGGCATCATCGACGCCGGCAAGCAGCGGGACGCGGCGTGCGCGGGCTACAGCGATACGTCCGTCATGGCGGGCTTTTCCTATGCCGATGCGCACAACACGGGCTTTTCGGTGCTGTGCGTGCGCGACGGAGACCGTGCGGGCGCCCAGGCCGCGGCCGATGCACTGGCCGGGCAGATCCTCGCGCAACGCCATGCCTTGTACCGCCCATTGCCGGTGTACGAGATCGACGCGGCGGTCGACCAGGTGCTGGCGCAATTGCGCCGCGAACCTGCCGCCGGCCGGCCCTATGTGCTGCTCGAGCATGCCGACCGCATGAACGATTCAACCTACCTGGTGGACGCGTTGCTGCAGCGGGGCGTGACGCGCGCGGCGGTGCCCTTCATCTGGGACGCAGCCGCCGCGCAGCAAGCGGCCCAGGCCGGCGCGGGCCAATGCATCCGGCTGCGGCTGGGCGCGCACAGCTCGGACAAGGCCGGCCCCAAGCTCGAGGTCGACGCCCGCGTGCTGTGGGCCGGGCCGAAGCAGTACCGGGTATCTGGCGACTACATGCGCGGCATGCCGGTGGACCTGGGCGTCAGCGCCTTGCTGGACGTGAGCGGCATATCGGTCAGCGTGGTCAGCCATTTTGCCTTCGCGGTCGACGGCGACGCCTTCACGCAGTTCGGCCTGCGGCCCGAGGATTTCGACATCATCGTGCTGCGTTCCAAAACCCATTTTCGCGCCTTCTATGAACCCCTGGCGCACGACATCCTCATCGTCGACACGCCCGACTATGGCGTGGCGGACCTGCGCAAGCTGCCGTACCGGCATGTCGACGTCACGCGCGCCTTTCCGTTTGTCGATGCGCCTCACGCGGGCGCGTTCCCGGCAGGCGATGCGCCAGCCGCCAGCGCCGGCCCGGCTTGACGGCAGCCGGCCGCGCCGGTAGCCTGTGCGGGTTCATTCTCGAACGTCTATCGATCCCCATGCCCGACGTCACGCTTCTCGCCGATTCCGCTTTCGCTGCCCATGCAGCGGCTGCCGGCGCGCGTGCCCGCCGTTGGCATGCGGCATCGCCTCCTGTCTTTTCTCCTGTCGTCTGCACGGTCGTTTCGCCGCCGCAGTCGCCGCCCAGGACTGTCCGGCCGGTCTTTGTCCGGCCCGTGGCATCGCCGCCGGTGGCGCCGCCGCGCGGCGTCGTGACGGGTGTATCGGGTGTATCGGGCGCTTATCCGCCGGTTGCTCCGGTTGCGCCTGTGACGCCCGTCACGCCCGTCGTCGGCTGATCGCCGCAGACTTTCCGCTCCCGCCTCGTTGCCCGTTTCATCCGCGCTGATGCGCCGACGCCTGTGCGTCCGCCGCGCGCCTGACGGTGCTTGGCCCGCTTGTGCTTCTTGACTCGTGCGTCCGGACTCGTGCGTCCTGACTTATGCGTCCTGAAGCGCCTGCCGGCCGCGGGAGCCTGTTCCCTTCCTGACAGGTAGAACCCTTCATGTCTTTCAATCGCAATACGTGGACCGCCTATGGGTCCACCACCTTGTTCGTGCTGCTGTGGAGCGGCGGCGCGATCTTCGCCAAGTGGGGCCTGGCGCATGCCTCGGCCTTCGGCTTCCTGCTGGCGCGCTTCATCCTGGCCCTGGCCGTGCTGTGCGTGCTGGTGAGGCTGCGACGCGGGGCGCTGCTGCCCGCGCCGGGCACGCGCGGCATCGTCGCGCTGACGGGCCTCTTGTTGATCGGCAGCTACTCCATCTGCTATCTGCTGGCGCTGGACCACGGCATCACGCCGGGCGTGTTGGCCACGTTGCTGGGCGCGCAGCCCATCCTGACGCTGGCGCTGATGGAGCGGCGCTATCCGCCCGCGCGGCTGGCGGGCCTGTTCCTGGCGTTGTGCGGCCTGGTGATGGTGGTGTACCAGAGCATCGGCATGGCGCGCTTTTCCGTGGCCGGCATGGTGTTCGCGTTTGCCGCGCTGGCCAGCATGACGGCCGGCGCGATCCTGCAAAAGCGCGTGCGCCAGGCGCCGATGGACGTCATGCCGCTGCAGTACGCCGTCAGCCTGGCGCTGTGCCTGGTGTTCGTGCCGTTCCAGCCGATCCGTGTGGAATGGAACATCGGCTTCATCGTGCCGCTGCTGTGGATGGGCCTGGTGATCTCGGTGGGCGCCACGCTGCTGTTCTACCGCATGATCCAGGCGGGCAACCTCGTCAACGTCACCAGCCTGTTCTACCTGGTGCCGGCCGGCACGGCGGCGCTGGACTACCTGGTGCTGGGCAATCGCCTGTCCGCGCTGAGCCTGGCGGGCATGGCAGCGATCCTGCTGGGATTGATGCTGGTGCTGCGCACGCCGGCGGCGGCTCGGCCTGCGGGCTGAGGTATTGTGCGGCGCGGTGTCGTCGAACGACATCGCGTCGCGTTCGGCCTTGCCCGGTGGTGCCGGGCAAGGCGCCGCGCGCAAGAGGGCGCGTTACGCGTGTTCGGCCTGTTCCTGGCCGGCCCAGTGGCCGCTGACCAGCTGGGCAGGCCGCTCGCAGGCCTGAACCCGCGCGCACACGGACCATGCATCGAGCCGCACGTTCAGCCCGGCATAGACGCCATGGCCGGTACCGGCTTCGATCCGCCCCTCGGCGCACACGCCTTCGCCTGCGCGGATCGAGCCTTCCGCGCAGATATCCTCGCCCGCGATCAAACCCCAGCCCGTGGCCAGGTGGCCGCCGCAGCGAATGGTGGCGCCGGCCTGGATGCCGCTGGCCGCGTCAATGTCCTTGCCCGCCTGCACTTCGCCGCCGGCCTTGATGCCCTGGCCGCATTTCAGGGCGCCTTGCACCTGGATGTCCTGACCGGCCCGCAGGTGGCCGGTCACGGCCAGGTCCTGCCCGGCGCAGATGTCCCACTTGGCGCGCAGGTTGCCGCGGCAATCCAGCGCCGTCGCAACCTCGATGCCCCATTCGGCCGACACGTCGCCGCCCGCGCGCAGATCGCCCGCGCTGGCGATGTTGCCGCCGGCCACGATGTTCTCGCCCGCCACGATCGATTCCCCGGCCCGGATGCCGCCGCCGGTGACGATGCTGCGCCCGGCGCGCACCACGCTGTCCACCGTGATACCCATGCGCACCTCCAGCGTGCCGGCAAAGACGATGGCGGTGGCGTCCAGCGTGTCCAGCTTGAGCACCGCGTCGGTGGGGCCGAACTGATCCAGCAGCCAGCAGGCGTCGCCCACGCGCCCGTCGGCCACCAGGGCATCCAGGACGGCCTGGTAGTCCCCCTGTCCGTTGTGGTCCCGCAGGAACCATTTGTAGCCCCCGGCGCAGGGGTTCTTGGCTTTGACGAATTTCTTGGTGAGTTGCATGGCGCTAAATGGCGATCAAGGCGTGACGCCGCCGCCGGACAAGGCCGGCAGGCGGAGTGGAAACGTGGCCAGGCGCCCGGCCAGATGGCAGGGCGGTCGTGCCGGACGGCATTCGGCCAAGGCGCGAGAACCGTCAGGCGGTCAGGCGTACCCAGGGCCGGCGGCAGGCCGGTGGCTTAGAGGGAAAGGGAAGGGCGAAGCCGGCCGATCAGCCGGGCTTGGAGCGCGCGTAGGCGGAACGCGCGGCGACTTCCTGCGAGCTCAACAAGGTCGAGCGCAGGGCGCAGAGGGCGCAGGCAGCGGATGAGAGAAGAGAGAATTCAGTTCGCACGGGGCGAATGGTAGCAGAGGGGACAAGACTTGCCCCGCCCCAGAGGAGCGAGGCAAAAATAGCCGTCCGGCCGCGCGGCCGCCCGAAGGCCGGACAGCCCCCTTGGGGGGCAGCAAGCGCGCGGTGCGCGCGCAGCGTGGGGGCCTTAATTCGTCGACTGAATGTTGCGTTCCTTAGCGATGCGCTGACGCAGCTCCAATTCACGCTTGATCTGCGCCGCGTATTCCGCAGGCGTATTGCCGTCCACCAGCGAACCGCCGTCGGCCAGGCGCTGGATGATCTTCGGATCCTTCAGCGCCTTGACGGTGGCGTCGTGGATGCGGTCGATCACGGCCTGGGGCGTGCCGGCGGGCGCGACCAGGCCGTACCAGGCCATGTTGTCCATTTCCGGCAGGCCGCCTTCCTTGAACGTGGGCACGTCCGGCAGGGTGGGCAGGCGGCTGGGCGCGGCCACGGCCAGGGCGCGCAGCTTGCCGGCCTGGATGTGGGGCATGGACGAGGGCAGGTTGTCGAACTGGGCGTTGACCTGGCCGGCGATCACGTCGTTCAGGGCCGGGCCCGAACCGCGGTAGGGCACGTGCACCATGTCGGTCTGGGTCAGGGACTTGAACAGTTCGCCGTCCAGGTGGCCGATGCCGCCCGCGCCCGACGAGGCATAGCTGTACTTGCCCGGGTTGGCCTTGAGCAGGGCGACGAACTCGGTCAACGTCTTGGCCGGCACCGCCGGGTTCACCGTCAGCACGTTGGGCACGTTCACCATATTGGTGATGGGTGCGAAGTCCTTGAGCGGGTTGTACGGGTTCTTGGGGTTGGTGGCCGGGTTGGTGGCCATGGTGCTGACGGTGGCCACGCCCAGCGTGTAGCCGTCGGGGGTGGAGCGCGCCAGAGCGTCGGCGCCGATCGAGCCGCCGCCGCCGCCGCGGTTTTCCACGACAACGGCCTGGCCAAGCTCGCGGCCCAGGCCTTCGGCCACGACGCGCGCGACGATGTCGGTGGTGCCGCCGGCCGCGAACGGCACGATCAGGCGGATGGGCCGGTTGGGGTAGGCATCGGCGGCCTGTACGGCGGAACTAAAGCAGACGCCTGCGATGGCGGCGGCAAGGACGGCCTTGGCTTGGGACAGCACGGTCAAGAGTCTTCTCCATATTTTTTGAAATCCGACCCGGCCGGCTTCGATGGCCGGCGTCGGTGAAGCGCGCCTGGCTCGGATTCTGGCCAGGCCGACACTTCGTGGGCGCCATTGCACACAGTTCCAGCCAGTGGGTCAATCGGGATTCCCCCACCCAGCGTGGGGGTATTTGTCCCGGCTTGCCAGGTCGCCGAAAATAGGGGCAGAAGCCGGAAAAAACGTATGCTGACAACAACTTGAACGCTATCGGGGCCAGAACGCATGCGCAATGATTGCGCAGCGATCGTGCTGTCTTTAGCCCGGTACGCGCATAAATCGCTGCATAACTTACAAGAATCTGATATTTTTCGGATGAGATTCTTGGCCGGTCTTGCAAGAAAGCTATTGCGTTTGTTTCTGTCTGCGCCGTTCAATGGGCGTTGGTTGATGTCCCCACGGGGCAACGTGTAGTGCAGCGACGCACCGGGCCAGGGTTCCGTCCGTTTTTCAATCCCCGGTCTGTTTCGTCTCTCGCTGCTTGCGCTGGCGGGAGGGGGCCCGGACATTCTCGGAACGCCATGTCGCTGATACTGATCCTCGCTCTGCCGTTTGCCGGCAGCCTGTGCGCCGCGCTGCTGCCTTCCAATGCCCGCAATGCCGAGGCCTGGTTGGCGGGCATCATCGCCCTGACGTGCGCGGTTCTGGTGGGCAGCCTCTATCCTCAAGTCGCCAACGGCGGCGTCATCCGCGTGGACATGCCCTGGGCGCCCGCGCTGGGGCTGCAGTTCTCGCTGCGCATGGACGGTTACGCCTGGCTGTTCGCCCTGATCGTCTCCGGCATGGGCGCGCTGGTGGTGCTGTATGCGCGCTATTACATGTCGCCGGAAGACCCGGTGCCGCGCTTTTTCTCGTTTTTCCAGGCCTTCATGGCCGCCATGCTGGGCGTGGTGCTGTCGGGCAACCTGATCCAGCTGGTCATGTTCTGGGAAATGACCAGCCTGGCCTCGTTCATGCTGATCGCCTATTGGCATCATCGGCTGGACGCCCGCCGCGGCGCGCGCATGGCGCTGACGGTCACGGGCGCGGGCGGCCTCTGTCTGCTGGCCGGCGTGCTGATCCTGGGCCATATCGTCGGCAGCTATGACATGGACCGCGTGCTGGCGTCGGGCGACCTGGTGCGCGCCGATCCCTGGTACCCGGCCGTGCTGGTGCTGGTGGCGCTGGGCGCGCTGACCAAAAGCGCGCAGTTCCCGTTCCATTTCTGGCTGCCCAACGCCATGGCCGCGCCCACGCCGGTGTCGGCCTACCTGCACTCGGCCACCATGGTGAAGGCCGGGGTGTTCCTGCTGGCGCGCTTCTGGCCGGTGCTGGCCGGCACCGATGAATGGTTCTGGATCATCGGCGGCGCGGGCCTCATCACCCTGGTGCTGGGCGGCTACGCGGCCATTTTCCAGCAGGACATGAAAGGGGTGCTGGCGTATTCCACCATCAGCCACCTGGGCCTGATCACGCTGCTGCTGGGCCTGAACAGTTCGTTGGCGCTGGTGGCGGCGGTGTTCCACATGGTCAACCACGCCACCTTCAAGGCCTCGCTCTTCATGGCGGCGGGCATTGTCGACCACGAAACCGGCACCCGCGACCTGAACCGCCTGTCGGGCCTGTACAAGGCCATGCCGATCACGGCGACCTTGGCAATGGTGGCGGCGGCGTCCATGGCCGGCGTGCCGCTGCTCAACGGCTTCATCTCCAAGGAAATGTTCTTCGCCGAGACCACCTTCGTCAGCGGCGACTGGGTCACCCGCATGGGGCTGCCGCTGGCGGCCACGGTGGCGGGGGCCTTCAGCGTGGCGTATTCGCTGCGCTTCATCCTGCAAGTGTTCTTCGGCCCGCCGGCCACCGACCTGCCGCGCGCGCCGCACGAGCCGCCGCGCTGGATGCTGTTCCCCAGCGCATTGCTGGTGCTGATCTGCCTGCTGGTCGGCGTCCTGCCGGGCGTGACCCTGGGCCCGTTCCTGGCCACCGCCGCGCAAAGCATCCTGGGCAACGACATGCCCGAGTACAGCCTGTCGGTCTGGCACGGCGTGAACCTGCCGCTGGTCATGAGCTTCGTGGCCATGACCTCGGGCGTGGTGCTGTACCTGGCGCTGCGCGCGCACCAGCGCGCCAACCCGGGCCGCGTGCCGTTCATCTACCGACTCGATGGCCGCCGGTCGTTCGAGACGCTGCTGGACGGCTCCAGCGTGGCGGCCGCCTGGCTGCTGCGCTGGCTGGCCTCGTCGCGCCTGCAGGTGCAGATGCTGTTGATCGTGCTGGGCACGCTGTTCGTGGCCTGGCTGCCGCTGCGGGCAGGGGGCTGGCTGGAAGGCACCGGCCGCATGGCAGAGGTCGACCCGGCCTTTGCACTGCTGTGGCTGGTCGGGTGCGTCTGCGCCGTGGCCGCCGCCTACCAGGCCAAGTACCACCGCCTGGCATCGCTGGCCCTGGCCGGCGGCGCGGGCCTGGTCACCTGCCTGACCTTCGTCTGGTTCTCGGCGCCCGACCTGGCGCTGACGCAGCTGTCGGTGGAAGTCGTGACGCTGGTGCTGTTGCTGCTGGGCCTGCGCTGGCTGCCGCGCCGTATCGAGCAGGACGAAGAAGAAGGCCTGGGCGCCACGCTGCGCGCCCGCGGCCGCCGGCTGCGCGACCTGCTGATGGCCACGGCCGCTGGCACCGGCATGGCCGCGCTGGCCTACGCGGTGCTGGTGCGTCCGCAAGGCGACACCATTTCGTCCTATTTCGTTGACCGGGCGCTGCCCGATGGCGGCGGCACCAACGTGGTCAACGTGATCCTGGTCGACTTCCGCGGCTTCGATACCTTTGGCGAAATCACGGTGCTGGGCATCGTGGCCCTGACGGTCTACGCGCTGCTGCGCCGCTTCCGGCCCGCCGCCGAAAGCGCCGACCTGCCGCGCCAGCAGATCGACCAGGACGGCCCGGTGCCCGCCGCACCCGACATCAAGACCGTCGTGCCCAAGGGCTCGATGATGGTGCCCACCGTGCTGGTGCGCCTGCTGCTGCCCACGGCCGCGCTGATCTCGGTGTATTTCCTGCTGCTGTCTCTTATACACATCTGACGCTGCCGACGAGCGATCTAGTGTA
>ERZ1032107.156-NODE-156-length-16071-cov-14.597965_pt1 | contig 16071 bp, 14 predicted proteins | sample MGYA00516713_ERZ1032107 | MGnify/ENA primary metagenome ERZ1032107 (study PRJEB33718, sample SAMN03160116) | human skin metagenome | collected 2014-04-10 | study: EMG produced TPA metagenomics assembly of the PRJNA266117 data set (Human skin bacterial metagenome...
AGATTTCTGCCTGTCTCGTGGGCTCGGAGATGTGTATAAGAGACAGGGGCCGCTCAAGCATGTTGATGGAACGCAGCAGGGTCGACTTGCCGGCGCCGCTGCGCCCGATGATGCCGAACACCTCGCCGCGCGAGATCGAAAACGAAATGTCCGACAGCGCTGCCACCGAGCCCTGCGGGCCGGGATAGTGCTTCTGCAGGCCTTCGAAGACGATGTGCGCATCCGGCGCCGCGCCGGCCTCGGCCTGCGCGGCTTCGTGCGGCAGGGAAAACTCGTGTTGGATCATGACGCGCTTAGAAGACCGGGATCACCGAGCCTTCGTACTTGCTCAGGATGAACTGGCGCACTTCCTCGGAGTGGTAGGCCTTGACCAGTTCCGGCACCCACGGCGCGTTCTTGTCCTTTTCGCGCACGGCAATGATGTTCACGTAGGGGTTGTTTTCTTTCTTCTCGACCGCGATGCCGTCGCGCGTGGCGATCAGCCCGGCCTGGTAGGCAAAGCTGTTGACGATGGCCGCGGTGTCCACGTCAGGCAGCGAGCGGGCCAGCACCACCGAGGCGCTTTCCACGAAGTCCAGCTTCTTGGGGTTGGACGTCACGTCCGCCAGCGTGGCGGTTCCCGTGGCCGGATCGAAGCCGTCGCGCAGCGTGATCAGGCCGTTGTCGCGCAGGATCACCAGCGCGCGGGTCTGGTTGCTGGGGTCGTTGGGAATGCCGACCTTGGCGCCGTTGGGCAGGTCTTTCAGCGACTTGTACTTCCTGGAATAGAACGCGATGGGCGAGATCAGCGTGTTGGCCACCGACACCAGCTTGTAGCCGCGCTGCTTGATCTGGTCGTTCAGGAAGGGAATGTGCTGGAAGGCGTTGGCGTCCAGGTCACCGTTGTTCAGCGCCTCGTTGGGGCTGGCGGTGCCGGTGATGACGATCGGTTCGACGGCCAGGCCATTCTTCTTGGCGACCTGCGCCACGACTTCCCAGATCTGCTCGTCGACGCCGCCGCGCACGCCCACCTTCAGGGGCTTGGGATCGGCCGAGAATGCCGGTCCGTGGAACATCGCCGCAGCGGCCAGCACGGCACCCAGCAGACCCTTGATGAGCGTGCCCGTGCGGGCGGAGAAAGTACGGGGAGTCATATGGGAATCGCCTCTAAGTCAAACCGGTTATGAGAGAGACGATTCTAGGGATGGCCCTTGCGCGCACGAACGAATAGTTGGTTGAGTCCTTATTACAGGGGTGTTTGGTTATGTGGCGGGCGCATATGGCGGCAAGCCTTCAGAACGGCTTGACGACCACCAGCGTCACGATCACCGCGGCCGCAATGACCGTGAACGGCGCATACAGATCGACCAAGGGCGGTCGTTTGGCGCTGCCCTGGGCCAGGCGGCGCAGTGCGGCGCTCTGGATGCCCAGCAGCGCCGACAGCGCCAGCGCCAGCGCCACCTTGATCCACAGCCAGTCCATGGCGAACCAGCCAAAGGTCATGGCCAGGTGCAGGCCGACCAGCCAGGCCAGCACCATGGCCGGCGTGGTCACGAACAGCGTCCAGCGGCGCAGCGCGCCCAGCATCTTGCGTTCTTTCGGCGCCTCGTCGCTGTCGGGCGGCTGCGACGACAACAGGAACAGGGACACGAACAGCGAGCCGCACAACCATGTGACCACGGCGGCGACATGCAGCATTTTCAGGAGTTGGTAGGTCATGCGCGGCATTATCGCCGGACGGCGGGCGGATACGGGGCGGTATTGCGGCCCGGGTTTGCGCTGGGGCAAACGGGATGACGCCGGGCGCCAAGGCCGCGTTTGAATCCCGCCGTGGCGGCGGCCTGCGCCGCATGTTGAAGGAGAAAGTCTGCGCCGCCTATTGGAGAAGACGGTCTGCGCCGCCAGTCGGGGAAGTTACTTGGCGGCGTCGGCCGCCGGTTGCGTGGCGGGCGTAGCGGGCGTCGCTGCCGGCGTGGCCGCGGCAGGCGTGGTGGGTGCGGTGGGGCTGGAGGCCGCCGCAGCCGGAACCGCCGCATCCCCCTTCACCGCCGGGCTGGCCGGCGCGGCGGACGCCCCGGCAGCGTTGGCAGGCGCGGCGGCAGGCAGTGCCCGGGCCGGCTCGGCCGCGGGCTTGTCGCCGGCCGCCGGCGCACCGCTGGCCGTGGACGGATTGAGCGTATCGGCCGGCGCGTCCGGCGTGGTCACGGGGTCCGCGGGCGGCTTTGGCGCGGCAGCCTTGCCGCGGCCGGGCGGCGGCACGTGGGGCGCTGCGGCGGCCTGCGCATCCGGCAGGAAGCGCTGCAGCAGCTGGAAGAAACCTTCATAGAACGCCGGCCGCGACACGGTCTGGCTGGCCGTCTTGACCAGCGAATCGTCGCTGGCGCCGAACGGCATCGACACCTGCCCCAGCACGCTCACGCCCACGCTGGCCGAGCTGGAGGTGCGCTTGATGGAATAGCGGTCCTGCACGGCGTTGGCGAACACGGTGGCGCGCTCGTTGGCGGCACCGTCCGAGGCGCAATCGATGTTGAAGCTGATCTGCGTGTGCTGGCCGTCGTCGCCCTGGAAATTCTTGTGGCCGGTGACGCGCGAACCTTCGAACTTGTCGATGTTGTAGCCCTGGCTGAGCAAGGCCCGCCGCCCGGCGTCGCACGCCGTGTTGCTGCCCGCGGCGACCGACCGCGAGTAGGTGTCGTTCTGGGTGAAGTCTTCTTTTTCGAAAGCGGCTTTGGGAGCGGCGCATCCCGCCAGGACGGCTGCCAGGGCAGCGCACAACGGAAGGGCAAGACGAGGGGTGACGCGGGGCATGAAAAAATCCGGCTTCGGGGCGACGGGGGGATTATCGGCCAAGGGCCGAGCGTCCGGCGCCCGCGCTAGCCTGCGCAGTGATGAGTTGAAACAGCTTTATAGCCCATCTGCGGCGGCGGTGCCCGCGGGCACATGCCGTAACCCTTATGTGTCAAGGCGTAGCCCGCGCCGGCACGGGCGCCGCGCCGCCCGGGGCCGGCCCCTGCTCGGCCAGGGTCTCTTCCCGCACCAGACTGCGCCGATACTTGCCGCAGCCCACGGCCAGAAGACCGATGCACAGCAGCGTGGCCACCCCGATCAGCAGCGACATGGAATGGCCCACCGCCGCGGGCAGTTTGAACAGGCGATCCGTCAGCAAGGCCACCGCCGTCGTGCCCGCCCCCAGGCCAATCAGGTTCGAGATCAACAGGAACAGCGCCGACACCTGCGCACGCAGCTGGTTGGGCGGCAGGATCTGCATCGCGGCGGTGGACGTGGGCATGGGAAACGAGGCAAAGAACATCGCCGGCAGCAGCAGGCCCACCGACAGCCACAGGCCGTCGACCTGGGTGAACGCCACGGCGGGCACGGCCATGCCGACTGCGCCGATGACGCCGGCCCGCAGCGGCGCATCGCTATAGCCGCGCTTGGCCAGCCAGTCCATCAGCCAGCCGCCGCAGAATACGCCGGCCGTATTGGCCACCAGCACCACCACGCCCAGCATGTAGCCCACGTCCACCGGCGACAGGCCGTACTTGCGCATGTAGAAAGCGGGCGTCCAGCCCAGCAGGCAGAACAGGATCATGGCGTAGAACGAAAACCCCAGGTAGTGGCAGAAGAACGTGCCGCGATGCCGCCCCAGGAAACGAAAGGTCTCGCCCACCGAGGGCTTTTGCGCCTGCCCGGCCGCATCGCGGCGCACGCCGCGGCGCTGCGGATCGCGCACGGTCAGCAGAATCAGCAGCGCCACCAGCAGCCCGGGCAGGCCGACAATGAAGAAGGTCACCTGCCAGGGCCGCAGCGCACCCAGCAGCGGCACCGCCACGCTGTCCACGCTTTTGAGCAGGTTGATGACGTAGCCGCCGATCAGGAAGGCCATGCCGCCGCCGATGAACGAGCCGATGGAATAGATGCCCACCGCGCGGCCCAGCTTGTGGCGCGGAAACATGTCGCTCAGCATCGAATAGGTGGCGGGCGACAGCGCGGCCTCGCCCACGCCCACGCCGATGCGCGCCAGGAACATCTGCGCGAAGCTGCGCGACAGGCCACAGGCCGCGGTGGCCAGGCTCCAGAACGCCACGCCGATGGCGATGATGCGGGGCCGCGAATAGCGGTCGGCCAGCAGCGCGATGGGAATGCCCATGAAGGCGTAGAACAGCGAGAACGCCAACCCGTGCAACAGGCTGAATTGCGTGTCCGACAGTTGCAGGTCGTGCTTGATGGGCTCGATCATCAAGGCCAGGATCTGCCGGTCGACGAACGAAAATATGTACGCTAGCATGCAGATCAGGACGACATACCACTCGTAGGCATAGCTGGTCTTGGCCGCGTCGTTTCGGGGGTCGCCCATCATGTTTTTCCCTTGTATCGCAACGGGATCGCGCCGGCCCCGCCAGGGTGGCGGCTGCGTCCCCTTGTCTGGTTCGCCAATCCGGGTTTGCGTCGGCAGGCCCCAATGGCTGCATCTTTTGTAGGCCTTTGCGTCCACCGGCTCTATACCGGGCGCGCAATGGCTATTCCCGGGGCGCAGGAAAGCATGTTCCAAGACACCTATCCGCTGCAACGCCATTGCCTGCTCAATTCGGGCAATGTCTCTGAAATCACGGACCAGGTCAGCCAGCACCTGTGGTCGCACCGCATGTGCGTGGCCCCGGGCGAGCCCATGCGCTCGCGGCTGTACGGAGTGTTCTTCGGCAGCGCCGCGCTGTTCGACCTGCACTACGGCGCCGATGTCGAAATCGATGCCGGCGACATCGCCCGCTACTACCTGGTGCGCGTCACGCTGCAAGGCGCCGGGCTGGTCACGCTGGGCAAGCGCAGCGCGCTCTTGCGCGAAGGCAGCCTGACCATTTCGTCGCCGTCCGAACGCAGCATCATCCGCATCGGCCAGGACTGCCGCAGCCTGATCCTGCGCATCGAACGCCAGGCCCTGGAGCGCCACCTGCAGCAGCTGCTGGACCGCCCGGTCAAGCAGCCGCTGGTATTCGACCTGGAAGCCGCCCCTGGCTCGGCGGGCCTGGCGGCCGTGCAGGAAACGCTGGACTACCTGTGCCGCCTGTACCGCCACCCCGCCATCGAAGGCGTGACACAGACGCTGGCCGCAGGCTTTTCCGACTATCTGGTGTCGTTGCTGCTGACCCAGCTGCCGCACAACTATTCCGATGCACTGCGCGCCGACCGCCGCCAGCCGCTGCCCCAGCACGTGCGCCGCGCCCGCGACTACATCGAAGAACACATCGACGCGCCCATTGCCCTGACCGACCTGGCGGCGCATTGCGGCGTGTCCATCCGCACCTTGCAGAACGGCTTCACGCAGTTCCTCAAGCAAAGCCCCAGCGACTACCTGCGCAACCGCCGGCTGGCGCTGGCGCACGCCGCGCTGGGGCAAGCGCGAGACGGCGACAGCGTCACCGACATCCTGCTGCGCTGCGGCGTCACCAGTTTCGGCCACTTCGCCACGCATTACCGCAAGCGGTATGGCTGCCTGCCGTCCGACACGCTCAGGCAGCGCCGCGCCTGTACGCCCTGATAGCGGCGGGATGGCGCTTGAAGCAGTGCTTGGTCGCTGCCTGATCGTTGCCTGATCGTTGCTTGGCCGCTGCTTGGTCGCCGCCTGATCGCCGCCTCATCGCCGCCAGACTGCGGCCGCTGCCATGTCACGCACCTCGCCGCCCTACATTTGCTTGCCGATTCGGTATCCCGCCTGCGCGTTCGGCGCAGACCGCGCCTTGCCCCGTCGCTAGGATCAAAGCCTCTATAGAAGGAGCTTGATCATGCGCATCGGCGTTATTGGCGGCGGCCACGGCTGCTACGCGGCGGCGGCCGACCTGGTGGAAAAAGGGCATCGCGTGCGGCTGTGGCGCCGCGACGAGGCCGCGTTCGACAGCCTGCGCCAGGCCGGCGCCCTCACAGTGACCGACTATCGCGGCACGCGCCGCATCCCGCTGGGCGACGGCCCCGGCCAGCTGGAACTGGCGGCTGACCTGGGCGCCGCGGCAGACGGCGCGCAATTGCTGGTGATTCCGCTGCCGGCCACGTCCCACGCCGCACTGGCGCCTGACCTGGCGCCGCACCTGCAAGACGGCCAGGTGGTGTTCCTGCCGCCCGGCACCTTCGGCAGCCTGCTGTTCGCCCGCGCCCTGAAAGACGCCGGCAACCCGGCCGAGGTGGCCTTTGCCGAGACCGGCACCCTGCCCTATCTGGCGCGCAAGCACGGCGACCGCGTCGTGATCAGCGCCTACGCCACGCGCCTGCCCACCGGCGTCTTTCCCGGCCGCCTGTCCGGCCCCGCCCTGGAAGTGCTGGCGCAGGCCTACCCCAGCATCGAGCCGATCGAAGACGCGCTTTCCGGCGCGTTGATGAACGCAGGGCCGGTGATCCATCCGCCGCTGATCCTGATGAACGCCGGCCCGCTGGAACACTTCGACAAGTGGGACATCCACAACGAAGGCACGCAACCGTCCATCCGCCGCGTGACCGACGCGCTGGATGCCGAACGCATCGCCGTGCGCACGGCCCTGGGCTATGCGGCGCCGCACTTTCCGCTGGCCGACCACTACGCCACCGAGGGCGATGAATGGATGTACGGCCGCGGCGCGCACGGCAAGCTGACCGACAGCGGCGACTGGCGCGAGAACATCGACCTGGCCCGCCACCGCTACATGCTGGAAGACACGCAGCTGGGCCTGACCTTCCTGGTGTCGACGGGCCGCTGGGCCGGCGTGCCCACGCCGGTGGCGCAGGGCCTGCTCAGCGTGGCTTCGGCCGTGACGGGCCGCGACCTGTATGCCGAAGGCCGCACGCTGGAAGCCCTGGGCCTGCACGGCCTGTCGCGCAGCGCCATGGCCACGTTGCTGGCGCAAGGGGGCTGAACATGGACAAGACCTTGTGCGTGGTCGGCGCCGGCCGCATGGGCATCGGCATCACGCTGTCGTACATCCATGCCGGGTTGCCTGTCACCCTGATCGATATCAAGCCGCGCGAACGCGGCGAACAGGCCGAATACTTCGCGCGGGTGCTGGGCGACCTGCGGCGCGAACTGGCCACGCTGACGCGGCTGGGCCTGCTGGACGCGGCACAGGCCGACATTGCGCTGGGCCGCGTGCGCCTGACTACGCGCGACGACGCCCGCGCGGACCTGGCCCACGCCCGGGTCGTGTTCGAAGCCGTGCCCGAGCGCCTGGACGTCAAGCGCGACACCTTCGCCTGGCTGGGGCGGGCCTGCGCACCGGACAGCGTCATCGCGTCCACCACGTCCACCTTCCTGGTGACCGAACTGGCCGCGCTGGTACACGCGCCCGGCCGCTTCCTGAATGCGCATTGGCTCAACCCGGCGTATCTCATTCCGCTGGTGGAAGTGAGCCGCGGCCCGCAGACGGCGGACGCCGCGTTGCAGGACCTGCTGGCGGTGCTGCGGCTGGCCGGCAAGACGCCGGTGCAATGCGCGCCGGCGGCCGGCTACATCGTGCCGCGCATCCAGGCCCTGGCCATGAACGAGGCGGCCCGCATGGTCGAGGAAGGCGTGGCCAGCGCCGAAGACATCGATACCGCCGTGCGGCTGGGCTTCGGCCTGCGCTTCTCGGTGCTGGGCCTGCTGGAATTCATCGACTGGGGCGGCGGCGACATCCTGCATTACGCGTCCCGCTATCTGGCCGATGCCATCGACCCCCGCTTTGCCGCGCCGGACATCATCGCGCGCAACATGGAAGCCGGCCGCAACGGCCTGCGCGAAGGCCAGGGCTTCTACGACTACGCCGGCATGGACGTGGATGCCTACAAGCTGCGGCGGCTGGGAGAGCTGTGCGACCGGTTGCGCATCATGGGCTTGCTGCCGCGTCATGACGCGGCCCGGGAAATGGGCGACGTTCGGTAAATAGGCAGGGCCCGGGTGGACGGCATTACCGTCGCAGGCAACGGCCAGGGGCCAGGCAGCGCCGCCGCACTGTCCCCCGCCGTTCAACGATCCAGCGTCTCCAGCACCCGCAACGCCAGCCGCACGCGCGCCTCGTTGGGATAGTTGCGGTTGGCCAGGATCACGATGCCCTCTTTGCGCGACGGCACGAAGGCCACGTAGGCGCCAAAGCCGTTGGTGGCGCCGGTCTTGTTGATCCACGCCGCGGGCTGCGGCGCGCTCGGCGGCTGCAAGGCCTGCACCGGCAAGGTCTCGAAGGCCACCTTGGCCGAATTGCCGGCCACCAGGTCATCCACCGACACCGGGTAACGGTACTGCTCCCAGATCAGGTCCTGCGTCATCGCGCCCAGCTGGTAGTAGCCCGTGTGCGTGGCCGCGATGGCGCGCTGGATGGCGGCATCCACGGGCGCCACGCCCAGGTTCACCTCGACAAAGCGGATCATGTCGCGGGCGGTCGATTTCACGCCATAGGCCTCGTCCGCCAGCACACCCGGATTCACCCGCACCGGCGCGTTCTGCTTGTTGTAGCCCCAGGCGTAGTCGGGCATTTTTTCAGGCGGTACGTTCACATAGGTGCTGCGCAGCCCCAGCTTGGGAAACAGGCCCTGCTCCAGCGCCGCCACGTAGGGCTGGCCCAGGCTGCGCGCGGCTACCACGCCCAGCATGCCGATGCTGGGATTGGCGTAGGTGCGGTGCGTGCCGGGCGCGTATTGCGGCGTCCAGGCCTTCAGATAGGCCATCAACTGGGCCGTGTCCTGCACGGCGTCCGGCACCTGCAAGGGAAAGCCGCCCGACGTGTGCGTGGCCAGGTTGATCAGCGTGGTCTTGGCGAACGCGCTGCCTTGCAGTTCGGGCACGTACTTGGCGGGGCTGTCGCCCAACGACAGTTTGCCCGAGGCCTCTGCATAGCCCGCCAGCGTCACGGTGAAGGTCTTGCTGATCGATCCCAGCTCGAACAGCGTGTCGGGCGATACCGGCTTGCGCGGTGCGCGCGAGGCATCGCCGTAGTTGAAAAAGCGCTGCTGGCCGTTGCGGGTGACGGCGATCGCCATGCCTGGGATGTCGTATTGGCGCATGACCTCGAGCACGGCGGCATCGATGACGGGGTCTGCGGCAGCAGGGGCTGCGGGGGCCGTGGGAACATTCGCCGCAGGTCCACTCGATGCGGGTTTGGGTGTCGCCGCGGCGCCTGCCGCAGCGGCCGAACCCGCCGCGGCGGCCAGGGCCAGCAGCAACAACGGCGCGCGGAATTTGTCCAGTAAACGCATGCAGTTCTTCCTATCGCGTAACACCGGCTGGCGCCGGCCGAATGGCGCCCAGTGTAGGACGAAATTGGCACACCCTAGTACTAACCCTAAGTCTCGTCCGACCGAAATTTTGGCTATCCTGCTTCGGTCGATTCAAAACCCCGCAGAAGAGACTCGCCCCCGTGGCGGGCGCCGACGGAGCAACCGCCCCGGAAACTCTCAGGCAACAGGACTGCGCGGTGTAGACAATCTGGAGAGAGGCGCCAGGCGCGCCCACCGAAGGGGATCCCGCGGCGTACACCGCCCGGGTGAAGCTCTCAGGTACCAAGACAGATGGGGTGCTGCTGCCGGTTGGCCGCAGCCACGCTATCTGGAGCCACCATGCCCCGCATCGCCATCATCGGCGCCGGTATCACCGGCGTCACGTCTGCGTACGCCTTGAGCAAACTGGGTTACGACGTCACGGTCTACGACCGCCAGCGCTATCCCGCCATGGAAACGTCGTACGCCAACGGCGGCCAGCTGTCCGCCAGCAACGCCGAAGTCTGGAACAGCGCCGCCACCGTCATGAAGGGCCTGCGCTGGCTGGGCCGCCGCCATGCGCCGCTGCTGCTCAACCCGCGCTTCAGCTGGCACAAGTATTCGTGGCTGGCCCAGTTCATGGGGCAGATCCGCAATTACCGCCAGAACACCATCGCCACCACCCGGCTGGCCATCGAGGCGCGCCAGCACCTGTACGCCATGGCCGAGGAAGAAGGCATCGACTTCGACCTGGAACGGCGCGGCATCCTGCACATCTACCACGACGCCGTCAGCTTCGAGACCGCACGCCGCGCCAACGCGTTGCTGCGCGAAGGCGGACTGGAACGCCACGCGGTCACGCCCGACGAAGCACGCGCCATCGAACCCGCGCTGCAAACGGCCTGCCACGGTGGCTTCTACACGCCGTCCGATGCCACCGGCGACATCCACAAATTCACCAGCGGCCTGGCCCGTGCCTGCGTGCGCCGCGGCGTGCGCTTCGAGCAGGACGCCGACATCCGCGCCATCAGCCGCGACGGCCTGCCCTACGTATTGGATATTGCCCGCGAAGGCGGCACGCAACACGAACAGCACGAGGCCAGCGCCATCGTCATCTGCGCCGGGGCCGCCAGCCGCCAGTTCGCGCGCCAGCTGGGCGACTCGCTGAACATCTACCCGGTCAAGGGCTATTCCATCAGCGTGCACCTGGACGAGCCCGACAGCCGCGCCGCCGCGCCCACTGTCAGCCTGCTCGACGAAGCCGCCAAGATCGTCACCAGCCGCCTGGGCGACCGCTTCCGCGTGGCCGGCACGGCGGAATTCAATGGCTTCAACATGGACATCCGCGCCGAACGCATCCAGCCGCTGGTGGACTGGACCCGCAAGCACTTCCCCGGCGTACGCACGTCACGCGTGGTGCCCTGGTGCGGCCTGCGCCCCATGACCCCCAACATGATGCCGCGCGTCGGCCCGGGCAAGCGGCCCGGCGTGTTCTACAACACCGGGCACGGGCACCTGGGGTGGACGCTGTCGGCAGCGACGGCGCAGATGCTGGCGGCGAGTGTGCGGGACGGGGTGGCGCTGGCGTAGCGCCCTACCGCGCCAGCAACTGCGGCACCGACGACGCCAGCAACGTCAGCCCCGAACATGTCAGCAGCCCCAGCACCGTGCGCCGGAACGTCACTTCGGAAATGCCGATGTACAGGCGGGTGCCCAGCAGCGTGGGGATCAGCATGGCCGGCGCCACCACCGCGAACATGGGCGCCATGTCGCGGGTGACGATGCCGGTGGCCAGGTAGGTGGCCATCGTCACCGACAGCATCGCCAGGTTGAAGTTCTGGATCACGGCGCGCTGGGTATCCTTGTTGAAGCCGCGCAGCGTGCACCACAGCGTGGGCACGCTGCCCGCGAAACCGCCGATGCCGCCCAGCACGCCGCCGACCATGCCCACGGCGCCATCGCCCAGGCGGTTGCCGCCGATGCGCGGCAGCCGCTGCGACATCAGCATGACCGGGCACCACAAGGCCAGCAAGGCGCCCAGCACGGCCTTGAACCAGTCCATGTCCAGGTGCGGCAGCACCAGCACGCCCAGCGGAATGCCGGCCAGGCCGCCCGCCAGGAAAGGCCACAGCAGTTGCCAGTCAAAGCCCCGGCGCACCGAGAACACGGCCAGCAGCTGCCCGGTCAAGGCGCCGAAGACGGCCAGCGCGGCGGCCAGACGCGGGTCCAGCACCCAGGCCCAGAACGACATGGCCACCATGCCGAATGCAAAGCCCGACAGGCCCTGCACGAAGCCCGCCACCGCCGCGCCGATCGCCACCACCCATACCGCGTCCATGCCCTCTGTCTCCTTGGTTCCAGGGCCGGTTGCGGCCTCTTGGTGTCATGACCGGGGATTCTAGGCAGCTGCGGCGCGCAGGGTTATTTGAAGTGCTGATGAGGGAATAGGTTTTCGATAATGGCGCGCCGAAGCCTCGCGCGCGCCGTCGAACCCTGTCCGCAGGCGTTCAGGCTAGCCTTGCAGGACGTCGTAGAAGCTTTCGGCCTCGCCCCGGTCGCCCAGCACGGCGGTCAGTCGGTCGAGCACGGCGTCGCGGTAGGCCGGCTTGATCTCCCAGTCGTCGTCGCGCAGGTCTTCATCCGCGTCCAGGTAGACCTCGGCCACGGCGGCCAGGGCGGCGGCCAATGTCCAGAGGTCCGGCGCGATGTCGTCGGGTGCCCATGTGCCGGTGCCGTGCATCGCATACAGGATGCGGCCGCTGGCCGTGTCCAGGATGAAGGGATCGGCGTTCAGGTCGGCGATGACCAGCCAGTTGTCCTGCCAGGCCGGCACCCGTTGGCCGTTCGAGGCATCCCAGCGGTAGCCGGCCTGCAGATCCCACAGGCGGCTGAGCGCGGGAAAGCACACATTGGTTTCGGACAGCGTGACGCCGACCGGGCCGATGTGCGCGTGGTACGCCTGTCCCAACGGGCCGATGCGGGCATAGAAATCAGCCAGCGCGTCGGGCAGCGGGATATCGCCGCGCCATTCGTCGCGGCCTTGCGGGCGGAGTTCGCCGAAGCGGGCAAAGCGGTCCCGCAACGCGTCTATGTCGATCATGGCGGCCCTTGGCTCAAAGGTAGATCGAGCCACGCAGGTACAGCGCCGCCCGGCCGCTGATGATGACGCGGCCGTTGCCGGGCAGTTCGCATTGCAGCTGCCCCTTGCGCGCCCCGCCCTGCTCGGCCGTCAGCGTCGTCTTGCCCAGGCGCTCGGCCCAGTACGGCGTGAGCGAGGTGTGGGCCGAGCCGGTGACGGGGTCTTCATTGACGCCCACGCGCGGGCCGAACCAGCGCGACACGAAGTCGTAGCGGGTGGACGGCGCCGTGACCGCCACGCCGCGCACGTCAAACGCGGCCAGCGCCGAGAAATCAGGCTTCAGGCCGTCGATCAGGGTTTCATCGTCGATGACCAGCAGGTAGTCGTCGGTGCGGTACAGCGCCCGCGCGTCCTTCAAGCCCAGCGCTTGCAGCAGCGCGGCCGGGATGGCTTCGGCCACCGGTTGCTTGACGGGGAAATCCATCGCCAGCGCCTTGCCGGCGCGACGCACCTGCAATTCGCCGCTGCGGGTCGAAAAGCGCAACAGGTCGTCCTTGACGCCCAGCTGTTCGAACAGCACCCAGGCCGTCGCCAGCGTGGCGTGGCCGCACAGGTCGACCTCGACCGCGGGCGTGAACCAGCGCAGCTCGTAGACATCGCCCTGGCGCACGAAGTAGGCGGTTTCCGACAGGTTGTTTTCTTCGGCAATGCGCTGCAACGTCGCGTCAGGCAGCCACGAGTCCAGCGGCACCACCGCGGCGGGATTGCCGCCGAAGGGAGCGGCAGTGAAGGCGTCTACTTGGTAAAGGTCGAGCTGGGGCATGGGGAAATTCCTGTGTCGTACGCGATAAAGCAGCCGTTATTTTGCTACAAGGCGCCGGGCGGATGCTTGCGGCGGGCTTGCCATCGGGTATCGGCACGGGCTGGCCAAGCGCTAGCCTCGCCAAGCCATGAGCATTCTCGACGACGTCATCGCCCACTGAGTAGCGCCGCGTATGAGGTGCAAGAGGCGCAATACCACTATCGGTGGTGGCGGTGGCAACGCGTTGGCGCTTGATCTGTCCGTCCAGGCCCCGAGTCAGCGTTCAACGGCTGGCAGACTTGTCGACGTCTGATTGATGGCGAATTCCGTTGCCGTCGATACGGCAGCACCATTTCACGTGAGGGTAAAAATCGGGGCATGAATGTCGCACGACCACCCCTTGTGCGATCAAGTTGTCCACGGCACCGTGTTCGTCCTCGTCGTCCGTATAAATGCTCACCAGCAAGCCTTCATGCAGTTCAACGAGAGCCCCGGACACATCCTTTTTGAAATCGTCTGCGCAAAGAAGCACCGTATTGGCGTCCACCATTTCATTGAAATCGACGTACAGAACTGGCCGCGTCATGGCGTCTCCGCTTGTTCAAACCTGTATGGCTCCACGCACCCGACAGTGTAGCCGTGGGGACTGTCGCGCCGCGTAAACCAGCCGCCGCGCGCATGGGCAGCGCGCGCGTGGGACACTTAGCACGGAGTTTTGTGCCAGACACTGGATTTTCGCCCCCCAACCCGATATGATGATGCTTCTTTCAAGACGCCCTCCCGGTCCGCCGGGAGGGCGTTTCTTTTGGCTTTTTCCAACCCAGAAGGAACCCTTGAAATGACCCATCTCCCCTCCTCCCGTCCGAACGTTGGCAACGATGCCGCCGCGGCCAGCCTGTTGGGCTTTGTCCGCCACGGCCACGGCCCGGAACCCGTGCTGGTGCTGCACGACTGGCTGGGCGACCACGGCAACTACGCCGCGATGACGCCCTATCTGGACGGCGACGCCTGCACCTATGTGTTCGCGGACCTGCGCGGCTATGGCCTGTCGCGGCATCTGACGGGCGCCTGCACGGTCGATGAGATCGCCGCTGATTGCCTGGCGCTGGCCGACCACCTGGGCTGGCCGCGCTTTAACGTGCTGGGACATTCGATGACGGGCATGGTCACGCAGCGCCTGGCGGCGAATGCGCCTGACCGCATCAAGCGGGCGATTGCCGTGTGCCCGGTGTCGGCCGCGGGCAATCGGCTGGGCCCGGACGCGTATGCGTTCTTTGCCAGCACGGCGCACGACGACGAGGCCTTTTGCCGCCTGATGCAATACGTGACCGGCGGCCTGGGCCGCGGCTGGGCGCAGGCCAAGCTGCGGCGGCATCGCGCGTCGGTGGCGCCCGCCTGCCGCATTCCCTACCTGGACATGCTGGTCCACACGGATTTCGTGGACGAGGTACACGGGCTGACGACGCCGTACCTGGTGATCGTGGGCGACAAGGACCCGGGGCTGGACGAAGCCGCCATGCGGCAGACGTTCCTGGCGTGGCATCCGAACGCCCAACTGCGGGTGATGCCGAACTGCGGCCATTACCCGATGCAGGAATGCCCGCCGGCGTTTGCGGCGCTGATCGAGGCGTTCCTGGCGGACAAGGCCGTTTGATCAGGCGCCGGCCCCGCGCAGCAGCGCCCCCACCTGTTCCAGTTCGGCCTCGCTGCGCGCGCTGTAGCCGATGACCACCCCGGGCGGCATCGTCACGCGCAGGCAGAAGTCGGCCACGGACTGGATGCCGATGCCGCGTGCCTGTGCACGGCGCAGCAGGTCCGCCAGGTCCATGCCGGGCGGCAGCCACCACACCAGGTGAAAGCCCGCCTGCTCGCCGCTGACCCGCAGCGGCGACGAGCCTGCGGCCTGTTGCAGCAGCCGCAGCAGCAAGTCGCGTCGGGCCGCGTAGACGGGCCGTACACGGCGCACGTGGCGGGCGAAGCTGCCGTCTTCCAGGAAGTTGGCCAGCGTCATCTGTTCGATGATGCTGTTGGACCGCCCCGTGGTGTGGCGCGTCCGCGTGAACGCCGCCACCAGCGGCCGCGGCAGCACCGCATAGCCGATGCGCAGCGCGTTGAACAGCGTCTTGTTGAAGCTGCCGCAGTGGATCACGCGGTCGGCGCTGTCCAGGCTTTTCAGGGCGGCCAGCGGCGCGCTGTCGTAGTTGAATTCGCTGTCGTAGTCGTCTTCCAGGATCCAGCTGCCGGTCTGCGCAGCCCAGTCCAGCAGTTCCAGGCGGCGCGACACGGGCATGGTGACGCCGGTGGGCGACTGGTGCGCGGGTGTGACGTGCACCAGCTTGACGCCGCGCTGGCGGCGGGCGCTGGCCACCGAAAAACCGTGCTCGTCGATCGCGATGGGCGTGATGCGGCGCGTGTACTGGCTGAACAGCGGCACGGCGTTGAGGTAGCCGGGGTCTTCCACCAGCACCTTGTCGCCCGGCGACAAAAGCACGCGGGCGCTCAGATCGATGCCGTCGCGGATGCCGGTCAGCACCACCACCTGGTCGGCATCGCAGGCGATGCCGCGCGCCGCGCCCAGGTAACGCGCAATCTGCTCGCGCAACGGCCACCAGCCCTGCGACTCCTCGTTGGCCAGTTGCGACGGCGTGACGCGCTGGGCGCTGGCCGCCAGCCCCTTGCTCCATGCCGCCATCGGGAACAGCGAGGCGTCGGCGCTGCGGGCCGTGAAAGGCGGCTCTGAACGGGGCGGCGGCACCGGCGGCAGGCCGGTTGCCGGGCGTGCCGATACGGCACGCGGTGACGGGGCGGATGCGCCAGGCGCTGCCGGCGTGGACGAGTGGCCGGCCCCTTGCGCCGCCTCGCCGGGCAAGCCATCGCGAAAGAAATTATCGGGAATGACCGCCGCCACATAGGTGCCCGACCCGACCGTGCCCGCCGTATAGCCTTCGCTGTGCAACTGGTCGTAGGCGGACTCGACGGTGGACCGGGCAATGTGCCAGCGTCCGGCCAGGCTGCGCGTGGACGG
>ERZ1032107.158-NODE-158-length-16029-cov-14.633968_pt1 | contig 16029 bp, 12 predicted proteins | sample MGYA00516713_ERZ1032107 | MGnify/ENA primary metagenome ERZ1032107 (study PRJEB33718, sample SAMN03160116) | human skin metagenome | collected 2014-04-10 | study: EMG produced TPA metagenomics assembly of the PRJNA266117 data set (Human skin bacterial metagenome...
CAAGCAGGGGGTGCTTGAACGGATAGACCGTGAGGGTCTGTCAGATCGGCAGGCTCTGAGCCCGGTTCAGTACCGGACTCAGGCCTTCGGACCCTAGCTTTTTACTGTCCAACTTCTTGGGGTCAGTTCATTCCAGGTGGCTTTTTTTGCCCGCCGGCCGGCAGGCACACGACGCTGCCCGGCCCCGCCAACGCGGGCCCGGGCGGCACGCGGATCAATAACGCATGTTCACGCTCAGGATGGCCGAGCGTCCCGGTGCGATGTTGGCGTAGTGGGCCGGATAGGCCTTGTCGTAGTAGGTCTTGTCGAACAGGTTGAAGACGTTCAGCTGCACGTTCCAGTTCTTGTTGAAACGGTAGCCGGCCATGGCATCGAAGCGCCAGTACGACGGGATGTACGTGGTGTTGGTCGTGTTGCCGTACTGCTTGCCCACGTAGTACGCGCCGCCGCCCACCGTGAAGTCCTGCGTCACGGCGTAGGTCGACCACAGGCTGAAGCTGTTTTCCGGCGTGTTGGGGAAGTCGTTGCCTTCATCCGCGCCCGCACCGTCCTTCAGCTTGCTCTTCATGAAGGTGTAGCCACCGAAGACCTGCCAGGCCGGCGTGATGGCGCCGGAGAAGCCCAGTTCCAGGCCGTTCACTTCCTTCTTGCCGGCCATGGCGTAGTCGCCCGTCGGCAGCGTGACGCGTGCATTGGTGGTTTCGGTACGGAACAAGGCGGCCGTCAGGGTCATGCGGCGGTCCAGCACGTCCCACTTGGTGCCAACTTCATAGGTCTTGTTCTTTTCCGGCGCCAAGTCGGCGGCGTTCAGCCCCACGCCGCCACGGCCCGGCGTCAGGGCCAGGCTTTCGCTGCCTTCGCCCAGAGTGGCGTTGGACGGCGTGGACGACGTGGCGTAGGACACGTAGATGCTGCCGTTGTCCGTGGGCTTGAACACCAGGCCCAATTGGTAGTTCAGCAGCGTGTCGTCACGCTTGATGACCTGGAAATTGTTGGCAGGCGTATTGGTGAACTTGGTTTCGTAGCGGTCCAGGCGCAGGCCGCCGTTGATCAGCCACTGGGGCGTCAGCTCGACGGTGTCGAAGGCATAGATCGACTTGGTGATCGTGCGCGACTTGGTCGGCTGGCCGACGCGATCGCCGTCCAGCGTATTGACCCAGGGATCATGCGGATCCGGATCGTACAGGCTGGTGCAGTTGTAGCCCGAGGCCGCGCCCAGGAAGTTGCAGGCGTTGGTCTTGCCTGCCGTGCCCGAACCGCGGTTGACTGCCAGCGAGTCCTTCTTGCCTTCTTCCTTGGAAAGTTCGATGCCCACGTTGAAGCTGTGCTTGAGCGAGCCGGTGTCGAACTTGCCCACCAATTCGGTCTGGTTCGCCAGGCTGTCGACACTGCTGCTGCGGGTGTTGGCGCGGCGCCAGACGCGCCCGTTCAGCACGTTGCCCTGGCTGTCGTCGGGCTGGGTCCAGACGTAATCCTGGGTGGAATAGGTATAGCGCGTCATGTTGCGCAGCGTCAGGCGATCGGAGAAGTCATGCTCGATGCCGATCGTGCCCATGTCGGACGTGGTCTTGCGGTAGTCGCTGGCCAGGCCATAGAAATTGTTGCGGTTGACGCTGGCAGGACCGGTTTCGGTGACGCCCATGTAGCTGCCGTTGCGCTGCACCTTGGTGCTCGGGTAGGCGTACGGAATGCCGCTGTCGGGCAGGTCGTCCGACTGCATGTGGTAGTAGCTCAAGGTCACGCGGGTCGGCGAATTGACGCCGAAGGTGATGGTGGGCGCCACGCCCCAGCGGCTGTTGTTGACCATGTCGCGGCCGGCCACGTCGGCATCGTGATACATGGCGTTCAGGCGGAAGGCCGTCTTTTCGCCCAGCAGCCAGTTGCTGTCGATCGTGCCGCGGTAGTAGTTGTCCGTGCCGATGCCCAGGCTGGCCGCGGTGAAATTCTCGGCCTTGGCCGTCTTGCTGATCAGGTTGATGCTGCCGCCCGCGCCGCCGCGGCCGCCATAGGCGCCATCGGAACCCTTGATGACTTCGATCTGTTCCAGGTTGAAGACTTCACGCGAGGTCGCGCCGATGTCGCGCATGCCGTCGACATAGGTGCTGGCCTGGGCGTCGTAGCCGCGGATGATCGGACGGTCGCCCAGCGGGTTGCCGCCTTCGCCGGCGCCGAACGTGATGCCCGGCGAGTTGCGCAGCGCCTCGGTCAGCGTGGACGCGGCCTGGTTCTGCATCACTTCCTGGGGAATCACCTGCACCGACTTGGGCGTATCCAGCAGCGGCGCGGTGAATTTCTTGGAAGCGGAATCCTTGACGTCGTACGGCGTGTACGAATCGCCCTGCACTTGCACGGGCGACAACTGCGTTACGCCCTGGCCGCTCGACTGCGCGTGCGCGGTCGGGGCCAGGAACAGCGCCGGGGTAGCCAGCACCGCGGCCAGCGATCCGCTGAGCGAGGTGACGGCAAAGGAGTCTTCGGATTTCAATGCTTTCTCCAGAATATGAATGACAACGATTCTTGTTTTTTGACAGGTTGCGATTCTGGACCGTGAAGCTGAAAGATTCCTGAAAGACGAATGAAATCAGGCTAAAAGATGAAAAAACAACACGCGTTAAGGAAATTTCCTCAATAAAGTCAGCTTAATAACGCGGGTTTCTACCAATTCGACCGAGGCACTCGCGCATCGGCTTGCGAGGTATCACCGGGCCCACGCAGCGATCGCCGCCTGGTCCCCTTCAACACCTCGGCCCGCCAAAGAAAAACGCCCCTGCGGGGCGTTTGGTGCTTGCTGGGCCTATCGGCAACCAGAAGGTCAGGTGCGCAGGCGCGGATGGCGCTTGAACAGGTAGCGGTACACGAACCCCGGATAGGCCAGCACCAGGTACAGGCTCAGGGTGATGGCGTAGAACTCCCAGGTCTGGGCGAAACGATTGCCCAGCACGGATTCGAAGGTGAATCCCAGGGCGCCCACGATCAGGTAGAACACCAGCACTTCGACCAGGCGCATCCAGAACGGTTTGACGGCTTCGGCGCCGCCCTGCTTCCAGGGCAGCACAGCGAAAACGCGCTCGGTCAGGAACGGCAGGTTCGCGCTGACGAGCGCCAGCGCGATCAGGAGCCATACCGCCAAGGTCTGGTTCATGGCCCGGTCCGCTTAGAGGCTGAGCGAGCTGCGGATGGCCTGCACGCACAGGGCCATCAGGCCGCCGGGCAACAGGCCCAGCACCAGGATCAACAGGCCATTGACCGACAGCACGCCGCGTTGGCCGCAGGTGGCTGCCATCGGGGCGGCATCGGCCGCGGGTTCGTCGAAGTACACGACCTTGACCACGCGCAGGTAGTAGAACGCGCCGATCAGCGAGAACATCACCGCGACCACGGCCAGCGTGACGTGGCCGGCGCTGATCAGGGCCTGCAGCACGGCCAGCTTGGCGTAGAAGCCCACCAGCGGCGGAATGCCGGCCAGCGAGAACATCAGCAGCAGCACGATGGCGGCATGCCACGGGCTGCGGCGGTTCAGGCCCTTCAGGTCGTCGATGTGCTCGCACTCGAAACCCTGGCGCGACAGCAGCAGCACGATGCCGAAGCTGGCCAGCGTGGTCAGCACGTACGTCAGCATGTAGAACAGCGACGCGCCGTAGGCGGACGAAGCCAGTTCCGGCTTGCCCACCACCGAGCCCGACATCAGGCCCAGCAGCACGAAGCCCATGTGCGAGATGGTCGAGTAGGCCAGCATGCGCTTGAAGTTGGTCTGCGCGATGGCGGTCAGGTTACCGATGGCCAGCGACAGCACCGCCAGGATCATCAGCATCGGCTGCCAGTCGGCGGCCAGGCCATGCAGGCCGTCCACGAGCAGGCGCAGCGTGATGGCGAAGGCCGCCAGCTTGGGCGCGCCGCCCAGGATCAGGGTGACCGCGGTGGGCGAACCCTGGTAGACGTCCGGCACCCACATGTGGAACGGCACGGCGCCCAGCTTGAACGCCAGGCCCGACACCAGGAACACGATGCCGAACACCAGGGCCAGCTTCTCGGCCTTGCCGGCAGCGATGACCTTGGAAACTTCAGCCAGGTCCAGGTGACCGGTGGCGCCGTAGACCATCGACATGCCGTACAGCAGGAAGCCCGAGGCCAGCGCGCCCAGCACGAAGTACTTCATGGCGGCTTCGGTGGCCACGACGTTGTCGCGGCGCAGGGCGATCAGCGCGTACAGCGCCAGGGACATCAGTTCCAGGCCCAGGTAGATCGAGATCAGGTTGCCCGACGAGATCATGACCATCTGGCCAAGCAGCGCGAACAGCGTCAGGACGTAGAGTTCGCCGCCGCGCATCATGTCGCGCAGCTGGGCGTAGACACGGCCGTAGACCAGCGTGACCGCCACCGCGATGTACGAGGCGATCTTGAGCAGGTGCGACAGTTCGTCGGTGACGTACAGGCCGTTGAAGGTCGAACCCGCAACGCCGTTCTTCCACTGCAGCGCCGACACCACGGTCAGCACGCCCAGTGCAAGCAGGGTCAACAGGAACGTCGGCTTGCGCTCGGGGTGATTGCTGACCGCGTCGACGAGCAGGATAGCCAGGCCGAAAACCAGCAGGAGGATTTCCGGTGTCGCCAGGGCGAAATCGATTTGGGATTGCATCATTGTCTTGTCTTACAGTTTCGAGACGGCAACGTGTTGCAGCAGGGCCTCGACCGACACGTGCATGACGTCGGTGAAGGGCTTGGGATAGATCCCCATGTACAGCACGGCGATCGCCATCACGCCAAGAATCACGAATTCGCGGCGGTTGATATCGGTCAGCTCACGGACGTGGTCATTGGCGATGTCGCCCAGCACCACGCGCTTGACCATCCACAGCGAATACGAAGCGCCCAGGATCAGCGCGGTGGCCGCCAGGAGGCCGATCCAGAAGTTGTGCTCGACCGCGCCCATGATCACCATGAACTCGCCGACGAAACCGCTGGTGGCCGGCAGGCCGCTGTTGGCCATCGAGAACAGGATGAAGAACGTGGCGAAACGCGGCATCACGTTGACCACGCCGCCGTAGTCGGCGATGCGGCGCGAGTGCATGCGGTCGTAGAGCACGCCGATACACATGAACATGGCGCCCGACACGAAACCGTGCGAGATCATCTGCACGATGGCGCCTTCGACGCCGGCCGTGTTGAAGATGAAGAAGCCGAGCGTCACGAAACCCATGTGGGCAACGGACGAATAGGCCACCAGTTTCTTCATGTCGTCCTGGACGATCGCGACCAGGCCGATGTAGATGACGGCGATCAGCGACAGCGTGATCATCATGCCGGCCAGGCTGTGCGAAGCGTCAGGGGCGATCGGCAGCGAGAAGCGCAGGAAACCGTAGGCGCCCAGCTTCAGCATGATCGCGGCCAGCACGATCGAGCCGCCCGTGGGGGCTTCGACGTGGGCGTCAGGCAACCACGTGTGCACCGGCCACATCGGCACCTTGACCGCAAAGGCCGCCAGCAACGCCACGAAGATCAAGATCTGCGGGGTGTAGCCCAGCTTGGTCTGCTGCCAGGTCAGGATGTCGAACGAACCGCCCGAGGCGTGCCACAGGTAGATGAACGCGACCAGCGTCAGCAGCGAGCCCATCAGGGTGTACAGGAAGAACTTGAATGCCGCGTACACACGGTTCGGCCCGCCCCAGACGCCGATGATGATGTACATCGGGATCAGCGTGGCTTCGAAGAACACGTAGAACAGCATGCCGTCCAGCGCGGCGAACACGCCCACCATCAGACCCGACAGGATCAGGAAGGCAGCCATGTATTGCGCCACGCGGCTGGTGATGACTTCCCAGCCGGCCAGCACCACGATGATGGTGATGAAGGCGGTCAGGAGCACGAACCACAGCGAAATGCCGTCGATGCCCAGGTGGTAATTGACATTGAAGGCTTCGATCCAGGAGGCCTTCTCGACGAACTGCATGGCAGCCGTCTTGGAGTCGAACCCGGTGTACAGCGGAATCGTGACGAGGAAGCCGGCGATCGAGCCGATCAGCGACAGGCCGCGCGTCAGGCCGGGGCGGTCGTCTCGGCCCACCGCCAGCACCAGCAGGCCGAATACGATCGGGACAAAGATCGCAAGCGTGAGCCAGGGGAAAGTGTTGGATGCCATCTCGCTTGCCATCATTGGGGAATCAGCACAAAGAAAGTCACCAGCGCCATGATGCCGATGATCATTGCGAACGCGTAGTGATAGATGAAGCCGGACTGCAGGTGACGGCTGACTGCAGCCACCCAGCCCACCACGCGGGCGCTACCGTTGATCAGGAAGCCATCGATGATGCCGCGGTCGCCGGTCTGCCACAGGCCACGGCCCAGGCAGCGCAGGCCGCGCGCGATGATCTGCTCGTTGACCCAGTCGACGTAGTACTTGTTTTCAAGCACCTTGTTCACGCCGGACAGGCTGGACTTGATCGCGGCCGGAACCTTCGGGTTGATCAGGTAGCAGTACCAGGCGATGACCGCACCCGCCACGACCAGCCAGAACGGCAGGGTCTGGAAGGCGTGCAGGCCGAAGGCCACCCAGCCGTGCCATTCTTCGTGCAGCTCGTGCATGGCCGGATGCTGCGGCAGCACCGTGATCACGCCGTTGAAGAACTTGCCGAACAGCATGGGATCGACCGCCCAGGCACCCACCAGCACCGACGGGATCGCCAGCAGGATGAGCGGCAGGGTCACGACCCAGGGCGACTCATGCGGCTTGCCGCCGTGGTGGCCGTGGTCGTCATGACCGTGGTCGTCGTGGCCGTGGGCATCATGACCGTGGCCATGGCCGTGGTCGCTGGTGTCGAAGCGTTCCTTGCCGTGGAAGACCAGGAAGTACACGCGGAACGAGTACAGCGAGGTCACGAACACGCCGATCAGCGTGGCGTAGTAGGCAAAGCTTGCGCCCCACACATGGGCGGCGCCGGCGGCTTCGATGATGTGTTCCTTCGAGTAGAAACCCGAGAAGAACGGCGTGCCGACCAGGGCCAGAGTGCCCAGAAGGAACGTGATCCAGGTGATGGGCATGTACTTGCGCAGGCCGCCCATGTTGCGGATGTCCTGGTCGTGGTGCATGCCGATGATGACCGAACCGGCGCCCAGGAACAGCAGTGCCTTGAAGAACGCGTGCGTCATCAGGTGGAAGATCGCCACCGAGTAGGCCGAGGCGCCCAGCGCGACGGTCATGTAGCCCAGCTGCGACAGCGTGGAATACGCGACCACGCGCTTGATGTCGGTCTGGATGATGCCCAGGATGCCCAGGAACAGCGCGCCGATGGCGCCGATCACGATGATGAACGACAGCGCCACGTCCGACAGTTCGAACAGCGGCGAGAAACGCGCGACCATGAAGATGCCGGCCGTCACCATGGTGGCGGCGTGGATCAGTGCGGAGATCGGGGTCGGGCCTTCCATCGAGTCAGGCAGCCAGGCGTGCAGGGGCACCTGCGCCGACTTGCCCATGGCGCCGATGAAAAGGCAAATACACGCCACGGTCAGCAGCATCCAGTCCGAGCCAGGCAGCGTCAGCGTGGCCAGCTTGTCGGCCTGGGCGAAGACTTCGCCGTAGTGCATGGTGCCGGCATAGGCGAACAACAGGCCGATGCCCAGCACGAAGCCGAAGTCGCCGACGCGGTTGATCAGGAATGCCTTCATGTTGGCGAAGATTGCCGTGGGGCGGGTGTACCAGAAACCGATCAGCAGGTACGACACCAGGCCCACCGCTTCCCAGCCGAAGAACAGCTGCACCATGTTGTTCGACATCACCAGCATCAGCATGGAGAACGTGAACAGCGAGATGTACGAGAAGAAGCGCTGGTAGCCGGGATCATCGGCCATGTAGCCGATGGTGTAGATGTGCACCATCAGCGACACCGAAGTCACCACGACCATCATCATGGCCGACAGCGGATCGATCAGGAAGCCGATTTCCAGCTTGGTCTGGCCGATCAGGCTCCAGGTGTAGACCGCGCCGTCAAAGCGCAGGCCGTTGAGCACGTCGCCCAGCACCACCACCGAACCGATGGCGGAAATGAGCACGCCCAGGATGGTGATGACGTGCGAGGCGCGCCGACCGATGGGACGGCCCAGGAAGCCGGTGCCGAAAAGGCCCGCGAGAATTGCTCCGGCCAGCGGCGCCAGCGCGATGAGCAGGTAGAGATTGGGTGAGCTAGACATTTTCTTCCAATACCCCGTCAGCCCTTCAGGCGATCGAGATCGTCAACGTTGATCGTGTTCAGGTTGCGGAATAGCAGCACCAGGATGGCCAGGCCGATCGCCGCTTCAGCGGCGGCCACGGTCAGGATGAAGAACACGAACACCTGGCCGGCGGTGTCGCCGAACCAGCTGGAGAACGCCACGAAGTTCATGTTGACGGCCAGGAGCACCAGCTCGATGGACATCAAGAGAATGATCAGGTTGCGGCGGTTCAGGAAGATGCCGAAGATCCCGATGGCGAACAGGATCGCCCCCAGGATCAGATAGTGGGCCAGCGTCAGCGTCATTGTTTTTCTCCTTGGGGCGCGGCGGCGTCAGGCGCCGAGGCGCCGTTCCTGGCCTGAGCGCGCTCGCTCTGGGCGGGCATGCTCACCATGCGGAAGCGATCCTTCGAACGCACGCGGACGGCGGCAACCGGGTCGTTGTACTTGACGTCGCGGCGGCGGCGCAGGGTCAGGGCAATGGCAGCGACCATGCCGACCAGCAGCAGCGCGGCGCCGACTTCGATGGCGTAGATGTACTGCGTGTACATCACTTCACCGAGGGCACGGGCGTTGTTGTAGTCGCCGGCAACCGGGGCTTGCGGGCCCGAGCCGTACCAGGTCGACCCCAGCACGAAGGCCATTTCCACCACCATGACCAGGCCGATGATCAGGCCCAGCGGCAGGTAGGTCTTCATGCCTTCGCGCAGGGCATCCATGCGGATGTCCAGCATCATGACGACGAACAGGAAGAGCACCATCACGGCGCCCACGTACACCAGCACCAGCAGCAGCGCGAGGAACTCGGCGCCCAGCAGCATCCAGAGCATGGCCGCGTTGGTGAAGGCCAGGATCAGGTGCAGGACGGCGGTGACCGGGCTGCGCGCGGTGATCACGCGGAACGCCGCGATCACCAGCACGGCGGCCAGTATGTAAAACAGGACAGTGGTAAAAGTCATGGATCAGGACCCTGGGCTCAACGGTAGGGAGCGTCTTCGGCCCGGCGGCGGGCGATGTCGGCTTCGTAGCGGTCGCCCACGGCGAGCAGCATGTCTTTGGTGAAATACAGGTCGCCGCGCTTTTCACCGTGGTATTCGTGGATATGGGTTTCCACGATCGAGTCCACGGGGCAGCTTTCCTCACAGAAGCCGCAGAAAATGCACTTGGTCAGGTCGATGTCGTAACGCGTGGTGCGGCGGGTGCCGTCATCGCGCTGGTCCGATTCGATGGTGATGGCCAGTGCGGGGCACACGGCTTCACACAGTTTGCACGCGATGCAACGCTCTTCCCCGTTGGGGTAGCGACGCAATGCGTGCAGCCCGCGGAAACGCGCCGACGTCGGCGTCTTTTCCTGCGGGTAGCGCAAGGTGACCTTGCGCTTGAAGAAATACTTGCCCGTCAGGCGCATGCCCTTGAGCAGTTCGGCCAGCATCAAGCTGCCGAAGAAATCTTTGATCGCTTCCATATCCTGCCTCTGCCTGGCGGCTTAGCGCCAAATGTTCCAGGGCGTCTGCATCCAGATCGCCACCACGACCAGCCAAACGCCGGTCAGCGGGATGAAGATTTTCCAACCCAAACGCATGATCTGGTCGTAGCGGTAGCGCGGGAAAGAAGCGCGGAACCACACGAACAACGAGACCACGAAGAACGTCTTGAGACCCAGCCAGATCCAACCCGGAATCCAGGTCAGCGGCACGATATCGATCGGCGATGCCCAGCCGCCCAGGAACATGATCGATGCCATGCACGACAGCAGGATCATGTTGGCGTATTCACCCAGGAAGAACAGGGCGAAGGCCATACCCGAGTACTCGACCATGTGACCGGCCACGATTTCGGATTCGCCTTCCACCACGTCGAACGGGTGGCGGTTGGTTTCGGCCACGGCCGAGATCACGTAGATCACGAACAGCGGCAACAGCGGCAGCCAGTTCCAGGACAGGAACGTCAGGCCCTTGTCGGCGAACCAGCCGCGGTTCTGCACATGCACGATTTCCGACATGTTCAGGCTGCCGGACACCAGCAGCACCGTCACCAGCACGAAGCCGATGGCCAGTTCATAGGACAGCATCTGGGCCGAGGCGCGCAGCGCGCCCAGGAACGCGTACTTGGAGTTCGAGGCCCAGCCGGCGACGATCACGCCGTACACGCCGATGGACGTGATAGCCATGATGTACAGCAGCCGGCGTTGACGTTGGCCAGCACGACGTCGGGGCCGAAAGGCACCACGGCCCAGGCCGCCAGCGCCGGCATCAGCGTGACCACGGGGGCCACGATGAACAGCACCTTGTTGGCCTGGCTGGGGACCACGACTTCCTTGGTCAGCAGCTTGAAGACGTCGGCGAAAGGCTGCAACAGCCCCTTGAAACCGACGCGGTTCGGGCCCATGCGCACGTGCATGGCGCCGATCATCTTGCGTTCCCAGTACGTCAGGTAGGCGACGCACAGGATGATCGGCACGGCGATGATGACAATCTTGATGAGGGTCCAGAGCACCATCCAGACCGTCGGGCCCAGCAGTGCCGTACCCTGGCTTTCAAGAACATTGAGCCATTCCATCAGGCACGCTCCACGCTGAGTTGACCAAATGCGCCACCCAGGGCTGCGGTATTTTCAAAGGCTGCGGAAATGCGCACGGCGCGATCGGCCACGGCATCGTCCTGCACGGTTTCGAGCTCGACGGCGCCCTGCCCGCCCGTCACGCGCACCTTGACGCCAGCGGTCAGGCCGAGGCTGGTGAGCGTGCGGCCGTTCATGCGCGCGGCGGGCTTCTTCGAAGCCGGCGCGGCCTGCAGCGGTTCCGAGCGGCGCACCATGGCGTCGCTGCGGTAGATCGGCACGTCGGCCACGCGTTCCAGGCCGGCCACGGCCTGGCCCAGGCCCAGCGGCGCCTTGATGTCGTTGGACAGGCGGCCTTCGATGCCACCCGCCAGCGCGGCGTCGCGCACGGATTCGGACGTTTCGTCGTCGAAGCCGGCCAGGTGCAGGACGTTGCCCAGCACGCGCAGGACCTTCCAGGCCGGACGGGTCTGGCCGAACGGCGCGACCGTGCCCTTGAAGCTCTGGGCCAGGCCCTGGGCGTTGACGAACGTGCCCGAGGTTTCGGTGAACGGCGCCACCGGCAGCATGACGTCGGCCCACTCGGCGGCAGCCGAACGGTAAGGCGTCAGGGCCACGGCGAACTGCGCACCGCGCAGCGCGGCGATTGCCTGCTGGCCGTTGTCGGCATCCAGCAGCGGCTCGGCGTGCAGCACGACGTAGGCCTTGAGCGGCTCGGCCAGCATGGCGGCGGCGTTCTTGCCGCCCTTGCCCGGCACGGCACCGGCGAGGTAACCGCCGACGGTGTTGCCGCCGGAGGTCAGGAAACCGAACTTGCCGCCGGCCAGGTCAGCCACGGCGCGGCCGTTGGCGGCCAGGGTCGAGGCCTGGGCGCTGGCCACGGCCAGGTTGCCCAGCAGCACAGCGGTGTTGGCGCCGGAAGCCAGGCTGGCGGCGATGATTTTGGCGTTTTCGCCCGGCGTGACCGAGGCGAATTCGGCCGGCACCGCGGCGTCCTTGGCTTGCGCCAGGGCGACGGCGACTTCGGCCAGCGCGCGCGGCAGCTCGGACGGGGCCACGGTGATGCGGCCGGCGACGGGCATCAGGGGATCGTCGGCGGCGCTGTCGACCATCAGGATCTGCGTACCGCGCTTGGCGGCCTGGCGCAGACGCTGGGCCATCAGCGGGTGATCCTTGCGCAGGAACGAGCCGACGACCAGGACGCGGTCCAGGTTGTCGAGTTCGGCGATAGGCATGCCCAGCCACGGCGCGCCGGTCAGGGCGGCGTCGAAGGCGGCATCGGTCTGGCGCAGGCGGAAGTCGATGTTTTCCGAACCCAGCGCGCGCACCAGGCGGCCCAGCAGTGCGTATTCTTCAGTGGTGGCGTATTCGGACGCCAACGCGCCGATCTGGCCGGCGCCGAAGCTGTCGCGAACCCGCGACAGGCCTTGGGCCACGGCAGCCAGGGCGTCTGCCCACGAGGCTTCCTGCCACTTGCCGTCGGTGCCCTTGATCATCGGGGCGGACAGGCGGTCTTCGCTGTTCAGGCCTTCGTACGAGAAGCGGTCGCGGTCGCTGATCCAGCATTCGTTGACGGCGTCGTCTTCGAACGGGACCACGCGCATCACGCGGTCGCCCTTGACCTGGACGACCAGGTTGGCGCCCAGGCTGTCGTGCGGGCTGACCGAACGGCGGCGAGCCAGTTCCCAGGTACGGGCGCTGTAGCGGAAGGGCTTGGAGGTCAGCGCGCCCACCGGACAGATGTCGATCATGTTGCCCGAGAGCTCGGACTCGATCGAGCGGCCCACGAACGACGTGATTTCGGAGTGTTCGCCACGGCCCAGCATGCCCAGTTCCATGACGCCGGCGATTTCCTGGCCGAAGCGCACGCAGCGGGTGCAGTGGATGCAGCGGCTCATTTCCTCGGCGGAAACCAGCGGACCGAGGTCCTTGTGGAACACCACGCGCTTTTCTTCCTGGTAGCGCGAGGCGGAGCCGCCATAACCCACGGCCAGGTCTTGCAGCTGGCATTCGCCGCCCTGATCGCAGATCGGGCAGTCGAGCGGGTGATTGATGAGCAAGAATTCCATCACCGACTTCTGAGCGGCGCGAGCCTTCTCGGAGCAGGTGTGCACGACCATGCCGTTCGTCACGGGGGTGGCGCAGGCGGGCAGCGCCTTGGGCGCTTTTTCCACTTCGACCAGGCACATGCGGCAGTTCGCCGCGATGGACAGTTTCTTGTGGTAGCAGAAATGCGGCACGTAAAGCCCGACTTTCTGGGCCGCATGCATCACCATGCTGCCTTCGGGCACTTCTACCGTATTGCCGTCGACGGTTAGTTCAACCATTGCTGTTCCTGAGACCTACAGATATTGCGGAACCACACAAGACTTGTGCTCGATGTGGTGCGCGAATTCGTCGCGAAAATGCTTGAGGAAGCCACGGACGGGCATGGCGGCGGCGTCACCCAGGGCGCAGATGGTGCGGCCCATGATGTTGCCTGCCACGTTGTCCAGCATGTCCAGATCTTCCGGACGGCCGTGACCGTTTTCGATGCGGTGCACCATGCGGTAGAGCCAGCCGGTGCCTTCGCGGCACGGCGTGCACTGGCCGCAGCTTTCCTCGAAATAGAAATACGACAGGCGCAGCAGCGACTTCACCATGCAGCGCGTTTCGTCCATGACGATGACGGCGCCCGAACCCAGCATGGAACCCGCCTTGGCGATGGCGTCGTAGTCCATCGTGGTTTCCATCATGATGTCGGCCGGCAGCACCGGGGCGCTGGAGCCGCCGGGGATGACCGCCTTGAGCTTCTTGCCGCCGCGCATGCCGCCTGCCAGTTCCAGCAGCGTCGAGAACGGGGTGCCCAGCGGGATCTCGTAGTTGCCGGGACGTTCGACGTCGCCGGTGATCGAGAACAGCTTGGTGCCGCCGTTGTTGGGCTTGCCGACCTCGAGGTAGGCCTGGCCGCTGTTGCGGATGATCCAGGGCACCGCCGCGAAGGTTTCGGTGTTGTTGATGGTGGTGGGCTTGCCGTACAGGCCGAAGCTGGCGGGGAAAGGCGGCTTGAAGCGCGGCTGGCCTTTCTTGCCTTCCAGCGATTCGAGCAGCGCGGTTTCTTCGCCGCAGATGTAGGCGCCATAGCCGTGGAAGGCGTGCAGCTGGAAGTTGAATTCCGAACCCAGGATCTTGTCGCCCAGGAAGCCGGCGGCGCGCGCCTCTTCGAGGGCCTCTTCGAAGCGCTCGTAGACTTCGAAGATTTCACCGTGGATGTAGTTGTAGCCGACGCTGATGCCCATGGCGTAGGCGGCAATGGCCATGCCTTCGATCACGATGTGCGGGTTGAAGCGCAGGATGTCGCGATCCTTGAACGTGCCCGGTTCGCCTTCGTCGGAGTTGCAGACGAGGTACTTCTGGCCCGGGAAGGCGCGCGGCATGAAGCTCCACTTCAGGCCGGTCGGGAAGCCCGCGCCGCCACGGCCGCGCAGGCCCGAAGCCTTGACTTCGGCGATCACGTCTTCCGGCTTCATGCCGGTGGTGAGGATCTTGCGCAGGGCTTCGTAGCCGCCGCGCTTGACGTAGTCGGCCAGGCGCCAGTTGGCGCCGTCGACGTCGGCCATGATCTGCGGCTTGATGTGCCGGCCGTGCAGGCACATCGAATTGGCCAGGTCGTTCAGCGGGTTGGGCTCGAGCCCTTGCGCGAACTGCTTGTAGATGTCGGGCGCGTTCATGCCGACTCTCCTTGCGCCTTGAGGGTCGCGACCAGCGCGTCCAGCTTCTCTTCGGTCATGCGCACGCACATATGCTTGTTGTTCACGATCAGCACGGGGGAATCGCCGCAAGCGCCCATGCATTCACCCTCGACCAGGGTGAACTGGCCGTCGGCGGTGGTTTCGCGATAGTCCACGCCCAGCTTGCGCTTGAGGTAGTCGCCGGCGCGTTCGCCGTCGCGCAAGGCACAGGGCAAGTTCGTGCAGACGGCGATCTTGTTCTTGCCGACGGGCTTGACGTCGAACATGTTGTAGAAGGTGGCGACTTCCTGGACCGCGATGGGCGGGACGCCGATGTAGTTGGCCACATCTTCAATAATGTCGGTAGCCAACCAGCCCTTCTCTTCTTGCGCGATCGCAAGAGAGGCCATGATGGCGGACTGCCGCTGGTCGGCCGGGAACTTCGCGAGTTCTCGGTCGATTTTCTGGTAGGCCTGTTCGGAAAGCAGCATAGTTTGAATCCGGGTTATGCGGGCGTGCTCGTGACTGTCTGGGCGGATCAGCGATCGATCTCGCCGAAAACGATGTCTTGCGTACCAATGATGGTGACGGCGTCGGCGATCATGTGACCGCGCGACATTTCATCCAGCGATTGCAGGTGGACGAAGCCGGGCGCCCGAATCTTCAGGCGGTAAGGCTTGTTGGCGCCATCCGACACCAGGTAGATGCCGAACTCGCCCTTCGGGTGTTCCACCGAGGCAAACGCTTCACCGGGGGGCACGTGGAAACCTTCGGTGAAGAGCTTGAAGTGATGGATCAGCTCTTCCATGTTGGTCTTCATGGCGGTGCGCTTGGGCGGGGCGATCTTGTGATTCTCGATCATGACCGGGCCCGGGTTGTTGCGCAGCCATTCCACGCACTGGCGGATGATGCGATTGCTTTCACGCATTTCGGCGATACGGACCAGGTAGCGGTCGTAGCAGTCGCCGTTGACACCCACGGGGATGTCGAAATCGAGCAGGTCGTAGACTTCGTAGGGCTGCATCTTGCGCAGGTCCCAGGCGACGCCCGAACCGCGCAGCATCGGGCCGGTGAAGCCCAGCGCCTTGGCGCGTTCGGGATCGACCACGCCGATACCCACCAGGCGCTGCTTCCAGATGCGGTTGTCGGTGAGCAGGGTTTCGTACTCGTCGACGCAGGCGGGGAAGCGGTTGGTGAAGTCTTCGATGAAGTCCAGCAGCGAACCGGAACGGGCGTCGTTCATGACGCGCATTTCCTTTTCGCCGCGGTATTTGCTGGTGTCGCCGTACTGCGGCATCGTGTCCGGCAGGTCGCGGTAGACGCCGCCCGGACGGTAGTAGGCCGCGTGCATGCGCGCGCCCGAGACCGCTTCGTAGCAGTCCATCAGGTCTTCGCGTTCACGGAAGGCGTACAGGAACACGGCCATGGCGCCCACGTCCAGCGCGTGCGAGCCCAGCGACATCAGGTGGTTCAGGAGACGGGTGATCTCGTCGAACATCACGCGGATGTACTGCGCGCGCAGCGGGGCTTCGACACCCAGCAGCTTTTCGATGGCC
>ERZ1032107.161-NODE-161-length-15887-cov-36.772297_pt1 | contig 15887 bp, 13 predicted proteins | sample MGYA00516713_ERZ1032107 | MGnify/ENA primary metagenome ERZ1032107 (study PRJEB33718, sample SAMN03160116) | human skin metagenome | collected 2014-04-10 | study: EMG produced TPA metagenomics assembly of the PRJNA266117 data set (Human skin bacterial metagenome...
ATTTCTGCCTGTCTCGTGGGCTCGGAGATGTGTATAAGAGACAGGTGATGGGGTTTACTAATGTGGTCAGTGCGGAGCAGGCGGTGAGTGTGGCGGAGCGGTTAGCTCAGGTCATTGGCTGAAAAGCGGGGCGCTGATGCTGGGACCGTCGAAACCTGTAGCCGCTGTCGAGCGCAGCGAGGCTGCGCACGAGGACGCAGTCCTCGCCAAACCTGCCGATGCTTTTCACCTGGCTGCATAGGGTTTTGTGTACAAATCCGTTGCTGCGGTCACGGCTGCTTAGGGTTCCGCTCTTACAGCCATCCCTTTCAAGGTCTTTGCCTAAATTGCGTCCTACGCCAATTCAAGGCTGAAATTAAGAAGAAAACGAGTTGAGTTTGGTTCAGTTAGTATTTTTTTCTGGTCAAAAAACGACTATTTTTTGGGGCTTTTTCCAAAGATCTTGAAAGGGCTGGCTCTTACAGCGGGTCACTTTGGAGAGGCTGTAAGGACCGGACACATGGTGGGAAAATAGTAAGACCGGCCGGGCAGTTATTGGCGAGTGCGTGGCGAGGGATGTATTCGTGGTTCCTGTAGCGACATGAGATTTAAGAGCTCTACCGATGGGAGATGGTATCGGGTTCAAGATGGGGATTTGGATCACTTAGCTAACGCTGTTAAATACTGGATTAAAAGGGTGGATATTATGGGCCGAAATCCAATGAGGTCAGAACTTGGATGAGAGACCCAAAAAATTATGAGCTTGAGTATTACAGGTACAATCGTTTTCAGGGTGCTAAATTGCTTGAGCGATAAATTCCGCCCGAGAATTTTATAGGTCCAGCAGAAGTATCTCAATTTTTAAAAAGACGGTGATTAACATGCGTATTTTGTCGGATGAGAATCCAGCGCTTGAAGAGAAAATAGTATCACTTATAGAGCTTGGTAATAGCCTGAACACAGATAAAGATCATGCTTTGGCACTGTGTGAGTATGAAAAAGCATGGGCTTTGTTGCCTGAGCCGAAGTTGGAGTGGGAGATGATTGGTTCATGGCTTGCGGGATCATTTTATACCGCATATTTTGGTTTGTCTGACTTTGAAAGTGCAAAGTATTGGGCTGAGCTCCAGCTTAAAGCAGAAAGCTCCGATATTGATACTGCGCCATTAATTGATTTAGGGATGGTGTGCTTTGAGCTGGGGGATAAAGATGCATCCTACAGATACCTGAATAAGGCCTATCAATATGGCAAGGAAAGAGCCTTTAAAGAAAGACCAAAAAAATATCTAGATTTTTATTTGGCTGAAAAGAAAAATCATTAACTTAGAGTGTTTTAGTGATTTTATGAGTTTCAGGAGCTCTGACCGATCGTCTTTACGAAAAACCTCTGAAAAGTATTGAGGGAATTGGTCGTCTCAATGCAGTCAGGTGATGCAGCTATTTGGCAGGCCACAACCCCTGTGGCGAGGGAGCTTGCTTCCGCTGGGGTGCGCAGCAGCCCCAACTGGCTTCACTCCGCTTGGCCTGCCCTCTGAAGCCGCTTTCAGCGCGGCATCGGTCAGGAAGGGCGGCCGGTTCTTGATGTTGTGCTCGCGGACAAAGCGGTCGATTTGCTGAATGACGTAGTCCGGCAGGGTGAGGTTGAGCTTCTCGGTCTTGCCCAGGTACGGGGTTATGTCGATGTTCAGCATGCCCCAGCCCATGTCTGCGAAATCGGGATGAGGGATATGTCTGGGCGTTTGGGGTACATATCCGTTGCTGCGTTCACGGCCGCTTATGGTTTCGCTCTTACAGCGACTCACTTTTGAAGAGCGCAAAAGTAAGCAAAACGCTCCTGCCCCCGCATCCGGCGCCTCGCCTAGGCTCGGCGTTCCCTCACTTCGGCATTGCTTCGGGGGCACGCCGGCACAGGCCATCCATGCCCAACTGCCCCCTGCTCAGGGCGAAGGCGGCATACATGCGTCGGCCAGTATTTTCAAGCCGCACTCCGCTTTAACGTTGCCAGCAGGCCGCAAAACGCTTGCACACCTCAAAGCGCTGATCCAGATCGGCCATGCGTGCCTGATGTGCGCTCAGTGTTTCCTTCAGCAGTGCTTGCTGGGCTCGGTAGTAGTACTCCAGCATTTCATTATTGGTCGACATCGCCTTGCTACGGTCGGCCGCTTCGCTATCGGGCAGCAGTTCCTTGATCGCCGGGGTGTCGAGCAGGCCCAGACGGTTGGTGTAGTAGTCCTTGTACAACTGCAATGAACGGGCCTTGGTGCCCCTCATCTCATTGGAGAACTGCTCCAGGTTCTGCTGATATTCAGTCCAATAGGCATCGGGCAGGCTGAAGTCGAGGCGCTGTTTGCGTTCCGCTACGGATCTGTCGAGCAGTGTTTTCTGGACCGAAGGGGAATCGTCGGCGTCGGGCTTCATTTTCGCGATGACACTCGCGTCGACGATCTGCGCGATCAGCGCTGCACGCTCTGCTGACTGCGGTTGTGCTTCGGTGGGCTTGGGGAAAATAGGGTTGTGGCCGGCGCAGGCGGGTAGGCCTTTGTTGGTCAGCACGATCGGCGTGCGCACAGTCTTGCCATCGATCTGGCGCAGACGGCTAAGGGTGACCTGGCAAGTGCGACCTACTTTGCGGAAGTCCGCTTCGTACTCGCCGCCGCTCTGCGGGGTGAAGTTGAACCCCACGGTGCACACGCTGCCGGTGCTCAAGGTATTGGCTCGTGCGAATAGCTCATGGCCCGGTTGCAGCCGCACTTCCAAGTAGGCCTTGGCATCCTCGGGTGCAGCGGCACTCATGGCTGCCCGTCGCCGGGTATTGGCGCTGAACAGGTTATTGAGCAGCCCCGTGGTTTGGCCGCCGCAGTGTTCGGCATCGAACAAGTCGAGCGTCGAGCTGTCACTGCTGCTGATAAAGCGCAGCTTCGCCGCATCGGGGGCACTGGCGTCCGGGTAGGTGCCATTGAAACTGCACCCGCCAAGTACCAGTGCAGCAATGCTTACAGCGCCACGCACGCGCCATTGGGAAAAACAGAACATGTTGATAGATCGTCCTTGATGCACGAGTGGGCGAAAGGCCATCATGCTAAAGAAGGCAGTCGCCGCCGTCCAGCGCGCCTGTCGTCCCTGAATTTTCTGGGATTTTCTTTGTCTCCCACCGAGGTAGCGGAATGTTTGGCTCGCGCAACATCTTTGCAATTGGCCTGATCGGATTACTGGCCGGTTGTTCGTCAATGCCAGCTGAAATGGCCTTGAATTCACCCGTATATAACGCGCAAAACGCGGGCCTAGTGGTCGGCGCGCTGCTGGAAGGCGGCCCCTACGGAACCTACCTTGAGTTTCGCGATATCAAGAGCGGCAAGACTTATGGCTGGGGACCCAAGGATGACTACTCGGCATGGCTACCTGCCGGTGACTATGAAGTGAGCCGCCTGGGTCATCGTCGCGGGGTCATGGGGGCTTACTCCAAACCGCTGCGTTTCACCGTCACCCAAGGGCAGCTCAATTACCTTGGCGAGATGGTCTACGGCTGCTCGGCCGTCGCGCAACCGGCTGCGGTGTACGGTGTATTGAATTGCGGGGTCCTCGCGCTTGGCGAATGCACCGTCCCTAGCCCTAACGTGAACGTATGCGTGGTGGATCGCCAGGATCAAGCGATCAAGCATTTTTTGCAGCAACACCCCGAGCAAGCCCCTTTGCCCGTGCGTAACGCGGTCATGTCGGCAGCGGCCTCTGGACCGAGCGTCCGCTTTCCCTAGGCTTTGTGCGAAAAGCCTTGGTGCTCGGTGACGCTGCGTTACTTTCGATACTCATGCGCATCGCTGCAAATAGGGTCCTGGCTATGGGCCCAAGGTTCAAAGGGGTGAGGGTAGTTGATGAGTACAGTGTCGCGGTTGAATGAGCTGTTTGTTGATCACTGCCTCTCATCATTCGAAACCTGTAGCCGCTGTCGAGCGCAGCGAGGCTGCGCACGAGGACGCAGTCCTCGCCAAACCTGTCGATGCTTTTCACCTGGCTGCATACGGTTCTGTGGACATATCCGTTGCTGCGGTCACGGCTGCTTAGGGTTTCGCTCTTACAGCGACTCACTTTGGAAAAGCCCCAAAGTAAGCAAAGGGCTCCTGCCCCCGCATCCGGCGCCTCGCCTAGGCTCGGCGTTCCCTCTCTCCGGCATTGCTCCGGGGGCACGCCGCCACAGGCCATCCATGGCCTGGGGCGGCTAGCTCGGCATCCATGCCGAGCTGCCCCCTGCGCAACGCCTACGTTCGGCCTTCTGGAGGGGGCAGGAAGATCAAGATCAAAAGCAAGATCAAAAGCCAAAGCCAGATCAAAAGCCAAAGCAAAGCCAAGCGCGTTTTACGCGCTTGTTGAGTTCAATGGCGTGCAGGACTCTTGCGCTGTTCGCCACTGAATCACCTCCAGCACCGCGCAACCCTCCCGGGTGAGCAGATGCACCCCACGGGTGACCCGCGTCAGATCGCAGTCGGCAATGTCTTTCAGGTTAAGCGTGGACAGCGTGTCCATCAGATCCCGCACCACGGTGAAACGATGGGCCGCACTGCTGGCCAGATCGCTCAGGGAGGCTTGGGTGTCGAGGTAGAAAACGGCTTGGCTGGCGTCGTGGGTGTCGACGGCGGTAAAGCGCGAGAGTGGCTGGTCAATCATCGGTATAGCTCCTGTGCATGGAGCAATCACCTGTGTTGCCGACTACGAGGAAAATGACCGCTGCGCGCGTATATGACGACCGGAGAACTAACGCGCACAGCCGTCATAAGATCCTGTCGCGGGCACCGGAGAGGCGACTGCAAAGGTGTTTGGGACGCTGATGCTGCGTTGTAATTCGACCGGCCAAGGTCGTCGCGGGTGTTGCTGCGAGGGGGACTATAGGGGCGGTGTTTGGAGGCGGCAACCGTGCATTGGGTGAGATGTTTGAGCGGTTATGTCTTAACAATTAGCGACTGCTGAATCAGGTGAGTTGCCCCTGACCTTGTGGACAGACTTGAAAGGCAGCTTTCGGCCAGAAGCTGCCGCTCAATGGCGCCTATCAAAACTGGGTTGAAAGTTTTTTTATAGACGTGCATCCAGTTTGAAGTCTCCTACGTAAATCTGTCACCCCTCATACGAAGGGTCGAATAATCCAGGAGACGCATCATGCACACGCTCATCAAACGCTTTGCGATTGCCTGCTTTACCCTTCTATGCCTCAACACCGGCCTTAGCTTTGCTGCGGATACCGTGATGGTTGGCGGGGCAGCCATGTATCCAAACAAAACTATCGTAGAGAATGCCGTCAACTCTAAAGACCATACGACGCTTGTTGCGGCTGTCAAAGCCGCCGGCCTGGTCGATACGCTCAACAGCAAAGGTCCGTTCACCGTCTTCGCTCCTACCAATGAGGCCTTTGCCAAGTTGCCGGCCGGAACAGTCGACACGCTGGTCAAGCCCGAGCATAAAGCAGATCTGACCAAGATCCTCACCTACCACGTGGTGCCTGGTACTCATACCGCCAAGCAACTGATGGGGGACGCCAAAATGCATGGTGGCAAGGTCATGCTGACCACAGTTCAGGGCGAGCCTCTGACTGTCTGGCTTCACGATGGCAAATTGTGGGTGGAGGACGCTAAAGGCGGTAAAGCAGCCATCACCATCGCCGATGTCATGCAGTCCAATGGCGTCATACACGTCGTCGATACAGTTTTGATGCCGAAGTAGGTGATGTGAGCTGGCGGAAAAAAAGAGCGGCTTCGATTTTTGGTGAAGGACACTGGTCTTGCTCAGCTATGCTTCGAAGAGCAGGGCCAGGAGTCTTCGAGGTTGAATTATGAAGACTATTTCGACTGCTGATATCGTCTTCAGCACCCAAATACTGTGCATCTTTTGCGTACTTGGTCTGTTGATCATGTGGGGGCTCGAATTTGTTGGAAGGTATGGCCTCTACTCATTTGCAGTCGTAGTCATCTTCACCTCAGTAACTCTGTGGGGGGGGGCACCAAAACGGATAAGAACGCCCCTGAGTTAATGATCCCAGCGACCTCCTCTCGAGCGGCTGCTTTCGGCCAAAAGCGGTCAACTCCAGTTAAAGGTTAGCGGCTACCTGCTTACCCAATTCATTTATCCTGAATGAGCTGCAAGGCGCGATCAAAGTCGAACAGTTCCGCCTGCGCCGCGGCGAGTGCCAGCCGTTCTGCCAACGCTCGATCAAGTGGCATATTGCGCAGTGCCGCCAGCACGTCCAAAGCCGTCGTATCACCCTCCTCCAATAGTCTGATCAGCCTATTCAGTTGCTCGCTGATTGCCGAGTAGTCCAGCGGATAGCCATCCATGGAGGCCGGTGTGTTTGCCTTAAGGTTGGCCAGAGCCGCCAAGGTCGGGAGCAAGCAATGCTCGACCTGCATCGCTAGCGCTTGCACTACCGTACCCGGCTCGCCGTTCTGGCAGGCCTGTTCTAACAACGTGCAAGCCTGCGCCACGGCCTTGGCGCCGATGTTGCCGGCGGTGCCGCGCAAACTGTGCGCCAGCCGTCCCGCGGCACCAGGATCCGGATCGATTCGTGCGGCCTGGAATTGCTCGGCAAAGTCTGTCTGAGTATCGCGAAACTTGCAGAGCAGACGTAAATAGAGATCCCGCCGCCCCATGCAGGTGGCGAGACCCGCCACCACATCAATGCCCTCAAGACGATCTGGCAATCCATCGGCGAAGCCTGCGTTCAGCGGTGCTTGAGCGGCTCGTGGCTTGATCCACTTTGCCATTGTGGCGAACATGGTTTCGACATTCAGTGGCTTGGAGATATGGTCGTTCATGCCGCATTCGAGCGCACGCTCGCGGTCACCGTCCATAGCGTTGGCGGTCATGGCGATCACTGGCAGAGTGCTGAAGCGCGGTTGCTGGCGAATTTGCCGGGTGGCCGTGTAGCCATCCATCACTGGCATCTGGCAATCCATCAACACGCCATCGAAGTCGCCATCCTCGCCAAGGATATCCAGGGCCTCTTGACCGTGCGTAGCGAGTCGCAAGCGTATGCCGACACTTTCCAGCAGTTCGCTGGCCAGTTCTTGATTTAGCTCATTGTCTTCGACCAAAAGCAGCCGGGCGCCGTTGAGACTGGCAACGGTACTGGCATTCTGTTGGGAGCGTTCGCCAGCCCGCGTATCGCTGTGGGTGTCTCTGCCCAGCACGACACCGATGGCTTCGAGTAACGATGACGGCGTGACGGGTTTGGTCAGTACCACCGGTAACTGTATGCCCTGGCGTTCGGCTTCTTCGCGGGCTTCTTCGCGGCCAAAAGCGGTGATCATGATCACCGATGGTGTGCGCATCAGACTCGCAGAATGCATTCTGCTCACGGCTTCCATGCCATCCATGCCTGGCATCCGCCAGTCCATCAAAACCAGATCGTAAGGCAGCCCCTTATGCTCGGCGTCGGCCAACAGGCGCAGCGCCAGACTACCGCTCTGCGCGACATCCACTTCCAGGCCAAAGCTGCGCGCCATGCCCGAGAGAATTTCACGGGCACTCGCGTTGTCGTCCACGACCAGAACCCGCATGCCGAGCAGTTCGCCGGCCTTGAACATACGACGAGGTTGCAGTCCTTGCTGCACACCGAGTTGCATCTGGAAATGGAACGTGGAGCCGAATCCCGGCTGGCTTTCAACCCAGATTCGGCCGGCCATCAACTCCACCAGCTTCTTCGAGATGGACAATCCCAGCCCGGTGCCCCCGTACTTGCGCGTGATCGAACTGTCAGCCTGACTGAACGACTGAAATAGGCGTGAACACTGCTCGACGGTCATGCCGATGCCCGTGTCGCGCACCCAGAAGTGCAGCTGCACGTGTTCGTTATGAGAAGCCATTTCTTCAACGCCGACCACGATCTCACCGTGTTCGGTGAACTTGGCGGCGTTGTTGCCCAGGTTGACCAACACTTGCCCCAATCGCAGGGGATCGCCAAGCAGAGCTGTGGGCAGGTCGGGCGGGATCTGAAATAACAATTCCAGACCCTTGTCCTCGGTCTTCAGGCCGATCATGGCAGCGAAGCTGTCGAGCACATCTTCCAGTCGGAACGGGATCTGCTCGAGACTCATCCTGCCGGCTTCAATTTTTGAGAAGTCGAGAATGTCGTTGATGATGCCCAGTAGGTTCTCCGCCGAGCGGTGCACCTTTTCAATGTAATTGCGCTGGCGATTGTCCAGCGAAGTACGCAGCGCCAGATGGCTCATCCCGATGATGGCGTTCATCGGCGTGCGGATCTCATGACTCATGTTGGCAAGGAACTCACTCTTCGCTTGAGTGGCTTCTTCGGCCGCTGCTCGAGCCTCCGCCAGAGCCGTCACGTCGATGTTGATGCCGGTTGCGCGCAATGGCTTGCCGTCTGGTGTGCGTGAAAAACGGTTGAGCGAGCGGAACGTGCGCACCCGACCATCATTTTTGCGCACGATGCGAAAATCGAATTCGGCCCGATCATTGCCACTCTGGACGGCACTCTCGAACGTGCTGCTGACCCTCGCTACATCGTCGGGATGCACCAGCGCCTGCCAGTGCGCCAGCGTGCCACCGAAGCCGCCAGGCTCCAGACCAAACAGGGTTTCGAGCTGTGGCGTCCAATAATTTGTGCCGCTGACCAGATCGACGTCGAACAGACCGATGTCACCCGACTCCTGTGCCAGGTTCAGGCGATCGCTGGCAGTGCGCAACCTGGCTTCCATCGCCCTGCGCTCACTGACATCGCGCACCGAGGCGCACACGCAGACGCCACGCCCCTCCAGACGGGGCAAGTGGGAAAGGCCGATTTCCACGGAGAACAGGCTGCCGTCCTTGCGCACGCCGCTCAGATCGTCCAGATCGCCGCCCATCTGCCGGGTTCCGCCGCTGGCAATGAAGCCGTCGCGTAACTTGACATGCCGCTCGCGGGCAGCCTGCGGTACCAGACGCTCAATGCTTGCGCCAATCAGCTCGCCGGGGGCGTAGCCAAACAGGGTGTCCATTTGCGGGTTGGTCATCAGGATGCGGCCATCGGCTCCCAGCACCAGCATGCCGTCCGGTGCGGCCTCGATGATGCCGCGATACCAGGCCTCGGTGGCGCGTAGTGCTGCCTGCTGGGCCTCCAGCTCGCTGGCCTGGTGTTCCAGTTGCAAGGCTTGCGCGCCCATTTCGTCTGCCTGACGGCGAGTTTCCAGCAGCAGCGCCTGGGCTGCCTCACTGCGTTCCATAATGGCCATGGCACCGGCCAGCCTGGGCAGGACTTCTTGCAGCAGCAGCGCTTCGTTCTCTTCCAGTTGGCGAAAACCGGCCATTTCCATAACCCCGAGCAGGCGTTCGCCACGCAACACGGGCTGAACCAACAGGACGCTGGCGGGGGCTGCGCCCAACGGCGTACGCACATGCCAAAACGGTTCGGGTAGATCCTCAAGCTGACGAGGTTGGCGATCCAGCGCGCACTGGCCAAGCAACCCTTCCCCGAGATCTAGTTCTGTGGGTAGCGGGTGCGCACTGTCCACCGCATAACCGCCCACCAAACGCAGGCGTGCCGCGCCTTCATAGAGAACGTAAAGCGCTCCCTGGCACATGCCCAACTGCGGCGCGATGTGGCTGAAAAAAGCCTGAGCCAACTGCTGCGGCGTCTCCGCCTGTTGCAGGCCCACTTGCAGAAGTGAGGTGTGGTTTTTCACCCAACGCTGACGCTCAAGCTGACAAGCCTCCAGCTGCAGCGTGGCGATGGCACGCGCCAGGTCGCCGGTTTCGTTGCGAAGATCGGTGTGAGGGATCTGGCCGTCCAGCTTGCCGGACGCCAATTCGTCCACCGCCACGCGGACGCGATTCAACGGCACGCGAATCGAATAACTGACCAGCCAGGTCAACAGCAAGGCCAGCGCCGAACCACCCAGCAGCAAGATGTACGTGATCGCAGTACTGCGCTCTGCGTATTCCGCCAGGTTCTTCGCCGTATCGTGGATGTCGGTTTCCTTGTTTTTCTCGATCTGCGAGAGCAGCCCGTCGCCGCCCTGCTCCAGCGCAAGAAAATCCTTACTGTTGAGCAACATCAAGGCCTGTCCCAAGGAGCCCTTGCCAGCCAGTTCCAGTGCCTCATCGCCATTTTTTTGCAGACGCTGTAATAACACTTCGAATTCCACCAGGCTGCTGATGCTGCTCTGTCGGCGCAGTGTCGGACGAACCTGCTCCAGCGCTTCATGGAGTCGCTGTTGGGCGATATCCATCTGGGCTCTGGCGCTGATACGGATGTCCGCGTTGTTGGTAGCGATTGCACGTTGCATGGCGAGCAACAGATGCGGCAACTGCACCCGAACTTCCTGCACATGCTGAATACCCACCAGATCCTGCTGGTACAACTGCTGCATTTCATTTTTGAGCGAATACTGAGTGCGCAGGCTTTGCACACCCAATATCAGGATCAATATCAGCAGCGCAGCGAAGCCGATGATCAATTTACTGCGTAGAGACAGGCGCTCGAGCATCTCGAACAGTCTGTTCATAAACGGCCTCTTTCAGCGGGATGTGCAAACGGATGCGTGGGGCTCAGGGACGGTCGGCGATCTGCTCAAGGAGGGCTAACTGCCTGGCCATGTCCTGGTCGCTGTCGGCAAATTGTTCAGCAATTGCGCGGAACTGCTCGGCATTGGCGAGAAACGCGTCGCAGATGTCCGGATCAAAGTGCGAGCCCCGGCCTTCGCGGATGATTGCCACCGCCTGCTCATGGGACATGCCGGGCTTGTACACGCGGCGGCTGATCAGTGCGTCGTAGACATCTGCCACCGCCATCAACCTGGCGCTGATCGGGATGTCGTCGGTGGCCACGCCTTGCGGATAGCCACTGCCGTCCCACTTTTCCTGATGGCCGTAGGCAATTTCCTTGGCCAAATGAAGGAAGTAGACGTTGATACCTAATTGATCCTCGGCGTGCTGGATGGCGTCGCGCCCTAACGTGGTGTGGGTCTTCATGACCTCGAATTCCTCCGGGGTCAGGCGTCCCGGTTTGAGCAGGATACGATCGGGAATACCAATCTTGCCGATATCGTGCAGCGGGGCTGATTTGAACAGCAGTTTGATGGTGTCCTCGTCGAGGAAGTGACAGAAGCGCGGGTGATTGCTCAACAGTTCAGCCAGCCGTTTCACATAGTGCTGGGTTCGACGAATGTGGTTGCCGGTTTCGTTGTCACGGGTTTCCGCCAGCGAGGCCATGGCGTGGATCGTGACATCCTGGATGGCGATCACCTCCCGGGTGCGGCGCTGCACTTCCTGTTCGAGAAATTCGTTCTGATTGCGCAGGAAATCGGCAACGGACTTGAGCTTGATCTGCGTCTCGACCCTGGCCATGAGCACGGGGGGAATGATCGGCTTGGTAATGTAATCCGCAGCCCCCAGGCTCAAGCCGCGAATCTCGTCCTCCGTTGCGGTCATGGAAGTCAGGAAAATGATCGGTATGTGGCGAATGCGGGCATCACGTTTGAGCTGCTCGGCGACGCCATAACCGGACAGGCCCGGCATCATGATGTCCAGCAGAATCAGGTCGGGCAGTGGATCAGCCTGCAGAAGACGCAAGGCCTTCTCGCCGCTATTGGCGGCCTTGACCCGATATTTGTCCTTCAGCAACTCGGCGATCAACATCAGGTTGTCGGGGGTATCATCGACCACCAGAACGGTCGCTGATGGATAAACGCCCTGAGTGCTATCCATGGTTGTTGGCTCCCTTGCCAGACAATTAACGAGTCGGCGTACTTGCACCAATCTCTTGCTGGCAAGCGTAGCTAGAAAAGCTGCAATCGCTAGGTGAAGATCGGCAGGTTGGTTCGAAGAGTCACTAAATCGAATGTCTGCTATTGGCCGATAGCAGTCTTTCACTAAGTGCAGCAATAAATACCTCTACTCAAGCTAAACAGGCGCCGCACAATACGCGGCGCCTATCCACTCAATGCACAATCTGCGCAAGAAACGCCTTAGCCCTCTCACTCTTCGGCGCTCCAAAAAACGCCTCCGGCGCCGTATCTTCCACAATCCGCCCCCCATCCAAAAACAACACCCGCTCCGCCACCTGCCGTGCAAACCCCATCTCATGAGTCACGCACAACATGGTCATGCCACTCCCCGCCAACTTCACCATCACATCCAACACCTCACTCACCATCTCCGGGTCCAGCGCCGAAGTCGGTTCATCGAACAGCATGATCTTCGGCTCCATGCACAACGCCCTAGCAATCGCCACGCGCTGTTGCTGCCCACCTGAAAGCTGGCTCGGGTACTTATCCGCCTGATTCTCAATCCCCACCTTGGCCAGAAACCCCCGGGCCAGTTCTTCAGCCTTTTTCCGCGACAATCCGCGCACGGTCATCGGTGCCAGGGTGCAGTTGTCCAGCACGCTCATGTGCGGGAACAGGTTGAAGTGCTGGAACACCATGCCCACTTGGCTGCGCACCTGGGCGGCTTCGCGGGTGTTTTGCGAGAGGTCGGTGCGGTCCACCAGGATGCGGCCCTTTTCGGCAATCTCCAGGCGGTTGATGCAGCGGATCAGGGTGGATTTGCCCGAGCCGGAAGGCCCGCAGAGGACGATGCGTTCGCCCTGGCGCACTTTGAGGTCGATGTCGTGCAGGACGTGGAAGGCGCCGTAGAACTTGTTCAGCCCGGCAATATCGATCACCACTTCACGCGGGTCGACGGCGGGGTGAACGGGCGCTTGGAGGGCGGCGGGAAGCGGGGCGGTCTGGGTCTGCATGGCGGTTCTCCGTCGGTCAGTTGAAGCGCTCGGCGCGGTAGGGGGTGGGGTCGGTAAAGGGCGTTTCGCCGGTGACCATCTGCGCCAGCAGGTGGCCGCTCACCGGGCCCAGGGTCAGGCCGTGGTGGGCGTGGCCGAAGTTGAACCACAGGCCGGGGTGGCGCGGGGCGGGGCCGATCACCGGGCACATGTCCGGCAGGCACGGGCGGCGGCCCAGCCAGGGTTCGGCGTCGAGGCGTTCGCCCAGGGGGTAGAAGTTCCGGGCCAGGGCTTCGCAGCGGCGCAGTTGGATTTCGTTGATCGGGTCGTCGCGGTCGGCGAATTCGATGCCGGTGGTCAGGCGGATGCCGCCCACCATCGGCGCCAGGACGTAGCCGCCCACCGGGTCGAGGATCGGGTGCTGCAGGCGGGTGCCGGGCAGGGCGGCGTAGTGCATGTGGTAGCCGCGCTTGATCGCCAGGGGAATGCGGTAGCCCAGGGGCTCGAAGATGCCGCTGGCTTGCGGGCCCAGCGCCACCACCACTTCCTGGGCGGTGATGGGGCCGAGTTCGCTCTGCACCTGCCAGCCGCCTTCGATCTGGGTCAGGCTCAGGGCGTCGCCGATGACGAATTGGCCGCCGCGTTGCTTGAACAGTTCGGCGTAGCCGCGGGTCAGGCCGCCGGGGTCGCTCACGGTCTTGGGGTCGAGCCAGTGCAGGCCGCCCACTACGTCTTGGTGCAGGCCGGGTTCCAGGGCCAGCAGTGCAGTGCGGTCCAGTACCCGGTAGTTGAGCTGATAGTCGCGCAGGTCGGCGGCGGCGCGTTGGGCGATGTCGAAGGCCTCCTGGTCGTTGAAGGCTTCGAGCCAGCCGCCGTCGGCGATCAGCTCCAGCATGTTGGCCGGGCGGGCCAGGGCCAGGTGTTCGCTCACGCAGCGTTCGATCAGCGGCAGCATGGCGCGGGTGGCGGCGGCCAGGCCCTTGGGCGAGGAGTGGCGCCAGTATTGCAGCAGCCAGGGGCCGGCCTTGGGCAGGTGGCGCAGGCTGTAGCGCACGTCCGATTGCTGGTTGAGGCCGTAGCGCACCAGCTTGGTCACTTCCCGGGGGAAGGCGTAGGGAATCACGCTGGCGCGTTCGATCAGCCCGGCGTTGCCGTGGCTGGTGCCGTTGCCCGGGGGCTGGCGGTCCAGCAGGACCACTTGGCGGCCGCGGGCCTGCAGGTGCAGGGCGCTGCTGACGCCGACGATTCCGGCGCCCAGAACGAGGGTTTGGCAATGCATGTTTCAGTCCTTATGACAGGGGCCGCGGGGCGGCCCGCTCAAGGGTTCAGTTCAGGTGCCGGCCCAGGCGGCCTTCCACGTATTTGAGGCTGCGCCGCACTATTTCGACGATCAGCAGGTACAGCACCGCAGCCCACAGGTAGATCTGGAAATCGAAGCTGCGGGAGAAGGCCAGCTTGGTCACCCCCATCAGGTCGTAGATGGTCACCAGGGAGGCGATGGCGCTGGCCTTGATCATCAAAATCAGCTCGTTGCCCAGCGGCCCGATGGCGATCAGCAGCGACTGCGGCAGGATCACTTTGCGAAACGCGGTCCAGCGCGACAGGCTCAGGGCCTTGCAGGCTTCGCGCTGGCCCTGGGCCACGGCCAGCAGGCTGCCGCGCAGGATCTCCGCCTGGTAGGCGGCGGTGTTCAGGGTGAAGGCCAGCAGGGTGCAGAACCACGCGTCGCGGAAGAACCACCACAGGCCCACGTCCTGCCAGAAGCCTTTGAACGAGCCCAGGCCGTAATACAGCATGAACAGCTGGGCCAGCAGCGGCGAGCCACGGAAGAAGTACACATAAGCCCCGGTAAAGCGCCGCAGGAACTGATTGCTGGACAGCCGCCCAAGGGCAATCAGCAAGCCGAGCACGGCGCCCAGGCTGAAGGAAATCGCCACCAGCTTGGCGGTCACCAGCAGGCCGTCGATAAAGCGCGGGCCGTAGCGTTCCAGCAGTTCCTGATTGAGGAACAGGTTCAGCAGGTCATCCAGGTTCATGGCTGCAGGCTCCGTTGCGCACGGTTGAAGCGCCGTTCAAGAAAGCTGAACAGGTGCCCCGACAGCGCCGAGAAGAACAGGTAGCCAAAGCAGGCCACGCTGTAGAACAGCATGGGTTCCTTGGTCACGCTGACCGCGAGGTTGGTCTGGCGCATCAGGTCCACCAGGGAAATGGTCGACACCAGGGAGGTGTCCTTGAGCAGCGACAGCCAGTTGTTGGAGAGCCCCGGCAGAGCGATGCGCGTCAGTTGCGGCAGCAGCACCCGGTTGAAGGTGGTGCGCCGCGACAGGCTCAGGGCGCGGGCGGCTTCGTACTGGCCCTTGGGCAGGGTCTTGAACGCGGCCAGCCAGATCTCGCTGGAGAAGGCGGCGAACACCAGGCTGAAGGCGATCATCGCGGCGACGAAGGTGTTGATCGCCACTTCACCGGGGTAGCCCAGGGCGCCGAGGATCTTCTGCGCGGCAATCTGGCAGCCGTAGTAGATGATCAGCAGGGTCAAGAGCTCCGGCAGGCCGCGAAACACCGTGGAAAAGGTCGTGGCCCAGGCCCGCGCCCAGCGGTTTTTCGAGCGCGCGGCCAGGGCTACGGCCAGGCCCAGGGGCAGGCCGATGGGCACGCAGGCGAGCGCCAGGGCGATGGTCACCAGGGCCCCGGCAAGCAGGGCCGAACCCCAGCCGCCGCTGGCAAAGGACAGGAGTGACAGCTGTTCGAACATGCGCGAACCCTCAGGAAAAATGAACCGTGCAGGGCGCCGCCGCGTTCAAGGGAACGCGGGGCAAGGGCAGCGGCAAAGGCGGGCGGTCAGTAGATGTCGAAGGCGAAGTAGCGGCTGGAGATCTGCTTGTAGGTGCCGTTGGCGACGATCTCGTCCAGGGCCTTGTTCAGGCGCTCGCGCAGGGCGTTGTCTTCCTTGCGCACGGCGATGGAAGCGTCGGCGGTGGTGCCGTTGACGTCGCCGATGATCTTGCAGCAGTCCTTGCCGGCGCTTTCAGCCCAGGCCAGCAGCGGGAACTTGTCGGCGATCACCCCGTCCACCCGCCCGGCGGCCAGGTCGCTGTTGGCTTCGTCCAGGGTCGGGTAGAACTTCACGTCGGCGCCGGCCGGGCCGTAGTGGTCCTCGGCGTAGATGGCCTGGGTCGAGGAGGCCTGGGCGCCCACGGTGCGGCCCTTGAAGTTG
>ERZ1032107.162-NODE-162-length-15863-cov-13.495445_pt1 | contig 15863 bp, 14 predicted proteins | sample MGYA00516713_ERZ1032107 | MGnify/ENA primary metagenome ERZ1032107 (study PRJEB33718, sample SAMN03160116) | human skin metagenome | collected 2014-04-10 | study: EMG produced TPA metagenomics assembly of the PRJNA266117 data set (Human skin bacterial metagenome...
GTGCACAAACAGGAACACGACCACGGCTACCAGCAGCAGCGTGGGGATCATGCCCAAAAGACGTTTGACGATGTAGGTCAGCATTGAAATTCCTGCAACATCGGCGGGGACACCGCGTCCCCGCCGTATGTGGCCTTGCAAGGGCCTTGCGGCCCCGAGAGTTACCGCCGGATTACTGCTTCAGGTCGATGTCGCCGAACCAGAACGAGGTGTCCGGTTCCACGTACACGCCCGACAGGTTCTTCGACTTGACGTACAGGTTGTTCTGGGTCACCAGGAAGGCCCACGGGGCGTCCTTCCAGATGGTTTCCTGAACGGTCTTGTAGATCTCGGTCTTCTTGGCGCGGTCGGTCGTGGCCAGGGCTTGCTGGATGCCATCGTCAACCGACTTGTTCGAGTAGTACGAGATGTTGTTGAGCACCGGCGGGAAGGCAGCGGTGGTCAGCAAGGGACGCAGGCCCCAGTCGGCTTCGCCGGTCGAGGACGACCAGCCGGCGTAGTACATGCGGACCTTGGCGTCTTCCGGCTTCTGCACCTGCTGCACGCGCTGCACGCGTTGGCCCGATTCCAGCACTTCCACCGAAACCTTGATGCCGACTTGCGCCAGCTGCTGCTGCAGGAACTGCACCACCTTCACCGAGGTGCCGTCGTTGTAGGCGGACCAGAGCTGGCTTTCGAAGCCGTTGGGGTAGCCGGCTTCGGCGAGCAGCGCCTTGGCCTTCTTGATGTCGTACGGCCACGGGCCGGTCTTGTGGGCGAAGTCGACGCCGGTCGGCACGACACCGTCAACGATGGTGGCGTAGCCCGAGAAAGCGACCTTGGCCAGGGCTTCCTTGTTGATGGCGTAGTTGATGGCTTCACGCACCTTGACGTTGTCGAACGGCTTTTGCTGCACGTTCATCGACAGGTAGCGGGCCATGATCGAGTTCTTGTGGTCGACCACGTCCAGCTTGTCGTTCTTTTGCAGCACGGCGGCTTGCTCGAACGGCACCGGGAAGGCGAATTGCGCTTCGCCCGTCTGCACCACGGCGGCGCGGGTGTTGTTGTCGGTGACGGTGCGGAACGTCAGGGTGTCGACCTTGGGGTAGCCCTTCTTCCAGTAGCCGTCGAACTTCTTGACCTTCAGGTATTCAGCCGGCTTCCATTCGACGAATTCGAACGGGCCCGTGCCCACCGGGTGGAAACCGATTTCCTTGCCGTACTTGGTCAGCGCGGCCGGCGAGATCATCATGGCGGCCGGGTGTGCCAGCGCGTTGATGAAGGCCGAGAACGGCTTCTTCAGGGTGATCTTGACGGTCAGCGGGTCGATCACGTCGATCTTTTCGATGACGCTGAACTGGATGTAGCGCGACAGGCGGTTGTCCGGATTGGCCGGGCGGTCGAAGTTGATCTTGACGGCTTCGGCGTTGAACGGGGTGCCGTCATGGAACTTGACGCCATCGCGCAGCTTGAAGGTGTACACCAGGCCGTCTTCGCTGACGGTGTAGTCGGTGGCCAGGACCTTCTGGACCTTCAGGTCCTTGTCGAATTCGAACAGGCCTTCGTAGTAGGCCTTGCCGGCCGCCTGGTTCAGCGTGCTGTTGGTGTTGTACGGGTCGAGCGTTTCCAGAGCGATGGAGACGGCAAACGTCACGTCCTTGGCAGCATGCGCCAGCGGCGAAGTGAGCACGCCGAAGGCCACCGCAGCGGCGGCCATCAGTTTGGTGGGGCGCAGAACTTTCATCATTGCAACTCCTGGTTCCTGTAAGGAATTAGGGGGTTTGGTGGAAGAAAAACAAGTACAACAACTGACTCAATACGCTCCGCCGACCGCATGGCGGGCAACGAAGTGATCGGTTCCTACCTGCACCAGCGGCTGCACCACCGGCTCGTCGTCGAGCCTGCGGATCGGGCTGGGAATCTCGTCGGACAACAAGGTGCGCTTGAGGTGGCGGCGCGCCGGATCGGCGATCGGCACGGCGGACATCAGCTTCTTGGTGTACGGGTGCTGCGGGTTCTCGAAGATCGCGCGGCGCGGGCCGATCTCGACGATCTGCCCCAGGTACATGACGGCCACGCGATGGCTCACGCGTTCGACCACGGCCATGTCGTGCGAAATGAACAGGAACGAAATGCCCATGTCGCGCTGCAGGTCGATCAGGAGGTTCACGATCTGCGCCTGGATCGACACGTCCAGCGCCGATACCGATTCGTCGGCGATCACGACCTTGGGGTTCAGGGCCAGGGCGCGCGCGATGCAGATGCGCTGGCGCTGGCCGCCCGAGAATTCATGCGGGTAGCGCTGCGCCATTTCGGGCGGCATGCCGACGCGCTCGAGCAGTTCGGACACGCGGCGCTCGGCCTCGCGGCCCTTGGCCACGCCGTGCACCAGCAGGGGCTCCATGATCGAGAAGCCGACGGTCACGCGAGGGTCCAGCGAAGCAAACGGGTCCTGGAACACGAACTGGATGTCGCGGCGCAGGGATTGCAGTTCGCTGTTCTTCAAGCGCACGATGTCGCGGCCGCCGAAGCGGATTTCGCCGCCCTGGCTTTCCACCAGGCGCAGCAGCGAGCGGCCGGTGGTGGACTTGCCGCAACCGGACTCGCCCACCAGCGACAGCGTTTCGCCGGGGTACAGGTCGAAGCTGACCTTTTCCACGGCGTGCACGCGGCGCTGCACACGGCTGAGGATGCCGCCGCGCAGGTCGAAACGGGTCACCAGGTTGCGCACGCTCAGGATCGGCTCGCGGCGGGCAGCCGGCACTTCCTGCGTGCTGGTCGCGCCAGGCTCGGCCACGGGTTGCGCCTTGCCATCGACCTGCAGCAGGGGGAAACGCGCCGGCAGGTCGGTGCCCTGCATCGCGCCCAGCTTCGGCACGGCCGACAGCAGCGCCTTGGTGTAGGCATGCTGGGGCGCGGCGAAGACGGATTCCGACGGGCCTTCCTCGACCTTGTCGCCGCGATACATGACCAGCACGCGATCGGCCACTTCGGCCACCACGCCCATGTCGTGGGTGATGAACACCACGCCCATGTGCATTTCTTCCTGCAGCTGACGGATCAGTTGCAGGATCTGGGCCTGGATGGTGACGTCCAGCGCGGTGGTGGGTTCGTCGGCAATCAGCAGCGCCGGCTTGCAGGCCAGCGCCATCGCGATCATGACGCGCTGGCGCATGCCGCCCGACAGCTGGTGCGGGTAGCGGTCCAGCACCGACTTGGCTTCCGGAATGCGCACCTGTTCCAGCATGCGCAGCGCTTCGGCGCGCGCGGCCGCGGCGTCCTTGCCCTGGTGCTGGCGGATGGACTCGGCGATCTGGTCGCCGGCCGTGAACACCGGGTTCAAGGATGTCATCGGCTCCTGGAAAATCATGGCCATGTCGGCGCCGCGCACATTGCGCATGACGCGTTGGCTGGAGCCGGCCAGGTCGATCACCGAGCCGTTGCGCCGGCGCAGGGCCATCTGGCCCTGGGCGATGCGTCCGCCGCCGTGTTCCACCAGGCGCATGAGCGCCAGCGAGGTCACCGACTTGCCCGAACCCGATTCGCCCACGATGGCCAGGGTCTCGCCCCGGTCCACATGGAACGACAGGTTGCGCACGGCTTCGACCGTGCGCTCCGAACCCACGAAGCGCACCGTCAGGTCGTTGACCTGGACCACGCGGTTATCCGGCAGCGCCAGGCTGTTTGCGCGATCAACCATATCTTTAGTAATCCCCAAAACTGACAAAAACGAAACGCGGCGCCGCTCAGCGATAGATCGCGGCGACCGGCTTCTCGCCAACGCGGGCGTAACCGCGGTACATGCCTTCCGTGTTGAACGGCAAGGCCACATTGCCCTGGGCGTCGACGGCCACCAGGCCACCCTTGCCGCCGATGGTGGGCAGTTTTTCCATGACAACGCGGTCCGCCGCCGTTTCCAGCGACGCGCCGCAATATTCCATCTGGGCCGCCACGTCATAGGCGGCGACCATGCGGATGAACATTTCGCCGGTGCCCGTGGTGGACACGGCGCAGGTCTTGTTGCTGGCGTAGGTGCCGGCGCCGATCAAGGGCGCATCGCCGACGCGGCCGACCTGCTTGTTGGTGATGCCGCCGGTGGACGTGGCCGCGGCCAGGTTGCCCTGGGCGTCCAGCGCCACCGCGCCGACCGTGCCGAACTTCTTGTCCGAATCCAGCGGATCGGCCGGGGCCGGCTGGCCGCGCGCGACCATGGCCTGGCCATCGTGGTCCAGCACCGCGGCTTCGGGCGTTTCGCGCTGCACGCGCAGCAGTTGCTCGCGGCGCGCTTCGGTCGAGAAATACGACGGGTCGACCAGTTCCAGGCCCGCGTCCTTGGCGAAGGCTTCGGCGCCCTCGCCCACGAAGAACACGTGCTTGCTGGTTTCCATGACGGCGCGCGCGGCGAACACCGGGTTGCGCACGCAATTGACGTTGGCGATGGCGCCCGAACGCAGCGTGGCGCCGTCCATGATGGCGGCGTCCAGCTCGTGGGTGCCGGCGCTGGTGAACACGGCGCCATGGCCGGCGTTGAACAGCGGGCAGTCTTCCAGCAGGCGCACGGCTTCGGTGACGGCGTCCAGGGCGCTGCCGCCACGGGCCAGCACGGCCTGGCCCGCGGCCAGGATGGATTCGAGGGCGCTCAGGTATTCCTGTTCTTTCTCGGGCGACATGGCCGCGCGGGACATTGCGCCGGCGCCACCGTGAATGGCAATCACGGGTTGAATCATCGTTTACCTACTCCATGGATGAGCCACGGCATGACGGACTGGGTCACCCCAGCGGCGGCCGCGACGGAATTCTTGGCCCGATAGGCCACCGCGGCCGACAGGGCTTCGATCAGCCCCAGCGCGGCGGTTTCGGAATTGGGGATCAGCTGGCGCGCGGAAAACGCGTACAACACGACGGATGCCGTGGGCGCCAGCGGAGATGTGGGTTTGTCGGTCAGCACCAGCACCGGCACGCCGGCTTGCTGCGCGGCGCCCGCCAGGGTCACCGTGTCCGCCAGATAACGCGGGAAGCCGATGGCGATCACCAGGTCTTTGCTGGTCATGCGCGACATCTGGCGCGCGGCGTGCGACACGCCGCCGGGGCCGGCCAGCGATTCGACCGAGTGCAGGTGCATGCACAGGCCCCGCTGCAGCAGCCCGGCCAGAAAACCGCTGGCGCCGAAGCCGATGATGAAGACGCGCTCGGCAGCCAGAATCGCTTCCACCGCCTGATCACAGGCGGCCGAGTCCAGCGATTGCAGATTGCGCTGGGCGTTGCGGATGTCTTCTTCGAGCGTGGCGGCAAAGATCTGCACGGCGCTGGCCGAATGCGCCAATTCCGTGCGCAGTTTTTCAACGGGTTCCAGCGCGGCTTCGAAACCGCGTGCCAGTTCAGCGCGAAATTGCGGGTAGCCTGGCAGGTCCAGGGCGCGCGCGAAACGGTTGGCCGTGGCCACCGACACGCCCACCGCTGCCGCGAATTCGTCGATGGTCATCGTGGCGACGCGAAACTGGTGCGCCAGGACGTATTCGGCCATCTTGTGCTGCGTGCGGCTCAGCGCGGGCTGGGCCCGGGCGATCCGATCAGCGATCGTGAGTACGGCCTTGTTCATCGGGGGTGGGGAGCGGGAGAGTAGCGGGCGATTGTGTAAATCTGTTTACACATAAATTTTAGATAAGAAAATTCATTTTCATACTAAGGGTATACCCGTGAATTTATGTAACAGTGCATCAAAAGAAACGGGGCCGGTTTGAGGTACGCTATTTGCCCTTCCTTCACTCCCGATTTCCGGAACCGTCCGCATGCCCGCCTGGATCTGCAAACCCCACGCCGAACTCACCCCCGCCGAGCTTTACGCCATCCTGCGCCTGCGCTCGGAAGTCTTCGTGGTGGAACAGAATTGCGTCTTCCTGGACATGGACGGCAAGGACCTGCTGGGACAGACTGAACACCTGATGGCCTGGCAGGACAGCGCCCTGGTGGCCTACAGCCGCCTGCTGGAACCGGCGCTGAACGACGGCCAGGCCATCATCGGCCGCGTGATCACCGCCCCGGCGGCCCGCGGCACCGGGCTGGGCCACGAGCTGATGCGCCGCGCCAAGGCCGAAGTGGCGCGCCTGTGGCCAGGCCAGCCCGTGTATCTGGGCGCGCAGGCGCGGCTCAAGGGCTACTACGGTGGCCACGGCTTCGTGCCGGTCACCGAGGAATACATCGAAGACGGCATCCCGCACGTGGGCATGCTGCTGCAGGAAGCCGCCTGACACGGCACACCGCCTTTTTTTTGCGCAGGCCCCAACGAAAAACGCCCCTTTCGGGGCGTTTTCGTTTTCCGGTCAGCAGCGTTTACTTGACCGCCGACACGTCCAGCTTGGCGTGCGTCTTGGACTGGATTTCGTCCACCGTCACGCCCGGCGCCGTTTCGAGCAGCTTCAGGCCGTTTTCGGTGACTTCCATCACGCCCAGGTCGGTGATGATCAGGTCGACCACCCCCACGCCGGTCAGCGGCAGGTTGCATTCGGGCAGCAGCTTGATGTCTTCGGTGCCGTCTTTCTTCTTGGCCACGTGTTCCATCAGGACCACGACGCGGCCGACGCCCGCCACCAGGTCCATTGCGCCGCCCATGCCCTTGACCATCTTGCCCGGGATCATCCAGTTAGCCAGGTCGCCCTTTTCGGACACCTGCATCGCACCCAGGATGGCCAGGTTGATCTTGCCGCCGCGGATCATCGCGAACGAGTCGGCCGACGAGAAGATCGACGAGCCGGGCAGCGTCGTGACCGTCTGCTTGCCGGCGTTGATGAGGTCGGCGTCGACCTCGGCGTCGGTCGGGAAGGGACCGATGCCGAGCAGGCCGTTTTCGGATTGCAGCCAGACTTCGACGCCCTTGGGCACGTGGTTGGCCACCAGGGTCGGCAGGCCGATACCCAGGTTCACGTAAAAACCGTCTTGCAGCTCGCGCGCGGCGCGCGCCGCCATTTCATCGCGGGACCATGCCATGTCGTGTTCTCCTTAGGCCGGGCGAGTGGTGCGTTGTTCGATGCGCTTTTCCGGCGTGGCGTTCAGCACGATCCGGTGCACATAGATGCCGGGCAGGTGGATCTGGTCGGGGTCCAGGCTGCCGGTGTCGACGATTTCCTCGACCTCGACCACCGTGAACTTGCCGGCCATGGCCACGTTCGGATTGAAGTTGCGCGCCGTCTTGCGGAACACCAGGTTGCCGCTGCGGTCGGCGATGTGCGCCTTGACCAGCGACACGTCCGGCACCAGCGAACGTTCCATCACGTATTGCTGGCCGTCGAATTCGCGGATTTCCTTGCCGTCGGCGACGATGGTGCCCACGCCGGTGCGGGTGAAGAAGGCCGGGATGCCGGCGCCGCCCGCACGCAGCTTTTCAGCCAGCGTGCCCTGCGGCGTGAATTCAAGTTCGAGTTCGCCCGACAGGTACTGCCGTTCGAATTCCTTGTTTTCGCCCACGTACGACGCGATCATCTTGCGGACCTGGCGCGTATTGAGCAGCTGGCCCAGGCCGAAGCCGTCGACGCCTGCGTTATTGCTGATGCAAGTGAGGTCCTTCACGCCCGAATCGCGCAGCGCGGCGATCAGGGCTTCGGGAATGCCGCAAAGGCCGAAACCGCCCACGGCGATCATCTGGCCGTCTTTGACGATGCCTGCCAGCGCCTCTTGGGCGCTTGCAAAAACCTTGTCCATCGCTCCAACTCCTAATTTAAGGTCGAACTGAAGAGAGTCTCGCACGGCGGCGAGCCCTGTTTTTCCTTAAGGCGCGGCTGCCGGTGGCGCTTGCCGGCGGCATCGCAGCGGGGCCCGATGCCTGCCGGGTCGCGTCGCCGAGGGTGGCGCGCCCTTTTATTTCTATTATGGTTTGCGCTTGATTTTAACGGCATGCCCGGCAAATGCGTGCGCTGTTTCAAACAGCGCCACAAAGCCAGACCGACCGCCAGGCGCGGCGCTACGCCGCCGGCTGGAACTGCGTGGCCATCTTGGCCAGCACTTCGGGCGGCCACGGTGCGGACGTATTGGCCACGTAATCCATCCAGACCAGCACGTTGCGGCCGCGCGCGTAGGGGCCGGCATCGTCGCCGACCTTCTCGAGCAGCAGTTCGAATTCGGCGCTGGAGCGGCCGATGCGGGTGACCTTGTGCGTGACCCGCACGGTCGCCGGATAGGTCAAGGGGCGCAGGAAATCGCAGGACGCATGCGCCAGGATGGCGCCGTCATCGGCCGGCAATTCGAAGCCCGCGTCGTACAGGATCTGCATGCGGGCCTCTTCCATGAGGCGAAAGTACAGCGTGTTGTTGAGGTGGTTCAAGGCGTCGGAGTCGCCCCAACGCAAGGGCAGATCCACGTGATGGGTATCGCCCACCGCCAGAATCCGCGCAGACTGAGTGTCCGGGTTCACCAATTACTCCTGATGGCTGAAAGAAATGCGAAGACGTGCAAGGCCTCCGCCTGCAATACAATCGCCGATAATACTTCCAGCCATATATGGAATACATACGGGGAGCTTTGCAATGTCTGAACGCGAGTCGATGGAATATGACGTGGTCGTGGTTGGCGGGGGACCCGCCGGCCTGGCCACTGCCATCCGTCTGAAGCAGCTGGCCGCTGAGAAAAACCAGGAGATCGGCGTCTGCGTCCTTGAAAAGGGCGCCGAGCTGGGCGCGCACATCCTGTCCGGCGCCGTCATGGACCCGCTGGCGCTGACCGAACTGATCCCCGACTGGAAAGAAAAAGGCGCGCCGCTGAACGTGCCCGTGACGCAGGACAAGTTCCTGTTCCTGTCGCAAAACGGCGCGCGCGCCACGCCGAACTGGCTCTTGCCGCCCTGTTTCCACAATGACGGCAACTACATCGTCCGCCTGGGCGACGTCGTCAAGTGGCTGGGCGAACAGGCCGAGGCCCTGGGCGTCGAGATCTTCCCGGGCTTTGCCGCGGTCGAAGTGCTGTACGACGACAACGGCGCCGTGCGCGGCGTGGCCACCGGCGACATGGGCGTGGCCCGCGACGGCAGCCATACCGACCACTACCAGCCCGGCATGGAACTGCATGCGCGCTACACGGTGTTCGCCGAAGGCGCGCGCGGCCAGCTCGGCCGCCAGTTGATCGACCGCTACAAGCTGGACGACGGCCGCGACCCGCAAGCCTACGGCATCGGCATCAAGGAAATGTGGGAAGTCGACCCGGCCCAGTCCAAGCCCGGCCTGGTGATCCACACCGCCGGCTGGCCGCTGGACGCCGACACCTACGGCGGCTCGTTCCTCTACCACCTGGACAACAACCTGGTGGCCGTGGGCATGATCGTCGGCCTGGATTACGCCAACCCCTGGCTGTCGCCGTTCGACGAATTCCAGCGCTACAAGACCCACCCGGCCATCCGCGGCACCTTCGAAGGCGGCAAGCGCATTGCCTACGGCGCCCGCGCCATCACGGCCGGCGGCCTGCTGTCGCTGCCGAAGCTGACCTTCCCGGGCGGCGTGTTGGTGGGCTGTGAAGCCGGCTTCCTGAACGCCTCGCGCATCAAGGGCAGCCATGCCGCCATCAAGTCGGGCAAGCTGGCCGCCGAAGCTGCGTTCGACGCGCTGGTCGCCGACCGCCGCCAGGACGAACTGGCCGCGTACCCCGAAGCCTTCAAGGCCTCGTGGCTGCACGCCGAACTGAACAAGGCACGCAACTTCAAGCAGTGGTTCAAGAAGGGCCGCACCGTGGCCACGCTGATGACCGGCATCGAGCAACTGGTGTTCAAGGGCAAGATGCCGTGGACCCTGCGCCACAGCAAGCCCGACCACGCCTGCCTGCAGCCGGCGTCGCAGTGCGCCCGCATCGACTACCCCAAGCCCGATGGCAAGCTGACCTTCGACAAGCTCAGCTCGGTGTTCATCTCGAACACCAACCACGATGAAAACGAGCCCGTCCACCTGACGCTGAAAGACCCGTCGGTGCCGGTGCAGGTCAACCTGGCCAAGTACGGCGGCCCGGAATCGCGCTACTGTCCGGCCGGCGTGTACGAGTTCGTCAAGGACGACCACGGCGACGACCGCTTGCAGATCAACGCGCAGAACTGCGTGCACTGCAAGACCTGCGACATCAAGGACCCGACCCAGAACATCGTCTGGGTGGCCCCGCAAGGCGGCGAAGGGCCCGTCTACAGCGGCATGTGACCGGCGCTGCGCAACATGGCTGAACGCGTGCTCTTCATCGGCTGCGGTGACCTCGGCCAACGCGCGGCCCGCCTGTTGCTGGCGCGCGGCGACCAGGTCTATGCGCTGCGCCGCCATCCGCCCGCGGACGATGCCAGCGGCATCCAGTGGCTGCAAGGCGACATCACGCGGGCGGACGGCTTGCCCGCCCTGCCGGCCGGCATCACCCGCGTCATCCACGTTGCCACCGCCGGGGCGCGCGATCCCGCGGCCTACCGCGGCGTGTTCGTCGATGGCCTGAATCGCGTGCTGGACGCGCTGGATACGTCCCAGGTCGAACGCGTGGTGTTCGTGTCGTCCAGCGCAGTCTATGGCGAGCACCACGGCGACTGGGTCACCGAAGACACACCGCCCGCGCCGCAGGGCTTCAATGGCCGCATCCTGCTCGAAGCCGAAGCGCTGCTTGCCGCACAGCCGCTGCCCCACACCACGATCCGCTTTGCCGGCCTGTACGGCCCCGGCCGCCTGCAACTGATCGAACGCCTGCGCAGAGGCGCTGCCGGCGCGCCGACTCAGCCGCCGCATTGGGCCAACCGCATCCACATCGACGACGCCGCGGCCGCCATCGCCCATCTGGCGCTGTTGCCCGACGCACAATCGGTCTACATCGGCTGCGACGACACGCCGCTGCCGCTGCATGTGCTGTACGCGGACCTGGCCTGCCTGATCGGCGCCCCCGCGCCAGCCGAAGCGCCCGCGCCTGCCAACATCGGCAGCAAGAAACTCAGCAATGCCCGCCTGCGGGCCAGCGGCCTGACCTTGCAATGGCCGGATTCACGCGCCGGCTACGCCGCGTTGCTGGCCGACGCCGCGCAGGCATAGTTCGGCCGCCAACGAATCGTTGCATGTCCGGCAGGGAGATACTGGCCCCCTGATCCCCCGCCGGAACCGCCATGCCAGTCGCTGACCCGCTCGATCCGCTCCAGGCGGTCATCCATTCCAATCCCTATCCCTATTACGCCGCGCTTGCCCGCGAGCGGCCGCTCTACCACGACCCCACGCTGGGCCTGTGGGTGGCGAGCAGCCCGGCGGTCATCCAGGAGGTCATGCGCCATCCTGCCGCACGCGTGCGCCCCCCGGCCGAGCCGGTGCCCGGCAGGATCTGCGGCGGCCCGGCGGGCGTGCTGTTCGGCCAGTTCGCACGCATGACCGACGGCGACGCGCATGCCCGGATCAAGCCGCTGCTGGCCGCCTTCCTCGCGCGGCAGTCGCAGCAAGCCTGTACCCCGCAATGGCCGGATCTGGAAGTGGGGTCAGGCGCCGGCCCCTGCGCAGCGGACGTCGACCGCTATCTCCATGCCGCGCCGGTCTATGCGCAGGCCGCATTCCTGGGATTGTCCGCCCCCGTCATCGCCGAGTGCGCCGGCGACATCCGCGATTTCCTGGCGGCCCTGCCGCCCAGCGCGCCGGCCCAGGACATCGCGGCCGGACACGCCGCCGCCCGGCGCCTGTCGGCAAGCGTGCAAGCCCATCTGACGCACGCGGACGCCAGCCCGGCCCTGCGTGAACTGCGTCGTGACGGCGAACACGCCGGCCTGCCCCCCGCCGCGCTGGCCGCCAATCTCGCGGGCCTGCTGTTCCAGTCCTGCGAGGCGGGCGCCGGCCTGCTGGGCAACGCCCTGGTACACGCCGGTCGGCAAGGCGCATCGCCCGCATTGACGCTGGCGCAGGCCGAAGCCTGCGTGGACACGACGCTGCGGCAAGATCCCCCTATCCACAATACGCGCCGTTTCCTGGCCGAATCCGCCCACATCGGCGGCCAGCGCCTGGAGGCCGGTGCCACGGTGCTGCTGGTGCTGGCCGCCGCCGCGACCGTGCAGCCCCAGGCCCACTGGACCTTCGGCGCCCTGGCCCACGCCTGCCCCGGCCGCGACCTGGCGCGCCAACACGCCGCGGGCGCATTAGTCCATCTGCTGCGGGCCGGCGTCGATGCCTGCGCGCTGGCGGCGCGCTTTCGCTATCGCCCCCTGCCCAACGCCCGCATTCCCCTGTTTGCCTTTTCCGAGGACGCCACCCCATGATCGCCGTGATATTCGAAGTCGAGCCCGCCGAGGGCAACCCCGATCCCTACCTGCGCATTGCCGCCCGCCTGATCGATGAGCTCAAAGCCATCGACGGCTTCATTTCGGTCGAACGCTTCCAGAGCCTGACCACGCCGGGCAAGCTGCTGTCGCTGTCGTTCTGGCGCGATGAAGAAGCGGTCAAGCGCTGGCGTTCGCTGGAATCGCATCGCCAGGCCCAGGAGGCCGGGCGCGGCGGCGTGTTCGCCAATTACCGCTTGCGGGTGGCGCAGGTGCTGCGCGACTACGGCATGCACGAACGCGACGAAGCGCCGGGCGACAGCCGCTCGCGGCATGGTTGATGGAATCAGCCGGCACGCGCTGCCGCGTGGTTGGCGCGGTGATCAGGCCTGGACCCGCGCCGCCTGGTAGAAGCAATAGCCGCTGTTGCGCAGCGTCTTGACCGGCAGCGCCTGGCCGCTGGCCGCTTCGACGCGCCGCCGCAGGCGCCGCATCTGCGTGTCCAGGCGGCGCTGGTCGTATTCGAGATAATCGGCGCCCAGCGCTTCGACGATCTGGCGCCGGCTGATGTTTTCGCCAGGCTGGTCCATGAGGCAGCGCAAGACGGTCAGGTCTTGCTGGGACAGTGGCACGGCGGGTGCGCCAGGAACCAGCAGCCGACGCGGGCCGACATCCAGCACCCAATGGTCGGGCGCCTGATTTGCCGGGACGCGCGGCAGCCCAAGGCGGCGCACCAGCGCCGCCAGCGTGGCAGCAAGTTCATCCAGATCGCAACCCTTGCCCAGGTAATGGTCGGCCCCCATGCCCAGCCCCATGATCCGGTCCGGGCTGGTCTGGCGCGCGCTGAACACCACGATGCCCACCTGCTGGCCATCGCGGCGCAGGCGCTGGATCAGGTCCAGGCCGCAACCATCCGGCAAGCCGATGTCGATGACGGCAAGGTGGTGCCGGCTGGCGTCAAAGCCCTGGTCGAATTCCTGCAGGCTGGACACGCACAGCGGCGCGTAGCCCAACGTTTCGAGAAACTCGCCAAGCTCTTGACGCAGCACGGGCTCGTCTTCGAGAAGAATGACTTCAAGCATGTAGTGCGGAGGCGGATTCCCCCGGCGCTGATGTAATCTTGCCGGCTGCACGGGAATCATGACTTGATGAGACGGAATCATTATCCCACGGCACACGCGTGGCTGTGGCTGCTGGCATTGTTGATCGCGGCCATGGCGGCCGCGGCCCCCGCTCGTGGCGAGCCGCTGGTCCTGGATGGACAGGCGCGGATGCTATACGCGGGCGGTCACCTCGAACGGCTGGACGACACGAGCGGCAAGCTCGGGGCGGCAGATGTCGCCCAGGCGGCCGGCTGGACCACGCTGCCCGACAGCCTGAGCGCCGGCTTCACGCCCGCGGCAGTGTGGCTGCGCCTGCCGGTCCGGGTCGACCGCATTCCACAAGGCGGATGGATGCTGCGGCTGAGCAATGCGCTGCTCGATGACGTGCGGGTCTATATGGGCCAGGACGGCTATTGGACGTTGCTGGGACGCAGCGGCGAAGACCTGCCGCGCCAGGATTGGCCGGTGGACTACCGCAGCCCCGTGATCTCGTTCGAACCGCCCGCCCCCGGCAACTACGTGATCCTGGTGCGGCTGCAAAGCAAGAACGCGCTGGCAACCCGGCTGGAAATCTGGCAGCGCCTGGCCTACGACAACCAGTCGCGCCGCGAAGGCCTGATGTTCGGCCTGTACTTCGGTTTCTACCTGCTGCTGATCTGCGCGCACGGCGCCTTCTGGCTCGTGACGCGCGCATCGATGAGCGGCCTGTTCCTGGCCTACATCGGCAACTGCGTCTTCAACGAAGTGCTGTCGCTGGGCCTGGTGCAGCAATTGACGGGCCTGCCGGTGGGTTGGAGCGACCGCCTGCTGGGCGTGGGCATCGCCATCAGCCTGCCGGTAGCGCTGCGCGTCGCCTTCCGCCAATTGAACCTGGCCGCGCTGTATCCGCGCGCGGTGCGGTGGCTGGACCGGATCTTCTGGGCCATCGCGCTGGTCTGCTCGACGCTGGTCGTGTCCGGCCACTACGCCTGGGGCGTGCAGCCCATCCAGACGCTGGCGCTGCTGCTGATCGTCGGCTTTTCGACCCTGACCGCCTACCTGCTCAAGCGCGGCTGGCAGCCGGCGCGTTTTTTCGCGCTGGCCTTCGGCGTGTTCTACATCAGCGTGCTGATCGCCTTCCTGCGCAACCTGGGCGTGCTGCCGGTGAATACGTTCACCGAGTACGTCTCGACGCTGGGCACGATGCTGCACATGCTGCTGCTCAGCCTGTACATCGTGGGGCGCCATGAACGCCAGCGGCGCATGCGCGAAAGGCAGCAGGCCAACCTGGCCGCCGACCTGGCGCGGCAGCACAGCCAGCGCCTGGAAAAGGAAGTTGCCCTGCGCACGGTCGAAATGCAGAACGAGATCGAGCGCCGCGTCGAACTGGAAGGCGAGCTGCGCACGTCGCTGGACAAAGAGCGGCAGGTGTTCGCGGAACAGCGCGACTTCGTGGCCATGGTGTCGCACGAATTCCGCACGCCGCTGGCGATCATCACCACGTCGGCCCAACAGCTGGGCCGCAACCTGGCCGCGCCCGCCGAAAAAACCCTGGCGCGCTGCGGCAACATCCGCGATGCCGCCGTGCGCCTGCTGGCGCTGGTGGATGAATACCTGACCCACGACCGCATGCGTGAACCGCGGGCCGACCTGCGCCCGGCCCGCTGCGATGTGCCGGCCATGCTGGCCGACCTGGAACGGGATTTCGCCCCCGGCCGCATCCAGAGCCGGTATGGCTCGGGCGACCTCGTGCTGGATTGCGATGCCAGCATGCTGCACATCGCCCTGCGCAACCTGCTGGCGAATGCGGACCGGCATTGTGCTGAAGGGGGCACGGTGACCGTCTCGGTACGCGCCCAGGACGACAAGCTGCACATCGAGGTGGCCAACCCCGGCCAACGCATCCTCGCCGAAGACCAGGAACGCCTGTTCCAGAAATACTATCGAGGCCAGAACGCGTTGCGCCATCCGGGTGCCGGACTAGGCTTGTACCTGGTCAAGGCCATTGCCGAACGGCTGGGCGGCACGGTCGTCCTGGCTGGCGCCGGCGGCGACGAACCGGTGTGCTTTCGACTGAGCCTGCCGCAACGCGCCGCGGGGTGAGTCACCGCTTCGGCTAGTCCACCGATGTCGGCTGTCGACAATATGTTGCGCGAAAGCATCTATTTGTATCTTTACCGGCATTTCCAGAAAATAGTAATTTCAGCCTTTACCGCCCATTTTGTAGGCATTTATCCTTCATTTTCTTGTTTTATTCGCAGCCTTACAAAGCGCTCAGATTTGCTCAGATTTGACGATGCAATGATCGGTATATTTCAGACACGAAATTTACATGGTCACTCCTCATGCATCCCCGTTTCCAACTCACCCCGCTGGCGCTCGTCCTGGCCGTCAGCTTTTCGCCCCTGGCGACGACGTCCGCTTTCGCGGTTGACCTCAACGGCACGACGCAAAGCGGCAACCTCACGAATACCGGCACCGACGTCTCCATCAACATCATCAATGGCGCCACCCTGCGGGGCAGCGTCATCAACCTGTCTCTTATACACATCTCCGAGCCCACGAGACAGGCAGAAATC
>ERZ1032107.165-NODE-165-length-15623-cov-13.203944_pt1 | contig 15623 bp, 14 predicted proteins | sample MGYA00516713_ERZ1032107 | MGnify/ENA primary metagenome ERZ1032107 (study PRJEB33718, sample SAMN03160116) | human skin metagenome | collected 2014-04-10 | study: EMG produced TPA metagenomics assembly of the PRJNA266117 data set (Human skin bacterial metagenome...
CACCACCAACGACACCGAGCTGACCAAGATCGCCCCCAAGGACGCGCAGATCATCCGCTTCGACGACGACGCCACCTCGATCACGGCCGTGGTCAGCGGCCAGGCCGACATCTTCGCCACCGCCCCCGCCCTCTTGCGCACCATCAATGAAAAGGCGCCCGCCAAGCAGATGGAATCGAAGTTCGTGATGCGCCTGAACATGCTGGCCATCGGCATGCGCAAGAACGAGCCGGCGCTCAAGGCCAAGCTGGATGACTGGGTGCGCGCCAACCTGAAGAACGGCGAACTCAACACCATCTACAAACAATTCCACGGCGTCGACCTGCCGCAGGAAGTCGCCAAGGTCGGCGGCTGACCCCCAACCAGGAGAACCCGGAATGGCCCGCATCGTTTCCGTCGATATCCTGCAGGTCGACCTGCAGCCCAAGGTCAAACGCACCGACGCCGTGCAAAGCTTCGAGCGCCAGGAAACCCCCATCGTGCGCATCACGGATGCCGACGGCGTCACCGGCACCGGCTACAGCTACACCATCGGCACCGGCGGCTCGTCGGTGGTGCGCCTGCTGGACGATCACCTGGCGCCGCTGCTGCTGGGGCGCGACGCCGAGCACATCGAGCAGATCTGGCGCGACCTGATGTACCGCGTGCACGCCACCACCGTCGGCGCGCTGACATCCATCGCGCTGGCCGCCATCGACACCGCCTTGTGGGACCTGCGCGCCCGCCGCGCCAAGCTGCCGCTGCACCAGCTGGCGGGCGGCGCCAAGGCGGATATCCCGCTGTATTCCACCGAAGGCGGCTGGCTGCACCTGACCGAGACGCAACTGGTGGAAGAAGCCCTGAAGGCGCGCGAAGCCGGTTTTGGCGGCGCCAAGCTCAAGGTCGGCAAGCCCCACGTCGCCGAAGACGTGGCGCGGCTGGGCGCCGTGCGCGCCGCCGTCGGCCCGGACTGGGACATCATGACGGACGCCAACCAGGGCTTTTCCCTGCCCGAAGCCATCCGCCGCGCCCGCTGCTTCGAACCGCTGGACCTGGCCTGGTTCGAAGAACCCATCCACGCCGACGACGTGCAGGCGCACCGCCGCCTGAGCGCATCCACCACCCTGCCGATCGCCGTCGGCGAATCGCTCTACAGCCTGTCGCAGTTCAAGGACTACCTGCAAAGCGACGCCTGCTCGATCGTGCAGGTGGACGTGGGCCGCATCGGCGGCATCACGCCCTGGCTGAAGGTGGCGCACATGGCCGAGGCCTACAACGTGCCGGTGTGCCCGCACTTCCTGATGGAAATCCACGTGGCCCTGTGCTGCGCCGTGCCCAACAGCCGCTGGCTGGAATACATTCCGCAGCTGGACATGGTGACCGAACGCGGCATGCGCATCGAGAACGGCCGCGCCATCCCGTCGGACGAACCCGGCCTGGGCATCGCCTGGGACTGGGACCGCATCGGCAAGCTGACGCTGCACCGAAGCCGCCACGGCTAACCGGCGGCCGCGGCGTCCTCCAGGATCATCTCGGCGCCGCGCTCGGCCACCATCATCACCGCCGCCTGGGTATTGCCGGACACCATCTTCGGCATGACCGAGGCATCCACCACGCGCAAGCCGGACACCCCATTGACCCGCAGCCGCACGTCGGTCACGGCGGCGGCGTCCGACCCCATGCGGCAGGTGCCGATGGGGTGATAGATGGTCTGGCCATTGCGGCGGGCGAAGTCCAGCCATTGCGCATCGGTTTCCACTGCCGGCCCCGGGCTGAGTTCGGCCTCGACATAGTGCTGCAACGCCGGCCGCTGCACGATGCGCCGCGCCACCCGCATGCCGCCCACCAGGCTGTCGCGGTCGACCTGGGCCGACAGGAAATTCGGCCGTATGGCCGGCGCCGCCAGCGGATCGGCCGACTTGATGTGGATGGTGCCCACCGATTCGGGCCGCAACTGCGCCACGCCCAGCGTCATGCCCGGATGCCGGTCCAGGATGCGCTCGGCCGCGTTGGCGTAGCTGGCATGCACGAAGAAATACTGCACGTCGGGCGCGGGCAGGTCCGGCGCGCTCTTGATGAAGCCGTGCACGAGGCCCGTGCCCAGCGTCAGGATGCCCTTGCGCCGCGTGTAGTAGCGCGCCACCTGCTGCGCCAGACGCCAGCCGCGCGACATCTCGTTCAGCGTCACCGTATTCTTGACCCGCCAATTCATGCGGGTGGCGAAGTGGTCGATGTAGTTTTCGCCCACCTGCGGCTGGGCATGCACCAGCGGGATACCAAACGACTGCAAAAGCGCCGGGTTGCCGATGCCGGACAATTCCAGCAGTTGCGGCGACTGCACCGCCCCCAGGCACACCAGCGTCTCGCGGCGGGCGCGCACGGTGAATTCGCGGCCATTCTGGCGGTAGGCCACGCCCACGCAGCGCTGGCCCTCGAACAGCAGCCGGGTCACGTACGCGCCGCATTCCACCGTCAGGTTCTTGCGCCCGGCGGCGGGTTTCAGGTAGCCGTCCACCACGCTCCAGCGGCGGCCACGGTGCTGCAGCACCTGGTAGTAGCCCACGCCGTCCTGCTTGCCGCCGTTGTAGTCCGGGTTCAGCGGCAGGCCATCTTCCTGGGCGGCGCGCAAGAACGCGTCGGACACCGGAAAGCGCTCGGCCACTTCTTCCAGATGCATCGGCCCGTTCTTGCCCCGGGTGGCGTCGCCGGGCTCGTAGTGTTCGATCTTGCGAAATACCCGCTCGGCCTGCCCGTAGCCCCAGCCGGTGGCGCCCGCGGCTTCCCAGCCGTCGTAGTCGGCCGGCTGGCCGCGCACGTAGATCATGCCGTTGATCAGCGTCGAACCGCCCACGCCCTTGCCGCGCGGCACGGCGATGATGCGGCCCTGGACGTTGTCTTCGGGTTCGGTGGCAAAGCGCCAGTTGTAGTCCGGGTTGACCAGCAGCTTGGAAAAGCCCGCCGGAATGCCGATCCACATGCTGCGGGCTTCATGGCCCGCTTCCAGCATCAGCACCCGGTGGCGGCCGTCGGCCGACAGCCGGTTGGCCAGGATGCAGCCGGCGGTGCCGCCACCCGCAATAATGAAGTCGTAATCGCCCATCGTCAGGTTCCGCGGGGTCAGGCTTGGGCGGCGGGCGCCACGCCCATCATTTCCGCCATCAGCTCGATCTGCCCGGCCAGCATCGGCGCGCCGTAATGCACCTTGCAGCCGCGCGCCTGCGCGGCCCGCAGCAGCGGCGTGTCCTTGGGCTGCATGATGACCTCGCACACCAGCTGGTCCGGCGTCAGGCGCTGCGCGTCCAGCGGCAGCGCGTCGTCTTCCTTCATGCCCAGCGACGTGCCGTTGACCACCAGGTCGTGGCCCGACGGGTCGGCCGTGCCGATATCGATGCGGGCCTGCGGATGCAGCGACAGGATGCGGGCCTTCAGGTCTTCGGCCTTGGCCGGCGTGCGGTTGGCGATGGTCAGGCGCGACACGCCCGCCTGCACCAGCGCAAAGCCGATGGCGTTGGCCGCGCCACCGGCGCCGGCCAGGTAGGCGCTCTTGCCCTCGGGCGACACGCCCGCCGTGCGCAGGCCGCGCACGAAACCTTCGCCGTCCAGCATGTGGGCCACCAGGCGGCCGTCGGTCTCGCGCCGCACCACGTTGGCCGCGCCAATCTTGCGCGCCACCGGGGTGGCCTCGTCCGCCAGCGCCAGAATCGCCGCCTTGTGCGGCATGGTGACGATCAGGCCGCCCAGGTTTTCCAGGCGGCGCAGGCCCGCCACCACCTCGGCCAGGTTGTCGGGCCGCGCATGGAACGGCACGCACACGCCGTCAAAGCCGATGCGCGCAAAGTGCTCGTTCATGCGCTGCGGCGTCTTCACGTGGTAGATGGGGTCGGCCAGGATGCCGAACAAGCGCGTATTGCCGCTGATTTCCTTCATTGCTGTCTCCATGTCTTTATCTCAATGCCTTAGCGCTGGATGCATTCACGCGCCACGGCCTCGATGCCGGCGCCGTCCAGCTGGTAATGGGCATACAGGGTGGTGGGCGGGGCGATCAGGCTGTATTCATCGTAGATGCCATGGCGCCGCAGCCGCGTGCCGGTGCCGGCGTCCGCCAGCACTTCGGCCACCGCCGACCCCAGCCCGCCCATGACGTTGTGTTCTTCCACCGTCAAGAGCGCGTGCGCCTGGCCGGCGGCGGCCAGCACGGCCTCGCGGTCCAGCGGCTTGATGGTGGGCATGTCGATCACGCCGACCGACAAGCCGTCCTCGCGCAGCCGCGCGGCGGCCTCCAGCGCCGCATGCAGCGTGATGCCGCAGGCGATGATGTTCAGGTCGGTGCCGGTGCTATGGGTGATGGCGCGGCCGAACGTGAACGGCGTGCCGTCTTCGTACACCTGCGGGTCGCGGCCCCGGCCGATGCGGAAGTAGATCGGCTCGGGCCAGTCCACCGACGCCTTGATGGCGGCGGCCAGTTGCGGGCCGTCGGCCGGCGACACCACCGTCAGGCCGGCAATGGCGCGCATGGTGGAAATGTCTTCGGTGGCGTGGTGCGAGGTGCCGTAGAACCCCAGGCTGATGCCCGTGTGGTGGCCGATCAGGCGCACGGGCAGCCGGGTATAGGCCACGTCCATGCGGATCTGCTCGCAACACAGCAGGCCCAGGAACGAGGCGAACGTGGCCACGAAGGGCATCAGCCCGGTCGTGGCCAGCCCGGCCGCCGCCGACACCATGTTCTGCTCGGAAATGCCGAACTGCACGTAGCGGTCGGGATAGGCCGACGCAAAACGGTTCAGGCCATTGGAATACTGCAGGTCGGCCGAGCCGGCCACCACCGGATGCCCAGCCTGCGCCAGGTCGATCAGCGCGTCGGAAAGATACGACAGCCCGGGGTTCACCGCGTTCAGCGCGCGGTACTGCCAGGAATCGGGGGAAGTTATCTGTGCCTGTGCCATTCAGATCTCGCGGGTCATGATTTCGTCGATGGCGGCCTGCGCGTCTTGGGGCGCCAGGTAGCCCAGATGCCAGCCGGGTTCGGTTTCCATGTAGCCCACGCCCTTGCCCTTGATGGTCTTGGCGATGACGCAGGCCGGCTTGTCGCGCGTCTCGTCGGCGCGCAGGTGGCGCAGCAGCGTGGTCAGGGCCGCCAGGTCATGGCCGTCCACCTCGTGCACGTCCCAGCCAAAGGCCTGCCACTTGTCTTTGAGCGATTCCACGCCGATCACGTCATCGACCTTGCCATCCAGCTGATAGCCGTTGCGGTCGACGATGGCGACCAGGCGCGACAGCCGCTGGTGGGCGGCGAACAGCGCGGCTTCCCAGACCTGCCCTTCCTGCATCTCGCCATCACCCAGCATCACGAAGACGTTGTAATCGCGCCCGTTCATGCGCCCGCCCACCGCCATGCCGGCGCCGTTGGACAGCGCGTGGCCAATGGACCCCGAGCTGAAATCCACGCCCGGCACCTTGGTCATGTCGGGGTGGTCGCCCAGCGGGCTGCCCAGGCGGGTATAGCCGTCAAGCAGTTCGCGGGCAATGAAGCCATGGTCGGCCAGCACGGGAAACAACCCTACCGCCGCGTGGCCCTTGCCCATCAGGAAGCGGTCGCGGTCCGGCCAGGCGGCCTCGCCCGGGCGCAGCCGCATTACGTCGTAGTACAGCGCGGCAAAGATCTCGGCGCACGAGAAGACCGAGCTGTAGTGCCCGACCTTGGCGATTTCGATCAGCCTGATTGTCTCCAGCCGTATGTAGCGGGCCTTTTCCCGCAGCATGCGGATTTCCCCTTCGGTTGGGGCTCCCCGGTCCTGGCGCATGACGTTCCCTTACGTCGTTAGAATATATGATATATAATATACCCATCGCGCTCGAATTGGCTAGGCCGGGCTAGAATTCAGCCGGGCGCTGTTTTCCGGCCCCGGCCCATTCCCTCGAACCCGCAAGCCCCAACCGTCATGCCCAGCCTTAAACCGGTAAAGAAAGAGAACCTCTCCGTCAAGGTCTACAACGAAATCCGCAATGCCCTCATCAATGGGCAGTACGAACCCGGAGAACGTTTGATCATTGGCGAGCTGGCCCAGGAAATGGGCGTCTCGATCACGCCCGTGCGCGAGGCCATCTTCCGCCTCATCAGCGAACAGGGCCTGGAAATGCAGGCCGCCACCGCGGTGTACGTCCCCTACGTCAATTCCGAAAAACTGCGCGAAATCCAGCAGATCCGCTTCCACCTGGAAGGCATGGGCGCGGCCGAAGCCGCCAAGAACATCACCCGCAAGCAGCTGGACAACCTGATCGCCCTGCAGAAGGACTTCATCTCCTGCACGTCCACCGATCCCAAGCGCGCCAGCTACCTGAACCGCAAGTTCCACTTCGGCATCCTCGAAGCCAGCAACAAGCCCATCCTGCGCAACACCGTGGAATCGTTCTGGGTCATCACCGGCCCCATCCTCAAGGTGTTCCATGTGAAGACGGCCGGGCTCGACTATTCCGAAAACGAGCACCGCCACGAAGCCGTGCTCGACGCGCTGGAAGCCCGCGATTCGGAAGCGGCCGCCAAGGCCATCCAGGCCGACCTGGTCTGGGGCGGAAAAATCATGATCGACTGGCTGGTCGAACGCGAAAAAGAACTCGACTACCGCCCGCCCGGGCCCCGCAAATAGGAACACCCCATGCTGAAGATTTTTGGCGCTCCCGGCCGTTATATCCAGGGAGCGGGCGCACTGGACACCCTGGGCGACTACGCCGCCCTGTTCGGCCGCCATGCCGCCCTGGTCATCGACCGCTACATCCATGGCGTGCTGGGCCCAAGAATCGAAGCGCTGTGCGCGGCGCGCCACGTGACGCTGACGCCCCTGCTGGTGGAAGGCGACCTGACGCCCGAGGCCATCGCGGCGCTGCGCGCCCAGGCGTCGGCCGCGGGCATCGACATGGTCATCGCGGTGGGCGGCGGCAAGTCGCTGGACGCCGGCAAGGCCGTGGCCAAGGCCGCGCACTGCCACCTGGTCACCGTGCCCACGGTGGCCTCGAACGACGCGCCCACCAGCAAGAACTACGTGCTGTACGACGCCCATCACAACCTCCTGGCGGTCGAACACATGCTGTTCAACCCCACCATCGTGCTGGTGGACACCGCCATCATCGCCACTGCCCCCGCGCACTTCTTTCGCGCCGGTCTGGGCGACGCCATATCCAAGAAATTCGAAGCCGAGCAATGCGCCCGCAACGGCGGCAAGAACATGTATGACGGCGCCCCGCTGCTGTCGGCCCAGTTGATCGCCGACGGCTGCCTGCGCACGCTGCTGGCCGACGGCGCCGACGCGCTGGCCGTCGCCGGCAGCGGCGCGCCCACGCCCGCGTTCGAACGCGTGGTGGAAGCCATGATTCTGATGAGCGGCCTGGGTTTCGAAAGCGGCGGCTTGTCCATCGCCCACGCCCTGACGCGCGGCCTGCCCAAGATCACGGGCGTGGCCACCGCGCTGCACGGCCTGCAAGTGGCCGTGGGCCTGCTGGTGCAGTTGGACCTGGAAGACCGCCAGGACGGCATGCTGGCCACGCTGACCCAGTGGTACGACCAGGTGGGCCTGCCCACCACGCTGCACGCGCTGGGCGCCGCCAGCCCGACCGACGCCGAACTCACGCTGGCCGCCGACCTGACGCTGAAGGCCCGCCACGCCGCCAATTTCGATCGCACGCTGGACATCAAGACTCTCGCAGACGCGTTGCGCCGCCACGCTTGAAAAGCTGCCGATAAGAATCCCCCCCGCCGCCGGGCCGCCCCAAGGCGGGGGGCGCCCCCTTGGGGGGCAGCTAGCGCATAGCGCGCGGCGTGGGGGCCTTCCCTTCCCGCCTCAGAACGCCACGTTGTCACCGCCCTTGAGCCCCAGCTTGGCGCGGGTTTCCTCCGGCGTGGCCACTTCCAGATTCAGCGCCTCCAGGATGGTGCGGATGCGCTCGACCTGCACCCGGTTCGACTCGGCCAGCTGGCCCGGCCCGATCCACAGCGAATCTTCAAGCCCCACCCGCACGTTCGACCCCATGGCCGCGCCGATGGTGGCAAGCGGCATCTGGTTGCGGCCGGCGCCCAGGATCGACCATTCGTATTCATTGCCGAACAGGCGGTCGGCCGTGCGCTTCATGTGCATCAGGTCTTCGGGGTGCGGGCCGATGCCGCCCAGGATGCCGAATACCGACTGGATGAACGGCGGTGACTTGACCAGGCCGCGGTCCACGAAGTGCGCCAGGTTGTACAGGTGGCTGATGTCGTAGCACTCGAATTCGAAGCGGGTGCCGTTGGCGTTGCCCAGTTCAAGAATCGATTCGATGTCCTGATACGTGTTGCGAAAGATCAGCGAACGGCTGTTCTCGAGGTGCTCGCGTTCCCAGTCGTGCTTGAAGTCCTGGAAGCGGCCCAGCATCGGGAACAGGCCGAAATTCATCGACCCCATGTTCAGCGACGCCAGCTCGGGCTTGAACGTGGTGGCCGGGCGCATGCGTTCCTGCACCGTCATGTGCGGGCTGCCACCGGTGGTGATGTTGATGATGGCGTCGGTCTCGGCCTTGATGCGCTCAAGGAAAGGCTTGAACAACTCCGGGTCTTGCGACGGCTTGCCGGTTTCGGGATCGCGGGCGTGCAGGTGCAGCACCGCCGCGCCCGCGCGCGCCGCGCCGATGGCGGCTTCGGCGATTTCGTCAGCAGTGACCGGCAGGTGCGGCGACATGCTGGGCGTGTGGATGGCGCCCGTGACGGCGCAGGTGATCACGACTTTCTGTTTGGGTTTAGCCAATTTCGTCTCCGTTGCTTTGTTTGTGGCGCATCAGGCGCATCAGTTGCTCGTCGCGCCAATAGCGGCGCGCCGTCAGGTCTTCGTCGGGCAGCAGGCGCCGCCGCTCGGCCGACAGGGCATCGACCAGCGCGCCCTCCCAGGCCACGCTTTCGGCCTGGGTGGCGCCGATGGATTGGTACAGGCCGCCATAGCGGCCGCAGTAATCGGCGATGCCGCCGGGGGCATTCAAGTCGATGGTTTCGAACGGCCCCATGAACGACCAGCGCAGGCCCAGGCCGTCCTTGACCGTGGCGTCGATGTCCTCGGCGCTGGCGATGCCGGCCGCCGCCAACCGGAAGGCCTCGTGCAGCAAGGCGCCCTGCAGGCGGTTCAGGATGAAGCCTTCAATTTCGCGCGTCATCGACACGGGCTTTTGGCCGATGTCCAGCATGATGTCGCGGGCGCGCGCCATCGTGTCCGCACTGGTCCAGGGCGCCGGGCACAGTTCCACCACCGGAATCAGGTAAGGCGGGTTGACCGGATGCGACACCAGGCAGCGATGGCGCCCGGGCAAGTCCTCGGTGAATTCGCTGGCCGGGATGCTGGACGTGGAACTGCCGATGATGGCGTCGGCTTCGGCCGCCGCATCCAGCAGGGGAAACAGGCTGCGCTTGACCTCGCGCGTCTCGGGCGAGTTTTCCTGGATGTAGCTCGCGCCCTTGAGCGCATCCTGCAGGCTGTCGGCCACGTAGATGCGCGCAGCGGCCGCCGCGGCGTCCTGCAGCAGCCCGTGCGCCTGCAGCTGGTCCAGCTGGCGGCGGATCAGGGCGCTGGCCTCGCCCAGCATGGCCGCGTTGACGTCATACAGGCGCACGTCCCAGCCTTTGCGAGCGAACACGATGGCCCAGCCCTGGCCGATCAGCCCGGTGCCGATGATGGCCGCGCAGCGGCGGCCAGCAAACTCAGCGTCGATACCGCGACGATCTATCCCGTCGAGCGGGTCGGTAACGGCCGCCATCAGTAGAGCTTCTGCGTGAAGCCGTCCACCACGATGGCCTGGCCCGTCACGCTGCGGGCCGCCTCGCTGGCATTGAACAGCACCATGTTGGCGATATCGCGCGCCGTGACCATGCGGCCCAGCGCAGCCTGGTTTTCGTACAGCGCCGCGATCTCGTCCACCGGCTTGTCCAGCGTCTTGGCCTTGGCGGCGATGACGGCGCGGATGCGCGGCCCTTCGACGGCGCCCGGCAGGATCGCGTTGACGCGGATGCCGTGGCCGCCCAGCTCGATGGCCAACGATTTAGTGAAGCCGATGACCGCCCACTTGGACGCCGAATACACCGAACGCCCGGCGAACCCCAGGTGCCCCGCGGCCGACGACAGATTGATCATGACGCCCGCGCGCGATTCCTTGAGCAGCGGGATGGCCTGGCGGGCGCACAGGAATTGACCCGTGATGTTGACGGCCAGGGTGCGGTCCCAGTCGGCCTTGGACAGGGTTTCGACAAAGCCCGTGGGACCGGCCACACCGGCGTTGTTGATCAGGATGTCCAGCCCGCCCAACGTCTGGCGCACGGCGGCGAACAGCGCGGCCACGCTGTCTTCGTCCGACACGTCGGCGTACACCGCCTGCACGCCGGGCAACTCGCCCGGCAGCGCGGCCAGCCGGTCGCGGTTGACGTCGCACACCAGCACCGACGCCCCGGCGCGGTGGAACACTTGCGCCATTTCCAGGCCCAGCCCATCGGCGCCGGCCGTGATCAGTACCCTTTTTCCGGCGAAATCCACTTCCTCGAACATGCGTATGTCTCCTGGATTCTTTTCGTGAAATGCCTTTTGATCATATAGGATATATGATCAAAACGGCCAGTTTCTTGCCGGAGGAATTGTCGGGAAGTGGTCCCATAAGCCTCGTCCGAAGGGTGGAATTTACGCCTCCCCATAGGAGCCAATTGCCCGCAAACGCTTTATTCATGCGGCTTGAGGGAAATCCCCGATTCAGCCTTGCAAGTCCGGCACTAGAATCCAGGACGAGGTTCCCACACCCCGCCGGCACATATATCATATATTTAAAAAAGACGGACGCAGCAGCAGACAGTCCGCATCCCATACCAACAAAGGAGCGTAGACAGTGTTCAAGTTCAATAAATTCGCCATCGCGCTGGGCCTGTGCGGCGTCGTGGTCAGCGGCACCGCCGCGGCCGACATGAAAGTAGGCGCCCTCTTCCCGTTCAGCGGCGCCCTGGCGTTGCTAGGCCAGGAGAGCTACCGCGGCCTGGAACTGGCCGTCAATGAAATCAATGCCGCCGGCGGGATCAACGGCGAGAAGATCCAGATCATCAAGGCCGACGCCGTCGACCCCACCCAGGCCGTGTCCGAGACCAAGCGCCTGATCTCGTCCAACGTGGTCGGGGTGTTCGGCAGCTACGCCTCCGGCGTCTCGTATGCCGCCTCGCCCGTCACCGAACTGGCCGGCGTGCCCTACTTCGAACTGGGCGCCACCGCCCACAAGATCACCACGCGCGGCTACAAGTACCTGTTCCGCAGCAACCCCAACACCGCGCTGTATGGCGTGTCGGTGGTGAACGCGCTGCACGACACCATCGCGCCCGGCATGGGCCTGAACCCCAAGGACATCAAGATCGGCATCATCCACGAAGACGGGCCTTACGGCACCGACGTGGCCGCCACCGAGAAAAAACGCGCCCAGGAACTGGGCTACACCGTGGCCGAAGTGCTGCCCTACTCCGCCAAGACGGTCGACCTGTCGTCGCTGATCCTGCGCCTGAAGGGCGCCAAGGTCGACGTCGTGCTGCAGACCGCCTACCAGAACGACGCCATCCTGTTCTTCAGCCAGGCGCGCGCCGCGGGCTTCAAGCCCAAGGTCGTGATCGGCGCGGGCGGCGGCTATTCGCTGGCCGACACCGCCAAGGCCGTGGGCGCCGACATGAACGGCGTGTTCGACCTGGACTTCCCGCAATCGTCCATCAACCCGGCCGGCGCGCCCGGCCTGGACAAGTTCCTGGAAGCCTACAAGTCCACCTACAAGAGCGATCCGCAATCCGGCCACAGCCTGACCAACTACGTCGGCGCCAAGGCCTTCTTCGAAGCCATCGCCGCGGCCAAGTCCACCGACAAGGACAAGATCCGCGCCGCCGTGCTGGCCTACAAGAAGCCCGCCGGCCAGACCGCCAACGGCTGGGCCTTCGACTTCGGCGAAGACGGCCAGAACAATGCGTCCACGTTCTACGTGATGCAGTGGCAGGACGGCAAGCTGGTCACCATCGCCCCGAGCAACCTCGCGCTGGGCAAGCCTGTCTTCAAGAAATAAGAAACCGGGGCCAGTGACCGGACGCTCGGGGGCGTCCGGCGTTTCAACGGGGCTTGCGAGCCCCGGCTGCGTCGGCCATGCCGGCCAGCCGGGGCGCACCCCGCTCTAAGAGGTTGCACCATGGATATCTTCATTCAACTGGTCATCAACGGCCTGTTGCTGGGCGGCGCATACACCATCATCAGCCTGGGGCTGACGCTGATCTTCGGGGTCGTGCGCGTCGTGAACTTCGCCCACGGCGAATTCCTGATGATCGGCATGTACCTGGTCTATCTGATCGCCGCGCAGTTCGGCGTGCATCCGTACATCGGCCTGGTGCCGGTGGCGGTCATCCTGTTCGCGCTGGGCGCGCTGACGCAGAAGGGCATCATCCAGCCGCTGCTGAACGCCGACCAGCACATCCAGATCTTTGCCACGGTGGGCGTGTCCACCATCCTGCTGAACCTGGCGCTGGTGATCTTCGGCGCCAACGTCTACCGCGCGCCGGTCGAACTGGGCACCAACGCCATCGACGTGGGCGCCTATTCCATGGTGACGGGCCAGCTCATCACCTTCGTGGTGGGCATCAGCCTGGCCGTGCTGCTGCACCTGTTCATGCACCGCACCTACCTGGGCCGCGCGCTGCGCGCGGTGGCGCAGCACCGCTACGCCGCCACGTTGATGGGCGTGAACGTCAACAACGTCTACGCCATCGCCTTCGGCCTGGGCACTGCCTTCGTCGGCATCGCGGCCGGCCTGCTGGCGCCGCAGTACCCCGTGTTCCCGACGGTGGGCACCTACTTCGTGCTGACCGCCTTCGTGATCGTGGTGCTGGGCGGCCTGGGCAGCCTGTACGGCGCCGTTGCCGGGTCCATGATCATCGGCATCGTCGATACGCTGGCCGGCTACTACATCGCCCCCGACCTGAAAGAGGTCGTCTATTTCGGGATCTTCCTCTTGATCCTTGTCCTGCGACCGACCGGCCTGTTCGGCGTCGGCACAGAGTGATCAGAGCCACAAGGAGCGAGACGTGTTTCCCGACTTTCGAAGCCCCAAAGCCTACGTCAGCCTTATCCTGCTGATCGTCATGTTCATCGTGCCCGTCGTCCTGGGCACGCCCTTCTGGACCAATCTGTTCGTCCTGCTGTTCGTCTTTTCCGCCCTGTCGGTGGCCTGGAACATCGTCGGCGGCTACGCCGGCCAACTGTCGCTGGGCCACGCGGTGTTCTACGGCATCGGCGGCTACACCGCCACGCTGCTGACGCAGAACTTCGGCATCTCGCCCTGGTTCGGCATGCTGGCGGGCGCGGCCATTTCCGCGGCCGTGGCCATCCTGATCAGCTATCCCACGCTGCGGCTGCGCGGGCCGTTCTTCGCGCTGGCCACCATCGCCATCCTGGAAGTGGTGCGGCTGCTAGTCATCCACGAAGAAAGCTGGACCGGCGGCTCCAGCGGCATCAGCCTGCCGCTGAACATCGGCTGGGCCTGGATCGTGTTCCGCGAAAAGATCAACTACGTGATCATCGCGTTCGGCCTGTTCCTCATGGTGACCTGGGTGTCGTGGTACATCCGCAAATCGCGCATCGGTCACTACCTGATCGCCATCCGCGAACGCGAAGATGCGGCGCTGGCGGTGGGCATTCCCACCGTGCGCGTGAAGATCATCGCCGCGGTGGTCTCGGCCATGCTGACCAGCGTGATCGGCACCTTCCACATCACCTACCTGACCTTCGTCGACCCCAGCTCCGCGTTTTCGCTGGAACTGTCGATCCAGGTCGCCATGTTCGCCCTGATCGGCGGCCTGGGCACGGTGGCCGGCCCCATCGCCGGCACCTTCCTGGTGCTGCCGATTGCCGAACTGGCGCGCGGCTGGCTGTCCAGCGTGGGCAACGGCATGCACGGGCTGATCTACGGCCTGATCCTGGTGGCAGTGGTGCTGACCATTCCGCGCGGCCTGGCCGGCGCCTTCGGCCCCGCCATCGAACGCGCGCTGGCGCGGCTGCCCTACCTTGGCACGCCGCGGGCCAAACGCAAGCTGAACGAACCGGCCCGGCTGCACGATGCCGTGCGCAACGACCAGCCCGTGCTCAAGGCCGACAAGCTGTTCAAGAGTTTCGGCGGCCTGCGCGCCACCAACGATGTGTCGCTGACGCTGAACCAGCACGAGATCCTGGGCATGATCGGCCCCAACGGCGCCGGCAAGACCACGGTGTTCAACCTGCTGTCCGGCTTTCTTTCGCCGGACAAGGGCGCGGTGTCGATGCGCGATGCGCAGGGCAACTGGGTCGCTTGCAGCACGCCGGATGAATTCGCGCACCAGGGGCTGGGCCGCACCTTCCAGATCGCCAAGCCCTTCACCGGCCTGACCGTGCTGGAAAACATCATGCTGGGCGCCTTCATCCGCACCTCGGACCGCGAGGAAGCCGAGCAGATCGCCCTGAAGGTGGCCGAGGAAACCGACCTGCTCAAGTACCTGAACACCGAGGCCCGCAGCCTGACGGTGGGCGGCATGAAGCGGCTGGAGATCGCCCGCGCCCTGGCCATCCGGCCGCGCATCCTGCTGCTGGACGAGGTCATGGCGGGCCTGAACCCCACCGACATCGAGAAGTCCATCCAGATGATCCGCCGCATCCGCGACTCGGGCGTGTCGGTGCTGCTGATCGAACACATGATGCAGGCCACCATGGCGCTGTCTGACCGCATCATCGTGCTGAACGAAGGCGCGGTGCTGGTCAGCGGGGCGCCCAGGGACGTGGTCGAGAACCCCGCCGTCATCGAGGCCTATTTGGGCAAGGAGTACCAGGATGCTTAAGGTTTCGGATCTTTCGTCGGGCTACGGCAAGAGCCAGGTGCTCAACGGCCTGAACTTCGAGGTGCGCGCCGGCGAGATCGTCACGCTGATCGGCGCCAACGGCGCCGGCAAGACCACCACGCTCAAGACCCTGTGCGGCGTCATCGGCGCCACCACGGGCCGCGTGGAATTCGAAGGCCAGGACCTGACCAACCGCCCGCCCTTCGACATCGTCGACGCGGGCATCACCATGATTCCCGAAGGCCGCCAGCTGTTTCCGCACTTCACCGTGAAAGACAACCTGCTGATGGGCTCGTACAAACGCGCCGCCCGCCCCATCGTGCAGCGCAAGCTGGAAGAAGTGCTGCAGATCTTTCCGCGCGTGCGCGAACGCCTGGGCCAGTATGCCGGCTCGCTGTCGGGCGGCGAGCAGCAGATGGTGGCCATTGCGCGCGGCATGATGGCCGACCCCAAGCTGCTGGTGTTCGACGAGCCCTCGCTGGGCCTGTCGCCGCTGCTGGTGCAGCAGATGTTCGACATCATCCGCGACGTCACCGCGCACGGCGTCACCGTGCTGCTGGTCGAGCAGAACGTATTCCGCACCCTGCGCCTGGCCGACCGCGGCTATGTGCTGGAAAACGGCGCCATCGTGCGCACCGGCACCGGCGCCGAGCTGCTGGCCGACCCCCACGTCAAGAAGGCCTACCTGGGCCACTGATTCTTCAAGGACCTGTCCTGTATGTCTTTACGCTGCACATTCATCGACCACGGCAAGGGCGGCCCGCCCGACTGCCTG
>ERZ1032107.168-NODE-168-length-15467-cov-14.043732_pt1 | contig 15467 bp, 13 predicted proteins | sample MGYA00516713_ERZ1032107 | MGnify/ENA primary metagenome ERZ1032107 (study PRJEB33718, sample SAMN03160116) | human skin metagenome | collected 2014-04-10 | study: EMG produced TPA metagenomics assembly of the PRJNA266117 data set (Human skin bacterial metagenome...
ACGAGATTTCTGCCTGTCTCGTGGGCTCGGAGATGTGTATAAGAGACAGGCGACCTGCTGGACCGCATCCGTCGCCTGGCCGCCCCCGCCAGCGTGCCGGCGCGGCGCACGGCCGCCGGGCCCATCCTGGCGATGACACTGGCGCTGACGGGGTTCATTGCCTGGCCCGCACTGCAAGCGGCCCGGCCCGGTCAAGCGCCCACGGCCACCGAAGCCCGCCACATCCTGGCCCAGCTACCCGGCATCCAGGCCCTGATCGCCTCCAGCGGCGCCACGCACGTGCTGCTGCAGGACGACGCGTCCGGCGCCACCCTGCTCGGCCGCGCCGAGAACGACGCCGTGCCCATCGCGTCGCTGACCAAGCTGATAACCGCCATGGTCGTGCTGGACACCGCGCCCGACCTGGACCGCCGCATCGTGATCGACGAACAGGATGCGCAGGCCACCGCGGCATCCGCCTCGGCGCTGCCGGTGGGCACCGCCACCACGCTGGACACCCTGCTCAAACTGGCGCTGATGTCTTCCGACAATCGCGCCGCCCATGCGCTGGCGCGCAGCTACCCGGGCGGCGAAACCGCGTTCCGCGCAGCCTTGCAGCGCAAGACCGCCGCACTGCATCTGCAACACACGACGCTGGAAGAACCCACCGGCCTGTCGGGCACCAATCGCGCCAGCGCCGTGGACATCGGCAAGATCATGGCCGCCGCGTCCGCCTATCCGCAGATCGCCCGCGACACCACGGCGCTCGCCGAGACCGTCGCCACGGCCGGTGCGTCGCTGCACTACCGCAATACCAATCCGCTGGTCGGCGCGCAGGGCTGGGACATCCGCCTGTCCAAGACCGGCGCCTCGACCGAGGCGGGCCGCTGCCTGGCCATGCGCCTGCATATCGACGACCGCGACCTGACGCTGGTTCTGCTCAACGGGCGCACGCCGCGCGCCTGAGTGTTGGCTTTTTTCCTTGATGACTGCATCGATCATGACCGTTCGACTCTTGCCCCACGCCCTGGGCGTCGCCCTTTCCCTGACGGCACTGGCTGCCGCGCCAACCCAGGCGCGTGAACTCTGCACCGTGGTGGCCGACGCCGCCACGGGCAATATCGTGTTCCAGCAAGGCACGGCCGAGGCCTGCGGCACACGCTACACGCCGGCGTCGACCTTCAAGCTTGCGATCGCCCTGATGGGCGCGGACGCCGGCATCCTGCAAGGCCCGCACACGCCCGTGCTGGACTACCAGCCTGACTACCCCGACTGGGGCGGCGACGCCTGGCGCCAGCCCACCGACCCGGCGCGCTGGATCACGTATTCCGTGGTCTGGTATTCGCAGCAGGTCGCCCAGCGCCTGGGCGCGCAGCGCTTCCAGCAGTACACGTCCGCGTTCCGCTACGGCAATGAAGATGTGTCGGGCGAACCCGGCAAGCACAACGGCATGCAAGGCGCCTGGATCATCTCGTCGCTGCGTATCTCGCCGCTGGAGCAGATTGGTTTCCTGCGCCAGGTCGTCAACCGGCAACTGCCCATCAAGCCCGCCGCCTACGAGTTGGCCGACACCCTGTTCGAAGCCGGCAGCGCCGACGGCTGGCACATCTATGGCAAGACCGGCACCGGGTCGCCCGGCAATGCCGGCGTGTACACGCCCGCCAACGCCTACGGCTGGTTCGTCGGCTGGGCCCGCAAGAATGGCCGCCAGCTCGTGTTCGCCCGCCTGATCCAGGACGAACAGGCCACCCGGCCCAACGCCGGCCTGCGGGCGCGCGACGAACTGATCAGCCAGTGGCCGGCGCTGACCGCCCCGGCGGCGCAGAAGTAGGCCCCGCCCATGCTGACCGATGCGCGCGATGGCCGCATCGACACGCTGCGCGGCGTGTCGATCCTGCTGGTGCTGCTGCACCACTTCAACATCGCCTATCCCCTGCAAGACACCCTGCTTGCGGGCCTGCTGGGCTGGCCGCTGCTGCACGCCATCGCGCGCAACGGCAACTATGGCGTGACGATGTTCTTCGTCATCTCGGGGTATCTGGTCACGCGCAATGCGCTGGATCGCTGGGGCAGCCTGGGCGCCGTGCGGCTCGCACCCTTCTACGGGCTGCGGCTGGCGCGCATCGTGCCCACGCTGTTGCTGACGCTGGCCGTGGTGAACGCCCTGGCGCTGGCGGGCGTGGCATTGTTTGGCAACCGCCCGGACGCCGCCGTGTCGCTGTGGACGACCAACCTGGCCGCGCTGACGGGCTGGATGAACGTGCTGGTGATCCGCGAGGGGTGGCTCAACTATGCCCTGGGCGTGATGTGGTCGCTGTCGGTCGAGCTGGCCTTCTATCTGCTCTTTCCGCTGGCGTGCCTGCTGCTGCGCCGCGCGTGGATGCGCGGCGCGCTCGCGGCGGCGCTCATCATCGCCGGTCCGCTCTATCGCCTGGCGCACCAGGGTGGCAGCGAGGCCTATCTGTATGGCTACCTGGCCTGTTTCGACGCCATCGCCATCGGTGGCGTTGCCGCCGTCCTGGCCCGTCGCCATCCGCCCGCCTTCCTGCAACGGCGGCTCGTGCACGCAGCGGTCGGCATCGCCATGCTGCTCTTCTACCTGGCCTGGCCCATCAGCGCCAGCAATGTACTGGGCGCCAGCGCGATGGCGCTGGGCACGGCCGTGCTGCTGCTGCGTCGGCCGGCGACCGACCGGCCACGCACCGGCTTGGCGCAGCGCCTGCTCGGGCGCTGTGGTCGCGACTGCTACGAGATCTACCTGCTGCATCTGGTCGTGCTGGGCCTGCTGCGCACGGCCTGGCCACCCGCCCTGACACCCGGCGATGCCAGGTTGGCCTTGCTGTGCGCCTATCTGGCGGCCTCCTGCCTCATCGGCGCCCTCGTGGCGGGGTGCTATTCCAGCCCGGCGAACCGGGCGCTGCGGCGGGTTTTCGGCGTGACGCGCGCGGCCGCCGTTACGTCCGGCACAAAAGCGTAACGGCCATGACGAACGCCGGCACGGCATATCCGCTATAAATAAGGGTCTAAAAATAACGGGGCCAGACTGCCCCTATGCCATGCCCCGACTCCCGGACCTGTTGCGCCCCCTTGGCCGGATACTGCTTTTCACGCTGGCCGCCCTGATCAGCCCCCAAGTGCTTGCCGCGCCGCCCACGCTGGCGCAATGCCACGGCATCAAGGACCTGGCTTTTGTCGCCCACCTGGATGACGACCTGCTGTTCATGAACCCCGACATCGCCTCGAACGTAGCGGCGGGCGGCTGCGTGCGGGTGGTCTACCTGACCGCCAGCGACGCGGGCGAAGGCGACACCTACATGCTGGGCCGCGAACGCGGCGTGCGCGCCGCCTACGCCTACATGGCCGGCAAGCCCGACCAATGGAAGGAAGACACCGGCATCGTCGCCGGCCGCCGCATTGCGCGCTTCACCCTGGAAGGCGATCCCCGCGTGCAGCTCTGGCACATGCGCTTGAAGGACCCCTGGCTGGGCAAGGGCTGGGGCAGCCTCACGCCGCTCAGCCGCACGGAATCCGAACCCGGCCAAAGCGTCGACACCCTCGGCCCCTACCCGGAAACCTACACCCGCGAACAACTGGTCGACACGCTTGCCGAACTGATCCGCCAGTACGCGCCCACCACCGTGCGCCACCTGGACGACACCATCGCCGTGCCCTATACCCAGCTGTGCTGGCGCTGCGCCGGCCACGGCCATCCCGACCACATCGCCAGCGCGCGGCTGGTGCGCGCGGCCATGCTGCGCGTGCCGGGCAACTACGCCGAAACCGGCTACATCGACTATCCCAGCCAGGAACGCGCCACCAACCTGGCCGACACCGAGATCGCCAGCAAATCGGTGATCTTCCAGCACTACGCCTGGAACGACTACCACTATTGCGCCGGCCCCACCGGCTGCAAGGAACCCGCCGGCCCCGCGGCCGCCTGGGTCCAGCGCGCCTACTACGTGTCGCGCCAGGACATGCCGCCGCAAATCTATCCGGACGGCCGCGGCGGCCTGGTCGTGTTCGCGGCGGGCGAGACCAATGCCGCCGTCAACCGCTGGGATGCCGGCCAACACCGCTGGCAGAGCCTCGGCGGGCGCACCAGCGGGCCGCTGGTGTCATTCACCCACGCCGACGGCACCGCCGGCCTGATGGCGCGCGACCCGCTGGGCGGCGTGTGGGCCAACAAGCAGCGCCATGACGGCACCTGGCAAGGCTGGCAGGCGCTGGCCGGCATCCGCGTCACGCAGATTCCGGCCGTGGCGCCGCGCGGCGAAGCCGCCGCCGTGGCGCTGGGCTACGACGGCCGGCTGCACTGGATCGCGCCCACCGGCATTGACGGCAGCTGGAGCCCCTGGCAGGAACTGCCGCCGCTGGACGGCGCCACCGGCGCGCCCGCGGTCGTGCGCGGCGACGACGGCCGCTACATCGTCTTTGCGTCGGCCGGCGCCGGCCAACTGTTCTACACGCGGCAACTGCCAGCCGCCAAAGGCCAACGCCCCGACTGGCAGCACTGGCGCCGCGTGCCGGCCCCCGAAGCCGCCGGCGGCCTGGCCGCGATCCGCAACCACGAACACCGCGTCGAACTCTACTTCCGCCAACGCGCCGACAACCACCTGACGCGCCTGGAAGAAACCGGCGACACCACCGACCTCAACATGGACTGGAGCGCCCCCACCGACCTGGGCGTGCCCTACATCGGCCGCCCCGCCATCGATGCGGATGCGCAAGGCAACGTGGTGCTGGCCATCCTGGAACGCGCCAACGGCCCGCTCTGGCTGGTCGAACATGGCAAGCCCGCCAAACTGGACGCCGAAGCCGCCTCGCCGCCCGCGATGCACCTGATCGACGGCACGGTGTACATCGTCGCGCGCAGCACCGGCGGCCCGCAGCGCTACCAGGTGCTGTCCCGCCGCGACGGCCAGTGGGCCACTGCCCTGACGCTGGACGGCGTGCCCGCCACCGGCGGCGGGCCCTTCGCGACGGTCGCCGCGCGCCCGGCCGACCTGCCCAACCTGGGCGCCAATCCGCCTGGCAACGCCGTAGTGGTGCGCCCGTCTTCTGACGAACCGGGCACGCTGACGCAGGAACGCATGCCGACGCAGACCTCGCGCACGGCCACGCCGACTCACGTGCAGTGAAGGGGCGGCGGCGAGTTTTTTTTAGCTCTGGACAACGACTGTCCAGAGCGGCACCCAGACTGGCATCTCGCCAATCTGAAGGAGGTGCCGATGTTGTCCGCAAACCCCAATGCTGCGCCCTGCAAGGCCGCCATCCATCTGGAAGGCTGGGGCCTGCCAGCGGGAGAAACCCATGCATTGGCTGAACAGCTCAACTGCACCATGCCGGATTTCCATTGGCATGCGGGCGATGCTGCCCTGCCAGGCGCATTGACCCTGCTACTGGTGGACATCGGCGCATTGGCCGGCGAACGTGGCCAGGCTTTCTGGAACGTATATGGTCCGGTCCAAGCCATGCGCGCGGCCCGTCAGGCCGGCAATCCGGTCATCGCCGTTTGTCGAGGCCGTGTCAGCCATCTGCCCGCAATGCGCCAAGGCGTGTGGGTAGCTTCGACCATAGACGCTTGGGACATAAAACTGGTCAGCCTGGCACGGGCATTGGCTGCCCTGGAATGGACGCCGACGCGGGGCTACCAGTCGATGTGGGACTGGCCAGTGGTGTGCACGCTGGCCCAGGCTGACCTGTTGGCCGTCACGATCACGGATGAAGGAGATGCCGGCTTTCCGGCCCTGCTGCGCCAAGTCAACTCAATCGTTCCTCCCACCGCGCTTAGCGTTGCCGGCGTCGCGCGTGCCGTGTTTGATCGCACACTTGTCGAAGCAGGCATCAGCGACCTCGCACACGCGGCCGCCACTCCGATGACACTCGATGGTGTGGCACGGGTTGACGGATTGGTCGGGTTCGACTGGCCCACCGCCGGTCAGGGGGCATCGCTCGAAAAGTCGCCGCGGGAGTAAGCGGTGGCACCCGCCGTCAATATCCCCTTCAGCTCATCACGCAGTGATGCCGGCGCCACCAGGATGGCGTCCGGCGCCAGGCCCAGCACGAACTGCTTGAAGGTCAACGACGGCCTTACCGTGGCGCTCAGCTCAAAGCCTCCGTCTACCTCTCGGATAGCCTGATCTTGCGACAGCCGATACTGTCTCAGCCGGCTGCGAAAACCCCGTTCACGGACTTTCAAGGTGATGCATTGGGGCGGCTCGGGAAAGAAATGCAGCGTGTGCTCTTCGCGCAGGAAGCGTTCAAGCTCGAATTCAGGGTCCGGGTCCGCAGGCTCCTGCGTGACGCTCGCTTCGATGACACGATCCAATCGCTGCATGTAACGCGTGTGCCGGCCGCTGCCACGAGACCGGCGGCAAGACACCAGATACAGCACACTGCCTCGTTCGACCAACGCCAGTGGCGAAACCTGGTACGTCGCCGCCTGCATGGTATCGACCGCAGCGTTCCTATACTGCAAGGACAATTGCAGTCCCCGGTACAGGCCGTCCAGGACCGCCTGCATCACCGCTTCGTCCTGCGGTGGCGCAATCAGCGGAAAGCCCGAGTCGATAACCGCCGCCTTGCCCAGCCACGCACGACCTTGCAAGTAGCGAGGATAGGTGGGGTGGCTGTCGAGCAACTCACGGCTGCGGTCGCAATGGTCGCGCAGGATCTTCAACGAGTCCGGCGGCAATTGATTTGCGGCGAACTGCTCCAACTGCAGCAGCGCCACCGCGAGCTCCACGCTTTGCACCGTCGTCCGGGTCGGACGGCGTTCCGGCAACATCCTCCAGGCACGCGCGCTACCCCGACCCCGACCTTCGATGACGCCCGTATCCAACAGACGCCGCAACGCCCGTTGAATGGACTTGGCAACAGCGCCCGAATGACCATACCTGGGCCGCAATCTGTCATGCAGAGCCTGAGAGGGCATCCATTCGTTTCCATTCGGCAGCAGGTCCAGGATGTCCCAATGCAAGGGGCTTAGTTTGTTGTCAACGCTTTGAGGATTCGGCATGCCACGTACACATCAACAAAATGTGAAATACTTAGTTTAATATTGAATTCTTTAAACATATAATTGCGATGTTGATAATTGGCCGCGGGGCGTCCAATTTTCCAAGGGGTTCGATCATCGGGACCTTCCAATTTGAGAATTACGCTGTTTTTTATGAAATTCGGAATTCGGACTGGACACAAAACAGCATGAGGACTATGCGATGACCGCTCAGTGGGTTGAATTGGAAGCCCATCTACGTGCGAACGCCCCGGCTCTCCTGGCAGACCTGAACCCGCCAGCTTCCAATGAGTCCTTGCATGCGCTGGAACTACATCTGGGCGTTGATCTGCCTGCAGATTATCTCGATTTCCTACGCGGCCATGACGGGCAAAAAGGCCACGCCGATGCGCTATTCGGAGACTACGAGTTCTTATCCACAGATCGGGTTCAGGACGCCTGGGATTTCTTGAAGAAGCAATCGGCACGTAGTGATTTCAGCAATGACGACGCCGAGCCCAGCATTGGCGTGCGCAACGAATGGTGGAACTTGAAATGGATCCCCTTCGCCACCAATGGCTCGGGTGATTATCTGTGCATGGATTTGGCCCCCACCAACGGCGGTTCAAGCGGTCAAATAATAAGCATGTGGCATGACGACGGTGCGCGCAAGATCAAAGGACGGAGCTTTTCGGCGTGGTTGCTTGGTTTTTTTCTGAAGTAGAGCCCGTCAGGCATATCGAATCAACAAGGACGAGGATATGACGCAGAGTATTTCAACACTGAGGGAACAACGCTTGCAAAAACTGTTCGACGACTGCCAGCAGCAAGTCGTCGCCCAGATAATCGGGCCATTTGGGTTATCCCCTGCCATGTTCCAAGACCGCAACGGTGGCAACGTAACCACAGTGCACAACTTCGAAAATGCAAGCTCGAATTACGTTGCGGATAAAGATCAGGCTAGTTACGCCGCATCACGCGAAAAATATGACCGCGACAATATCAAGGACATCAAGAAAAGCGTCAAAGACGGCCTCAAGGCCCCCGGCCTGGATGGCTACACCGGCAAGAAGGTCGATCCTTCAAAACTAGAGGCCGACCACGTCACATCCCTGAAGAGAATCAACAGCACAAAAAAAAACCACCTGGCGTTCAATACCGGCGACGGTTTTGATCGGCTCGCGGAGGTCGCCAATAGCCCCGAGAATCTGGTCGCGACTCATCGCGATATCAACAACCCCAAGCGGGCAAAGGACCTGATCGAGTTTGCCAACGAAGTGGTGGACGGGGAAACCAATGCCGATCGCCTAGGAATGGATCCCGAACGCATGCGTGCCGCCAAGGAGCGTTCAGAAAAACATCTGAATAAAACGGCGGATCGAGCCATCCTGGTTAAGCAGACGGGCGAACTAGTCAAGACGGGCGCTTCCCAAGCTGCGCAGATGGGCTTGCGCCAGGCAATGGGCGTGTTACTGAACGAGCTCGTCAACGGCCTGTTCACCGAAATCAAGGTATTGATCAGGCATGGCATCGAACACGGAAAATCGTTGTTTGATGACGTCCGCCAACGCTTGGCACGCATAGTCGAAGGTGTCGCAAAAAAGATTCCCGACGCCGCTGCTCAGATGTTCGAGGGCGGCGTTAGTGGATTCATGAGCAATCTTCTGACTTTCATGATCAATGGCTTTCTATCCACCGCCAAACGCTTCGTGACCGTGATCCGAGAGGGGCTGATCGGTCTGTTCAAAGCCTTCAAGATGATCATGTTTCCACCCAAAGACATGAGCGCGGACGACGCCCTGAAGGCTGGCCTGAAGCTTCTCTCCACCGTAGTCGTCTCGTCAGTGGGCATCCTGCTGCAGGAAACCGTGACCACCTTCATCTCGACGGTGCCATTTTTGCTGCCGGTCGCGGAGGTAGTGTCATCGGTACTAGTTGGCACACTATCCGGCCTGTTGTCTGCGTTCGTGGCCTACCAAATAGACACGCTCTTTGACCGAAAGCAGTACGACGAAAAGCTGATGGACCAGTTGATCTTTAATGCAAAGCGCAGTGATGAATTTGTAAACGGCTTGATCCAGTTGTCTAAAACATCTTTGAACAACGTAAGCAGCTACAACGAGTCTATTGCAAGATATCAGGGGGTGGGCCGCACGCTCGGAGCCGCCGGTCTGGCCGCAGGAGCCACCTTGGTCAGTCTGCAAAACACCGTCGCTGAAACTCGCGATCAAGTCATCCGGAGTGCAGCGATGATCGAATATATCGAATCCAGTCAACGAGACATAGAAGCTTTTTTGGAGAAACTTTGAAGTGGCACAGAGTAAAAGCGCCAGCCGGCAAGAGCTGCAAATCGTCGAGGCATTTTCTTCGGCTATCGTGCCGGAACGGATTATCCGCGAAAGCAACATCAAGGAATTGATAAAGGGCATGACCGCCGCCCAAGCGTCGGTGCAGTCCACGACCACAAAGCTCGAACGGGCCCGTAAGGAGCAAAAGGATGGCAATGCGCTCACCAACTGGTGGAACAACCGTAGCGATGCGGTACAAGACGCCCAGATAGACCTCAATCGGTCTATAGGCGACCTGACAGAGAAGTCATCGCAGCTGTTGATCGTCAACACGGCAATTTCCAAGGTATTGCACGATCAACAGGGCATCCTGCTGCAACAACAAAAAGAACTGCAACGCCAGGCGGACACGCTTGAAGAACAGAATGCCCAAATACTCCACCAGCAACAGGCCCTGGCAAAGCAGCAACGGGAGATCAATGCCGCCAACAAGGGCTTGATGGAAGCTAAGGGTATCAGCCAAGAACAGGCCCAAAAGCTGGTTGGCTGCGTGACCCTTGTGACCGAAGCCGAGAAGAGAATTGATGTCGCCAATGAGAAGCTGAGCCGAAGCGTGGAAGGTCTGGTCAAGGACTCCACAGCTTTGTGCCTTGAGCGTTTGGAGGCACTCAACGCCGCACAGGAACAATCTCTTCAGACGAGCATTCAAACCTTCGAGGTCCAGATGGACGAGCAGCGTTCAGCCTTGCAAGTTGTGACTGACGAGCTTACCGCCCAAGCAAATACCATCCAGCAAGAGGCAACCGAAGCCGCCAGACAAAATTTGTTGGCCGTGCAACGGGCGGGCACCGATGTTGAACTCAAGCTGGAGACCGCTACGCAAGCGTTGGCAATCAAGCTTGGCAACGCCACCGAGGCATTGGAAATCAAACTTGGAGGAACGACGCAGGAGTTGGACCGAAAACTGGAAGCTACCAAGCAAGAATTGGAACTCGCCCAGCAGGAACGACACGAAGCGTTCGCAGGCACGATGACACAGATGTCAGCGGACTTCCGAGCAACGAGAGAGGGGCTTCAGAACACTGACGCCCAGGTGTATCAACTACAACAGGCCCTGAAGGTCGGCCGCCGCAAGCAGCTCATCGCCGCGGCCACGGCAATCACCGTAGCGCTCGCCACACTGCTCTGGCAGGCTCTGATCGTACTTCGCCCAACTTGACCCTGGGCCCAGGGCCGACAAACCGGTGCTTGCGCTAACGTCCCCAACCCGCGAAAGCGGGACGGGGACAGTAACGCCTATGTGACGCATATCTTCAATCGTGGAAAAACAAAGTCCATGCTTGGTGACTTTACGGCGTATTCCACAATAAGGAGCGGCCCCTAACAAGCGCCCCCTGTCTCCCTCCCTAAGCCGCCACGTCTTCCAACGCCTTCGCCAACGCGGCTTCCACCCGGTCCACATCCGCCGTGCCGTTATAGCCGTGAAAGCTGATGCGCAGGCGGCCGCGGCCGTTCCAGGCCAGCACCTGCTCGCGGTCCAGCACACCGTGCAGCGCCTTGGCGTCCTCGCGGGCGACGCAGACGCTGGCGCCGTGGCGGGCGGGATCGGCCGGGGTGGACGGCGCCACGCCCAGCCCCGCCAGCCGGCCGATCAGGTCGGTGGTCAGGCGCTGCACGTGCTCTTGAATGACCCGCGGCTCGAATGCGGCCAGGTAATCCAGCGCGCTGGACAACACGTACAGGCTGGCATGCGCCGGATTGCCCCGCGTGAATCGCAGCGCATCGCCGCGCAACGTGATGCCCGCGTCGAAGCGGGTGCTGTCGTTGGCCAGTGAATACCAGCCGGCGGTGGACGGCGCCCAGTCGGGCTGACGGCGGCGATTCCAGCACGCCGTGGCCACGCCCGTCATGCCCAGCATCCACTTGTAGCTGGCGCTGAAGGCAAAGTCGGCCACGTCCGCCGCAATCGGCAGATAGCCCGAGGCCTGGGTGAAATCCACCACCAGCCACGCCCCCACCGCATCCGCGGCCCGGCGCAGGGCGCCAAGGTCGAAACGTTCGCCATTCAGGTAGGACACGTAACTGACCAGGATCACCCGCGTTTGGCTGTCCACCAGTGCCGCCACGCCGGCCGTGGTCGCCGGGTCGGCGAACCTGACCCGGTATGGGGCTTGCCGGCGTGCCAGAAACGGCGCGACCAGCGATGGGTACTCGGTGGCCATGGCACAGATGTTGTCGCCGGGGCGCCAGTCGATGCTTTCGAGCACCAGCGACACCCCTTCGGCCACCGAGCCGACCCAGCCGATATCGCCGGCCTGCATGCCCCAGAGCGCCGCCACCTGGCGCCGCGCGCGCTCGACCACGTCTTCCTGCGCGACGCGGCCGCGCGCGCCAGCCGATTTATCGTGGACGTACCGGCCATAGGCATCGTCGTGACGGCGCAGGAATGCCGTCTCACCGGCCGCGCACACGTGGGAAACCCCCTCGGGAATTCGGAAATCCCGGGGGTCGAACAAGGGATGAACAGTCATGTCGTCAGCAATGGGTTGAAAGGAAAGCGGCCCCGGGGGCAGACCGGAGCGAGCGTAGGAAGCGGCTAGGCGTGGGCCTGCGCCGGGCGCATCAGCTTGCCCAGGAAGGCCTGCAGGCGTGGCGAACGCGGGTTGTCGAACAGATCGTCGGGGGCTCCCGCTTCGACGATCACGCCCTGGTCCATGAAGACCAGTCGATCGGCGACCTTGCGCGCAAAGCCCATCTCGTGCGTGACGCACAGCATGGTCATGCCGCTGTCCGCCAGTTCCATCATGGTGTCCAGCACTTCGTTGACCATTTCCGGATCCAGCGCCGAGGTCGGCTCGTCGAACAGCATCACGCGCGGCTGCATGCACAGCGCCCGGGCAATGGCGACCCGCTGCTGCTGCCCGCCCGAAAGCTGGCTGGGGTACTTGTCGGCCTGGTCCGGAATGCGCACCTTTTCCAGATACCGCATGGCGGTCTGTTCGGCGGCCTTGCGGTCCAGCCCGCGGACCCGCATGGGCGCCAGGATGCAGTTTTCCAGAATCGTCAGGTGCGGAAACAGGTAAAAGCCCTGGAACACCATGCCGACCTCGCGGCGGATGCTGCGCAGCACCTTGGGGTCATCCGACAGTTCGATGCCTTCCACCGCGATGGTGCCGCGCTGGTGCGCTTCGAGCTGGTTGATGCAGCGGATCAGCGTCGACTTGCCCGACCCTGACGGGCCGCAGATCACCAGCTTCTCGCCCTGCGCGACATCCAGCGAGATGCCGCGCAGCACGTGCATGCGGCCATACCACTTCTCGACGTCCTTGAGCCTCACGGCCAGCGCCGCGCCTTGCTTGTCGTGTTGAACCATCGTGTTCTCCATTACGGCGTCTGCCCGGCGACGGGCGTGGGGCCCGCCCCGCCGCGCCGTCCTTCCAGCCACGCCGAATAACGGCTCATGGCAAAGCAGATGCAAAAGTAGGTGGCGGCGGCGAAGGCATAGCCTTCGACGTCGAATCCCAGCCATTCGGCGTCGCGCGATCCTGCGGACACGGCGCGGAGGAAATCCGTCAGGCCGATGATCACCACCAGCGAGGTGTCCTTGAAAAAACTCACCACCGTGTTGACCTGCATGGGCAGCGAACGCTTGACGCATTGCGGCAGGATGACGTGGCGCATCGTCTGCCAGTAACCCATGCCCAGCGCGCTGGACGCTTCGGTCTGCCCCTTGGGCATCGACAGCAGCGCGCCGCGGAAGCCTTCGGCGAAATACGCGGCAGCCACGAAGCTGTAGGCGATGTAGGCGCGCAGCAGCTTGCCCGGCGTGGCGGCTTCGGGCAACAGAAGTGGCAGCGTCACGCTGGCCATGAACAGGATGGCCACGAACGGCACGCCCCGCAGGCCCTCGATGAACACCACGGCCACGTAGCGCAGCAGCGGAATGCTGCCGGTACGGGCCAGCGCCAGCAGGATGCCCAGCGGATAGCCCAGCGCCAGACCATAGGCGGCCAGCAACAGCGTCAACGGCAGGCCGCCCCAGCTGTCCGAAGCCACCGCCGTCAAACCGGCCCCGCCGCCCATCAGCCACAGCACCACCGCCACGCTGGCCACCCACACCGCCAGCAACGGCGCACGCCAGAAGCGCGGCAGCAGGCTGGCCGCCACCACCAGCGCCAGGATCGCCATGGCGATGCCGGCGCGCCATTGTTCCGCTTGCGGAAAGAAGCCGAACAGGAAGAAGTCCAGCTTCACACCGACGTAGCTCCAGCACGCGCCGGCGGCGGCACGGCAGGCATCGGCGCTGCCGGACCAGACTGCGTCGGCGATGGCCCAGCGCCACACCGGCGCGACGAGGCCATACAGAATCACAAGGCTGCAGACCGTCAGCAATGCGCGTCCGGCCGTACCGAAATAAGGCCGCAGAAAATTCGGAAGCGTCATGGCATTTATCCTTTGCGGCACAGACGGGCGTACCAGAGGTTCAGCACCCACGACGTACCCAGCGTCAGCACCAGGTAGGCACCGGCCAGCAGCAGCACGCCTTCGATGGCATGTCCCGTGATGTTGATGGTCGTGAACACGGACCAGAACAGGTCGGGGTAACCAATGGCGATGGCCAGGCTGGAATTCTTGATCAGCGACACGTATTGGGCGATCAGCGCGGGCGCCATCATGCGCAGCGCCTGCGGAAACACGACTTCGCGCAGGGTGGTCAGGCCGGACAGGCCCAAGGCTTGCGACGCTTCCCATTGGCCGCGCGCCACCGAATCCACGCCGTTGCGCACGATCTCGGCGATGAAGGCCGCGAAGTACAGCGTCAACGCGATCAGCATGGCGGCGAATTCCGGCGACAGGCTGGCGCCCCCTTGGAAATTGAAGCCCCGCCGCACCGGCACGCTGACCTCGAACACGCCCAGGCCCACACAGCCCAGCGCCAGCACGCCCAGGCCCGCCGACGTTGCGATCAGGTTCCACATGCCTGGCCCTGCGCCCGGACGCAGGCGGCGCAACGCGCCGCGCACCACCAGCGCGCCGGCCAGCGCCGCCGCCAAGCTGATCGCCAGCGCCATTGCGCGGCCATCGGCCAGATGCAGCGATGGGAAATAGATGCCCCGCTGGCTCAGCGTCAAGCCCGCCCATTGCACAGCCTTGGCTGCCGGCGGCAGCTTGAGCAGCACCGCCGACCACAGCAGGATCTGCATCAGCAGCGGCGTATTGCGCAGCAGCTCGACGTACCCCAGCGCCAGGCCGCGCACCAGCGGATTGACGCTGCGGCGCGCCAGGCCGATGGCCACGCCCAGCACCGTGGCGCAGATGCCCGCCAGCACCACCAGCATCACCGTGTTCAGTGCGCCGACCAGGATGGCATAGGCGATCGAATCCGTCGGCGCGTACGGCAGCAGCGACACGCCGATCTGAAAGCCCGCCGGCCGCTGCAGGAAATCGAAACCGACCGACAACCCCAGCCGCTGCAGGTTGTCGCGCAGGATGAAGCTGCTGGCTATCAGCAGCAGCACCAGCACCGACCCCACCGCGCACTGCCACAGCCGGCGGTGCAGCGCGCCGGGGCTGAGACGGGTGGACGCGGCGGCCGGCGCCAGCGTCGTCGCATGCGTCATGGCGTGGCTCACAGGAACGGCGGCGCGTATTGCAGCCCGCCCTCGGTCCACAGCTTGTTCAGGCCGCGCGGCAGCTTCAGCGGCGATTTCTCGCCCAGCGAACGGTCGTAGATCTGCCCATAGTTGCCGACCTGCTTGACGATCTGATAGGCCCAGTCATCGGCCAGCCCCAGTTGCTTGCTCAGGCCCGGCGTCTTGCCCAGCAGGCGTGCGACCTCCGCGTTAGGGTCGGATGCACGCTTGGCCTCGACGTTGGCGCTGTCCACGCCGTTTTCCTCGGCCAGCAGCGTCGCGTAGATCGTCCATTTGACGATGTTGAGCCACTGGTCGTCGCCCTGGCGCACGATGGGGCCCAGCGGCGACTTGGCCAGCACTTCGGGCAAGATGACGTAGTCGTCCGGCTTGGGCGCGACCGACCGGTTGGCGGCCAGTTGCGCGCGGTCTCCCACATAGACATCGCAGCGGCCTTCGAAGAACGCGCGGCGCAACGCGTCGGCGTTGTCGATCGAAATCGGCTTGTAGCGCATGCCGTTGGCCCTGTCTCTTATACACATCTCCGAGCCCACGAGACAGGCAGAAATC
>ERZ1032107.169-NODE-169-length-15411-cov-16.123730_pt1 | contig 15411 bp, 13 predicted proteins | sample MGYA00516713_ERZ1032107 | MGnify/ENA primary metagenome ERZ1032107 (study PRJEB33718, sample SAMN03160116) | human skin metagenome | collected 2014-04-10 | study: EMG produced TPA metagenomics assembly of the PRJNA266117 data set (Human skin bacterial metagenome...
GGCCCTGCCCAGACGCCGCGCGGCAACGCGCGCGGGGTGTTGCAGTCCGATCCCAGGCCTGCTGATCGCGGCCTGCAGTGCACGGACTGCGTTCGCGGACTACCGCGGACTACTTCAGCAGCCCCACTTCCTTGTAGAACTTCTCGGCGCCCGGATGGAACGGAATGCCCGCGCCCTTGACCGCGTTGTCACGCGTGATGAGCTTGCCCTTGGCGTGGCCCGAATCCAGCGTCTTGCGGGTGGCGTCGCTGTACAGCGCCTTGGTGACCTCGTACACCGTCTGCTCGGGGATCTTGGCCGACGTGACCATCTGCGCGTTGACCGAGATGGTCTTCACCTCGGGCACGTTCTGGTACGTGTTGGCGGCAATCACGTCAGGCGTGAAGAATTCCTGCTTGGCCCGCAGCGCGTCGATTTCAGGTCCCACCAGCGGCACCAGTTCGATGCCGCCGGTGGACGCCAGTTCGGCAATCGCGCCGGCAGGGGCGCCGCCCACGAAGAAGAACGCGTCCAGCCCGCCGTCCTTGAGCTTGTCGCCCGCCTGGTTGGGCTTGAGGTATTCGGCCTTGATGTCCTTGTCGGTCAGGCCGTAGGCGCCCAGAATCAGGCGCACGTCGACCAGCGTGCCCGAACCGGGCTCGTCCATCGACACGCGCTTGCCCTTCAGGTCGGCCACGCCCTTGATGCCCGCGCCCTTGCGCGTCACCAGGTGGATGCTTTCCGGATACAGCGTGGATATCAGACGCAGGTCCTGCGCCTTGGGCTTGCCTTCGAACGTGCCGGTGCCGCTATAGGCCCAGAACGCCACGTCGGATTGCGTGAAGCCGGCTTCGAACGAGCCGCCGATGATGCCGTTGATGTTGGCGACCGACCCGTTGGACGCCACCGCGGTGGCGATCAGCTTGCCCGGCTGCGACACCGCGTTTCCGATGATGCCGCCGATGGGGTAGTAGGTGCCGGCGGTGCCGCCGGTGCCGATGCGGAAGAACTGCTGCGCCTGCGCCGCGCCGGCCGCGGCCGTCAGGGACAAGGCCAGGGCCAGGGTGGTGATCCAGCTTTTTGATTTCATGCGAGCTTCTCCAGGGTTCGATAAGGGGCATGCTTTGTGCTGCGTTGCCATTTCGTGACCTGGCCCCCTATCGAGCAAAAGGCCCGCTTGTCGCGGGCCCGCCGTGGGGGGCTCTATTTGTGGTGAAATTCTGGCATGGCGGCACCCCCCAGCCAATGCTTGCAGGGCTATCGTTTACCTGGGGGTGGCGACTTCTCTTGCACAGCAGAAAACGGAGTTTCCAGATGTCCCAGGAAGTCATACGCGGCATCGCGCTGCCCCCGCCCGCCCAGGTGGGCGACCCCTTGGCCAGCGTCGATACGCCCAGCCTGGTGCTCGACCTGACCGCGTTCGAGGCCAACCTGCGCGCCATGCAGGCCTGGGCCGACCGCCACGAGGTCGCGCTGCGCCCGCACGCCAAGGCCCACAAATGCCCCGAAATCGCCCTGCGCCAACTGGCGCTGGGCGCGCGCGGCATCTGCTGCCAGAAAGTCAGCGAGGCCCTGCCCTTCGTGGCTGCCGGCATCCGCGACATCCACATCAGCAACGAAGTCGTCGGCCCCGCCAAGCTGAAACTGCTGGCCCAGTTGGCGCGCGTGGCCAAGATCAGCGTCTGTGTCGACAATGCCGCCAACCTGGCGCAGATCTCGCAAGCCATGGCCGCGGCCGGCGCCCAGGTCGACGTGCTGGTGGAAGTGGACGTCGGCCAGGGCCGCTGCGGTGTCGCGGACGACGCCACCGTGCTGGCGCTGGCGCAACAGGCGCGGGCGCTACCGGGCGTGGAATTCGCCGGCCTGCAGGCCTATCACGGGTCGGTGCAGCATTTCCGCACCCGCCAGGAACGCGCCGACGTCTGCCGCCAGGCCGCGCGCATCGCCGCGTCGTACCAGCTGCTGCTGCGTGAAAGCGGCATCGCCTGCGACACCATCACGGGCGGCGGCACCGGCAGCGCCGAATTCGACGCCGCCAGCGGCGTCTTCACCGAATTGCAGGCCGGGTCGTACGCGTTCATGGACGGCGACTACGGCGCCAATGAATGGGACGGCCCGCTCACCTTCAAGAACAGCCTCTTCGTGCTGTCCACCGTGATGAGCACGCCCGCGCCCGACCGCGTCATTCTGGATGCCGGCTTGAAATCCACCACTGCCGAATGCGGCCCGCCTGCAATCCACGGGACGCCGGGCCTGAAGTACGCGGCCATCAACGACGAGCACGGCGTGGTGCGCGTCGCCGAAGGCACGCAGCCCCCCGCGCTGGGCGACACACTGCTACTGGTGCCGTCGCACGTCGATCCCACCTTCAACCTGCACGACGGCTTGGTGGTGGTTCGCGACGGCATCGTGCAAGACATCTGGGAAATCTCGGCGCGCGGCTTCTCGCGCTGATACCGGGTTGCCTGGGGCCGGCGCCGCGATGCGTCGGCGCCGGGCGCCTGGCTATCGCGCCAGATCCGTCATCCCCAGAAACTGCCGTAGTTCCGGCGTGGCCGGCGACGTGAACAGTTCTTCGGGCGGGCCGATCTCGTGCACCTTGCCCTGGTGCATGAACACCACGCGGTCGCAGACCTCGCGCGCGAAGCGCATTTCGTGCGTCACCATCAGCAGCGTCATGCCGTCGGCAGCCAGCTCGCGCACCACCGCCAGCACCTCGTTGACCAGCTCCGGGTCCAGCGCTGACGTGATTTCATCGCACAGCAGCGCCAGCGGCTGCATCGCCAGCGCGCGGGCAATCGCCACGCGCTGCTGCTGCCCGCCCGACAATTCCTCGGGCCAGGCATCGAACTTGTGGCCCAGCCCCACGCGCGTCAGCATGGCGCGCGCCAGGTCGGCCGCCTGCGCTTCCGGCAGCCGCTTGGCCACCATCGGCGACAGCATCACGTTGCGTCCCACCGTCAGGTGCGGAAACAGGTTGAACTGCTGGAAGATCATGCCCACCTTGAGCCGCAAGGCGCGCAGCCGCAATTCGTCATCGCCCAGCTGTGCGTCGGCCACCATGATGGCGCCGCTGTCGATCTGTTCCAGCCCGTTCACGCAGCGCAACAGCGTGCTCTTGCCCGAGCCGCTCTTGCCGATGATGGCGATCACCTCGCCAGGCTCTACGCGCAACGTCACCCCTTTCAGGACTTCGTTGTCGCCGAACTTCTTGCGGACGTCTTCAAGGGCGATGAGGGGCATGCAACTTCCTTTCCAGCAAAAGGCTGAGGCGCGACAGGGGCCAGCACAGCGCAAAGTAGATGAGCGCGGCGCAGGCATAGACGGTGAAGGGGCTGAAGGTGGCGTTGGTGATCACCGTGCTGGCCTTGGACAGCTCGGTGAAACCGATGATCGAGGTCAGCGCCGTGCTCTTGACGATCTGCACGGCAAAGCCGACGGTGGGCGCAACACCGATGCGCAGCGCCTGCGGCAGCACCACGTAGCGCATCTGCTGCACGTAGCCCAGCGCCAGGCTGGCCGAGGCTTCCCACTGCCCTTTCGGAATCGCCTCGACGCAGCCGCGCCAGATCTCGGCCAGAAAGGCCCCTGACCACAGCGTCAGCGCCGCGCCCGCGGCCAGCCACGGCGGCACCTCGATGCCGGCCAGCGACAGCCCGAAGAACGCCAGGAACAGCTGCATCAACAGCGGCGTGCCCTGGAAAAGCTCGATGTAGGCCCAGCTGATACGCCGCATCAGCGCCACGCGCGACGTGCGCATCATCAGCGCCAGCGACCCCATCAGCGCGCCGCCCACGAACGCCACCAGCGACAGCACGACGGTCCAGCGCGCGGCCAGCAGCAGGTTGCGGACAATGTCCCAGGTTGAAAACTCGATCATCGCGCCGCCTTGCGAAACAGCCGCCTGCCGGTCATGCGCAGCAGTTGGCGCAGCAGCACCGACAACGCCAGGTAGATGCCGGTGGTGACGAAATAGACTTCGAACGCCCGAAAATTGCGCGACTGAATGAAGTTCGCCGCAAACGTCAGGTCTTCAGCCGCGATCTGCGAACACACCGCCGACCCCAGCATCACGATCACGATCTGCGACGACAGCGCCGGCCAGATGCGCGCCAGCGCGGGTTTCAGCACGATGTGCCGGAACACTTGCCAGCGCGTCATCGCCAGGCTGGCACCGGCCTCGTACTGGCCCTTGGGCGTGGCATCGATGCCCGCGCGGATGATCTCGGCGCTGTACGCGCCCAGGTTCAGCGCCATTGCCAGGCAGGCCGCCTGCATCTCGCCCAACTGGATGCCCAGCGACGGCAGGCCAAAGAACACGAAGAACAGCTGGATCAGGAAAGGCGTGTTGCGCACCGCCTCTACATACGCCGTCACCGGCGCGCGCAGCCAGCGCGGGCCCTGCGTGCGCGCCCAGGCGCAGCCGATGCCCAGCGCCACGCCGGCCACGGCGCCAAAGGCGATCAGCTCGACCGTCACGCCGATGCCCTTGATGAGCACCGGCGTGTAGTCCAGCACGGAAGCGAAGTCGAATTGGTAAGCCATCAGGGCGCCCCGGCGCTCGCGCCTGCCTTACAGATCCTTGGGCAGGTCGGCGCCCAGCCACTTCTTCGAGATCGCCGCCAGCGAACCGTCGCGCTTGGCGCCCGCCAGGATCTCGTTGACCTTGGCGCGCAGCTTCGGCTCGTCCTTGTTCAGGCCGATGTAGCAGGGCGAATCCTTGATCAGGAACTTGGTCTCGGGCTTCTTGGGCGGGTTGCGCGCCAGGATGGCGGCGGCCACCACGTTGCCCGTCGCGATCAGCGGCACCTGGCCCGACAGAAAGGCCGTGATGGTGCCGTTGTTGTCTTCATAGCGCTTGAGCGTGGCCGTGGGCGGCGCAATCTTGGTCAGTTCGATGTCTTCCACCGCGCCGCGCGTCACGCCAATCGTCTTGCCGGCCAGGTCCGCGGCCGACGCCACCTTCAGGTCCGCCGGGCCAAACACGCCATTGAAGAACGGCGCATACGCGTCCGAGAAGTCGATCGCCTTCTCGCGTTCGGGGTTCTTGCCCAGGCTGGAAATCACCAGGTCCACCTTGCGCGTCTGCAAATACGGCACCCGGTTGGCGCTGGTCACCGGCACCAGTTCCAGCTTCACGCCCAGCTGCTTGGCGATCAGCGCGGCGGTGTCGATGTCGTAGCCCAGCGGCTTCATGTCCGAGCCCACCGACCCGAACGGCGGGAAGTCCTGCGGCACGGCGATCTTGATGGTGCCGCTCTTGACGATGTCGTCCAGCGTGTCGGCATGCGAAAGCGGCGCGGCCAACAGGCTGGCGGCGGCGCAAAGGGACAGCAACAGGGTTCTACGCTTCATGAGGAACTCTCCAGGGCGCGCCGTCCCCGGACGGGGTTCGGCGTTGCACACCAATTCGGTATACAAAACTGGAAAAGCAAGTTCCGTGCCATTTGGGCGCCTCCGTGGGCGGGATGAAGCAGGCTCCCGGATACGCACCAGTGTGGTGCCCGCTGCGTCGTCACGGCGCATCGTGCGCACTGGAATGGCACCGACGCCGGGCAGCCCGGTTTTCAGCATGAGCCAACCATAATGGTTGGAAAAATACCAATTTGGTTTAATATGGCCAGGCACGCCCCGTTCTGGGAATGTGCCTGGCCCGGGATGCAGACCGCGGGCCGGATTGTTCGAACGACCAGGAACCCGCATTGACCCGTTCCCGTATCCCGTCCGCCCGGCCGCGCCCTGCCCGCAGGTTTGGCGCGGCCCGTCACCCTGGATCCTTGAAGATGGCCCTTGCGCTCGCGCTACTCCTTGGCCTGGCCGCCTACCTGTGCCTGGCAGAGCCGCCGCCCCGCGTGGTGCCCTTCTTCGGCATCATGTCGGCGCTGCCCCGCACAGCGCTATAGGGCCGCATCAGGCAAAATGCGCCGTACCGGAAGAATCGACCATGCCTAAACCCACCAAATCCGAAATAGACGCCGAGATCCTCGACCGTGCCGCCGGCCTCTTCGCCCGCCACGGTTTTGCGCACACCTCGCTGCAGCAGATCGCCGACGCCGTGAACTACTCCAAGGCCGGCCTGCTGCACCACTACCCCAGCAAACAGGCCATCTACGAAGCGGCGCTCAAGACCGGTTCGGACCACATGCAGGCCCTGCTGGAAAGCGTCCAGGACATCCCCGTCGGCATCGAACGAGACCGCGCGGTGGTCGAAGCCTCGGTCGACTTCACCTACGACTGGCCCGGCCTGTCCGCCCTGGCCAACCGTTTGTCCGACCAGGGTGCCGACGTCGAACCCGAACTGATCAAGATCGGCGTCACCTTGTACGCCGCACTGGGCATCGACATGGCCAACCTGGAACTGGAACGCGTGGTCCGCGTCACCAGCGCCTTCTGTGGCCTGGGCATCGCCGCCCTCACGGCCGCGCGCATGGACGTCAAACGCGAATGGCGCGGCCATATCATCGCGTCCGCCATGGACGCGCTGGGGCACACAGTAAAAAGCGCCCGCAAGGGGCGCTGATCGTCTAGCGGGTCGGCGGGGTCGGGATTGCATGCCTGACCCGCGACGCTGGCGGGCCTGTCATCACCGAGATTCAGCGGCCGATCAATCCACCTGCGCGCCGGACTGCTTCACCGCCTTGCCCCACTTGTCGACCTCGCCGGCAATGAACGTGCCGGTGGCCTCGGGCGTCAGCGGCATCGGTTCTGCACCGCGGTCACGGAAGAACTTCTGCATCTCCGGCGTGCTCAGCACATGGCCGATCTGCTGGCTGAGGTAGCCCGTCACCGCCGGCGGCGTGCCGCGCGGGGCCAGCACCGACGCCCAGCCAATCGCCTCAAAACCCGGATAACCGCTTTCCGCCACCGTCGGCACGTCCGGCAGCTGTGGCAGGCGCTTGGCCGTCGTCACCGCCAACGCCACCGCCTTCTTGCTTTGCACGTGCGGCAGCCCCGCCGTCACCGAATCCACCATCAGCGGCACCTGGTGCCCCAGGAAGTCCGCCTGCGCCGGGCCGCTGCCCTTGTACGGAATGTGGCGGATATCGATATTGGCCGCCGCCTTGAACATCTCGGCCGACAGATGCTGCGTGCCGCCGATCCCCGCGCTGGCGTAGGCCAGCTCACCTGGATTGGCGCGCGCCTGCGTCACCAGCTGCTTGAGCGACGTAATGCCCGATGCCGGCGTCGCCAGGAACATCAGCGGCACCGAGAACACCCCCGACACCGGCGCGAAATCGTTCGTCAGGCTGTAGTTGATGGTCTTGTACAGCGTCTGGTTCACCGCCGCGGCAGAGCCCGCGATCACCAACGTGTAGCCGTCCGGCGTCGCGCGCGCGGCTTGTTCCATGCCGATATTGCTGCCGGCACCCGCGCGGTTTTCCACCACGATGGGCTGCTTCAGCGCCGTGCCCAGCTTTTCGGCCAGGGCGCGGGCGAAGATGTCGGTAGCCTGCCCCGGCGGGAAAGGCACGATCAGGCGGATGGGACGGTCGGGATACTCGGCATGCGCCGCGGTCGCGGCCGCGGCCAGCACCAGGCCGGCAGCGAGACTGGAAAGAATTCTTGTCATGATCGGTCAGTAAAAAGCGACAGAAGGCGCCGCGCAGGGCCGCGCCTGTTGCATAAAATAGAGAGCCCCGCGCTGGCGGCCCTTTTGGGGCGGCCGTGGGGCGGATCGGCTGGGGGTGCGTCACGATAGCATTCCCCCGCCGGTGCTAAATTCACCTTTTAGCGTTTCCCACCCTTTTTCAACCCCTGTTCTCTCATTCCGCAGGAACCGCCATGGAATTCAGCCAGTTCAACGTCAACGCCCTCATGGAGATCACCTCCCGCCCGGACCTCGTGTTCGTGCGAGGCCAGGGATCCTGGCTGGAGGATCACGCGGGCAAGCGATACCTGGACTTCGTCCAGGGCTGGGCCGTCAACACCCTGGGCCACAGCGCCCCGGAAATGCAGAAAGCCCTGCTCGACCAGTCCAAGCTGCTGATGAACCCGTCCCCGGCGTTCTACAACCTGCCGTCCATCGAGCTGGCCCAGCGCCTGACCGGCGCATCCGTCTTCGACCGCGTCTTCTTCGCCAACAGCGGCGGCGAAGCCAACGAAGGCGCCATCAAGCTCGCCCGCAAATGGGGCCAGGTCAACAAGAAAGGCGCCTACAAGATCATCACCATGAACCACGGCTTCCACGGCCGCACCCTGGCCACCATGTCCGCATCGGGCAAGCCGGGCTGGGACAAGATGTTCGCGCCGCAGGTCGAAGGTTTCCCGAAGGCGGAGATCAATGATCTGGAATCGGTGCGTGCGTTGATCGACGACCAGACCGTCGCGATCATGCTGGAACCGGTGCAGGGCGAAGCCGGCGTTATTCCGGCGACGAAGGAATTCATGCAGGGCCTGCGCAAGCTGGCTGATGAGCACAAGCTGCTGTTCATTGTGGATGAAGTGCAGACGGGTATGGGTCGTACGGGGACGATGTTCGCGTACCAGCAGTCGGACGTGGTGCCGGACATCATGACGCTGGCCAAGGGGATTGGTGGTGGCGTGCCGCTGGCTGCGCTGTTGGCGCGTCAGGAAGTGTGCGTGTTCTCGCATGGGGACCAAGGCGGCACGTACAACGGTAATCCGTTGATGGCTGCGGTTGGTGTGGCGGTGTTTGATGCGTTGGCTGCGCCTGGCTTCATGGAGTCGGTTAATGCGCGTGCGAAGCAGCTGTCGGAAGGGTTGCTGGCCTTGTCGGCTAAGTACGGTATGAAGGGCGAGCGTGGGATGGGGTTGCTGCGTGCGCTGGTGATGGATCGCGATGATGGTCCGGCGATTGTCGAGGCTGCGCGGAATCTGGCTCCGGCTGGGCTGCTGTTGAATGCCCCGCGTCCGAATCTGCTGCGCTTTATGCCGGCGTTGAATGTGACGGCTGACGAAATCGACACGATGCTGACGCAGTTGGATGGGTTGATTGCGGCGGTGCGCAAGGCATAAATCTGTGTCGCTTTGATCTGCATAGCAAGGGCCGCTTTAGCGGCCCTTGCTGTTTTCGCACCGGCGGAATCCGCCCGTCTTGAACTTACTTCCTATCGGCATGGGCCGAGGATTGTCGCAATCACGCTACGCCGATTGACTGTCCAGTGTTGACCGAACTTACGGTCAAGGCGTTAAATGCGGCCACAATGATAAAAATAATTAGATCGTTATTTCGCGGACGTTGGCCCACTTCTTCTACCGTCCCGCCGCCTAATGAACCCGCAATGAAACACTTCGGTGTTCGTTTCGAGTATGGCGATGCAGAGCATCTCGAAGCGCTTTGCTTTCTGTACGCTGAGATCAGGCGCGATAAAGAAGCTCAACACCACCGCGAGCTTTCCAGTTGGCTTCACGCCATTCCTGCCGAGCTTAGAAGTGGCTTCGATTGGCCAGATGAATTGACCCTGGCGAGGCTGAAGCATCAGCGTGAGACTTGCATCGTTCTGATTCCCGAACCTGCCGAGCAGTTGTCCGCAAGATGGGATTTCTACAGCCTGGTGGAGAGCATTCACTCGGGTGACTACATGGTTCTCGGAGTCGAACTCTGCGGCGATTCGGTTGCCGAGCTGCAGATTGATCCAGATGGCTATCCCTACGGCGGCGTAGGCCCTTTGATCGCCTTGGCAGAGGGGTTCGGATTCACCATCCTCGGCGTCAACGAGTATGGAAAATACCTGACTCGTCAGGAGTTGCTGCCGCGCTAACCCGTTTCGGACGGGATGGCATTGCAGTTCGTTCAGGCATAGGGCTTGGGCCTTGTGCCGTCTATCAAAAGAAAAAGAAAATGAAAACAAAACCCTATCTAGAGCAAGTTCACCAATGGCCTGGGTTAGGCCAGCACATCATGGCGCAATACGATGCGACCTCCATCTATGTGTACCAGGCGTACCGTCCTGCCATCGCCGACTACGCCGTCCAGCACCAGCGTTTCGGCGGTGAATTCAGCTTGTCGCGCATGAGCTGGATCAAGCCCAATTTCCTGTGGATGATGTTCCGGTCGGGATGGGCAATGAAAGAAGGACAGGAGCGGATTCTTGCCGTTCGTCTGCCCAGGACGTTCTTTGATGAACTGCTGCGTACCGCGGTGGCGTCCAGCTTCGCAGCGTCGGGATATGCGTCTCAGCAAGAATGGCGGGACCACATGGCGCAGTCCGAGGTCCGGCTGCAGTGGGATCCCGATCATGATCCCACCGGCAAGGCCATCGAGCGTCGAGCAATCCAGTTGGGGTTGCGCGGCAACATGCTGAAGCGCTATGCGGAGCAAGAGGCGCTCTCCATCGATGACGTCACGGACTTTGTCGCACAACAACGCGAGCATGCCATGCAAAATTTCAGAGAGTTGATTGTTCCCGAGGAACGCCCATACATTCCTATCGCTTAGTGGCGCACTACTTTCGCACCTCTGGTCGGAATGCCCCTCGACACATCATTGGGCTCGTTACGGCGAGTTGCAGGAAATGCTCACGCAATGACATGGTGTAGCCAAGCCCTACTTCCATCGTCAAGCGTTCCACTTGTAGAGGTCTGTCGTCCCCAGGATTTTCTGCGTACGCTTCACTTTTTCCGAGTCATTCACTGAAGAACTGTAGGCTGGCATCCTTAATTGCGATATCAATAGATGTATGAACTAGTCCTGGGGCATCTCAAATGCTGCGCCCACATTGCGTTTCGATTTCTTAGGTACGGCGTGATGCTCATTAGTGAGATTTCAGATGCCAGTTCAAAATGACTGCTCGCTCCAGCAAACCTAGGATTGACTCGGTGCACGGAGTCAAGGACTGTCCGGACTGATGGCCGGCTATGGTGCCTATCACGACTACGGGGTTATCGTTTCAAGACACCTGCCTTTGTGGTCGTTGTGGAAATGTGTTACAAAAATCAATAAGACTTTCCTCAGCCACTAGATTTGGCCGTCTAGGGCGCTACCTAAGAACTTGCACGATTTGATATGGCAAAACCCTTTGAATTGAAGTTCTCTAATCGAGTAATTGAGCATCTCGGTATTAAGCTCTATCAAAACAAGCCTACAAATGTTGTCGCGGAATTTCTATCCAATTCCTGGGATGCCGACGCATTTAATGTGCAGATCGAGCTTAAAGCTCAGGGTGCCGGCGGTAAGCCCATTATTGTAATCACCGACGATGGTCGTGGTATGACCAGGGACGAACTTACAGATGAATTCTTAATTATTGGTAGAAATCGACGCGGTGAGCCTACCGAGCGTACGCCCGCGGGGCGCCTTCCTATGGGTAGAAAAGGGATCGGTAAGCTCGCAGGGTTTGGCATCGCCGGTACGGTGGACGTTATCTCGTCTCCCAATATTCAATTGCGGAGGGACGCCGACATTGTCGCTCAAAGTTTTTATTGGCTTCGTTTTTCTCTTCAGGAACTCATCGCCAAATCCACGGCATCGTTGACTGGTAGCTATGAGCCAGAGGTCATTGCTGATGGTGTGAATTTAAATGTACTTCAAGATCTCGTTATTAATAATGGCTGCGAAGAAGAGTGTCGGCATTTTCTTGAAAATAGTATTTCTGGAAAAGGCGGGGTGTGCATAATTCTGAGAAATACTACGCTTAAGAAAGCGATGAATGTAGAGTCTTTAATTCAGTCGACGGGAAGACGCTTCACAGTTGCAATGCTTAGGCCGGAATTCATTGTGCGTGTTAATGGTAAGCCTATTACGCCAGATGCGGCGTTGCCAGCACTGCATGACTTTGGATTTGGTGATTGGAATACCCCGGTGGTGGAAACTTTGGTTTTCAATGGGGTGGAGCGGACGGTCAAGTACTGGATTAAGTTTGTCAGTCTGCAAGGCGAGAACTGGTCAATTGAGAATGCCGGCATAGGTGTCTATGCGCATGGAAAAATAGCCCAGGATCGACCGTTCTTTTTTGACGTCAAAGGAAAGGAGATATTGAGTCGGTATTTGTATGGCGTTATAGAGGCAGATTGGTTGGACGAATTACCCACTGATGTCGTCTCGACGGATCGCCGTTCTATAGATTGGGATACTGATGAGACGATTGACTTTCAGTTTTGGGGGAACAACAAAATATCATATTGGCTAGAGGAGTTTAGGAAATGGAAGGGGCGACAACCAAAAAAGGAAATTGTGGATCGCATTCGATCGGTCTCACCCGCCTCCACCTTGACAGGCCAAGAGGAAGAGGCTCTTGCTGAACTGTTGAGTGAGGTCTTGGCAAACGTCGGAAATGATGAAGAAGCGAAAAACCGGGCAACCAAGAATTTTACGGATGCTTGGACGCACGCTCCCACTCGCTTGCTAACTAAAAATCTGTGGGAAAAGGTTTTTTCCTCCATGGATTCTGACTCTGCGGTATTCGCTGAGTTAGTCGAAAATCTACGTAAGAGTATGGTCCCCGAAGCAATGGGGCTAGCGGTCACGATGGCACAGAGAATCGCGGCTATTACAGTGATGCGGCGAATGATCGAGCAAGATAAAACGGAAACGCACCTGCAGCGATTGATCGAAGCTTTTCCCTGGCTGCTCGGCCCCAAATGGGAGCGCCTGACTGCCAACCAAACAATAAAAACTCTGGTGATGGAGAAGCATCGACCAGATGAAAGTCGCGGGGAATGGTCTCTTACTAGTGACGCGGCGAAATTGAAGCCTGATTTCGTTTTTCTTAGTGACCCAGGTGGCCGCGAGGAAATAATAGTTTTTGAGCTGAAAGGGCCCGAAGCTGGCAAGACTCTTCAGCCCATAGAGTACAGACAACTAACAAATTATCTGAATATTATTGCCGATGTCTACACTAGTGACTCAATCGATATCAAAGGCGTGCTTGTCGGTCATGAAAAAGGCGGTTTTAAAACCCACGACGACAGAATAACGGTTACCACATGGTCCGATGTGCTCTTGGAAGCACGGGGGCTTCATGTGGAATATTTGCGATCGCTATTGCATGCGTCCGATCCGACTGCAAACGACGCCAGACTAAAGCAGATAGCTGATTTCGGCGGGAAAGAAACTATGGAATTATTGGAAAAGCTAGCACCCGTTGGGGAATTTCCGAGTGTTATTACGGATTCTTTGCATATGCTAAGCAGGAAGGATGATTAGCTGTTTTATATGGTTTCAGGCTCTTTCCTAATTGTCATCAGCATACCGTTGTCGTAATGTTGAAAAATATGGATGTTGAATAGTATTGCTAAGAATGTATCACCCCACGATTCACTCATAAGTAAATTGAAGATGACGGCGGGATTGGGCTTTTTTGGATATGTCTACGATGGCTGAGGACACCACTGCGAAGGCGAAACAGTACGTGAACGTCGATCCAGCAACGCGCCGTCGAATGTTGGCAGTGAGGCAACAAAGCACGTTTCCGGAGTTGCTTGTGCGCCGTATGTTGCATGCACTGGGTTACAGGTTTCGTTTGCATAGGAAAGATCTTCCTGGTACTCCCGATATCGTATTGCCTTGTCATAAAAAAATCATCCTTGTGCATGGTTGCTTTTGGCATGGGCATGAGAACTGTAAAAAAGCGAAGTTGCCAAAAAATAACGCTAACACTTGGATGTTAAAGATTAATGCGAATCGCTCTCGAGATGGAAGAGCGATTTTATTGCTGCAAGATTTAGGGTGGAACGTTCTTGTGCTATGGGAGTGCGAAGTCCGCAATTCAGAAATTCTAAAGAGGACGTTGGAAGAATTTATGAGTCTGCGTCGATCACGTGGATGATTGGGCTGTCAAAGCTGTTTTGTTTTTCTTGGCTGTAGGCCGCCGACTTTGTGGTTTTGAATAGTCAAAATAGAATCGGGGGTCAAGGCGGCTATCCTTTCTGGCCGCTAATGAGAGATTCCGCCAACCCTTTATTATGCGTTTGTCGTTAAAAAACATGGGGGTGTGGCGTCGATCCCTATGGAGAATGTTCTGTAACACTGCGCCGTGCAATTCTGTAAATGCGGGAGGGACTGCCTCCCCGATCATTTCTCGGATATTGGTGTGGCCGAATTTTTTTAGGGCTTCGCCCCATTTAAAATCTTGCGGGAAGGTTTGCAACACAGAACATTCCAAGGGGCTAAGCAATCTATTTTGTGTTGGATGAATCGTGTAGTCACTGCCAATATGCCCGCTTGCAGTTGTGATTGTGGCAGCGGGGCGATCGGGGTACATGCGTCTGTAGCTACTCTTGAAGCCCTTTACTAGCCTGTAGCTTCCATTATCTTCTTTGACCACAGGCCGTAGCAGCGGCATGGAGCATTGGGGGCACACCACGCTTTCCGGTAAAACCTTTACTGGACCGCAGCAGTGGCAGATATTATTGTCCCAGGCACCAAGCCCCGATCCACTTGGTATAGCTTCCACCATGGCATACGTTCTCTCATCCCATACCGGTACGGAATGGAACCCGTTGTGCTCTGTTGAGTGCGCCTTTTTTTCGTTCCCTGCATCTAAGCTAGGCAGATCAAATTTTGCCAGAGCTTCAGCGATGGTAACGGGCCTTTCATCTTCTACAGCACTGCCGTGGGTAGCTTTCGGGAACGGCGCGTAGCCATCCTCTAGAAGGTCTCTGAGCCCGACAACATCTCTGCGCACGAACGATAGGAATGCACGATTTCGAGATTGTGGGATTCCGAAATCGCTTAAATCAGCTACTAAGGGGAATGCAATATAGTATTCCTCGAGTGAGGAAATTAGGTAATTTGCAGCCGAAACCGATTTTTTATCGATTGGGTGATGAACTTTTCGCGTAAAAAATGCTGGAACATTTTCGACAACAATTAATGACGGCATTAATTCAAGTGCGACGTTGGCGATAACTGTTACGAGGAGATTGCGTTCGTCTTTTGAACCTGCTTCAGCGTCGTCATGGCTTCCCTTACCAGATCTTGCCGAGCTCATGCCTTGGCAAGGCGGGCAGGCGCAGAGTAGCGCGGGACGAACAGTTCCCGCTTTCGTGCGATATTTCTTTATTACAGTCGGCCAAGTCTCGCGAAGATCTCCAGCTACTCCTACGGCCTCCGGATGGTTTAGTAAACAGACTTCCAGACGACGAGGGTCTAGTTCTGCCATGACATCGAAACGGAATCCGGCTTTGCGGTAGCCTACATCACCAGCGCCACAATTGGAAAACAGGCTGACGGCCCGCATCTTGCTCATATTTATGTCCTTGATATCTCTCTTAACCCGATTGTGTAACTGCCCGGCGATTTTGCGGCGGGCGAGAGGCGAGAGATCCTCCGGGAACTGAGTTCCCGGCTGTCAATAGGGCGAGTCCAACTTGGGTCGTGGAGTCTCGTTGTCACTAGTCTGCCATTGTAGTGATGCTTACTCCGCGGCGCACGCCACTTCCTAAGTTGTGGAAGGTTTGGTGCCGGGTTGACACTAGAGTAGGACCTGTCTCTTATACACATCTCCGAGCCCACGAGACAGGCAGAAATCT
>ERZ1032107.172-NODE-172-length-15326-cov-12.673106_pt1 | contig 15326 bp, 11 predicted proteins | sample MGYA00516713_ERZ1032107 | MGnify/ENA primary metagenome ERZ1032107 (study PRJEB33718, sample SAMN03160116) | human skin metagenome | collected 2014-04-10 | study: EMG produced TPA metagenomics assembly of the PRJNA266117 data set (Human skin bacterial metagenome...
AGATTTCTGCCTGTCTCGTGGGCTCGGAGATGTGTATAAGAGACAGCTTCTTCTCGGCGCTCCTGGCCCTGACCTTCACGCCCGCGTTGTGCGCGACCATCCTGAAGCCGGTGCCCAAGGGACACCACAACGACAAGAAGGGCTTCTTCGGCTGGTTCAACCGCAAGTTCGACGCCACCACGCACGGTTACCAGAACTGGGTGTCCCGTATCCTGCACAAGGGCGGGCGCATGATGCTGGCCTTCCTGGTGCTGGTATTGCTGCTGGGCTGGCTGTACCTGCGCCTGCCGTCGTCGTTCCTGCCTGAAGAAGACCAGGGCTACGTCATCAGCAACATCGAACTGCCCACGGGCGCCAGCGCCAACCGCACGGTGCAGGTCATCGAAGAGGTCGAAGCCTACTTCCGCGACATTCCGGCGGTGGAAAACATCATCACCGTGCAAGGCTTCAGCTTCAACGGCAACGGCCTGAACGCCGCTATCGCGTTCACCACGCTCAAGGACTTCAAGGACCGCAAGGGCAAGGGCGATTCCGCCGGCGCCATCGCATTCAACGCGTTCCAGAAGCAGCTCATGGGCGTGCACGACGCCATGGTGTTCACGCTGGTGCCGCCCGCGATCTCGTCGCTGGGCAACGCCACGGGCTTTGACCTGCGTCTGCAGGATCGCGGCTCGGCGGGTACCGATGCGCTGGCAGCGGCCACCGGCCAGCTGATGGGCATGGCCATGAAGAGCCCGGTGCTGTCGCAGGTGCGCATCACCGGCCTGTCGGCCGGCGCCCAGCTGACGCTGGACATCGATCGCGACAAGGCCGCCGCGCTGGGCGTGAACTTCGACGAGGCTGCCTCGCTGATTTCCACGGCAGTGGGTTCGGCTTATCTCAGCAAGTTCCCCAACCTGGGCCGGATGCAGAACATCTGGGTGCAGGCCGATGCGCCGTACCGCATGCAGCTGTCCGACGTGCTCAAGCTGAACGCCCGCAACGTGCAGGGGGGCATGGTGCCGCTGTCGACGTTCGTGTCGGCCAAGTGGTCGCAGGGCCCGGTGCAGGTGGTGCGCTACAACAGCTATGAATCCATGCGTATCGGCGGCAGCGCCGCGGCGGGTTACACCACCGGCCAGGCCATGGAAGAAATGCAGAAGCTGGTGGCGCAGTTGCCGCAGGGCTTCGGCTACGAATGGACGGGCTTGTCCTACCAGGAACGCCAGGCCGGCAACCAGGCCCCGATCCTGATGGGCCTGTCGCTCCTGATCGTGTTCCTGGTGCTGGCCGCGCTGTACGAAAGCTGGGCGATTCCCATCTCGGTCATGCTGGTGGTGCCGCTGGGCATGCTGGGTGCGGTGGCGCTGGTCAGCGCGCTGGGCATGTCCAACGACGTGTACTTCCAGGTGGGCATGGTGACCGTGATCGGGCTGGCGGCCAAGAACGCCATTCTTATCGTGGAATTCGCCAAGGACCAGTACGCGCGCGGCATGGGTCTTTACGAGGCCGCGGTGGAAGCCGCGCGCCTGCGGTTCCGGCCGATCCTGATGACCTCCCTGGCGTTCATCCTGGGCGTGGTGCCGCTGGCCATGGCCACCGGCGCTGGCGCTGCCAGCCAACGCGCCGTGGGCTTGGGCGTGTTGGGCGGCATGCTGGCCGCCACGCCTTTCGCGGTGATCTTCGTGCCGACCTTCTTCGTGGTGGTGCTGGGTCTGTTCAAGACCAAGCCGCGCCTGTTGGGCGCCGAACTGCGCGCCTTCGAAGAAGAGCAGGCGGCCAAGAAGGCAGCGGCGGGCCAGACCCCGCCCGATACCCCGCCGGCAACGCCCGCACCCGCACAACCCAGCAACGGTGGCCAGGAGGGCAAGGAATGAGCGCCCTGATGTTCAAACAGACCGCCTTGTCCGCCTTCGTGGCGGTGGCGTTGGCCGGCTGCTCGCTGGCCCCCGACTACAAGCGTCCCGACGCGCCGGTGTCCGGCACCTTCCCGGACCAGCCCAAGGTGCAGTACGGTTCGTACACCAACCCCATGACGCTGGGCACGCAGCCCGCCGACGCGGTGGCGCCGCAAACGGGTACGCCCGCGGCCGACCTGGGCTGGCGCGAGTTCTTCCGTGATGCGCGCCTGCAGCGCCTGATCGAACTGGCGCTGGTCAACAACCGCGACCTGCGCGTGGCCGTGCAGCGCGTCGAAGAAGCGCGTGCCCAATACGGTGTGCAGCGCGGCGCGCAGTGGCCCAGCATTGGCGCCGGCATTCAAGGCCAGCGTCAGCGTCTGCCCCGCAACATGCGTCCGGGCGGCCCTGATTCCTCGTCGATCAGCAGTTCGTACCAGGCCGGCCTGGGCCTGACCACGTTCGAGATCGACCTGTTCGGCCGTCTGCGCAACCTGTCCGAAGCGGCGTACCAGCAGTACCTGTCGACCGAACAGGCGCAAAAGACGACCCACATCACCCTGATCGGTTCGGTGGCCGAGTCGTACTTCAACCTGCGCGCCGCCGAGGTCCAGCTGGAACTGACGCAGCGCACGCTGGCGTCGCGGCAAGAGTCCTACAACCTGGTCAAGCGCCGTTTCGACGGCGGCGTGGCGTCCGAACTTGACCTGAACCAGTCCAAGTCGCTGCTGGATACGGCCTCGGCCGATCTGGCACAGCTGGCGCGCGCCAAGGCGCAGGCCGTCAATGCGCTGGTGCTGGTGCTGGGCACGCCCTTGCCCGAAGACCTGCCGGCTCCGGCCGTGTTCGGCCGCGACCAACTGCTGGCCAGCGTGCCGGCCGGGCTGCCGTCCGATCTGCTGGAACGCCGGCCCGACATCCTGGCCGCCGAAAACCAGCTGCTGTCGGCCAACGCCAACATCGGCGCGGCGCGCGCGGCGTTCTTCCCGACCATTTCGCTGACCGGTCTGCTGGGCGTGTCGAGCCCGTCGCTGGATACGCTGTTCAAGGGCGGGCAGGGCTACTGGAGCTTCTCGCCGTCGATCACCACCCCGTTGTTTGCCGGCGGCAGCATCCGCGAAGGCCTGAACCTGGCGAAGGCGCGCGACAATATCGCGGTGGCGCAGTACGAACAGACCATCCAGCAGGCGTTCCGGGAAGTCTCGGACGCGCTGGCGGGCGAAGCCACCTATGGCGCGCAGCTGGACGCCCAGCGGGCGCTGCAGGATTCATCGGCCCGCACGCTGGAATTGTCGAACCTGCGCTATACCAATGGCATCGACAGCTTCCTGCAGGTGCAGACCGCGCAAGTGGACCTTTTCAATGCCCAGCTCGCGCTGGTGCAAACCGGCCTGGCCGCGCTGATCAACCGTGTGGAACTCTACAAGGCGTTGGGCGGCGGCTGGGAAGAAACGACGAAAGTGCAATGATAGAACTTGGTGTAAACATCGATCACGTCGCAACCCTGCGACAGCAGCGCCACACGATTTACCCCGACCCGGTAGCGGCGGCGCTGCGTGCCGAAGACGCCGGCGCCGACCTGATCACGCTGCATCTGCGCGAAGACCGCCGCCACATCCAGGATGCCGACGTCTACGCCATCCGGCCGCTCTTGCGCACCCGCATGAACCTGGAATGCGCGGTCACGGCCGAAATGCTCGAGATCGCCTGCGCGGTCAAACCCAGCGATGTCTGCCTGGTGCCTGAAAAGCGCACCGAGCTCACCACCGAGGGCGGCCTGGAAGTGGCCGGCGCATTCGCCGCCGTGTCGGACGCCGTGGGCCTGTTGGCCGAAGCCGGCATCCGGGTGTCGCTGTTCATCGATCCGGACCCCGTGCAGATCGAAGCCGCCGCCCGCGCGGGTGCGCCGGTCATCGAATTGCACACCGGCGCCTACGCCGAAAGCGAAGGCGAGGCCGCCCAGGCCGAATTGCAGCGCATCCGCGTGGCGGTGGCCGAGGGCTTGCGCCACGGCCTGCGCGTCAATGCGGGCCACGGCCTGCATTACGGCAACGTCAAGCCCGTGGCGGCGCTGGACGGCATCTCCGAATTGAACATCGGCCACGCCATCGTGGCGCAGGCGGTGTTCGACGGCTGGGAAAAAGCGGTGCGCGACATGAAGGCCCTGATGGTGCAGGCGCGCCTGGAAGCGGTGCGCGGGCGCCATGTCCCAACCTGAATCCGCCCCTGTCGTCCCGCCGCCCGCCGCCATCGGCGGCATCGGCATGGACCTCTTGCGCATCGACCGGATCGAGCGCGCGCTGGCACGCCATGGCGATCGCTTCGCCGAAAAGATTCTGGGCCCCGAGGAACTGCTGAAGTTCCACGCGCGGCGGGCCCGCGATCCGGTGCGCGGGGTGCGCTTCCTGGCCACCCGCTTTGCCGCCAAGGAAGCCTTTTCCAAGGCCGTGGGGCTGGGCATGCGCATGCCCATGACGTGGCGCCGGGTACAGACGCTGAACGCCCCGGGCGGCCGGCCGGTGCTGGTGATCGCCCCTGAACTGCTGGAATGGTACGTGCAGCGCTTTGGCGCCGCGCACGTGTCCATTACCGATGAATCCGACATGGCCGCCGCCTACGTGGTGGTCGAACGCAAGCCCTGACCGCGCCGGCGGGTCTGCCAGACACATACAGAAGGACAAGCCGATGGCCAAGAAGAAATCCCGGGCGCTGCCGCCCGGTCCCGTGATGGTCGATGTGGCCGGCACCGTGCTGACCAAGGAAGAAAAGAAGCGCCTGCGCCACCCGCTGGTGGGCGGCGTGATCCTGTTCGCGCGCAATTTCGAAAACCGCCGCCAGCTGACCGAGCTGACCCGCCAGATCCACAAGGCGCGCAAAGAGCGCCTGTTGATCCTGGTCGACCACGAAGGCGGCCGGGTGCAGCGCTTTCGCGAAGACGGCTTCACCGCCTTGCCCGCGATGCGCGACCTGGGCGCCCTGTGGGACCGCGATCCGCTGACGGCCATGCGCCTGGCCACCGAGGCCGGCTATGTGCTGGCCGCCGAACTGCGCGCCTGCGGCGTGGACATGAGCTTCACCCCGGTGCTGGACCTGGACTACGGCGTCAGCAAGGTGATCGGTAATCGCGCTTTCCACCATGACCCGCGCGTGGTCACGATGCTGTCGCGTGCGCTGATCCAGGGCCTGGCGCTGGCCGGCATGTCGGCCTGCGGCAAGCATTTCCCGGGGCACGGTTTCGTGGGGGCGGATTCGCACCACGAGATCCCCATCGATCCGCGTCCGCTCGAGCGCATCCTGAAGGACGACGCCGCACCGTACGCCTGGCTGGGCGACGCCGTGCTGCCGTCGGTGATGCCGGCCCACGTCATCTACCCCAAGGTCGACAAGCATCCCGCCGGCTTTTCCAGGCGCTGGGTGCAGGACATCCTGCGTACCCGCCTGGGCTATGACGGCGTGGTGTTCTCGGACGACCTGACCATGGAAGGCGCCTCGGTTGCCGGCGACATCCTGGCGCGTGCCAATGCCGCGCTGGGCGCCGGTTGCGACATGGTGCTGGTGTGCAACCGGCCCGACCTGGCCGACGAGCTGCTTGCCCGCCTGAAGGTCGACCACGCCCCCGAGTCCGTGGCCCGTATCCGCCGCCTGATGCCGCGTTTCGACGCGCTGGACTGGGACTCCCTGCAGGCGGAAAGCCGTTATCAGAATGCCCGACGACTTCAATCTCAAATCGTTCCTGGCTGACCTGCCGCATCTGCCGGGCGTGTACCGGCACCTGGATGCGGCCGGCGAGGTCATGTATGTCGGCAAGGCGCGCGACCTGAAAAAGCGCGTCTCATCGTATTTCCAGAAGAACTTGGCCAGCCCGCGCATCGCGCAGATGGTGGCGAAGGTGGCGCGGCTGGAGGTCACGGTGACGCGCTCGGAAGCCGAAGCGCTGATCCTGGAAAACAACCTCATCAAGAGCCTGAAGCCGCGTTACAACATCCTGTTTCGCGACGACAAGTCCTATCCGTACCTGCTGATCACGGGCCACGACTGGCCCCGCATTGCCTATTACCGCGGCGCGACCAACAAGCGCGGCCAGTATTTCGGCCCGTTCCCCAACGCCTGGGCGGTGCGCGAAACCATCCAGATCCTGCAGAAGGTGTTCCGCCTGCGGACCTGCGAAGACACTGTGTTCGCCAACCGCTCTCGCCCCTGTCTCTTGCACCAGATCGGCCGCTGTTCGGCGCCCTGTGTGGGCGCCATCGAGGCGCAGGACTACGCCTCTGACGTGCAGCGGGCGGTGCGCTTTCTGAACGGCGAAGCCAAGGAAGTGATGGGCGAAATCGAGGCCCGCATGCTCGAAGCCGCCGAGGCGCTGCGCTTCGAGGAAGCGGCCGCGCTGCGCGACCAGATGGGCTCGCTGGCCCGCGTGCTGCACCAGCAGACCATGGAAAACGTCAGCGGCGAAGACACCGACATCGTCGCCATCGCCATTGCCGGGGGCAAGGTCTGCGTCAACCTGGCCATGGTGCGGGGCGGCCGCCACCTGGGCGACAAGCCGTTCTTTCCGACCCACGCCGAGGGCGAGGCCGCGCCGCAGGTGCTGGAAGCCTTCGTGGCGCAGCACTACACCGACAACGCGCTGCCGCCGGTGCTGGTCTGTTCGCACGCCTTGCCCGATGCCGGGCTGATCGACCTGCTGGTCGAGCAGGCGGGCGGGCGGCCGTCGCGCGTGCTGACCCGGCCGCAAGGCACCCGCCGGGCCTGGCTGGAACAGGCGCAGAAAAATGCCGACATGGCGCTGGCCCGCGCCCTGACCGAGTCCGGCGCCCGCGCCGCGCGTACCCTGGCGCTGGCCGAAACGCTGGACCTGGACACCGACGAAACGGCGCTGGACGCCCTGCGCATCGAGTGCTTCGACATCAGCCACACCGCGGGCGAGGCCACCCAGGCGTCCTGCGTGGTGTTCGAACACCACGACATGCAGCCGTCGCTCTACCGCCGTTACAACATTGCCGGCATCACCCCGGGCGACGACTACGCCGCCATGCGCCAGGTGCTGACGCGGCGCTTTGCCAAGGTGGCCGACGGCGAGGCCCCGATGCCGGGCCTGGTGCTGATCGACGGCGGCAAGGGCCAGGTCGAGGTGGCGCGCAAGGTGTTCGTGGAACTGGGGCTGGACATCCAGACCCTGGTGGGCGTGGCCAAGGGGGAAGGGCGCAAGGTCGGCCTGGAAACCCTGGTGTTCGCCGACGACCGCCCGCCGGTAGCGCTGGGCGGCGAGTCCGCCGCGCTCATGCTGATCGCCCAGGTGCGCGACGAGGCCCACCGCTTTGCCATCACCGGCATGCGGGCGCGGCGGGCCAAGACCCGCAACGTGTCGCGGCTGGAAGAAATCGAAGGCGTCGGCGCGCGCCGCCGGCAGCGTCTTTTGGCCCGGTTTGGCGGATTTTCGGGGGTGGCCTCGGCCAGTATCGAAGACCTGGCGTCGGTGGATGGCATTTCGGAAGAACTGGCCGAGCGGATCTATGAAGCCCTGCGCGGTTAGGATTCATCTGCCTGATGTAGCATACGAACACTATGCCAATTAACGTACCCATTATCCTGACCTGGCTGCGGATCGCCATGATTCCGCTGGTGGTCGGGCTGTTTTACCTGCCCGAAAGCTGGATGTCGGTGCCCGTACGCGATTCTTTTGCCGCCTGGGCCTTCATCATCGCCGCGCTGACCGACTGGTTCGACGGCTGGCTGGCGCGCCGCTGGAACCAGACGTCGGCGTTCGGGGCGTTCCTGGACCCGGTGGCCGACAAGCTGATGGTCTGCGCCGCCCTGATCGTGCTGCTGGACCTGAGCCGGGTCGATGCGTTCATTTCGCTGATCATCATCGGCCGTGAAATCACGATTTCCGCGCTGCGCGAATGGATGGCCAAGATCGGCGCCAGCGCCAGCGTGGCAGTGCACCGGCTGGGCAAGTTCAAGACGGCCGCCCAGATGGTGGCGATTCCGTGCCTGCTGTACAACCAGCCCATCCACGGCGTGTCCACCAAGATGCTGGGCGATGTGCTGATCATCGTGGCCGCGGTGCTGACGGTCTGGTCGATGCTGTATTACCTGCAGCGCGCCTGGCCCGCCATCCGCGAGAAGGCCCAGTAAGCGATTACGCCGCGGCGGCCCGGCTCGCGCCCGGGGCCGCCGTTACATATAGAGCGATGCCGGCTGCCGCCGGTACGGCCCCGCGCCGCATTCGCCAAAGGGACAACGGCCGGCCCGCCCGGACGTTGAGGAGACAACCTGCGAGTCGCCCCGAGGCGACCGCCTATCGCCGCCCCGTGCGGCCCTGTGCCATGACTACCGCTGCAACCCCCCTGGCCTCCGATGCCGCCGTTCGCCGGCGCGACTGGCAGATCATCCTGCTCATCGGCGTGGCCCACGCCTCGTCCCACTTCTTCCAGCTGGTCCTGCCGTCGCTGTATGTGTCGCTGGGCAACGAGTTTGGCCTGGACTTCGCCCGCCTGGGGCTGCTGGTGTCCACCTTCTACGTGGTGTCCGGCATCGGCCAGGCCTCGTCCGGCTTCGTGGTGGACCGTATCGGCGCGCGTCCGGTGCTGTGGTTCGGGCTGACCTGCTTCGTGCTGTCGGGCCTGCTGATCGGGTCGGCCACCGGCTACCCCATGCTGATGACGGCGGCGGTGGTGGGCGGCATCGGCAATTCGGTGTTCCACCCGGCCGACTATTCCCTCATCAACCATCGCATCACGGCGCCGCGCCTGGGTCACGCCTTTTCGACCCACGGCCTGACGGGCAACCTGGGCTGGGCGCTTACGCCCGTGTTCATGACCACCATCACGCTGCTGGCCAACTGGCGCGTGGCAGCCTATAGCGCCGCCGGCCTGGTGGCGGTGGTGCTGTTGATGACGGTGGTGTGGCGCGGCCTGCTGGGCGGTGACGAACCCGCGGCCCAGGCAGATACGCCGGACGCCAAGGCCGCGCGCGCCGCGCCCAAGCCGCAGGATGGCGTGCTGACCACGTTGGCCACGCTGCTGTCCAAGCCGGCGCTGTGGGGCGCCTTCCTGTTCTTTGCCTGCACGTCGATCGCCTTGTCGTCGGTGCAGAACTACACCATTCCGTTGCTGGGCCAGCTGTATGACCTGTCCAAGGTCGCGGCCAGCTCGGCGCTGTCCGGTTACATGGTGGCGTCGGCGGTGGGCATGGCGGCCGGGGGCTTCCTGGTGTCGGCCAACCCGCGCACCGAGCGCACCGTGATGGTGGCATTGATTCTGGCAGGCCTGACGCTGGTGGTGCTGGCCCTGGGCCTGGTGCCGGCGGTGCTGGCCGCCCCGGTGGTGGCATTGGCCGGCTTCTGCTCGGGCGTGGCCGCACCGTCTCGCGACATGCTGATCCGCAAGGTCACGCCCAAGGGCTCCACCGGGTCGGTCTACGGCCTGGTGTATTCGGGCATGGACGTGGGCTCGGCGCTGGGGCCGCTGGCCTTCGGCCTGCTGCTGGATGCGGGGTTGCGCCAGGGGCCGTGGATCGGTGCGGGCGTGGCGTTCACGGCGGCCGCCTTGCTGGCGCAGTGGATTGCGGTGCAGGCGCGCCGGGCGGATCCCGCCGCCGCGCCCGCTGCGGCGCGTTCCTGACGCGCCCTGGCATTCGTTGCCAGAAAGCACAACGCCGCCCTCGGGCGGCGTTGTGCTTTCTGGCCGTACTGGTCAGGGCCGGTAGCGTCAGGCGCCGGCTTCGATGTGCGCAGCGATGGCGCGGCCGATGTCTTCGGTGCGGGCCTGGCCGCCCAGGTCGGGCGTGCGGGGGCCGTCTTTCAGGCAGTGCTCGATGGCGGCCAGGATGGCGTCGTGGGCTTCCTGGCTGCCCAGGAACTGCAGCATCAGCGCGCCCGACCAGATCATGGCGATGGGGTTGGCGATGCCCTTGCCGTAGATGTCGGGTGCGGACCCGTGCACCGGCTCGAACAGCGACGGGAACTTGCGTTCCGGGTTCAGGTTGGCCGACGGCGCGATGCCGATGGTGCCGGTGCAGGCCGGGCCCAGGTCCGACAGGATGTCGCCGAACAGGTTGGACGCCACCACCACGTCAAAGCGCTGCGGCTGCAGCACGAAGCGCGCGGCCAGGATGTCGATGTGCTGCTTGTCGGTCTTGACGTCGGGGTAGTGCTGGCCCATGGCGTCGGCGCGCTCGTCCCACCAGGGCATGCTGATGGCGATGCCGTTGCTTTTGGTGGCCACCGTGAGCTGCTTGCGTTCGCGGCGGTTGGCCAGCTCGAAGGCGTAGCGCATCACGCGGTCGGTGCCGTGACGCGTGAAGACCGATTCCTGGATGACGACTTCGCGGTCGGTGCCTTCGAACAGGCGTCCGCCCAGGTTGGTGTATTCGCCTTCGGTGTTCTCGCGCACGATGAAAAAGTCGATGTCACCGGCGCGCCGGCCGGCCAGCGGGCAGGCCACGCCGTCGAACAGCCGCACGTGGCGCAGGTTGATGTACTGGTCGAATTCGCGGCGGAACTTGAGCAGCGAGCCCCACAGCGACACGTGGTCGGGCACGGTGGCCGGCCAGCCCACCGCGCCGAAGAAGATGGCGTCGTAGCCTTGCAACTGCGCCTTCCAGTCGGGCGGCATCATGTCGCCATGCTGCGCGTAGTACTCGCAGTTGGCCCAGGGAAAGGTATCGATCTGCAGGGCCAGTCCGAAACGGCGCGCGGCGGCCTGTACGGCGCGCAGGCCTTCGGGCAGGACTTCATTGCCGATGCCGTCGCCGGCGATGGCTGCGATTTTGTAGACGTGGGACATGGGTGGGAACCTGGAAGGGGTAGGGGAAACAAGCCCGGCCGGCGCCGCGACAGGGCCGCCGCAACGGGAACCCGCTCATGGTAGGCGTCTGCACAGTCCATCTACAATGGGCTGTTCTGTGAAATGACTCTGCACGAATCATGAATAATGACCTGCTGCCCGCCGATCTGCGTGTCTTCAACGCGGTGGTGCGCGCCTCCAGCTTTTCCAAGGCCGCCGAAGACCTGGGCATGTCGCCCGCCTACGTCACCAAGCGCATCCGCCTGCTGGAAGCCAGCCTGGGCACGCCGCTGTTTCACCGGACCACGCGGCGGGTGGTGGTGAGCGAGGCGGGCGAGCGCGTCTACCACTGGGCCCAGCGCATCCTGGACGACGTCGACCACCTGGTGGAAGAAGTCGGCACCACGCGGCGCGAGCCGCGCGGGCTGCTGCGGGTGTGCAGCAGTTTCGGCTTCGGGCGGCGGGTGGTGGCGCCGGCGCTGTCGGCGTTCGTGTCGCGCCACCCCGCGGTGCAGGTGCGCTTCGAGGTGTTCGACCGCCTGGTCGACGTGGCCGCCGAAGGCTACGACCTGGACGTGCGGGTGGGCGACGACATCGCGCCGCACGTCATCGCCCGCAAGCTGGCCACCAACCACCGCCTGCTGTGCGCCGCGCCGTCGTACCTGGCCGAGCGCGGCGAACCGCGCAAGCTGGCCGACCTGGCGGGGCACGATTGCCTGGTCATCAAGGAACGCGACCACCCCTTCGGCGTCTGGCGCATGCGCCGCGGCGACCAGGAACACACCGTCAAGGTGCGCGGGCCGCTGTCGGCCAACAATGGCGAGATGGTGGTGCAGTGGGCCGTGGACGGCCACGGCATCATCCTGCGGTCGGCCTGGGACGTGGGCCCGTTGATCGCTGCCGGCAAACTGGTGCCGGTGCTGCCGCAATATCGGCAGGAAGCCAACATCTGGGCCGTGTATCCGTCGCGCGTGAATGCGTCGGCCAAGGTGCGGGTGTGCGTGGATTTCCTGGAAGCGCATCTGCGCGAACAGGCGGTAGTGGATTGATCGCGAGCCAGTGATGCAGGGGTTGCGTCGGCGCGTTGCGTCGGCGCGTTGCGTCGGCGCGTCGCGTCGGCGCCCGGCTCCGGCAGGCTGACCCATCGCGCCTCACTGATCCGCTGCTTGCGCCAGATCAACGCCTGGCCGCCTGTCGCCACGCCCGCTTGATGCGCCTCAAGCCCATCCCCGGCCTGCTCCGATGTAATGACCTTGAAGAACACGGGGTTATTCAACAGGAGAGAAGCCATGAGCAAGAAGCACGCGTTGCTGGCGGCAGGAGTCGTCATCGGATTGTGGGCCGGGCAGGCGGCGGGGGCGCCACGGCAGGAACCGATCCAGCCGATCGAGGCCGCGGTGGTCAAGGACCCCGCCAAGGTGGAACTGGGCAAGAAGCTGTTCTTCGATCCGCGCCTGTCGCGGTCCGGGGCGATTTCCTGTAATTCCTGCCACAACCTGGGCATGGGCGGGTCGGACAACCTGAAGGCGTCCATCGGCCACAAGTGGCAGCAGGGCTCGATCAATTCGCCCACGGTGCTCAATTCCAGCCTGAGCATCGCCCAGTTCTGGGACGGCCGCGCCAAGGACCTGCGCGAGCAGGCGGGCGGCCCTATCGCCAACCCGATGGAGATGGCCTCGACGCACGAATTGGCGGTGCAGGTGCTCAATTCCATTCCGGGCTACCGCGCCGAATTCAAGCAGGTGTTCGGCACGGCGGACATTTCCATCGACGAGGTCACCGGCGCGCTGGCCGCGTTCGAGGAAACGCTGGTGACGCCCAATTCGCGCTTTGACCAATGGCTCAAGGGCGACGACAAGGCGCTGACCGTGCGCGAACTGGCCGGCTACACGCTGTTCAAGAACAGCGGCTGCGTGGCCTGCCACAACGGCGTGGCCGTGGGCGGCAATTCCTTCCAGAAGATGGGGCTGGTGGCGCCTTACCAGACCGACAACAAGGCCGAGGGCCGCGCCGCGGTGACGGGCAAGGATGCCGACCGCTTCAACTTCAAGGTGCCGACGCTGCGCAACGTGGCGCTGACCTATCCGTACTTTCATGACGGCGAGGCCGCCACGCTGACGCAGGCGGTGGACGTGATGGGCCGGCTGCAACTGGGCCGCACCTTCACGCCGGACGAGAACGCGCAGATCGTGGCGTTCTTGAAGACGCTGACGGGCGACCAGCCGGTGATTCAGTACCCGGTGCTGCCGCCATCCGAAGATGCCACGCCCCGGCCCGAGCCGTTCGTGAAGTAGGCGGCGCGGCGCTTACTGCCGGACGGTGCGCACGTCCGGCGGGGGCGCCGCTTCGAAGTTGCTGCGCCACGGGTTGATGTCCAGCCCGCCGCGCCGCGTGTAGCGGGCGTAGACCGTCAGTTGCTCGGGCGCGCAGGCGCGCGTGATGTCGGTGAAGATGCGTTCCACGCAATGTTCGTGGAATTCGGCGTGCTGGCGAAACGAGATGACGTAGCGCAGCAACGACTCGCGGTCGATGGGCGCGCCGCGGTAGCGGATCTGCACACTGGCCCAGTCGGGCTGGCCGGTCACCGGGCAGTTGGACTTGAGCAGGCGTGAGCACAGCGTTTCGTCCACGGCATCGCCCGGACGGGTGCGCAGCAGTTCGGGCGCCGGCTCGTAGGTGTCGATCTCGATATCCAGCTTATCTATATAGATGCCGTCCAGCTCGCCCATGCGCAGCTCGGAAAAACGCTGCGGCAGGATGAAGTCCAGCCCCACCGGGGCGCCGGCTGCGGCGCTCAGGTCGCGTTCGAGCCGGCCGCGCAATGCGGCCGAATTGACCAGGCGCGTCTGGTTGAACGAGTTCAGGTAGAGCTTGAACGACTTGGATTCGATGATGTTGGGGCTGTCCGCCGGCACCGAGAAGGTGGCCATGGCGACGCGCGGCTTGCCCTTGGCGTCGAGCCACGACAGTTCATAGGCATTCCACAGGTCCACGCCCTTAAAGGGCAGCGTACCGGCGGCCAGGTCCAGCGCCTGGCGGTTGTGGGCGCGCGCGATGGGGAACAGCAGCGAGGGATCGTATTGCGAGGCGTAGGCCACGCTCTGGCCCAGCGGGCCGTGAGACAGCGTCATGGAAGGGGTCGTCGAAATGCTTGGGGATGACCGCATTGTAGGCGGTCGGGAAAGGCGCATTTTTCACATCATGAAACGCTGGTCCCGGCATGTGAAAGTTCGTGCTGCGGCGCATCGCAGCGCCATTTCACAGATGACAATGTCGTTCCGCAATACGAAATGACGTTTATAACTTATTGATTTTATTCAATAACATTTTTCATCTTATATAAGAGGCACGGCCACATTGCTCCGCAGCACAGGCATAGACTTTGTCCAACGATTCACGCAATGCAAACCAAAGTTTTTTTGCCTTTTCAGCCATAGACCAAGGAGCATGACCATGAGCCACCGCGAAACCGAAATCCGCAATCTGCAGAAAGACTGGGCCGAGAACAGCCGTTGGCAAGGCATCAAGCGCGACTACAGCGCCGAGGATGTCATCCGCCTGCGCGGCTCGATCGGCGTCGAGCACACCCTGGCCCGCCGCGGCGCGACCCGTCTGTGGGAACAGCTGCATAGCGAGCCTTTCGTGAATTCGCTGGGCGCCCTGACCGGCAACCAGGCCATGCAACAGGTCAAGGCCGGCCTGAAGGCCATCTACCTGTCGGGCTGGCAAGTGGCGGGCGACGCCAACCTGGCCGGCGAGATGTACCCCGACCAGTCGCTGTACCCCGCCAACTCGGTGCCGCAGGTCGTGCGCCGCATCAACAACTCGCTGACCCGCTGCGACCAGATCCAGTGGATGGAAGGCAAGAACCCGGGCGACGAGGGCTACATCGATTTCTTCGCGCCCATCGTGGCCGATGCCGAAGCCGGTTTCGGCGGAGTGCTGAACGCCTTTGAACTGATGAAGGCCATGATCGAAGCCGGCGCGTCTGGCGTGCACTTCGAAGACCAGCTGGCCTCGGTGAAGAAGTGCGGCCACATGGGCGGCAAGGTGCTGGTGCCCACCCGCGAGGCCGTGGCCAAGCTGGTGTCGGCACGCCTGGCGGCCGACGTGATGGGTACGCCCACCGTGCTGCTGGCCCGCACCGACGCGGACGCGGCCGATCTCGTGACCAGCGACGTCGATGAAAACGATCGTCCGTTCATCACCGGCGAGCGTACCGTGGAAGGCTTCTTCCGCACCAAGGCCGGCATCGACCAGGCGATTTCGCGGGGCCTGGCCTATGCGCCCTACGCCGACCTGATCTGGTGCGAAACGTCCACGCCCAACCTGGAATACGCCCGCAAGTTCGCGGACGCCATCCACAAGCAATTCCCGGGCAAGCTGCTGGCGTACAACTGCTCGCCGTCGTTCAACTGGAAGAAGAACCTGGACGACGCCACGATTGCCAAGTTCCAGCGCGAGCTGGGCGCCATGGGCTACAAGTTCCAGTTCATCACGCTGGCCGGCTTCCATCAGCTCAATTTCGGCATGTTCGAGCTGGCGCGCGGTTACCGCGACCGGCAGATGGCCGCCTATTCGGAGCTGCAGGAAGCCGAATTCGCAGCCGAGGCGGCCGGTTACACCGCCACCAAGCACCAGCGCGAAGTCGGCACCGGAT
>ERZ1032107.177-NODE-177-length-15183-cov-12.158778_pt1 | contig 15183 bp, 12 predicted proteins | sample MGYA00516713_ERZ1032107 | MGnify/ENA primary metagenome ERZ1032107 (study PRJEB33718, sample SAMN03160116) | human skin metagenome | collected 2014-04-10 | study: EMG produced TPA metagenomics assembly of the PRJNA266117 data set (Human skin bacterial metagenome...
CTACGCGGAATACTCGTTCGATATCGATCACATCCCGGCGGGCCTGGCCTGGACCGCGGCGGACCATCCGCCGGAAGATGCGCTGTACCTGTGGGGCCCGGCGGTGCCGGACGCCTTTTTCATCAATCATGAACGGGCGCGAACCTGAAGGAGCCCCTGATGCGATTCATCACCTTTTCCGTTGGCGACAGCGGCGCCCACCTGGGCCTGCGGCGCGACGCCGACCATCTTGTCGACCTGACCGCGGCCGGCCTGCCCCGCCACCTGGAAGCGCTGCTGGCGCAAGGCGACGAGGGCTTGCGCGCCGCGGCGCAGCACCTGGCGGCAGCGCGCCACGTGCTGCCGCTGTCGCAGGTGCGCATCCTGCCGCCGCTGACGCGGCCGGGCAAGGCGCTGGCGATCGGCCTGAACTACCGCGACCATGCGGCCGAAAGCCAGTTCGATCCGCCCGCGTACCCCGTGGTGTTCGCGCGCTACCCGTCGTCGTGGGTTGCGCATGGCGAGGCGCTGGTGTGCCCGCGGGTGTCGACGCAGTTCGACTACGAGGCCGAGCTGGTCGCGGTGATCGGCAAGGCCGGCCGCCACATTCCGGCCGACCGGGCGCTGGACCACGTGGCGGGCTATTCGATCTTCAATGAAGGCTCGGTGCGCGACTTTCAGCTGCGCACCAATCAATGGACGCTGGGCAAGAACTTCGACGCCAGCGGCGCCTTCGGCCCCGAATTCGTCACGCGCGACGAACTGCCGGACGGCGCGCGCGGCCTGCGCATCCAGTGCCGCCTGAACGGCCAGACCTTGCAGGACGCGAACACGGCGGACATGATTTTCGACGTCGCGACCCTGGTGGCCGCATGTTCGCAAGCCATGACGCTGCATCCCGGCGATCTCATCATCACCGGAACGCCCGCCGGGGTCGGGCTGGCCAGGTCGCCGCAAGTCTGGATGAAGCCGGGCGACGTCTGTGAAGTGGAAATCGACCAGCTGGGCGTATTGCGCAACCCCGTCGTTGCCGAAGCCTGATTAGCGACAACAAGAACATAGATCCAGGAGACAACCATGACCACCCTTGTGAATGCCGCGGGCGCGGACCAGGCGGTAGCCGGCTTTCGCAGCAGGGTCCTGCCCTTGCTGTTCGCCGGCTACCTGCTCAATTTCATCGACCGCACCAACATCAGCTATGCGCAGTTGCAGATGGGCAGCGACATCGGCCTGTCGCTGGCCGCCTACGGCTTTGGCGCGGGCCTGTTCTTCTTCGGCTACGCCTGCGTCTGCGTGCCCGCCAACCTGGCCCTGCAACGGGTCGGTATCCAGCGATGGCTGGCTTTCGTCTTTCTCAGCTGGGGGCTGGTGGCCTGCCTGATGTCCACCGTACAGGGCGAAAAGTCGTTCTACGCCATGCGCTTTCTGCTCGGCCTGACCGAAGGCGGCTTCATTCCGGCCGTGAATTTCTACATCACCTCGTGGATTCCGCCGCGCTACCGCAGCCGCCTGAATTCGGTGTTCATCATGGCGCTGCCCGTGGCGATGATCATCGGCGGGCCGCTGGCCGGCGGGCTGATGGGCATCAACGTCGGCATGGCCGGCTGGCGCTGGCTGTTCCTGCTGGAAGGCTTGCCCACGGTGCTGCTGGGCCTGGCGGTGCTGCGTTACCTGCCCGCCACGCCGGCCGATGCGCGTTGGCTCACTGACGACCAGCGCCAATCCTTGCGCGCGGTGATGGACAGCGAGACGGCAGCCAGCCCGCCCGCCGCCCAAGCCTCCTGGCGCCACGGTTTCCAGGTATTCCGCCAACCGCTGTTGTGGGGCCTCTTGCTGATCCTGTTGATCGCATATGCGGCAACCTTTGCCTTGGCCTATTTCCTGCCGCTGATCCTGAAGAACCTGTACCACATCACGCCCTTGCAGATCGGCTCGGCGCTGATGATTCCGAACCTGGTGGCGGCCGTGTTCAGCTACCTGGTGGGCCGCAGCAGCGAGCGCAGCGGCGACGTGCGCTGGCACCTGGCGGCCGTGTGCCTGGCCGGCGCGGGCGGCTTCCTGCTGCTGCCCAGCGCGGCCGTGGCGTCGATTGCCGCCTTCCTGGCCGTGGTGTCGCTCATCACCGGCTACACCATCGCCTACTACGGGCCGCTGAACGCCGCCATCCAGAACCGCATCGGCGCCCACGCCGGGCCGCTGGCCCTGGTGACCAGCATCGGCGCACTTGGCGGATTCTTCGGCCCCACGCTGACCGGTTGGGTCATGCAGCAGACGGGTGGAGAATGGCAGCTGGCCGCCTGGATCTTCGCGTTGACCACCCTGGCCAGCGCGGCGCTGGCGGTCATCTGCGTGCGCAACGCCCGGGCCGGCGTCAAGCCGCTGGCCGCCTCGAAGGCCTGACCCGTTCATCGCACCGACTGCATCCAGGAGACATAAAAATGACCAACGACCCGATCAAGACCGCCGTCGTCACCGGCGGCGCCAGCGGCATCGGCCAGGAATGCGCCAGGCAACTGCGCGAGGACGGCTGGCGGGTGGCGGTGTGGGACCGCGCGGGCAATGGCGATGATCCCGCGGTGGACGTGGCCGATTACGCCAGCGTCGCGGCCGCTGCCCGCCGGCTGGATGGCGTGGACCTGCTGGTCAACGCCGCCGGCATCGCGGGCGGGCGCGAACCCGTGGCCGAGAAGGACCCGGCCGAATGGGCGCAGGTGCTGGCCGTGAACCTGACCGGCACCTTCCACTGCGCCCACGCCCTGTATCCCCACCTGAAGGCGCGCCGCGGCGTGGTCGTGAACATCGCGTCGGTCGCCGGCATCACCATGATGAAGGGCCGCGCGCACTATGCCGTGTCCAAGGCCGGGGTGGCGACCCTGACCCGGTCGCTGGCCAATGAGTGGGCGGCGGACGGCATCCGCGTCCTGGCGGTGGCGCCCGGCTACGTGAAGACGCAGATGATCGAACGCTCGATCGAGGCGGGCGAGCTGGACGAAGGCAAGCTGGCGGCGATGCATCCGCTGAACCGGCTGGCCTCGCCCCAGGAAATCGCCGCCGCGATGATCGCGCTGGCCAAGCCGCCCTTCCTGTTCATGACCGGCAGCGTGGTGCTGATCGACGGCGGGCTGACGTTGGGGAAATAGGCTGCCCGTCTCTATAGTCGACCGCGTCAAAAACTGACCGCCAGCCCCACCGAAAACCCGGACACCCCCGTGCCGAACACATACCGGCCCACCAGCCGGGTCCGCGTCACGATGACGTTGTAGGCGCTGGAATCCAGTTCCAGCCCGGCGCCGACCGACGTCAGGCGGTCAAAGCCCAGTACGCCGCGCTGGTCGCCCAGGAACTCGGAATGGGTCAGTTCCAGCACGTAGCGCAACGGCCGCTGCAGCATCGTCAGCCCCGTGGGCGCCCGGTAGCGCGCCCACAGGTTGGCCGACTGGGCGATGGCGTTGCCCTGCACGGCGGCCGAACTGGAAAAGCTCTTCAAGCGGATGTCCGAATAGCGCAGTTCGACATCCACTTCGTAGCCCGGCCGGTAATGCTCGTAGTCCAGCATCAGCGAGCCGCCCAGGCCGTAGGCGTTCAGCGAGCCCTTGTCCAGGAACGTCACGTCCTGCCCGGTCTTTTGCCCCACGTACCAGCTGGCCGCGCGCAGGTCGCTGGTGACGTTGCCCAGGGCCACGTTGAAAATCGGCCGCAGCTTCAGTTCGTCCGCCAGCTTGAAATCCCAGCCGATGCCGCCCGTGGCCGACACGCTGTTCCATTTGGTCGGTATCTTGCGGGTTTCGGCGCCCTGCGAGGCAATGAAGGTGGGGTCGTAGCGGCTGGCGGCCAGCACGCCTTCCAGGTAGATGGGCACCGATTTCGAGATCGTGTCGCCGCCGCCCAGCTGGGTCATGAAGAATTCGGTCGAGCCGGACGTGGTGCCGCCGCCCGAACCGATCGACAGCGAACTGGTGGTGATGTCGGGCACGATGGACAACGACATGATCGCCAGCACGCCGTTGGCGCGCTTTTGCAGATCGTCGTGGTTCAGCCTGACGGTGGGTTGTGCGGCGGCGTCGGCGCCCACGGCGCAGACCTGCGTCGCGATCAGCCAGGGCAACAGGCGCTTGATCATGGTGGCCTCCGGGCGCCGTCATTGCGCGGCGGGCATCGCGCCGCCCATCGCCTGGCGCTGCGCCAGCAGCAAGGCGTCGCTCTGGTCGATGCGGATGGCCCCGATGCGCGGAAATTCGAAGTCGATGATGATGTACAGCGCCGCGGTCATCACCAGCGCGTAGATCACCTGGTGAAACAAGGTGGCGCGCCTGGCCTGGGCGAGGTTCAGGCCGATCAGGCAGGCGCAGATCAGCGCCAGGAACCCCAAAAAGAGATAGGTCATGACCGGGGGATGGACTTTCTGGGCGACGGTCTGGGCGCTGGCCACGTCGAACATGTCGTTCACGGCGGCAATGTATGACGCGGCAAACGGCGGCGCGGTATTGCGCGCAGCGGCCATCGAGCGGGTCCAGATGTCTTTTTGCAGCGCGCCGACCTGGACGGCGATCTGGTCGCGGTGGTCCAGGTCGGCAACATGCCGGTAATAGTTGACGCGTTCGTCCACGTAGCGCCGGAACTGGTCGCGCAGTTGGGGCTGGTCCACGGTGTCGAGCAGGTCGATGCGCAACCAGGCGGTGCCGATGGCGTTGACTTCGCTCACCAGCAGGTTGCGCCGGTCGGCCATGCGCTGCGCGGCGCCGGAAAAGGTGAAGGCGATCAACAGGCCCAGCAAGGCGAACACCGAGGCCTCGATGGCGGCGGACCCCGCCTTGCCGTGATCGTCCGCATCGCCATGGCGGCCCAGGGCCTGCCCCAGGCGGATGGCCGCGAGCAGCAGGAAGAAAAAGACGATGGCGCCGGCGGCCAGTACAAGTGAATAGTTCAAGATGCCCCTCCTACGCGGGGTCGGTGTCGGGGGGATGGATCGAGTTGCCAGAGTGCCCCGGTCACGCCCGGCGGCATCTCGGCCAGCGCGATCAGCACGGTGAGCAAGCTTGCTTTGCGTCGTGTGGCCATCCCCGCCCTCACCTGTCCCTTTGATGCCTCATTCGGCCGCGCCGCCCGTGAACCAGCGTAGATAGGGGTTGTCCCGGCTGGCCGCCGCCAGCCGGCCCGCGTTGCGCGCCCAGGCTTCGCGGTTGCCGTCGTACGCCGCCAGGGCGCTTTGATAGAACAGATCCAGCCCATCGCGCTCGCGTTCGATGGCCTGCCCCAGGGCCGGGTCCGACCCGGCCAGCGGAGCCGGGGTGCGCAGCGCCAGCAGCGCCGGCAGCGTGCGCAAGATTTCGCGCGGGCGCACCCAGGCCGCGTATTCGATGGCCGGCCGGTCGTCGGTCACGGCCGGGGTGGCGCCGGCAAAGCGGGCCAGCCCATCGCGATCGGTCACCCAGGTCGCCAGCAAGGCGGCCGCCGAGCCGACGCCGACCTCGGCCAGCGCGGTGGCGACGGCCGGCGCGGCATAGCGGTCGGCAATGCGCCGGGCGTCCAGCGGCAGCGGGTCCATCGATCCGACCAGCAGCATTTCGTGCAATTCGGTCGTCCACAAGGACGCATGCGGGAACACGTTGATGAAGCTGGCCACCAGGGCCCGCGTGTCGTCCAGGTTCTGCGTGGGCAGCGGCAGCCATTGGGCGACGATGCCCTGCGGCTGCAAGCGCGTGGCGGCCAGCGCATAGAAGTCCTGCGAGTACAAGTTGACCACGCCGGCCGCCGAGGGCGGAGGCGGTTCGAGGGTGATGAGGTCGTAACGTTCGGCGTTGCCCAGCAGCTCGCGGCGTCCGTCGCGCAGGCGCCGCTGCAGGCCGGGGTCTTGCGACGCGCCGTAGCTGCCCTGGAACAGCGGCGCGGCATGCAGTACCGCGGGCAACAGTTCGGCCACCACGCGGCGTTCCAGCCCGGGATAGCGCGACAACGCGCCCGCCGTGATGCCGGTGCCATAGCCGATCACCAGGGCCGAGCGCGGTTCGCCGGCATGCACGATCAGCGGCAACAGGGCCTGCAGGCGCATGTAGCGCAGTGACGGCATGGCGTCGCCCGAATTGGACACCCCCTGGATATACAGGCGGCGAAAACGTTGCGTGCCCTGCCCTTGCTCCACCACCGCCACCGTGCCGCCGTGGTTTTCCTCGTAGAACACCAGGTCGCCGCCTTGCGCGCCCGGCAGCAGGCGGGCCAGGTGCTGGACAGGGATGGCCGCGCCCAGGATCACCGCCGCGCCAGCCAGGGCCACGCCCAGGCCCTTGGTCATCGACGACGCCGGACGCGCCTGCCAGATGGCCGCTACGCCCACGACGCAGGCCGCCACCGTCAACAGCGCCAGGCTGCGCACCGTGCCCAGGTGGGGCAGCAAGACAAACCCGGTCAGTGCGGTGCCGGCGATGCCGCCCAGCGTGTTGCAGGCCAGCACCGCGCCGGCCCCCTGCCCGCGGCGCTGCGGCGGCACGGCCAGGCGCAGCACGGCGGGAAAGGCAGCCCCGAGCAGCAGCGTGGGCAGCAGCACCACGGCGCTTGCCGCCACGGCAAAGCGCGCGCTCATGCCGGCCAGGGGGCTGCCCGTCCAACCCTGGATGGCCGCTTCGGCCATCCCCTGGGCACTGATGAGCCAGCGGCCCAACAACGCGGTTTCGACCAGCGCCAGCAGGCCGGCCCCGGCGATCAGGAAGCCGAAGACGCGCCACGGGTCGCCCAGCGCGCGTTCCCAGCGGGCATACAGCGCGGCGCCGATTGTCAGCCCCGCCAGGTACACCGCGAGCACGATCGAGAACGCAAAGGCCCGGGTGCTCATGAATGGCACGACCATCTGCGACCAGAGCACTTCGTAGCCCATGGCCACGGCACCCGCGACGGCGTACAGGCCCAGCGCAAGCCGGGCCTGGCCGGACAGGGCTTCCCGCGGGCCGTGCACGGGCGATGGCGCCGGCGCACCGGCAGCGTGAGCATGGCGCCGGTCCAGCACCCACGCGCCCGCGGCCGCCGCCAGGTTCAGGCAGGCTGCCGCCCAGGCGCTGCCGCGCACGCCCAGGGCCGGAATCAGGAAAAAAGCCGGTAACAACGCGCCGATGATCGCGCCGCCCGTGTTGGCGGCATAGAGCGTGGCGCCCGCGCGGCCGATGCGCGCAGCACCGGTGGCGCGCAGCAGCACGGGCAAGGTGCCGCCCATGAAAAACGGCGCGATGCCCACGATCACGACAATCGCCAGCCACGCCAGCCCGGGGCTGGCCGCCTCGCCTTGGGCAAAGGCAGCGGCGCCCTGCCCCAGCGCCAGCGTGACGCCGATACCCAGCGCGGCGATCGCCACTTCAATGCCCGCATACAGCCGGAACGGACGCGCACTGGCATCCGCCCGCCGGCCCAGTACCCAACTGCCGGCCGCCAGGCCCAGGAAAAAGGCCCCCACCGCCACCGCAATGGCATGCACCTCGACGCCGACGATCAGCGACAGTTGCTTGATCCACAGAATCTGGAAGACCAGCGCCGCGATGCCCGACAGGGCCAGCAAGGCGGCCGCGGGCCACAAGGCCGTCCCGGCGTGCGACGTCTCGCCCACGTTGTGTAGCGCCGCCATCGGGCGCACGGATGCTGTCATCGTCGGGTCCTTGTCCTAAAAGGGGGCAATGCGCGGATGCGGCCACACGCCGCATCCGCCGGTCACACCTTATTTGCCTTGCTTCTTGGCCTGCTGCTCGAAGTACTCGTCGATCTGCTTGTCCACCGCCTTCTGGATCTGGTCGGTACTGAAGCTGGGCGGATTCTGGCTGGGCGGCCATTCAATGAAGGTCTGCAGGAATTCGCCCGCCTTGGCCGAGCCGACGAAGGCCAGATAGGCGTTCTTGGTCAGCCAGTCGTTGTACTGATCGGACACGATATCGGCGCGTTCATAGGGGTCCATGCGCAGGTTGAACACCTTGGGCACCCGCAGGCAGACGAACGGTTCCTTCCACACCGCGAATCCGCCCGGCGCTTTCTGTTCGCAGAACACAACCTTCCAGTTGTCGAACCGCATCGCGACCAGCAGACCGTCGTCATTGAAGTAATAGAAGTCGTTGCGGGCGCTCTTGTCGTCCTTGCCGGTCAGGTACGCCAGCTGGTTGTAGCCATCCAGGTGCACCTTGTAGTCACGATTGGCGCCGTTGGGCCGCCAGCCCTTGAGCAGCCGTTCCTTTACGCCGTCGTCCCCCGCCGCGGCCAGCAAGGTCGGAAACCAGTCCATGCCGGAGACGATGTCGTTCTTGACCGTGCCAGGTTCGATGTGGCCCGGCCAGCGGATCATCGCCGGTACGCGGAAGGCGCCTTCCCAGTTGGTGTCCTTTTCGCTGCGGAACGGCGTGGTGGCAGCGTCCGGCCAACTGAACTGGTTGGGCCCGTTGTCCGTCGTGTAGATCACGATGGTGTCCTTGGCGATGCCCAGGTCGTCCAGCTTCTTCAACAGCTTGCCGACGTCCTGGTCGTGTTCCCACATGCCGTCGGCGTAGTCATTGCCGGGCATGCCGCTCTTGCCCTGGTATTCCGGCCGGATGTGGGTGAACAGGTGCATGCGCGTGGTGTTCATCCAGACAAAGAACGGCTTGTCTTCCTTGCCGTGCTTGTCCAGGTAGTCCAGCGCCGCGCCGACGGTTTCGTCGTCGATGGTCTCCATGCGCTTGGTGGTCAGGGCGCCGGTGTCCTCGATCTTGCCGTCGGCCGAGGCCCGGATCACGCCACGCGGCATGTATGCCTTGATGACGGGGTCTTTCGAGTCCTTGGGGAAATAAGGCCGTTCGGGCTCTTCTTCGGCATTCAGGTGATACAGATTGCCGAAGAACACGTCAAAGCCGTGCTTGGTGGGCAGGTATTCGTCGCGGTCTCCCAGGTGGTTCTTGCCGAATTGGGCGGTGTTGTAGCCTTGCCCCTTCAGGGCGGTGGCAATGGTGATGTCGCGATCCTGCAAGCCCACGGGCGCGCCCGGAATGCCCACCTTGGACAGGCCGGTGCGGCGGGCGGACTGCCCGGTGATGAACGTCGACCGCCCCGCCGTGCAGCTGTTCTCGGCGTAGTAGTCGGTGAAGATCGCGCCCTCGTTGGCAATGCGGTCGATGTTCGGCGTGCGGTAGCCGACCACGCCGCGCGTGTACGCACTGATATTGGCCTGGCCGACGTCATCGCCGAAGATGACGAGAATGTTCGGCTTTTTGCCGGACGCCTGCCCCTGGGGACTGGACGGCGGAGCACTCTGGGCCTGCCCGTACGCCCCTCCCATTACCGCAAGCCCGCTGGCGGCCACCAGCGCCGCTCCCAACCATCGTCTTGCTTTCATGACTGCTCTCCTCGCCCACAGGGGCCGTATGTACTCCCGGTACAGCACGATCAAGGGTTATCGAAGGCGTAGACGCGGCGCCATTCCGTTTTCATGTCCACGACCGTCCAACCGCTGCGGCGCGCTTCGTCCAGCGCGCGGTCCAGCCGGCCAATGTCGGAATCGCGGTCGTAGGCCCATTCACGCTGGGCGTCGGTGTGGTGGACGATGCCGGCAAAGCGCTTGCCGGGGCCGGCGGCGGTCCACTGCAGCATCTGCAGGTCGCCGTCCGAGTTGCCGAACGCCAGCAGCGGGCGCCGGCCGATGTAGCGCTGGATGGCCACCGGCTTGCCGGGGCCGTCGTCGTTGAATTCCAGCTTGCCCTGGCGCCACAGCACGGGCTGGCCGCCACGCTGCTCGAACGTGGTGACGAAGCTGCTGCCGATGACCTGTTCGGGCGGTATGCCGTAGGCGGCCTGGGCCCAGGGGCGCATGAATTCCGTTTCGCCGCCGGACACGATGTAGGTCTTGAAACCCTTCGCGCGCAGGTAATCCAGCAATTCACGCATCGGCGCATAGGTCATCGCGGTGTAGGGTTGATTGAAGCGCGGGTGCCGCGCGGTGGCCGTCCATTGGGTGACGCTTTGGGTGAAGTCGTCGACGCTCATCTGCGTGTGGGTGGCGCCGATGATCTTGAACAGGCCCGCCTGGCCCGACTTGGCCAGCGCGGCCTTGTCGCCTTCGATGGCCGCCTTGAACGGCTGGCGGGTCGCCCATTCGGGATGCTGCGGCGCCATGGCCTTGATGCGGTCCAGGGCGAACAGCACCTGGAAATACAAGGGCTGCTCGGACCACAGCGTGCCGTCGTTGTCGAACACGGCAATGCGCGCGTCGGTCGCCACGAAGTCCGGGCTGCCCGGCTGCGTCACGGCCTGCACGAATTCGAGGATGGCGGTGCGCGACGGCCCCTCGTTCCAGGAAGGCAGTTCCGCGGTAGGCGCCGCCGCTTTCTGGGGCGACGCGCAGGCAGCCAGCAGCAACATCGCCGCGATGCCGGCCCATCGTGCCACCCAGCGCTGTGCCCGCCGTTCAAGGGTCGCTTGCATCATGCACTCCCATGCGCCTTGGGGCGCGGTTGCGGTTCGCCAGGCGCTTGCGGATTCAACGCGTCGGGCAAGGAATATGGGGCGAGCGGCCTGCGCCGGGTTCGCCAGGCGTGCCGCCAGGCACGGGATGCCTGGCCCAGCGCCAGACGCCACGCCGTGCCCGTGGGCGGTGCGCCATAGGCGCTGCGCAACACGTCGGCAGCGATATGGCGCGCGTCGTCTCCCAACGGCTCCACGCCCGCGCGCAAGTCCTGCGCGCCGGCCGCCAGGCGCAGCCAGCGATAGAAGGCGGTCAAAGAAGCGGTCTGGGATGCGGTCTTGAAAACGGTCTGGCCGCGCGCCTCGCGCTGCCAGGCGCGCCAATGCCAGGCTTCGCTCGCGCGTCTTGCCGTCAGCGCGTGTTCGGCACGCTGGCGCAATCGGCGGCCCAGCCGCCGCCAGCGCGGCCAGGTCAGCCACACCACGACAATGGCCGCCAGCAGCGCAGCGCCCCATTGCACCCAGGCCGCCGGAATCACCCAGCGCAAGCCATGGCGCAGGTGGGCCAGGTCATCGGCCAACGAGAATGGCGGCGCTGCCGTGGGCGCGGCTGCGACCGTGAACTCGCGGCCAGGCAGTTCCGCCTGTGCCGGCTGGCCGGTGGCCTCGTCGCGCCACCGCAGGGTGATCGCCGGCAGGCGGTAGGTACCGGCTTCCTGCGCCACATAATCGGCGCGGTCGACGCGTTGCCCACCCACGAATTGGCCACGGCCGTCGTTCAGCGGCGTCACCTGGGGCTCAAGCGGATAGCGTTTGAATCCCGGCACGTCGGGCATGACGGCCGCGGACAGCATCAGCGCGGGCACGCCGGGCGCGCGCTGGGTGATGGTGCGCGTGACGCGGCCGCCGACCACCAGCGGATCGGGCGCCAGCGAAAAGTCTTGCGACACCGTCAGCTGGGTCGATACCAGGCCGGGCGCTTCGGTCGCGGCTGGCGCAGCCACGGCAAACGTCAGGGGTTGGCTCGTTCCTGACGCGATGTCGTTGTGCGGCCCGACCTGCGCGGTCACCGCCAGCCCCGGCACCTGCACGGCGCCCGCCGCCGTGGGGCTGAGCAGATAGGTGTAGCGCAACCCGCTGTAGGCCACGCCATCGATGGTGTCGCGCCGCAGTTCGCCCTGCCCCGTCGGCGGCGTGACCGCGATGCCCGGCAGGTTCAGCGCGGGCAACTGCGGCGGCTGGGTGAACCAGGTGGACGTCATGACATCCAGGTGCAGTTGCAACGTCGCGCCGATGCGCACCTGGGCCGGCGCTTGCAGGCTGGCGGTGACGCGCAAGGCGGGCGCGGGCTGGGCTTGGGGCTGGGTTGGCGCGGGTTGGGCGAACGCAACGCCGGATAGCGTCAGCGCCAGGAAGCACGCCAGGTTGCGCCACGGCCAGGGGCTGCGCCAGGTCGTCATGGACGCGCCCCTGTGGCGTTTGTGGCGGCATCTTCCACCGAGAACCGGCCGCGCAGGAACCGGGCCGGCGACAGCGTCAGGTTGCTCAGCCATTGTTCTTCCGACGCCGCCTGCGCCACGGGTGCGGCGGCCTTCTGGCCCTGCTTGGCAGACTTGTCGGCGATGGTCTGGTCAGGCCGCTCGGCCTGGTCACCCTGAGCCTCCTGAGTCATCGACGCCAGCAGTCGCAGGGCGATGCCGCGGTTGAACAGGGCGGCGTCCCAGCCTGGCGCCAGCGCCAATGCCCGGTCGTAGGCGGCCAGCGCCGCGTCGTATTGCCGCAGACGCGTCTGCGTGTTGCCGACGTAGAACTGGCCTTCGGCGGTGTCCACCTTGGAAAACGCGGCGAGCGCGGTGGGGTAGTCCCCCGCCTGGTACGCCGCCCGGCCTTTCCAATAGGGGTCCTGGAAGCGTTGCGCGGCGGCGTCGTAATGGCCTTGATCGAATGCCACGCGGCCTTGCTGGTCCGCCGTCAGGAAGGCATCAGCCAGCGGATTGGCGCGCGTGTCGGCGGGCGCGGCCAACGAGACGGCCAGGACAACAGCGGCCGTCCAGCCGACGTTCCAGCCGCGCCGCACGGCCAGCAACGCCAGCAAGGCCAGCGGCCAGCACAGCCAATAGCCCGCGTCGCGCCAGTGAATGGCGCCCGACCGGGCATCCTGCACCGCCTGGAAATGCTGCTGGGCGTGCAGCGAAATCCAGTCCAGATCGTCGGGGCCGCGCGTCAGACTGCCCAGCGGCGCACCCGCGGCGCTGGCCAGGCCGCGCAGCGCGGTCTGGTCCAGGCCGGTCTGCCCCACGGCCATCACCAGCACCTGCAGATCCTCCGCTTTCTGCGCGCCCTGGCGCACGGCGTCGAACTGGCTGGCATCCGCGCCGTCGGTGAGCAGCAGCAAGGTGCCGCCGGCACGCTCGGCGGCCAGCACTTGCGCGGCCAGCGCAATGGCGCCGGCCGCATCCCTGCCCTGCGGCCCGATCAGGTCCGACGCCAACGCCTGCGCAAACAGGTCCAGCAGATGCGTGTCATCCGTGGGGGGCAAGACCAGGTGGCTGCTGCCGGCATAGGCGATCAGGCCGGTCTTGGCGCCCGCGCGCCGGGCCGCCAGGTCGCGCACCAGGTGCTTGGCCGCTTCCAGCCGCGACGGCGGTACGTCGGCACCGTCCATGGACGGCCCCAAGGCCACCGCGACGATCAGCGGCGCCACGTTGTCCAGGAAATCGGGCTGGTCGCGCTGCCACGCCGGCCCGGCCGCAGCCAGCGAACCGACGGCCAGGATGGCGGCCAAGGCATCGATCGGACGCGGCCCGCGGCTGCCCGGCGTGCGCACGAGCAGGTACGGCAGCAGCGCGGGCGCGATCCGGCTGCCCCGGCCGGCGGCGTCCCGGTCGCCTCGGCCGACCCCCCATGCCAGGGCCGCCGCCAGCAGGCCCAGCAGCCACCACGGGCGCAGGAAATGAAAGGCGCTCAGGTCGACGTCCATGAGGCCTCCTCGTTGCGTACGCGCCGGTCTGCGCGCGGCCGTCGGCCCGCCAGCGCGGCAATGCCGTGCCAGGCCATCAGCAGGGCCAGCGCCAGGCCAAGCGGCAACCAGAAATAGTCGCGCTTGGGCTGGTGCCGCAGCGTGTTGACCTCCTGCGGGGTGATGCGGTCCAGCGTGGCGTACACCGCTTGCAGGCTGGCCAGGTCCTGTGCCTTGAAGAATTGCCCGCCGGTCGTCCGGGCAATGCCTTGCAGCACGTTGAAATCCACCCGGTCTTCGCCGGTCGCGGCCGGGTCGCCGATGCCGATGGTGTGCACCGTGATGTGGTGCGTCTTGGCCAGGCCCGCCGCGCGCGCGGGCGGCACGGCGCTGCCCGTGTCGTTGCCGTCGGTCAGCAGGATCAGCACCTTGTCCCGTTCCTTGGCCGCGTCCAGCATGCGGATGCCCAGCCCGATGGCATCGCCCAGCGCCGTGTTGGGCCCGGCCATGCCGACCTCGGTGCGGTCCAGCAGCAGGCGCAGCGCAATGTGGTCTTCGGTCAGGGGCGCTTGCGGATAGGCGCCCGTGCCGAACACGATCAGCCCCAGCCGGTCGTCCGCCCGCTTGTCGATGAAGTCGGCCACCACCGCTTTTACGGCCTGCCAACGGCTTTGCGCCCGCCCCTGCGGGTCGCGGAAGTCGGCGGTGTCCATCGACTGCGAGATATCGACGGCCAGCAGCACGTCGCGCACCGCCTGCGTGTGCGTCAGCGGCGGCTCGACCCACTGCGGCCGCGCCAGCGCCAGCACCACCAGCAACCACACGGCCACGTTCAGCCAGAGCTGGCCGCGCCGGATGCGCACGCCGGGGCGCGACGGCGTCTGGCCGGTGAGCGCGGCGACGGTATCGAAGAACGGCACGCGCAGCGCGCTGCGGGGCTGCACATAGACCGGCATCCAGCGATAGGCGGCCAGCGCCAGGGCCGCGGCGGCGAGCAGCCAAGGGTAATCAAGGCGCCACATGATGATTCACCATCCAGGCGCGACAGGACTGGATCAACTGCGCCAGCGCGGCGCGGTCCAGTTGGCGAACGGCCTCGTCCGGCGCATAGGCCAGTTGGCTTAGCAACTGCGGCGCATCGCCTGGAAAGCCCTGCCCTGCACCGCGTTCCAGGTAGGCAAGCCAGGCGTCGCCGCCCAGCGGCGCCACCTGGGCGCGCGCCGTGGCGGGTTGCGCCGCCAGCGCCGTCCGCTTGAGCAAGGCCGGCAGGCCGCGCGCCACCAAGGGGTCGCTGGCCGCGTCCCGCGCCAACTGCGTCAACGCGGCCAGGCCTTGGCGCCGATAGCGGTTGCGGCGATGGCGGCGCCAGCCGAACCATGCGGCCCAGGCGCCACCGGCCAGCAGCAAAAGCCCCACCACGGCCCACCCCCAGGTTTGCGGCCAATAGGGCACGGCGGCCGGCAGCGGCAGCTCCTGCAATTGATCCAGGCCCGGCAGCGCGTCGCTCATGACCGCGCCCCGGTCGGGCCGATCGCGGCCGGCATCGCCACCTGTTTGCCGAGTTCGCGGCGCAGTTGCACGCGTTCGTCGTCCGCCGTGTCGATGGATAGCAGCGGCACGCGGCTGCGGCGCAGCAGTTGCGCCACCTGCAGCAGCCGGCCGCTGAAGAAATCGGCCAGCGGCTGCCTTTCCCGCCGCCGGCCCACGGCAATCTCCAGCTGCACTTCGCCTTGGGTGACCACCATGCGTCCGGCGCTAGGCAGCTGCTGCGCCATGGGATCGAACACCAGCATCGCCAGGACGTCGTTGTGGGCGGCCAACAGGCGCAGCCCACGCAGCGTGGCCTC
>ERZ1032107.179-NODE-179-length-15163-cov-14.792229_pt1 | contig 15163 bp, 15 predicted proteins | sample MGYA00516713_ERZ1032107 | MGnify/ENA primary metagenome ERZ1032107 (study PRJEB33718, sample SAMN03160116) | human skin metagenome | collected 2014-04-10 | study: EMG produced TPA metagenomics assembly of the PRJNA266117 data set (Human skin bacterial metagenome...
TGATCCGGGCGCGACGACCTCCCGCCCCGCCGGCTCACCGCTGCGGCTGGCGCGCGCCCTGGTGTTGGGCGCGATCCTGGCAGCCATTGCCTGCACCCGAACGCTTGATGCCCAGGTGCTGCCCGCCTGGTATCTCGGCGCGGGCGACGTGATCTTCGTGGTGGTCTGCATGCTGGCCGCGGCGCTGGGCCGCGGCCCGGGCTTTCGCGATATCTGGTCACGCGGCTTTGTCTCGGCCTTTCTGCTCTACAGCCCGGCCCTGTTGCAGGGCGGCCGCACGGCCGTGCCCTGGATGCCGACCCTGCTGGCCGTGCTGTTGCTGGCCTGGCCGTTGCTGTGGCTGTTCGAGGCGCTGTGGTGGCGGCGCGGGGCGCGCGCCGCTTGACCCGAAAGGGCCAGCCTCAGCGCACCGGCCACCCGTACATCAGCCCGCCCTCATGCCACTGCGCATTGAGTGCGCGCGGCAATTTCATGGCGCTGGCCTGGCCCAGGTTGCGCTCGTAGCTTTCGCCGTAATTGCCCACCTGCTTGATCACCGAATACGCCCACTTGTCGTCCACCCCCAGGTTGCGGCCCATGCCGGGCGTGACCCCCAGGATGCGCTGTACGTTGGGATTGGCGCTTTTCAATTGGCTGTCCACATTGGCCGAGGTCAGGCCGAATTCTTCCGCTTCCAGCGAGGCATAGAAGGTCCAGCGGACCACGTTCAGCCAGTTCTCGTCGCCCTGGCGCACCATGGGGCCGAGCGGGCTCTTGGCGATGTTCTCGTCCAGGATCACGTAGCTGTCGGGATTTTCGAGCGTGGTGCGCGAGGCGGCCAACTGAGATTTGTCTGACGTGAACGCATCGCAGCGGCCGGCGGAAAAGGCCCGCACGACTTCATCGTACTTGTCGATCACCACGGGCTTGAAGTGCAGGCTTTTGCCGCGGAACCAATCGGCCAGGGCCAGTTCGGTCACCGTGCCCGGCTGCACGCAGATCGTGGCCCCGTCCAGTTCCTTCAGAGTCTTGACGCCGAGCTTGGCGGCGACCATCACGCCCTGGCTGTCGTAGTAATTCACCGCCACGCTGAGCAGGCCCAGCGTGGTGTCGCGCGCCAGCGTTGGCGTGACGTTGCGGGTCAGGACATCCACTTCACCGGATTGCAGGGCGGTGAAGCGGGCCTGGGTGGTCAGCGGCGACAGGCGGAACTTGCTGGCGTCGTTGAAAACGGTGGCGGCGATGGCGCGGCACAGATCGACGTCCAGGCCTTGCCAGTTGCCCTTGCTGTCGGGGGCGGAAAAACCCTGGATGCCGGTGGACACGCCGCATAGCACGTAGCCGCGCTTCTTGACATTGTCCAGCGTGGGGCCGGCGTGGGCCAGGCAGGTCATGGCCAGCGCCAGGGCGCCGGCCGTGGTTCGGAACACAGATTGGAACATCGGCATTGCATTCTCCTGCCGGGCCTGGCCCGGTGCCCACAATGGCGGTTTACGCGGTCAGTGCGCGGGGTTTGGCGATCGCATCCAGGCTTTCGGTCAGCGCCTGGTCCAGGATCGCGATGGCGCGGTCGATTTCCTCATTGCTCACGGTCAGGGGCGGGGCGATGCGCCACACCGAGCCGCGTTCGGGGCGGCGGCGGATGTTCATCGACAGGCCCAGTTCGAAGCAGCGCTGCGTCGTCAGGGCCCCCAGCTCGTGGTAGGGCTCACGGGTGCCGCGGTCGCGCACCAGTTCGACGCCCAGCAGCAGGCCCAGTCCGCGCACGTCACCGATGGCTTCGTGGCGTTGCTGCAGTTCCAGCAGGCCGCGGCGCAGGTAGTCGCCTTGCTGGCGGGCGCGTTCGATCAGGTGCTCGCGCTGCAGGGTCTCCAGCACGGCCAGGCCGACGGTGGCCGGCAGCGGGTCCGACACGTGGCTGGTGTAGAAGGTGAAGCCCTTTTCGTGCACGTCCTGCTCGATGGCCGGGGTGGTGATGGTGGCGGCCAGCGGCAGCCCGCCGCCCAGGGTCTTGGACACGCTGATGATGTCGGGCGTGACGTCGAAATGATCGGCGCCCGTGCGGCGGCCAATGCGGCCGAAGGCGGTCTGGGCTTCGTCGAAGATCAGCAGCATGCCGCGTTCGTCGGCGGCGCGGCGCAAGGCCTGCATGTACGACTTGGGCGGCACCAGCACGCCGCCTGCACTGATCACCGGTTCGACGATGATGGCCGCGGGTCGGCCGGCCGACGCCATGTCGAACATCTTCAGGCCGATCTCCAGGCAGGCCAGGGCGGATTGCTCGCCGTCCAGGCCGGCGATGTAGGGCCGGTAGGTATTGGGCTCGGGCATGACGAATACGCCGGCCGGCGGCACGCCATAGCCCTTGCGGTCGCTGGCATACGACACCGAGCCGGCGCCGCTGGTCACGCCGTGCCACGACCCGCCGACGGCCACGATCTCGAAGCCGTTCTTGTACATCTTGGCCATGCGCAGCGCGATCTCGTTGCTTTCCGAGCCGGTGTTCACGAAGATCGACTTGGTCAGGCCGGTCGGCATCCAGTCGCGCGCCACCGTCGCGGCCAGTTGCGCCACGGCCTCGGGGATCATGCCGCTGAAGAAGTGGAAGGCGGTTTCGCCCGCGCGGTGCACGGCTTCGACAATAGCGGGGTGGTTGTGGCCGATGGTGGCGCACATCTGGCCGGACGTGAAGTCCAGGATTTCGCGGCCCGTGTCGTCGCGCACGACCGTGCCCTTGGCCGACTTGAACAGGTTGGGAAAGGTGTCACCGCCGTAGCGGATGAGGTATTCGCGAGCTGCGGCACGCAGGGTTTGATCCATGTTTACACTCCGGCGGTGGGCAGGTTCCAATGCGGAACCGTCCGGCGCAGTGTCTGGCGGCGCGGCGCGGGCGTCCAATGCGAAGTACGCATGCGCCGCCATGCATGGCACGCATGGGCCATGTGAATCGCGCAAGGATCAGTATGGATACCCGATGGCTGCAGGACTTCATCACCTTGTCGGAGCTGCGCAATTTCACGCGCGCGGCCGAGGCCCGCAATCTGTCGCAGGCCGCATTCAGCCGCCGCATCCAGAGCCTGGAAAACTGGGCCGGCGCGCGCCTGATCGATCGTTCCGCATTTCCCACCCAGTTGACCGAGGCCGGCGAGCGCTTTCGCGTCGCGGCGATCGAACTGGTCAATCAACTGGTCGAGGCACGCGCCGGCATCGCCACCGTGCCGGCCCGCAACCAGTTGCGCCTGGCCACGTCATATGCCTTGGCGACCACGCACCTGCCAACGTGGTGGCGCGACTGGAGCGCGGGGCAGCAGCTCAGTTGCAGCCTGCAGACGGGCAACGTGCACGATACGGTGTCGGCCTTTACGTCAGGCACGGCCGACCTGCTGATCTGCTTTCACCAGGTGGCGCAACCCCTGCCGCTGGACCTGGCGCGCTACGAAAGCCTGGCGTTGGGCACGGAGCTGATTCGCCCCTACGCGTCGCCAGCCGTGATCGCCCGCGACGGCCTGGATTTGCCCGGCAGCATTGCCCGCCCGGTGCCGTTGTTGATGTATTCGCCCGGCGTCTATTTCGCACGGCTGATCGATGCCGCGATTGAAAACGGACCCGAGCCGCTGCACGGGGTGCGGCTGTTCGAAGCCGAGATGTCGGACGTGCTGGGGGACATGGCCGCGCAGGGCCTGGGCGTGGCCTGGCTGGCCGACAGCGCGCTGCAGCGGCTGGCGGCGGCCGATCTGCAGCCGCTGGCCAACCGCGCCTGGGATATCGAGGTGGCGATCCTGGCGTTCAGGGACCGCAGCGACGCGCGCCCCGCGGTCGACGCGCTGTGGCAGCGGATGCGCGCGGGCATTCAGCCCGCGTAGCCTTCCAGCACGTTGGCGACGTTGATGCCGACCTCGGCCACCGCGTAGCCGCCTTCCATCGTGAACACGGCCGGCAGGCCCAGCTGCGCCAGCCGCGCGCCCACCTGGAAGTAGTCTGCGCTTTGCAGCTTGAACTTGGAGATCGGGTCGCCTTCGTAGGTGTCCACGCCCAGGGCGATGACGACGGCGTCCGCCTTGAAGCGGCGGATAGCGTCGATGCCGGTGTCCAGTGTCTGCGTCCAGGTGGCGAAGTCGGTGCCGGCGGCCAGCGGCAGGTTCAGGTTGCAGCCGGCGCCGTCGCCTTGGCCGGCTTCGTCGGCATAGCCCAGGAAGAACGGATATTCGGTGGTGGGATCGCCGTGCACCGAGACCGTCAGCACGTCGCCGCGCTCGTAGAAGATGCTCTGCGTGCCGTTGCCGTGGTGATAGTCGACGTCCAGCACCGCGACACGCGCGGCGCCCGCGTCGCGCAGCGCCTGCGCGGCCAGGGCGGCGTTGTTCAGGAAGCAATAGCCGCCGAAGAAATCCGCGCCGGCATGGTGGCCGGGCGGGCGCGTCAGGGCCATGGCCGCGCGCGGGCCGCCGGTGGCCGAGACGGCGCGCGCGGCGTCGATGGCGCAGGCCGCGCCCGCCGTGGCGGCCTCCCAGGTGCCGGCGGTGAGCGGGCTGCCGCTGTCGAACGAGAACAGGCCGACGCGGGCGGCGAAATTGGTGGGCGAGATGTCGTGGCGAAAGCCGCGCACCGGCCAGACCGACGGCAGGATGTCCAGGTCGGCGTTGGCCGGGTCCAGCGCGATCCAGTCGGCCCAGGCGCTTTGCAGAAAGTCGACGTAGCGCGGGCTGTGCACGCGCCGGACCAGGTCCATGTCGGCCGCCGACGGGGCCTTCAACGCGCCGATGCCGCGCTGGCGCAGGGCGTCCAGCACGTATTCCAGCCGTGCCGGCGTTTCGTGGCAGGGCACCAGCTTGCCGCGGAACATTTCCTGGCGGCCATCGTGTTTGCTGTGGACGGGGTTGTGGAAGATATGCACGGGGTCGCCTGCGCAAGAAAAGGGGAAGGGGAAAGCGAAACTATAGCGGCCGGACGGCGTACCAGGCCAAGGCCGGCAGCTCGCGCAGGATGGAATACAGGTCGCGCGCCTCGAAGAACCGGGGCGAGGCGCCGCCCACCTGCGCCACGCCCTGGCGCTTGAGCGCCAGCATGGTGCGCGGCACGTGGAAGTACTGCGTCACCGCCAGGGCGCTGGTGTAGCCGTGTTCGCGCATATAGGCGCTGGCGTGGCGGGCCGTGGCCCAGCTGTCGTTGCCCAGGCTGTCGACCACGATGCGGGCGGCGGGCACCCCGCGCGCCAGCAGGTAGTCGCGCATCACGACGGCCTCGTCGTGGCCGTCCGGGTCGACGCCGCCACTGACAAAAACGATCTTGCAGCGCTCGGCGGCCATGCAGTCGCAGGCGCGGTCCAGCCGGGCCGCCAGGCGCGGCGACGGCTTGCCGTCGGCGGCAACGGTATTGCCCAGCACGACGGCGACGTCGGCGACAGGGGCGTTGGCCAGCAGGCCGGTGGCGATCACGGCGCCTGCGGCGATCAGCACGACGGCCACCCCGGCGGCCAGGGCGCGCCACAGCCATCGCATCACACCCGTCTTCTCGTTGCGGTTCATGGTCGGTGCATCAAGACGGGCGTTTGGGGAACGGGTAGTCGACTTCGATCTCGTTCGAATAGACCGGTTCCGGAAGGCCCGGGTCGGTCAGTACGACGGCCAGGCGGTAGCGGCCCGGCGCCAGGTCGGGAAAGAACGGCACATACTGACCGTTGCCTGCGCTGACTTGGTATTGGGGCTTGCCGTCTTCGCCCGCGCGCCAGACGACGGGGGCGTCGGCCCAGTCCGCCACGTGGCGGGGCGCGGTGACCGGCGGCGGTGCAGGACGGTCTTCGGCCTGGGATGCGTACGGGTCAGCCGCCGGGTTGGCCACCGGGGCGGGCGGCGGCGCAGGCGGTCCCAGCGTGACGGCAGCGCGTGAGTACAAGGGTTGCAAGGTGCGGCGCCCTTGTGCATCGGTGAACAGCAGCCAGATACGCGGCGATGCCAGCGTCGCCGGGCTCGGATCGAGGTTCGTCACGTACAGCGTGAAGCGGCCGCCGGCTTCGTAAAGCTGCGTGCCCAGGTGGCCGCGCACCGACAGCTGCAACCCGCGCGTGGGCATGCGCTGCTGCGGCACGTAGGCATGCTTGTCGATCTTCAGGTCCGCGTAGCGCACCCACTTCAGGGGCGCGTCCGCCCGGTCTGCCGGATAGCGCACTTGCAGCCACTGCGGCCGCAGCGCCACCACGTTCAGCGGTTCGCCGGCCTGGGCGGTCTGCGTGGCCGGCGCCCTGACGTCGGGTTCGTCGTACAGGTCCAGCCGGCTGACCGGCACGCGGCTGTCGCCATCCAGGGGCGAGCCTTCGCCATCGATCTGGATGTGCGCCACCGCGCCCCGGTCATCGAAACGGGTATTGACGTCGAAGGAGGCGTCTTCCAGGTCGAACAGCGCGCGGCTCATCCAGCGCACCGGACGCGCCGTGCCATCGGCGCGCAGCACGTAGTCTTCGGACCCATAGCTGTCTGCGCCATAGCGGCAGCCCACCGAGAAGGCGGCGTGTTTGGCGTCGAATTCGGGGTTGACGAACTGGTGGCAGGGGCTGGCGTCGGGCGCGGGATGCCGGATTTCCTGGAAGGTGCCGTCTTGCGGGCGATACAGGAACAGACGCACATAGACCTGGGTGCTGCCGCCGCTTTGGCCGATCACCAGATCGCGGTAGCCGTCGTGGTTGATGTCCGGGGTCTGGATCTGGTCGACGGCCTCGTCGTCCAGCCTGGCCAGCGTCTGCGGGGCGCCACCGCGTACGCGCACGCTGACGGTCTGGCTGCCGGTGATGGTGACGACGGCCGGCAGGTCCGGCTTGATGGGGTAGGGGATATCGCGCGCGCAGGCAGGGGCGCCGAGGGTGGCCAGGGCGGCCGCGAGCAGGAACGTCTTCAAGATACCGCCTCCCGGATTTTCGTTTCGGCGAATTATGCCTTGTAGAATCAACGGATAGCGTTCGGTATGCCATGAACTTTCCGTTTCCCATCCGTCAAGAATGCCCGCCAGGCGCCTGTGAGTGCGACCGCGAACGGCTGCTGGCCGATCCAGCGGCGGACGTGCGCGTGCTCAAGTTGACCCGCGAAGAAGAAAAGCGCCTGGTGGCGCGGCTGGAAAACATCACCAGCCTGGAAGACCTGCGTGCCATGCAGGGACGCATCGAGGCGCAGCTGGGCATCGTGGTGCGCATCACGCCCAGCGACAACGAAGTGCGCACCTCGCGCGGCATCGCCATCCAGCTCGACGCGCAGCCCGGCCTGTGCCGCAAGACGCGCGCGTCGATCCCGGCCGCCATTCGGCGCGGCTTCGATAACACCCCTGAGATCGTCTATGCGCTCTTGAACGAGCGCGACCTGCTGAGCGGCACGTAGGCAAACGGGCGGGGCCACCGCCCAGGCCGCCTACCGCCGCCACAACGGCACTAGGCGGCGGCGTGCGCTATTTGCCGCGCGGCACGGGGCAGGGCGCCAGGGGCACGACCTCGGCCGGCGCACGGCCCGCCTCCGGACGCGTATCCATTTTCTTGCCGCTGCGCGCCGGATAGGCCAGCAGCACGGCGCTGCCCGCGTCCAGCTTGGGGGTATTGGGGCCACCATAAGCGACCGTCCAGCCGCGCACCGCCAGCGGCGCCAGCGTGTATTGCAGCGCCGAGCCGGGCGAGACGTGCGCGACCTTGCCGGCAAACAATTCCTGCTGCCGGGTTTCGACGCCGTTGACGGATTGGTAGGTGGCGATGCTGACCAGCGCGGCGGATTCGCCGTGCCGGGCCAGGATGGCGGTGTCGTATTTGCCGGGGGGAATGGCGGTCAGGCTGACGCTGATGTTGCCCTGGGCCTGGCCGCCCGCATCCAGTGCCACGCCGGTGACGTCGGCGCGGGCCAGCGGCGCCGTGCCGGTGTTGCGCACCCGCACGCTGTACTGTCCCGACGTGCCGGTGAGCGTGCAGACCTCGACGCCGTAGGGCGTGGCGCCCGTGCTGGCGTGGGCCGGCGCGAACGCGGTGATGAGGATGGTGGCGGGCAAGCTGGCGGCGCGGGTAAGTCGGGACGGCACGGTACGCTCCTGGGAGGCAGCGCGCCGGGATGCCGCGTCGCCTGCCTTATTACACCACTTGGCGGCCGGGGCCGTCGGCCTGCGCCCGCTTGCCCGCCAGCCAGTGCAGGATCAGGGCCAGCACCAGCAGGGCCGCCATGATGAAGCCCCAGAAGATCCAGCCCAGCACGGCAATCCAGGTGCCCAGGCTGCCGGCGGCCGGCAGCACCTGGTTCAGGGCGCCTACCAGCCAGACCAGGCTGTCCTGCAGCGATTGGATGAGGCCGGCGTCGGCCCATGGCGCGGCCCAGGCCGGGGCCTGCCAGGGCGTGGATTGCAGCGCCGCGGCGCCGGGCACCTGCGCGGTGGCGATTGTGGCCAGCACCCAGTCCGCGAGCTGCAGCGTGATCGCCACCAGCCCGGTCCATAACGCGGCCAGCACGGCGAAAGTGAGCCAGATGATTTTCTTCATTGCGGTGGTACTCCGAGGATTCAAAAAAAGAAGCTCAACGATAGAGCGGATTGCATTCCCGAAAAACCAGCGTCTTTGTGACAATCATTAAGAAAAAACCGAAGTCTTTGCCTGCGCCAGGATTTGCTGCACCAGGGGGTGATGCTGGCCCCGGCGGTTGCGGATGCCGTAGATTTCCTCGTGCACGCTGTCGCAACGCGCCAACGGCCGCAGGCCGCGCAACAGGCCCACGTCGTCGCCGCCCAGGCGGCTGAGCGGAAATACGCCCAAGCCGCGGGCCGCAAACACCGACATCAGGGCGCTGTCTTCGAATTCACCGACCACGTTGGGCCGCAGGCCCTGTTCGTTGAACCAGCGGTCCAGCGTCTGGCGCAGTACCGAATGGCCGGTGGGCAGCAGCACGGGCAGGCGTTCCAGGCAGCGCGGGAAGTCCTGCGTGTCGGCCTTGCGCACCCACCGGGCGGGGCCGTACCAATCCACCGGCGAAGACACCAGCCGGTCGCTGGTCAGGCGCAGGTTGGGGTTGGCCGGCGCGCCCTGGCCGGCCAGCACCAGGTCCAGGTGGTGACGCGCCAGTTCGCCCAGCAGTTCCTCGACCTCGCCTTCGTGGCAGGTCAGGCGCAGGTCGGGGGTATCCAGCACGGGGCCCAGCAGCGCGTGGGCGGCCAGCTTGGAAATGCCGTCGGACAGGCCCACCGACAGCCGGATGACCGGCTTGGTGGCGGCGGCGCGCACTTCCTGCGGCAGTTCCTGGCCGATCTGGAAGATTTCCTCGGCGCGGGCAAAGGCAGCCTGGCCCGCGTCGGTCAGCGCCACGCCGCGGCCGGCGGGGCGCAGCAACTGGTGGCCCAGGTTCTTTTCCAGTTCGCGCACCTGGGCGCTGATGGTCTGGATGGCCATGTCCAGGCGTTCGGCGGCGCGGGAAAAGCCGCCTTCCTTGGCGACCATCCAGAAGTAATACAGGTGACGGTAATTGAGCATGACGGAGTTCACTTCGGTTTTTTCGAACCATAACTCACTTTCAGGCTGATTTCTCCGGTGGGCCAGGACCCGGATCATGGGTGCCTTCGAACACAAGCGGGAACATCATGGAAGCCTTGCTCTCTTTTCTACATACCGACTTCGCCGGCACGCCGGCCTGGAGCTGGCTGCTCTTCATGGGCATCGTCGCGGCCCTGCTGGCCTTTGACCTGGGCGTTCTGCACAAGGACGATCGCGAGATCGGCGTGCGGGAAAGCCTGCTGCTGTCGGCCGGTTACATCACGGCTGCCCTGCTGTTCGGCGGCTGGGTCTGGTGGCAGATGGGCCCGACCAGCGGCATGGCCTATTACACGGGCTTCCTGATCGAGAAGTCGCTGTCGCTGGACAACGTCTTCGTGATCGCGCTGATCTTCAGCTTCTTCGCCATCCCGCGCCAGTTCCAGCATCGCGTGCTGTTCTGGGGCATCCTGGGGGTGATCGTGCTGCGCGCCATCATGATCGGCCTGGGCGCCGCGCTGGTCAGCAACTTCGGCTGGTTGATGTATCTGTTCGGCGCGTTCCTGGTGTTCACGGGCATCAAGATGTGGATGATCGCGGATCAAGAGCCGGATATCGCCACCAACCCGATCCTGAAGTTCCTGAAGCGCCGCATGCGGGTGACGGACGGGCTGCGCGGCAATGCCTTCTGGGTGCGCGAGCCGGATCCGGCGACGTCCAGGCCGGTGCGTTGGGCCACGCCGCTGTTCCTGGCCCTGGTATTGATCGAGTTCGTGGACCTGCTGTTCGCGGTGGATTCGGTGCCGGCGATCTTCGCCATCACTACCGACCCGTTCATCGTGTACACCAGCAACATCTTCGCGATCCTGGGCCTGCGTGCGCTGTACTTTGCGCTGGCGGCGATGATCCACCGATTCCACTACCTGAAGTACGCGCTGTCGCTGGTACTCGTGTTCATCGGCACCAAGATCTTCCTGGTGGGTTTCATCGGCAAGATCCCCGCGGTGGTGTCGCTGTCGGTGACCTTCGGTTTGATCGCGGGCGGCGTGCTGTTCTCGCTGTGGAAAACCCGCTCGGGGCAATCGCAGCCTGAATTGAAGACCGAGTAATCGCGGCATGCGTCAACGCCCCGGGGCCCGCCAATTGGCGGGCCCCGGGGCTTTTGCCATATCGGTTCGATATTGATTATGTGTCGACTATATATTTGTCATATGGAATCGTGCGGCGTAGAGTGCAGGGCGTACACAGACCCACGCGAAGGAGCCGTCATGACCTGGTCCGCCAAACAGTATTCCGCCTTTGAAAACGAACGCACGCGCCCGGTGCGCGACCTGGTCGCTGCGTTGCCCAATGAAGACATCGCCACCGCGGTCGACCTGGGTTGCGGCCCGGGCAATTCCACCGAAGTGCTGGCCAGCCGCTACCCGAAGGCCGCCGTGACCGGCATGGATAGTTCGGACGACATGGTGCAGGCCGCGCGCAAGCGCCTGCCCGGCATCGCGTTCGAACTGTCCGACATCGAAACCTGGAACCCGCCGCAGCAGTACGACGTGATCCTGGCCAACGCCGCGCTGCAATGGGTGCCCGACCACGCGACGCTGTACCCGCGCCTGGTCAGCAAGCTGGCCCCCGGCGGCAGCCTGGCGGTGCAGACGCCGGACAACCTGGAAGAGCCCGCCCACCGGCTGGCGCGCCAGGTGGCCGCCGACGGCCCCTGGGCCGCCAAGATCGGCACGGTCAAGCATCCGCCGCGCCACAGCGCCGCCTGGTACTACGAATTGCTCAAGCCGCATTGCGGCCGGCTGGATGTCTGGCGCACGACCTACATGCACCCGCTGGCGGGCGCGCAGGCGGTGGTTGAATGGTTCAAGGGCACGGCGCTGCGGCCCTACCTGAACCGGCTGGACGCCGACGAGCAGGCGGCCTTCCTCGCGCGCTACCTGGACGAGATCTCGCGCGCCTACCCGGCGCTGGCGGACGGTACCGTGCTGTTGCCGTTCCCGCGGCTGTTCCTGGTGGCGGGGCCGAAGTAAGGCCTTGCCCGCGGCGCTGCGCAGGCACCCCGGCATGGCCGATTTTGCGGGCCACTGGCACTGCGGTGCCTACGCCTGCATCGCGCCGCGCTCTTCTGCCTTGTCCGAGAAATACCGCGCCGGCGTCTGCCCCAGCGCTTTGCGAAACATGGTGATGAAGGCGCTGACCGATTCATAGCCCAGGTCTTCGGCCGTGCGCTGCACCGACACGCCCGATGACAGGCGTTGCAGCGCCATCACGATGTGCATCTGCTGGCGCCAGCGGCCGAAGCTCATGCCGACTTCCTGCTGCACCAGCCGCGCCAGCGTGCGCTCGCTCATGGCCAGGCGGCGGCCCCATTCGGCTACCGTGCTGCGGTCGGCGGGATCGGCGCGCAGGGCGGCCGCAATTTCCTTCAGGCGCGGGTGGTCGGACAGCGGCAGGTGCAGCTGTTCGGTGGGCAGCTGCGCCAGCAGGTCGACCAGCACGCCGGCCAGCCGGCGATTGGCGGGTTCGCCCGTGGCAGCGGGCGGCAGGTCGGCCAGGTAGGCCACCATTTCGCGCACCAGCGGCGTCACCGCCAGCGTGCAGCACTGGGCGGGCAGGCCGGGCGTATCGGCCGGCACGAACAGGAAGCAGACCCGGCCGTTGTCGGTCACGCGGTTGCTGTGCGGCACGCCGCCCGGAATCCAGACCGCGCTGCCCGGCGGCACCATCCACAGGCCCTGCGGCACGAAGCTGGTGACCCCGCCTTGCAGCGACAGCACCAGTTGCCCCATGCGGTGGATGTGGGTGGGCGATTCGTGCTCGTTGCGGGCCGCATCCACCCGCATCGCATAGGTCCATTGCGACGGGGTGTCGGGGTCGAAGTAGGGACTGTGCTGGTCGGGCGGATACATGGCGCGGGGAGCTTGGCAGGATTTAGGGATATTTTGTCATTATCTCGAAATTCAGCAGAGACGCCATTGCTTAAGCTAGTCACCATGAATGCTCCTGCCCCCTCTCTTGCTTCCCAACGCCCCGTCTTGCTGATCGTGGGCATTCTTTTCATCGCCATGGCCCTGCGTGCGCCGTTCACCGGCATTGCGCCGCTGATCGGCTTGATCCGCGAGCAGATCGGCCTGTCGTCGTCCGCCGCCGGCATGCTGATCGCGTTGCCGCTGCTGGCGTTTGCCATCGTGTCGCTCGGGGTCGCCAGCCTGGCGCGGCGCTACGGTCTGGAACGCACGCTGTTCGCCGCCTTGGTCATCATCGGCGCAGGCATCGCGCTGCGCAGCCAGGGCGCCGCCTGGGCGCTGTACGCCGGCACTGCCGTCATCGGGTCCGGCATCGCCATCGGCAACGTGCTGTTGCCCAGCCTGCTCAAGCGCGACTTCCCGCAGCGCGTGGCCGGGCTGACCTCGGCCTATGTGCTGACCATGAGCATCGCAGCCGGCGCCGCGTCGGCGCTGGCGGTGCCGCTGGCCAACCTGGCCGGCGGCGACTGGCGCTTTTCGTCGCTGTGCCTGCTGGTCGTGCCGCTGGCCGGCGTGCTGCTGTGGCTGCCGCAACTGGCCAACCACACGCCGCCCGCGGCCACCACGGCGCATGCACCGCACGGCGCACGGTTGTGGCATTCGCCGCTGGCCTGGCAGGTGACGTTGTACCTGGGCATCAATTCCTTCGTGTTCTACGTGGCCGTCAGCTGGCTGCCGGCGATTCTGCGCGACGCGGGCTATTCGGCCGAACGGGCGGGCTCGCTGCATGGGCTGCTGCAACTGATGTCGGCGGGGCCGGCGCTGTTCCTGGCGCCGGTGGTGCGCCGCATGAAAGACCAGCGCGCCGCGGCCTTCTGCTCGGCGGGCGCGTCCTTCGTGGCGCTGGCGGGCCTGATCCTGGCGCCCGCCTGGGCCGTGCTGTGGATCGTGCTGCTGGGCCTGGGCACCGGCGGCGGCATCATCCTGGGGCTGATGTTCGTCGGCCTGCGTGCCAGCCACGCGCAGCAGGCGGCGGCGTTGTCGGGCATGGCGCAGTGCGTGGGCTACCTGTTCGCGGCCTGCGGCCCGGCGCTGGTCGGGGCCTTGCATGACCAGTTGGGCGGCTGGTCGGTCGCGCTGGGCCTGTGCGCGGCGCTTTGCCTGGCGATGGCGGGCTGCGGGCTGCTGGCGGGGCGCGCCATTCAGATCGGGCAGTTCCGTCCGCATGGCGCGGCGGCGAAGGCCGACGCGCGGTAGGCGTCGCGATATACGCGCAAACTGCGCGTGCAGCGGACATGCGCAGGGGCCACGCGGCAGCGGCCCCTGTCTATCCCGCATACGGTTCGCGGGCCGGTCTACCGCCTGATCACGGTCTGGCGCCCTGGCTGCGCCAAAGCTGCACCAGGGTGTCGGGCGCTTCGGCTTCCGGCACGTCGAACACCAGGCTGGCGGTCGCGCCATTGGCCGGATCCCTGAAGACCAATTCCACATGGAAGTAGCGCTGGTCGCCACCCTGCGCGCCGCATTCCGGCGACGCCACCGGCGCGGCGCTTTGCAGCGCTTCGCACACCTGTTCGCGCAGGCCGGGCGGGCAGGCGGCCAGGTCGATGCTGCGCGGCTGTGCCAGGCCGGGCAGGTACGCCAGGCCGCCTTCGCGGGTCAAGCTCACGCGCAGCGCGAATTCCAGCGGGGGCAGGTCGATCATGGCTGCACTCCCACCGCGGCCCAGGCGCTGGCCACGGCCTTGTGGACCGTCGTGTCGTGGCGGGTGCGGGCAATGTCGACGGTCAGGCGCGCAAACGCCGCGAAGTCGGCATCGTGGCGCAGCCGCTTGTCGCAGAGCGTGTCGTACCAGATGCGGCCGGCCACTGCCCAGGCCGGACCGTCCAGCGCGGTGGCGGCCAGGTAGAAGGCGCGATTGGGAATGCCGGAATTGATGTGCACGCCGCCGTTGTCGCGCGGCGTGTCGACGTAGGCGCTCATGTGGGCGGGTTGCGGGTCCTTGCCCAGCACCGGGTCGTCATAGGCGGTGCCGGGTTCGGCCATCGAGCGCAGTCCGCGCGCCTGCACCTTGGGCAGGAACAGGCCCTGGCCCACCAGCCAGTCGGCTTCGCGGGCGTTCTGGCCCAGCGCGTACTGCTTGACCAGCGCGCCGAACACGTCGCACAGCGATTCGTTCAGCGCGCCGGACTGGCCCTGGTAGGCCAGCGCCGCTTCGGTGTCGATGACGCCGTGCGTGAGCTCGTGGCCGATGATGTCCACCGCGACCGTGAAGCGGTTGAAGACTTCGCCATCGCCGTCGCCGAACACCATCTGGGCGCCGTTCCAGAAGGCATTGTCGTAGTCTTCGCCGTAGTGCACGCTGCCCACCAGCGGCAGGCCGCTGCCGTCGATGGAGTCGCGGTGATAGATGTTCCAGAACAGTTTGTAGGTGGCGCCCAGGTGCGCATAGGCCTCGTCCACCGCGGCGTCGCCGCTGGCCGGCGCGCCTTCCGCGCGCACCAGCCGGCCGGGCAGGGTGGTGCCGTTTTCGGCCGTATGCACCGCGCGCTGCGGGGTGCCGGCGGCGGCATTGGGGCGGGGTTCGGCCAGGCGCGCGCGGGGCGGCTGCTCGGCCATTTCGCGCAGGCCGCGTTGTTGCTGGTCGATGATCAGGGTCTTGACCGCCGGCATGCTGACCCGTGCATCGGCATGCTGCGCCAGGCGGTCCAACACGTAAGGCGGGATCACGCCGATCAGCGGC
>ERZ1032107.181-NODE-181-length-15095-cov-14.811769_pt1 | contig 15095 bp, 15 predicted proteins | sample MGYA00516713_ERZ1032107 | MGnify/ENA primary metagenome ERZ1032107 (study PRJEB33718, sample SAMN03160116) | human skin metagenome | collected 2014-04-10 | study: EMG produced TPA metagenomics assembly of the PRJNA266117 data set (Human skin bacterial metagenome...
TCGATGAAAACCCCAGCTGGTAGACCAGTGTCGAGACCGTCGGCACCCGGCCGCCGCCGATCATCTGCGGCGTGGCGAAGGCACTGAACGTCCAGGCGAACGAGGTCGTGATGCTGGCCAGGATGCCGGGCATGGACAACGGCAGCGTGATGGTGAGAAAGGTGCGCACCGGCCCCGCGCCCAGGCTTTCGGCCGCTTTCTCGTAGTCGCGGTCGATATGCGAGATGGCGGTGGCCAACATCAGCACGACCACGGGAACGGTCACATGCACCAGCGCCACCAATACGCCCAGATGACTGAACATCAGCGTAAGCGGCGTATCGATCAGGCCCAGCTTGAGCAACATCGAATTGATGAAGCCCGTGCTGCCCAGCACGATGATCCAGGAATAGGTGCGCACGATCTCGCCCAGGAAGAGCGGCGTGATGGAGACGATCAGGATGAAAGACTTGATGTAGCGGTTTCGCACCCTGACCAGGGCGTACGCCAACGGGTAGGCGACGAGCAATGAGAAGACCGTGGTCTCCACGCTCAGGCGCAACGTGTTGATAAAGGCATCGACGTAGATCTGCTTGCCCATGCCCGAGAAGTTCGTCAGCGTCAGGCCGCCGACATCCAGCGAACCGGGAATGAAAGTGCGCAAGCTGTACTGCAGCACGGCCGCCATGGCGACGCAGATGCACAGCGCGATGAAGCTGGCCGGGGATATCAGCCATCCCCTCAGGTTGGAACGCGCATCCATGGTGGACCCATCCTTCGTGTACGGTGAAAGCGTGGCGACGCCGCGGCCGGATAGGCCGCGGCGCCGGCGATCAGTTCATGATGTTCTCGGTGAACCACTTGCGCCATTCCGCGGTCTTTTCGGCGCGCAGCTTGTCGTCGATGACGATGGCCTGGGTATCCCATTGCTGCTTGGTCGTGAACACGCCCGGCAGCGCGGCGTCTTCGGGCGAGACCTTGGCGTCGTCGATGACGGGGCTGGCCTTCTTGGCTGCCACGATCTTGGCCTGCACGTCCGGCGAAAGCGCGATGTTCATGAACTTGTGCGCCAGGTCGATCTTGGCGCTGCCTTTCATGATGCCCATGGTATCCACGCCCAGCACCGCGCCTTCCTTGGGCATGGCCACCTTGATCGGCACGCCTTGGCCGATCATGTAGTAGGCGTTCATGGACAGCACGATCTGCACGGGCGTCTCGCCGGCGGCGATCAGTTGCTGGCTGTTGGCATCGTTGGTGTAGAAGGCCTTGAAGTTGGGTTTCAGGGCCTTGAGCTTGTCCTGCCCCTTTTCCCAGGTGCTCGCGTCGCCGCCCGAAAGCAACGCCGAAATGTCGATGATATGGCTGGGGTCGAAATCGGGCGCGGACAGCTTGCCTTTCAGCGCCGGATTCCAAAGATCGTTCCAGCTGTTGAAGGTGATGCCGGCGGGAACCAGGTCGGGGCGGTAGCCGATGGTGTACACATATGCCCAGCTGCCGATATGGTACGGACTGATCCTGGCGCGTTCGACCAGGTGCGCGTAGTTGGGAATCTTGCTCAGGTCCAGCTTCTCGTACAGGCCGGCATTGACGTACAGCCAGCCGATGTGCGAGGTGGTGAACGTGATGTCGCTTTCCGGCTTGGTGGCGAGCTTGGCCTTGTTCAGGCGGTCGATGGTGCCGCCTGTGATGTACTTCACCGGCACCCCCGTCTGCCGCGTGAACTCGCGGCCGATGGTCTCGTCGATAAGGTCCCGGAAGCTGCCGCCCCAGGTGCTGACCACCAGGGCATCCTGCGCATGCGCCGTGCTGGCGAGGGCCGCGCCGGCAAGCATGCCGACGCAAATGAGTTTCTTGATCATGACAACCCCTTGTCTATGTTGTTGGCTACAGAACCTGCTCCAGGAAATTCTTCAACCGCTCGTTCCTGGGCGAGGCAAAGAATTGTTCGGTGGGCGCGGTCTCGATGATTTCGCCTCGCTCCATGAACACACAGCGGTCGGCCACCCTGCGGGCAAAACCGATCTCGTGGGTGACGCAGATCATGGTGATGCCTGTATGAGCCAGGTCTTCCATGATGCGCAGCACGGAACCGACCGATTCCGGATCCAGCGCCGATGTCGGTTCGTCGAAAAGCATGATGCGCGGCCGCAGGCAGAGCGCGCGCGCGATCGCCACGCGTTGCTGCTGGCCGCCGGAAAGCTGGATCGGATACTTGCCGGCCTGTTCGATCACATTGACCTTGGCGAGGTATTCCCGTGCCGTCTGCTCGGCCTCGACGGCCGGCGTCTTCAAGGCGATCTTTAGTGCAAAGGTGCAGTTCTCCAGCACCGTCATGTGCGGAAAGAGATTGAAGCTCTGGAACACCATGCCCAGCTGGCGCCGGACTTGCTCCACGCTTTCCGGGCGCCGGGTCAGCGCGGTGCCGTTGACGTGGATGTCGCCCGAGTCGTGCTGTTCCAGATGGTTGATGCAGCGGATGAGCGAGGACTTCCCAGATCCCGATGGGCCGCACAAAATGACGATTTCACCGCTGGCCACCTCAAGGTGGATGTCCCGCAAGGCGTGAAACGTGCCGTAGAACTTGTTCAATCCCGAGATGGACACCGCGGGCGCGCATTCGGAGCGGACGGTGGACAACGGCGGCGTGATGCGGGACAGGATGGCAGTCATGGTGGTTCGCGCTCTGATGGACGGTCGGCCGGGGCGGTTCAGACTCTGACGAGGTAGCGGTTCAACTTGCGATCCGCGATCGAGAATCCAAGACGTATGCAGTTGGTGATGCACCAGTAGATGGCCGCCGCCGTGATCAGGGGCGTGAACGGGTCATAGGTGTAGTCGAACACGGTGTTGGCGGCGGCGGTCAGGTCGACCAGCGTGATGGCGCTGACGGCGGCCGTGCTTTTCACCATGATGAGCAGCTCGTTCTGATAGGCGCGCAGCACATAGCGCGCCATCAGCGGTAGCCGCAGGCGGAACAGGATCTGCGCGGGCTTCAGGCCCAGGGTCTGCGCAGCTTCGATGGTGCCCTTGGGAATCGCCGCCAGCCCACCGCGAATGATCTCGGCCATGAAGCCCGAGTGCGTCAACGCCAGGCCCAGCCAGGCGCAGACGTAGGCGCTGGAAAAGACGTCCCACAGGAAGGTGTCGCGCACGATAGAGAACTGCGGCAGTCCGCTGTAGATCAGGTACAGCAGCACCAGGCTGGGAACGCCGCGAAAGAAACCGATATAGCTGCTGGCGAAGACGGCGCGCGGGCCCGGCCGAAAGCTCGCCAGGGCAACCGGCAGCGCCAGCAGCAGGCCGATGACCAGCACCGGCAGCAAGACGGCGAACGTGGTGCCGGCGCCGGCCAGCAGTTTGGGCAGGCTGTCCCAGGCCACCTGGAAATCAAAGTGCATGCGACGCTCCCTGGGTCACGACGGGATGAAAGCCCCGCGCGGCCCACGTTTCGACGCGGCGGGCCACGTAGTAGGTCAGCCAGGTCATCATGAGGAAGAAGAACGCCGCCAGCAGGTAGTAGACGAAGGGCTCCTTGGTCACGCCGGAGGCCAGCTTGGCGTAGGCCATGATTTCCTTCAGGCCGATCAGCGAAATGAGCGCGGTGTCCTTGAGCACGACGATCCACATATTGGTCATGCCGGGCAAGGCCAGGCGCAGCATCTGCGGCAGGATGATCTTCAGCCAGATGGCACTGCGCGGCACCAGCAGCACGCGCGCGGCCTCGAACTGTCCATGGGGCACGTTCTGGATGGCGCTGCGTATCAGGTCGGCCAGGTAGGCGCCGTAGACCATGCCCAGCGCCGCCACCGCCGCCATGAAAGGCGTGATCTCGATGCGCTGGCCGATGCCGAACGGCGCAAGCACGCCGGCGACGATCTGCGAGCCACCGTAATAGAACAGGAAGCCCACCAGCAGCGAAGGCACGCCGGTGAAGATGGAGGCATACGGGATCCAGATGACTCTGGCCAGCAGCGTCGGCCGCAGCGTGATCAGGGCGAAGAACGTCCCGATCACAAGCGCCAGCAGATAGGCACAGACGGCGACCTGGATCGTCATCATCGCGCCGGTCGCGAGTTGCTGCACGAAACCCATCGAAGGCATGAGCTATTCCTAAAGCCTGGTCACATTGAAAGGCGCCAGGCACAGACCCTGGCAAGCGTGCGAAACATGCCGCCCGGTCCGCCGGCCTCGTGCCGGGCGGCTCAGGCGGGGTGCGCGGACAAGGCTAGCGGCAGGCCGCTTCCTCGGGCAGCAGTTCCACTTCCATATAGGGTTTGCGCAGCTTGGTGAAGGTGCAGTCCTTGATGATGGTTTCCAGCGTGGCGTTCATGCGGTTGAGCAGCTCGCCGCTGTCCTTGCGGGCGATCCAGCTCGATCCGGCCTCGCCGCCGCCGGTCCACAAGTCACCGCCCGCGAATTTCCAGCCCTTGCCCTGGGGTTTGGACAGGAACTCGTTGGTCCAGCTGATCTTGGGCCCCAGGCTCATGTCCAGCCGTCCGTTGGCCAGATCGAGCCGGATCTGGTCGGGGTTGTCGTAGAACACGATCTGCACGGCGTTGCCGAACGTCTCGGACACGTATTTGGCTTGCGCCGAACCGCGTTGCAGGCCAATCCGTACGCCCTTGAGTCCCTCGGGCGTGAAGGTGTAGTTCTTCGCCTCGGGCACCACGTAGGAGTCCGGATTGAACAGCACCGCGCGGCCGAACAGCACTTTCTCCTTGCGCTCTGGCAGTGGCTTGGTCTGGCTGACCACGGCATCCAGCTTTTTCTGCAGCAGCGCCGGGATCAGGGCTTTGAAATCCATGACGACGATTTCGCAATCGACCTTCATCCGTTTGCACATCTCGCGCGCCAGGTCGGGTTCGAAACCCGTCAGGCGACCCGAGGGATCGACCATGCTGAACGGGGGATAGCTACCCTCGTTGCCAAGCACCAGCTTTTCGGCATGGGCCGGCGCCAGGACGAATAACGAGGCGCTTGCGAGTGTCAGCGCCGTGATGGTTTTGTGCAGATGCATCTTTTTCCCCTTGTTTATTGGTGATCCGCCGTGGCGAAGTGCTTACATCGTGTGGGCCTTGCTCAGGGTTGAGTCGAACAGCGAGCCATAGCCGGGCTTGGCGCCCGCCGCGCCGGTGAGATCCAGGCAGTGCCAGAACGAGGCCTGGATGGCCGAGATCACCGGCTTGCCGAGTTTCTGCTCCAGTGCCTCGATGGCGCCTACGGTCCGGAAGTTGGTGCACGACACGAAGATGGCCGTCGCGTCCGGGTGGTCGACCGAGACAACGTGGTCATAGACCTTCTCGAGCGAGACCTCGGCCAGCGCGTGGTCATCCGAGATGCCCAGGCAGGCGCTCTTGACGACCTCGTGGCCATTCTCTTGCAGGAAGCGGATGGCGCGCTCATGGATTTCCGGCAGATACGGCGTGGCCAGCGCCACCTTGCCGGCCTTCACCTTCTTCAAGGCCGCAAGCGTGGCGGTCGATGCCGTGGTGATCTTCGGCCCCGGCACCCATTGCCGCAGCTTCTGGATAAGCGCCTGGTCGTAGGCCGTACCGTGCAGAAACGAGGCGCTGGTCCCGCCGAACAGCAGCACGTCGATGGGGGCCGCTCCGGCCAGGCGCGCGGCTTGTTCCAGTTCCGGGGCGTTCATCATTTCCTCGATGCCCTGCACCGTGACCTTGGGCAGCTTGATGCGCGCGGTATGGGTGGAAACCCCCACCCCGGACATGGCCCACATCTCTTCTTCCATCACGACGCTGGAGGCGATGTAGATCAGCCCGATGCGGGCAAGGTCGCCGGAGCCGTCGTAGCGGAATCGGGGATAAGTGGCGGGTAGGAGCGTTGAGGCAGTGGTCATCCGGATTCCCTGCAAGGAAAGGTGGCATCGGCGAGCGAAAACCAATGATGAGAGACGCGATCCGAGCGACCAAGTCGCCTTTTCCGTTGGCATGGATAGATTTTCCTGATGGCCGGGCAAGGCCGCCCGAGGCCTGTCGACGGCGTTTCGCCCCGCGCGCCGCCCGCGTCAGGTTTTCCGAGACGGGACGCCGGAAAAAACAAATAGGCTGCCGCCCCGCTTGGGCCGACCATCAGCGGGCAGGTCACGGCCCTATGCGATGCCGCTTGCCAGGCAGACGCGGGGGCCCCGGATAAACCCTAATAAAGATACGAGCCATGAAGCACAAGCGCATACGCACTTTCAATACCAAGGCCACCTACCCGGAACAGAAACTCGATAACGATCTGTGCCAGGCCGTCGTCGCGCGCGGCAGCACCGTCTTCCTGCGCGGGCAGATCGGCCAGAACCTGGACACGTCCGAGAGCGTCTGCATCGGCGATGCCTCGGGCCAGGCGGAGCAGGCGATGAAGAACATCGACATGCTGCTCAGGGAAGCCGGCGGCGAGCTGCAGGACATCTGCAAGATCACGATCTACATCATCGATCCCCGTTATCGCGAGGCGGTCTATCTGGTGGTCGGCAAGTGGCTCAAGGGCGTGTTCCCCGTTTCCACCGGTATCGTGGTGTCGGCATTGGCGCGGCCCGAATGGTTGGTGGAAATCGACGCGACTGCCGTTATTCCGGATTGACGCCACAGGAGGCCCAGGTCATGACTTTTTCCATCATTGCCCGTTGCCCGGCCACAGGCCAGTTCGGCGCGGCCGTCTCGTCGTCGTCGCCCGCGGTGGCCGCGCGGTGCGTGCGTGCACGCGCTGGCGTGGGTGCGGCGGTCAGCCAGAACATCACCGACCCCGCGCTGGGGCCGCTCATCCTTGACGCGATGGGCCAGGGCCGTTCGCCCGAGCGCGCGCTGCAGTCGCTGGCCGAGCGCCCTTTCATCAGCTATCGGCAACTGATGGCCATTGACGCCACGCAGGCGCCGGCCATCTTCACCGGGTCGAACGCGCTGGGCCGCCTGGCCAGCGCGAAGGGCGAGCACGCCGCGTGCGCCGGCAATATGCTGGCCTCGCTGGACGTCCCCGCCGCCATGCTGTCGGCCTTCGAGAAAACGCCGGGTTCGCTGGCCGAACGCCTGATGCAGGCCATGTTGGCCGGTCAGGCAGCTGGAGGCGAAGAGGGGCCGGTGCATTCGGCCGGACTGCTGGTGGTGGCGGAGCTGGATTGGCCTATCGTCGACCTGCGCATGGACTGGGTGGAACAATGCCCCGTCGAAACCCTGTACGAGGCCTGGAAGGTCTACGAGCCGCAAATCCAGGACTACATCACCCGCGCCAGGGATCCGCGCGCCGCACCGAGTTTCGGCGTGCCAGGCAACCTGTGACAGGCTGTGGCAGGCGGCGAGTGCGAGAAAACCCGAGGAGCGCCCTGCCCGCCGTCCGGGCATAGTGGAGACACTCTTCTTTCTCACTTCGGACTATGCTCAATCGCATTTCGCTGCGCCAGATGGAGTACTTCGTCGCCACGGCCAAACACGGCAGCATCGCTGCGGCATCCAGCCAGATCCACATTTCGGCGCCTTCGATTTCGGCCGCCATCGCCCATGTCGAAACCGAGCTGGACGTGCAGCTGTTCGTCCGGCATCCGTCCAAGGGCCTGGCCCTGACGGTGCTCGGCCAACAGGTCATGAGCGAATGCGAAGACCTGCTCGAGCGCGCGTCGCGCCTCTACAAGATCGCATCCGTCTCCAGCAATACCATCCAGGGCACCTTGCGCGTGGGCTGCTTCCAGTCGCTCACGGCCATGATCGCGCCGGAAGTGATCTTCGGCTTCTCGCGCGCCTTCGACAAAGTCGACCTGCACATGGTCGAAGGCGACCAGCAATTGCTGATCGACAAGCTGCATACCCTGGAGGTCGACGTCGCGCTCAGTTACGACCTGAGGCTGGGCGATGAAATCTCGTTCGAGGCGCTGGCGCGCCTGCCGCCGCATGTGGTGGTGAGCGAACTGCATCCGCTGTCGCAGCAGATCGCGGTGACGCTCGAAGAGCTTGCCCGCTTGCCCATGGTGTTGCTGGACCTGCCCTTGAGCCGCGATTACTTCATGTCGCTATTCGCGAAGTTCGGCCTGGAGCCGAACATCGTGGCGCGTTCGCGCTCGGAAGAAGTGGTGCGGTCCATGGTCGCCAACGGCATCGGCTATGCCCTGTTCAACGTGCGTCCCAAGTCCACCCAGGCGCTGGATGGCAAGCGGCTGGTGCGGCTGCGCCTGGTGGGCGAACACCGCCCCATGCTGCTTGGGCTGACGACCTACAAGCCGATGAAACCGTCACGGCTGACCGAAGTCTTCATGCAGCGCTGCCGCGCCTATATCTCGGATCAATACATTCCCGGCATGAGCGAAGGCAGCTTCTTCGACCCCTATGTGCCGCCCCCTGAAAATAACTGAACGGACGGCACGCCCGCGTGCCGCTCGCAACCCTGCAGATCCATGAGCACACCGACTCCGGACAACAGTCCAGACCTATTGCGCGAACTGATCGCGTTTGAATCCGTCACGCTGACACCCAACATAGAACTCATCGACCGAGTGCGAGCGCTGCTGGCGCAGGCGGGCATCCCGTCCACGCTGGTGGCGGACCCGCAGGATGCCCGGCGCAGCAATCTGTTCGCCTCTGTCGGCCCTCTGGACGTGCCTGGCATTGTGCTCTCGGGCCATACCGACGTGGTGCCTGTGACCGGCCAGCCGTGGACCTCGCCGCCCTTCGAGGCCACCGAACGCGACGGGCGCATCTATGGCCGTGGCAGCGCGGACATGAAGGGTTTTGTCGCCTGCGCCGTGATGGCCATGATCCGCGCGGCTCGCCAGCCGCTTGCGCGGCCCCTGCATCTGGCGCTGTCGTTCGACGAGGAAATTGGCTGCGTCGGCGTGCGCCATCTGCTGCGCGCGCTGGAACCCATGCAACCGGCTCCGCTGCTCTGCGTGGTGGGCGAGCCGACGCTGATGAAGATCGGCACCGGCAACAAGGGCAAGGCGGCCTACCGGGCCTTGTGCTGCGGCCAGGCGGGCCACTCGGGGCTGGCGCCGCACTACGTCAATGCCATCCATACCGCCAGCGACCTGATCAGCGCCCTGCGCGATGTGCAGCATGACCTTGCCGAACACGGGCCGCGTGAACCCGGTTATGAAGTGCCCTACACCACCGTGCATGCGGGCACCATCAAGGGCGGCACGGCGCTGAACATCGTGCCTGCGGAATGCGAAGTCAATTTCGAGATCCGCAACGTGGCGCAAGATGACCCGAACCAGATCCTCGCGCGGGTGCTGGATCTCACCCGGACAAAGATGCGTGCCGCGGGCGCCTTGCCCGATGCCGAGCCGCCCCGGGTCACCACGGTCAATAGCTATCCCGGCCTCGCCACGCCAGAGGACTCCGCGGGCGTGGCGCTGCTGGCCTCGTGGCTGCCGCCGGACACGGCACGCACCAAGGCCGCGTTCGGCACCGAGGGCGGGTTGTTCCAGCAGTTGTGGATAAAGACGCCAGTACTGATCTGCGGACCGGGCAGCATCGACGTGGCGCACAAGGCCGATGAGTACGTCGAGCTTGCCCAGCTGGAAGCCTGCGACGCCATGATGGAGAAGTTGACGCAGTATCTGATGGCGCCGGGAAACAGGTGAGCCTCTGCCGTGCGCCGAAGAAAGGGATTTCGAGGGAAATCCCATATGGCGAAATGAAAAAAGGCGCTCAGGTTTGACCTGAGCGCCTTTTCACGCAATTCTGTGGGGTGGCTGATGGGACTCGAACCCACGACAACTGGAATCACAATCCAGGACTCTACCAACTGAGCTACAGCCACCACTGGTTTTCTTTACTGCTGAATCATTTCGCTTTCAAAGCACCTTGCGGGTGTTTTTCTTGCGGCTTCAATGTGTTCAACAGCGAAGAGGCCGAATTCTAGCACGTTTTTTTCGCGTGTGTAAAACGGGCCGTTTGAATACCCGTTCTGTGCCCCTGCACTGCCGCCAGGCCCCCGTTGCCTGCCCGCCAGCCTTGCTATCCTTGCCGCTTGGAACACCCCTTGGACTACCCCCCTTTGGAGGCCCGCCAACGCTGGCGCTATGGATCGCATACACGAATTACTGATCGCCTACTGGCCGCACATGGTGTTCGGCGTCAGCTTGATTGCCGGGGCCGGCGCGGCGGTGCATGCGGCCATGACCAAGCAGGATGTGCGTTCGGCCATCGGCTGGGTCGGGCTGGCGCTGTTTTCGCCGCTGTTTGGCGCGCTGGCCTATTTCGTGGCGGGGATCAACCGGATCCGCAAGACCCGGATGACGCAGCAGCGCGACGAGGCGATGCTGGTGGATGCCGCCCTGGTGGAGACGCCCAGCGTGGATGTGGCGCCGATTTCGGGGCCGCAGTTCGCGTCGCTGAAGGTGCTGGGCGACCAGGTCAGCCGCTTCCGGCTGCTGGGCGGCAATACCGTGCAGCCGCTGGCCGGTGGCGACGAAGCGTATCCGGCGATGCTGCAGGCCATCCGCGGCGCCCGCCATGCGGTGGCGATGCAGAGCTACATTTTCGACAACGACGCGATCGGCCGCGAGATGGGACAGGCGCTGATCGAGGCGCAGGCGCGCGGCGTGCAGGTGCGGGTGCTGATCGACGCGATCGGGTCCAAGTATTCGCACCCGCCGATCGTGCGGATGCTGGCGCGCGGCGGGGTGCCGGTGGCGCGCTTCATGACCAACCCGCTGGGCGTGCTGCGCATGCCCTACGCCAATCTGCGCAGCCACCGCAAGGTGCTGGTGGTGGACGGGCGCATCGGCTTTACCGGCGGCATGAATGTGCGGGCGGCGTTCGTGACGGCGCTGTCGGGCGCGGCGACCAATGTGGACACGCATTTCCGGGTGGAAGGGCCGATCGTGACGCAGCTGATGTCGGTGTTTGCCCACGACTGGAATTTCACGACGCACGAATCGCTGCCGGCCGCGCCCTGGTTCGACCCCAGCGCGCAGCCGCCGCACGGCAACGTGCCCATGCGCTGCGTGCCGTCGGGCCCGGACCGGGCGATGGGCAGCGCCCACAGCATCCTGCTGGGTGCGCTGGCGGTGGCGCAGCGGCACGTGCGCATCCAGTCGCCCTACTTCCTGCCGGACCAGCCGCTGATCGGCGCGCTGGCCACGGCGGCGCGGCGCGGGGTGGTGGTGGACATCGTCATTCCCGGCAAGAACAACCTGCGGCTGGTGGACTACGCCATGACGGCGCAGCTGGACCAGGTGGTGCGCACCGGGTGCCGGGTGTGGCGCTCGCAAGGCATGTTCGACCATTCGAAGCTGATGACGGTGGACGACGGCTGGGCCTATGTGGGTTCGTCGAACCTGGACCCGCGCAGCCTGCGGCTCAATTTCGAGCTGGATACGGAAATCTACGACCCCACCGTGGCGCGCTGGATCGGCGCGAAGATCGACGCGCTGGTGGGCAATGCGCGCCGCGAAACGCTGGAAGCCCTGCAGCAGGCGCCGTTCGCCAAGCGCCTGCGCAACAAGGTGATCTGGCTGGCCACGCCGTATCTGTAGGCGTGCCCGATCAACCGTCCGACGTCGGCGTGGCCGCCTGGCGCACCGCAAAGACCGCGCTCGCCTTGAGCACCAGGCGGTCGTCGACCTGCAGCCGGCAGGTGGCGTAGATCAGCCGCTTGCCGCGCTTGTCGATGGTGACGTGGGCTTCGAGCCAGTCGCCGGGCATGACGGCGTTCAGGTATTCCACCGACATCTGGGCGGTCACGACCGAGGCCTGGCACTGGTGGGCGATGACGAATCCCAGGGCGCTGTCGGCCAGCGTAGCCAGAAAGCCGCCGTGCGCCATGCCGTGCATGTTGCCGTGGACCTGGCCCACGCGCAGGGCCAGCACGTCGTCGGCCGCGCGCCGGTAAAAGCCGCTGAGATCGTCCAGGTGCTGCATGAAGGCGCTGCTGGGGCGCCAGGGCGCAAAGCCGGTAGGAATGGAATCGGTCATGGCAAAGGGGAAATCCGCTGCGGAACCTGCAACGGTAGCGCAAACCGGCCGTGCCGCGCGGGCGCGGCGGCCGGGCGACCGGTGAACGGACAATATCGCCGCCGGCTGGCGCGGCCGTCGCGCCGGCGCTACAGTCTGGCCATCAACCGCCCGGCACCCAGTTTTCCGCATGAACTCCATCAAGACCTACGGCATGGCCGAGCGCGCGGACTATTTCGATTTCGATATCCGCGCGCAGCAGGTGCGCGAGCCGCTCGAGCAGCCGCACCGCCACGACTACTTCCAGATCCAGGTGAACCTGGACGGCGATACCCGCCAGACCATCAGCGGCACGGTGCGCCCGTTCAAGCGCGGTTCCTTGAGCTTTGTGCTGCCGTACCGGGTGCACCTGGTGCCGCATCCGCCGGGCGCGCGTTACGTGATCATCAACTTCGCGCAGCGCTTCCTGTGGCCGGAACTGACGGTGGACCCGCTGGACCTGGAAGAGGTGCCCGTATCGCAGGCGCCGGCGCTGGCGCCCTTTCTGTTTCAGGAATACCTGGATTTCGAACTGGACGACGCCGGTTTTGCGCAGGTGCAGGACCTGATCCAGCGCCTGACCGAAGAAAACCAGCGCCGCGGCTTTGGGTCGCTGACGACGATCCGCGGGCTGATCCTGCAACTGATCGGCCTGGTGTGCGAGCGCCATGAAGCCGACCTGCTGCACATGGCGCGCCATCACGCGGGCAGCAGCCGCCGCGGCAGCGTCAAGCGCGTGCTGGCGCATATCGGCGCGCACATCACCGAGAACCTGACGCTGAACGATGCGGCCGCCGCCGCTTTCCTGTCGCCCAATTACCTCGCGCATCTGCTGAAGAAGGAAACCGGCAAGACCTTCACCGAACTGGTGGCCGAACGCCGCATGGCGCTGGCCCGCGACCTGCTGGCGCATTCGGCGCGCAAGGTCAGCCAGGTGGCGCATGCGGCGGGCTTTGCGGACGAGGCGTACTTCTCGCGCCGCTTTCGCCAGCTGGAAGGCATCAGCCCCACCGAATACCGCGAACGCCTGCGGGCGGGCAACGCGGACGGGTGAGCCGCAGCGCCGCGCCCAGCCGTGATCTGCCGCGGTCCGGGACCGCGCCGCCCGGCAAATCACGGAATCGTCCAGGGATTGCGTAATCGTCTCCAGTGCGCCGGGGCGCGGCCACCGTAAAGTGGTTGCAACCCTCGCAACCCTCAGGAGACCCGCGATGAACCAGCCCGTCCAGACCCCTTTTGCCGTGGCCCAGACCACCGTGCCCATCGCCGGCAGCGCGCAGCGCTTTCCGGTGCGGCGCATCTACTGCATCGGCCGCAACTACGCGGCCCACGCCATCGAAATGGGTTCGGACCCGACGCGCGAGCCGCCGTTCTTTTTCCAGAAGCCGACGGACGCGATCCAGGTGGTGCTGCCCGACAGCGTGACGGACCACCCCTACCCGCCCCTGACCCAGAATTACCACTACGAGGTGGAACTGGTGGCGGCGCTGTCCAAGGGCGGCCGCGACATCGCGCCGGAAGACGCGCTGCAATGCGTATACGGCTACGCGCTGGGCCTGGACATGACGCGGCGCGACCTGCAGCGCGGCATGGGCGATCAGAAGAAGCCGTGGGAAATCGGCAAGAGCTTCGACCATGCCGCCCCCATCGGGCCGATCCACCCGGTGGCCCAGACGGGCCACTACCGGGAAGGCGAGATCTGGCTGTCGGTGAACGGCGAACGCAAGCAGCAGGCCACGCTGAGCCACATGATCTGGTCGGTGGCCGAGCAGATTTCGCGGCTGTCGCAAGCGTTCGAGCTGTTCCCTGGCGACCTGATCTATTCGGGCACGCCCGAGAACGTGGGGCCGGTGGTGCGCGGCGACGTGATCCGCGCGCATGTGGACGGCCTGCCGGAACTGAGCATCCGCATCGTCTGATGCGCCGGCCACGCGGGCGGCCCGCCAGCCGCCTCGCGTATCGGCATCCCTGCCGCTGCCGCCGCAAATCTGAGAGTAAGATTTACGCCATAACAAACGCCCGTGAGGCAGGAGCAGTGGAAGATGGCGAAAATCGGTATGGTTGGCATCGGCCTGATGGGCCATGGCATTGCAAGCAATCTGGTCAAGCACGGTCACGCGTTGACCGTGCTGGAACACCCGGGCAACCAGCCCCTGGATGCCCTGAAGGCCGCGGGCGCCGCCAGTTGCGCCGACGGCGCGACGCTGGCGGCGCAGGCGGACGTGATCATCCTGTGCGTCACGGGCAGCCCGCAGGTCGAAGCCGTGCTGCTGTCGCCGGGCGGCGTGCTGGAAGGGCTGCGCCCGGGCACCGTCATCATTGATTGCTCGACCGCCATCCCGTCGTCCACCCTGAAGGTGGCCGAGGCGGTGACGGAGCGCGGCGGCCGCTTCCTGGACGCGCCCATGACGCGCACGCCGAAAGAGGCCGCCGAAGGCCGGCTGAACCTGCTGGTGGGCGGCGATGCCGCGCTGTTCGCGGAATGCCGGCCGATCCTGGCGTGCTTTGCCGAAAACATCACGCATGCCGGCCCCATCGGCGCCGGCCACCGCATGAAGCTGCTGCACAACTACGTGTCGCTGGGCGCGATTGCGCTGCTGTCCGAAGCGGCCGCCTGCGCGCTGCGCGCGGACATCGACCCGGCCGTGTTCGCCGAGGTGCTGACCAAGGGCGGCGGCGGTGGGGTGGCGCTGGAACGCCTGAAGCCCTACCTGCTGGAACAGGACCCGTCGTCGCTGCGCTTTTTCATGTCGAACGCGCAGAAGGACCTGTCTTACTACAACACCATGGCCGCCGAGACGGGCGCGGTGCGCGAGATCGGCGCGGCCGTGCTGCACACCTATGACCAGGCGGTGGACCAGGGCGGCGGCGACCGCTACGTGCCGGAACTGGTGTCGTTGCTGAAAGACCGCTAAGCGGAAAAAAGCGGGCCCGGTCATCGACCGGGCCTGTCCGGGTTTTGACCCATGGGCCGGCTGAACACCGGCCTATGGGTCAAAACCTGGACAGACCCGCCTAGGGCCGCCCCGCCGCCATCGCCGGCACCACGCGCAAGGCGCCGCGGCGTGGCAGCTGCATCGAGATGATCGCGGCCAGCAGCAGCAAGGCGCCGGCCGCGCCGAACGCCACCCAGTGCGTGTGGAAGCTGTCTCTTATACACATCTCCGAGCCCACGAGACAGGCAGA
>ERZ1032107.182-NODE-182-length-14974-cov-14.288156_pt1 | contig 14974 bp, 10 predicted proteins | sample MGYA00516713_ERZ1032107 | MGnify/ENA primary metagenome ERZ1032107 (study PRJEB33718, sample SAMN03160116) | human skin metagenome | collected 2014-04-10 | study: EMG produced TPA metagenomics assembly of the PRJNA266117 data set (Human skin bacterial metagenome...
TGTACTCGCGGCCCATGCTGCGGGCCTGCAACTGGCGTACCAGATGGGTCTGCGCAATTTCGTTACGCGCCACGACCATCAGGCCGGAAGTGTCTTTGTCCAGCCGGTGAACGATGCCGGCGCGCGCCACATGAGCCAGTTCGGGGTAGCGGTGCAACAGGCCGTTGAGCAGCGTGCCGCTCCAGTTGCCGGCGCCGGGATGCACCACCAGGCCGGCCGGCTTGTTGACCACGATCCAATCGGGGCTTTCGTCGACCACCGGAAAATCGATGGCTTCGGGGGCAAACGCAAGGGTTTCGGGGGCGGGCTGGGCCCAGACGGTGATCTCGTCGCCCGGGCCGACGGTCTGGCGGACCTTGCCGGGCGCGCCATTGACATGGACGTTGCCGGCTTCGATCCAGCCTTGCAGGCGGCTGCGGGAGTGGTCCGGCAACAGGCCGGCCAGCACCTTGTCCAGCCGGTCGGCGCGCGTGCCCGACGGCACCGTTACAAGTTGCGGCTCACCCCGGTTTTCGCCCGGATTTTCGCCAGGAAGACCCAGGAGTTCATCGTCGGAAACGAGATCTGCGCTGATGGCTGTATCAGACATGGAGACAAATCATATAATCAGCCTGCCATGCTAACACCAAGGATACGATTCTCGTGATTCACCACTCCGCAGCTCCCTTGAACCCCGCCTCCCGAAGCGGGTCGGTTTTGCGCGTGGTTATCGCGCTATTTGCCGTTATCGCCATTGCCGGTTGCGGCTCGACCAACAGCAAGTACGACAAGACCACCAACTGGAGCGCCGAACAGCTGTACGCCGACGCCAAGGCGGAAATCTCGTCCGGGGGCTGGAAAGAAGCCCGCGAGCGCCTGACCGCCATCGAAAGCCGCTACCCCTTCGGCGTCTACGCCCAGCAGGCCTTGCTTGAGCTGGCCTACGTCAACTGGAAAGACGGTGAAAACGAACAAGCCCTGGCCGCGATCGACCGCTTCCAGCAGCTCTACCCCAACCACCCCGGCACCGACTACGCCCTTTACCTGAAGGGCCTGATCAACTTCACGCCGGCCAGCGCCTTCATGAGCAGCCTGACCGGCCAGGATCCGGCCGAACGCGACCCCAAGGGCCTGCGCGCGTCCTACGACGCCTTCAACGAGCTGATCAAGCGCTACCCGGACAGCAAGTACACGCCGGATGCCGAAAAGCGCGTTGCCTGGCTGGTCAACACCATCGCCATGAACGAAGTGCACGTGGCGCGCTACTACTATGAGCGTGGTGCCTACATCGCCGCGGCCAACCGCGCGCAGACCGTCATCACCGACTTCGAAGGCGCCCCCGCCACCGAAGAGGCGCTCTACCTGATGGTGCAGTCCTACGACAAGCTCGGCATGACCGAACTGAAGAACGACTCGCAGCGCGTATTCGACAAGAACTTCCCCAACAGCTCGTTCAAGGACAAGGGCCTGAAGGCCGACAAGAGCTGGTGGAACCCGTTCAACTGATCGGCCACCGCATGGGAAAGAAGCCCCTCGATTTCTCGAGGGGCTTTTTTATTCCTGCTTGCGCCGATAGAAGGCCAGGACTTCTTCCAGTTCGCGCGTTCGCGCGAACGGCGGCAGGCCGCGCCATAGCTGCTTGCCGTACGGCTTTTCGACCAGGCGGGCATCGCCCACCATCAGCACGCCCCAATCGGCTTCGGTACGGATCAGGCGGCCGGCGCCCTGCTTGAGCGAAATGGCGGCCTCGGGCAACTGGTATTCCGAGAACGGATTGCCGCCCTGGGCGCGACAGGCCCGCAGGCGCGCCTCGATCACGGGGTCGTCGGGCGGCGCGAACGGCAGCTTGTCGATGGCCACCAGGGTCAGCACGTCGCCGGGCAGGTCGATCCCTTCCCAGAAGCTCGCGCTGCCCACCAGCACCGGGTGGGTCAGCTTGCAGAAGCGATCGAGCAGGTCGCGGCGCGTGCCCTCGCCCTGCTTGAGCAGCGGCCAGTCGTGGCCGGCATCGTCGAAAGCGTCGGCCAGCAGGTTGGCGACCTTGTCCACGGCGCGCAGCGTCGTGCACAGCACCAGCGTACCGCCGGGGCTGGCCTCGAGCAGCGGCAGCAGCGTCTGGACGAAGCGGTCCAGGAACTGCGGCGACTGGGGTTCGGGCATGCCGCGCGGCACGAACAGCAGCGCCTGCTGCGGGTAGTCGAAAGGCGATTCCCATTTGCCGGTGCGCGCGCGCTCCAGGCCCAGCTGGCTGGTGAAATGATGGAATTCGCCGTTCACCGACAAGGTGGCCGACGTCATGATCCAGGCCTGGCCCGGCTTGCGGTATTTGGAGAAAGCCTGGGCCACCGACAGCGGTGCGGAGTGCAGGCGCACGTGATGCAGGCCGTGTTCGACCCAGCGCACCGCCGGGCCGGTCCATTCGACGGCGGCGGCTGCGCCTTCCAGAATGGCGGTCGGCGTGGACAGGCCATCGCCCAGCGCAGCGGCGGGCGACTCGGGCGCCTGGTTGTCGCGGCCCCAGCCTTCGTCGTCAAAGCCCGAGCCGCCGCGGCCAGGCGTGGCCCAGCGCTTCAGGCGCACGGAAATCTCGGCGCCGGTGCGTGCAGCGGCCACCAGGTCGGGGTGGCGCTCGGCGACGGACCCAAGCGCGTTGGTGGCGGTGTCCACCGCTTCGCGCAGCACCGCCAGCGCGGTGTCGAACTCATCGGCGTTGGGAATGGCCTCGAACGTGGCCTTGCGGCCCGGCAGGCGTTCCAGCGGCGCACAGGCGAGCCGCAGCTCGCGTGCGGCCGTTTCCAGATGGCGCGAGATGTCGCTCCATTTGGTGGCTTCGCGCGCATAGGCCAGGCCGGCGACTTCCAGCGCCCGGCCGAAATCCATGAGCTGGTGCGTGGACACGCTGCTGCCCAGAAAGCGCGTGGCGGTGTCCGGCAGTTGATGGGCTTCGTCGAAGATGACGGTGTCGGCTTCGGGCAGCAGGTCGGTGACGCCCTCTTCACGCAGCACCAGGTCGGCCATGAACAGCGCATGGTTGACCACCACCACGTCGGCTTCCTGGGCCTGGCGGCGCGCCTTGACCACGAAGCAGTCGCGGATGCGCGGGCATTCCTGGCCCAGGCAGTTTTCACGGGTCGAGGTGACGCGCTGCCAGATGTCGGCGTCTTCGGGCACCTGGGCCAGGTCGCCGCGATCGCCGGTCTTGGAAATGCCGGCGAACACCTGGATCTGGCGCAGCTGCTGGATTTCGGACCGCGATTTCAGCGCCCGGTCATCGCCCTGCAGGCGGTCCAGGTGGTAATGGCATACGTAGTTGCCGCGGCCCTTGAGCAAGGCGGCCGTGACCGGCGCGGCCAAGGCGGCGCGCACGCGCGGCAGGTCGCGGGAGAAAAGCTGGTCCTGCAGGGTGCGGGTACCGGTGGAAATCAGCACCTTGCCGCCCTGGATGAACGCGGGTACAAGATAGGCCCAGGTCTTGCCGATGCCGGTGCCGGCCTCGGCCACGAGCGTGGCGCGGTCGGAGATGGCCTGGCCGATGGCCTGGGCCAGCTCGACTTGCGACGGGCGTGGCTTGTAGCCGGGCATGGCCGACGCAAGCGGCCCGTCCTCGGCGAAGAATTCGGATATGTCCAGGTCCAGCATTGAAACAGCCTAGTGTCGAAGTCAACCGTGCCGGTCGACGGTCGGGGCGCCAGACACTGATGGTGGGAAAGGACCAAATGATACCCGCTGCGGCCGCGCTTTTCCGCTTGCCATGTCGCGGTCGCCCCCTGTCGCAGGGACGGATCGGTCACCCCTGGCACGTTCTGTAACAGTGGCTTATGGCACAATCCGCCCCTTGTTTTTCCTTTTTGCCGTCGTATCGAGATGTCTGAAACTTCCGTTATCACGAACGTCGCCGCCGGCGTCGACAATGCCCGTATCGTTGCCCAGCTCGCCACCGAGCTCGGAGCACGCGCCTCCCAGATCGCCTCGGCGGTCGAACTGCTTGATGACGGCGCCACCGTGCCCTTCATCGCGCGCTACCGCAAGGAAGCCACCGGCGGCCTGGACGACACCGTCCTGCGCAACCTGGAAGTGCGCCTGGGTTATCTGCGCGAGCTCGAAGAACGCCGCGGCGCGATCCTCGAATCCATCTCGCAGCAAGGCAAGCTCACGCCCGAACTGCAGCAGGAAATCTCCACCGCCGATACCAAGCAGCGCCTGGAAGACTTGTACGCGCCGTACAAGCCCAAGCGCCGCACGCGCGCCCAGATCGCCCGCGAGGCCGGCCTGGAACCGCTGGCCGACGCCATCCTGGCCGATACGGCCTGCGACCCGGCCGCGCTGGCCGCGCAATACCTGAACCCCGAAGCCGCGATCAACGACGCCAAGACGGCGCTGGATGGCGCGCGCGACATCCTGGCCGAGCGCTACGCCGAAAACGCGGACCTGCTGGCCGACATGCGCGAGCATCTCTGGTCCACCGGCCTGCTGTATTCCAAGATGGTCGACGGCAAGGAAACCGAAGGCGCCAACTTCCGCGACTGGTTCGACTTCAACGAACCGCTGCGCACGCTGCCGTCGCACCGCATCCTGGCGCTGCTGCGCGGCCGCCAGCAAGGCGTGCTGGAAATCCGCCTGGGCCTGGAAGCCGAACTCGAAGCGCAACTGCCGCACCCTTGCGTGGCGCGCGTGGCCAACTTCCTGAAGCTGGGCAACGGCCTGTTCGCGCTGGACGCCTCGCCGCGCGCCCGCTGGCTGGGCGAAGTGTGCCGCTGGACCTGGCGCGTCAAGCTGGTCACGGCGTTCGAAAGCGAGCTGATCGGCCGCCTGCGTGAAACCGCCGAAGCCGAAGCCATCCGCGTGTTCGCCGCCAACCTCAAGGACCTGCTGCTGGCCGCACCGGCCGGCCCCAAGGCCGTGCTGGGACTGGACCCGGGCATCCGCACCGGCTGCAAGGTGGCGGTCATCGACCAGACCGGCAAGGTCGTCGACACCACCACCGTCTACCCGTTCGAACCGCGCCGCGACCGCGACGGCACCATCAACACGCTGGCCGCGCTGGTGGCCCGCCACAAGGTCGACCTGATCGCCATCGGCAACGGCACCGCCTCGCGTGAAAGCGAGAAGCTGGTGGGCGACATGATGGAACGCTTCCCCGACCTGAAGGTGACCCGCGTGGTCGTGTCCGAAGCCGGCGCGTCCGTCTACTCGGCATCCGAGATGGCCGCCCAGGAATTCCCCGACCTGGACGTGACGCTGCGCGGCGCCGTGTCCATCGCCCGCCGCCTGCAGGACCCCCTGGCCGAGCTGGTCAAGATCGATCCCAAGGCCATTGGCGTGGGCCAGTACCAGCACGACGTCAACCAGCGCGAGCTGGCCCGTTCGCTGGATGCCGTGGTCGAAGACTGCGTGAACGCCGTCGGCGTGGACGTCAACACCGCGTCTGCCGCCCTGCTGGCACGCGTGTCGGGCCTGAACTCGTCGCTGGCCAAGAACATCGTGGCCTGGCGCGACGAAAACGGCGCCTTCCCCACGCGCGACATCCTGCGCAAAGTGCCGCGCTTTGGCGACAAGGCCTTTGAACAGGCCGCGGGCTTCTTGCGCATTCCCAATGGCGACAACCCGCTGGACGCGTCGTCGGTGCACCCGGAAGCCTATCCGGTGGTCGAGCGCATCGTCGCCAAGATCAAGGCCGAGGTGAAGCAGATCATCGGCCAGCGCGAGGCCCTGAAGGGCGTGTCGCCGTCGGACTTCACCGACGAGCGCTTCGGCCTGCCGACGGTGCGCGACATCTTCGCCGAACTCGAAAAACCCGGCCGCGATCCGCGTCCGGAATTCAAGACCGCGCAGTTCAAGGAAGGCGTCGAAACGCTGAACGACCTGTTCCCCGGCATGGTGCTGGAAGGCGTGGTCACCAACGTGGCCAACTTTGGCGCGTTTGTCGACATCGGCGTGCACCAGGACGGCCTGGTCCACATTTCGGCGCTGGCCGAGAAGTTCGTGAAGGATCCGCGCGACGTCGTGCGCGTGGGCCAGACGGTCAGCGTGAAGGTGCTGGAAGTGGACGTGGCGCGCAAGCGCGTGGCCCTGACCATGCGCATGAACGATGCAGCCGTACCTGCACGGCGCGGCTCGGACGCCCCGGCCAAGGGCGGCGACCGCCCCGGCCGCCGTCCGCAAGGCGATAGCGGCCGCGGCAACGCAGGCGGCGGCACCGCGATGAACAGCGCCATGGCCGACGCGTTCGCCAAGCTCAAACGCTGATCTTGCCCTGGCCTGCCCTCGCAAGGCAGCCAGGACGCAACCGGCAGGTCCCCAACCGGCGCTCAGGCGCCGGTTGTCATTTCAGGGCGTCACTTCAGGACGTCACTTCGGAGCGTCACTTCGGGGCGTCACTTCAGGGCATCACTTCGGGGTTGTCATTCAACTAAGGACTTTCCCGCAATGGACCGATTTCCTTGCGATCCCTCAAGCCCTGCGCAATAAAAATAAGTGAAAATATCGAATTGTGTCCAAATAATAAAACGCCGTTGGCATCGGACCGGCACGGCGACAGCAGACCCACGATCAGGCGAGCGGCGGCGCAAGCGTCTATCGGGTAGAAGCACAAGAACAACATGCGCCATACCCTGAGAGACCGGAGATCCGTCCGCCATGCGCAATACCATTACGCTTGCCGCCAATGAAGCGGCAACCATTACCGAAAAAGAAGCGAGCCTGAGCGGCGCGTACAACGAAGTCACGCTGGGCCAATACGCCCACCTGACCGTGGACGGCGCCGAAGTCACCTTCAAGCACATCACCCTGGAACGCCTGGGTTCCCGCGTAATCGAACTTGTCAACGGCGCCCAGCTGCACGTGGGCGCGCTGGGCTTTGCCAGCATGGGTGCCAGCATCGTCTACCGCATCGGCGCCGGCTGCGCGCTGATCTTCGACGCCAGTCAATGGGACCCGGAAGTGGTCGCCAACACCACCTTCGATTTCGTCAGCCAGGGCAGCGGCACGCTGAAGTATTTTCCGTTCATCAACCCGGAATGGCTGGACTGCCCGAACGTCACCGGCTATTCGTCGGGCGACATGCTTGAGATCGCGGGCCAGGGCAGCGCGCAGCGCTTCCAGGTGCTCGACGGCCGCATCGTGAGCAGCGCAACCCGCTGAACGGGAGCGCCAGAACCCACGAAAAAGGCGCCGCTGACGCGGCGCCTGGACAAACCTTGAACAGGCGGCGCAGTGTGCGCCGCCCGACGCGCGCTTATTCCTGCGACATCGACGCCAGCGCTTCGCGCGCCTTGGCCAGCAAGGCTTGGGCATCGCCTTGGGCGCCGGCCGGCGCCATGGCCACGGCCACGCCATCGAGCACGGCGGCCGGGCCGGCGTCGGTGGCTTGCAGCAGCGTTTCCGGCGATTCGGCCTGCAGGCGGCGCATCAGCGCACCGGCTTCCTTGGGGTCGGCAAAGCCTTGCGACAGCAGCAGTTCTTCGCCATCAGCCGCCAGCAGGCGGAAGCGGAAGCTGCCGTCTTCGTCGCGGAAGCTGACAAAGCGCGCGCCCTTGCCCTTTTCCTTCTTGGCCTGCGTGCTCTTGGCCGGCGCCTGGGCGTTCAGGTTGCGCAGGCCCACGGCCTCGCGCAGTTCGCGCATCATCGGTACGGCCAGCTTGCGGGCCTTGACGGCGCCAGCCTGCAGCACGTCTTCGATGCGGCCGGGGTTGGCCATCAGGTCGAAGTAGCGCTCGCGCATGGGCGCCAGCAGGTTTTCAAGATGGTCGTACAGCGCCTGCTTGGCCTCGCCCCAGCCCAGCCCTTCTTCGAGCTGCTTGCGAAAGGCGGCGGCCTCGGCCTGCGTGGCGAAGGCGCGGTAGATGGTGTACAGGTGCGAGCCTTCGGCGTCCTTGGGCTGGCCGGGCTCGAGCGAGTCGGTCACGATGCGCATGATCGAGGCGCGCAGCGCCTTGGCGCCGCCTTCGAACAGCGGAATCGTGTTGTTGTAGCTCTTGGACATCTTGCGGCCGTCCAGCCCCGGCAAGGTGGCCACGTCTTCTTCGATGGCGACCTCGGGCAGCGTGAAGTAGTCGCGGCCGTACAGGTGGTTGAAGCGCTGGGCGATGTCGCGCGCCATTTCCAGATGCTGGATCTGGTCGCGCCCCACCGGCACCTTGTTGGCGTTGAACATCACGATGTCCGCCGCCATCAGCACCGGGTACGAGAACAGCCCCATCGTCACGCCATCGTCGGGGTCCACGCCCTTGGCCACGTTCTGGTCGACCGACGCCTTGTAGGCGTGCGCGCGGTTCATCAGGCCCTTGGCCGTGACGCAGGTCAGCAGCCAGCTCAGCTCGGGAATTTCGGGAATGTCGGATTGGCGATAGAACGTGACGCGTTCGGGGTCCAGCCCGACCGCCAGCCAGGTGGCGGCGATCTCGAGCCGCGAGCGCGCGACACGGGCCGGATCATCGCACTTGATCAGCGCGTGGTAGTCGGCCAGGAAGAAAAACGCGTCGACACCCGGTTGCGTGCTGGCCTGGACCGCAGGGCGGATCGCGCCGGCGTAGTTGCCAAGGTGGGGAGTTCCGGAGGTGGTGATGCCAGTGAGGACGCGGGTATTCATGGACGATGAGGCGGTTGCGTGGAGAAAAGCCCAGTGTAACGTGCCGCGCACGCGCCCTGCCCTGCCAAGGCCCGCGCCCGGCCGCGCGACGCCGTCCCGACGCCTACAGGACGGCCAGCACCGGCGCAGCCAGGGCGCACAGGCCGCCCGCCGTCAGGGCAGCACGCGGGCGGAAGGTCAGGAACCAGATCAGCAGCAGGCCCGCGATGCTGAGAATGCCGATCCATTCCACCGTGCCGTAGCTCCAGCCCCAGACCGCGGCCGAGGCGCACAGCGACAAGGCCAGCGCGCCCCAGCCGAACGCCCGCAGCGGCAGCCGGTGGCGTCGCGGCAAGGCACGGTCGAACAGGTCTTCGTAGTGACGGTCCATGCCCAGGCACAGGGCGGAGAACCCTGCGTAGGCCAGGCAGAAGGCGGCGAGCGTCATGGCGTATCACCTCGGTTCATAGGCGGCTTCGGAAGTGGGATGCGCCTGGCCGGCAGTCCTGGCCGAGGCCTTGGCGGCGGTCTTGGACGGCGCCTTGCGGGCCCGGGCGGCCTTGCGCGCCATCCAGGCCAGCAACAGCGCCCCGGCCAGGCAGGTCAGGTCGAACCCCGCCATGACCCAGTCGCCCGCCGGCAGCGACACGCCCAGGTGGCGCGACGTGGTGAGCGCGTTGACCACCGGCACCAGCGCCAGCGACGCGGCGGCCGCGGACAGCAGGTCTTGCCACTTGCGCTTCTGGAACACGAACGCATACACCAGCGACAGGCCCCAGGCGGCGAAGAACGCGCGCGTTTCCCAGAGCTGGCGGCCCGGCAGGTCGGCGGGCACCAGGCGATTGGCCCAGAAGAACGCCGCCACCGCGATGAACAGGCCGGCGATGGTACCGGCATTCAGGCCGTCCACCAGCCGCAGCGAAAAGGCTTCGCGCGCGCCGGGACGCGCCTTCTGGCGCCGCTTCGAAATCCACAGCACCAGGCCGCTGCCGACCATGGCGGTGCCCGCCAGGCTGACCAGGAAATACAACCAGCGCAGCAGCGGTTCGGCGAACAGGCCCAGGTGCAGGCCGACGATCACGCCGGCCGTGCGCACGGTGGGACTGAGTTCATCCTGCCCTTCCTGCACCGCGCCGCTCACCCCGTCGAAACGCAGGTAGGGCGATAGCCGGCCATAGGACACGCCATCGGCCGCATCGCGGGTCACGGTAACGGTGGCGCCCGCGTCGCCGGGGTTGTTGACCGTGACGCGGCCCACGCGGCCATGCCAGCGCTGCTGCGCCTGATCCACCAGCGGGGCGATATCGACCAGCGGCGCCGGCTCGTTGCGCGGCGGTGTGACCTTGAATGACGCGAACACGTCGTCGGTGTACTGGCGCGGGTTTTCATACACCGCCAGAATCCCGGCGGGCATCAGCATGGTCATGAACAGCACCAGCCCGCTGAAGGTGATCATCAGGTGAAACGGCAACCCCAGCACCGACAGCGCATTGTGGCCATCCATCCAGGCGCGTTGCCCGCCCTTCTTCGGCCGGAAGGTAAAGAAGTCAGCGAAGATCTTCTTGTGGGTGATGATGCCGCTGATGATGGCCACCAGCATGAACATGCCGGCGATACTGGCCAGCCAGCGGCCCCACGGGAATGCGGTTTCCAGCTCGAAGTGGAAACGGTAGAAAAAGTCGCCGCCGCGGGTCTCGCGCGCTTCAAGCGCCTGGCCGCTATGCGGGTCGAGCTTGACGCGCACGAAGCCACGTTCGCCCGGCTTGGGCTTGGGCACCTGGTACAGCATCGAGATCACGGGCTCGCGATCCGACGGCGGGGTGATGAACCAGCGCTTGGCGTCAGGCGCGTGTTCGGTCAGGTAGCGCTGCGCCAGCGTCACGGATTCCAGCACGGGGGCCTTCTGTACCTGGATCTCCGGCTGCATCCAGCGGGTGATCTCGGGGCGGAAGAACGCCAGCGTGCCGGTCAGGAACATCGCGAACAGCACCCAGCCGAAGATCAACCCCGACCAGGTGTGCAACCACGACATGGATTGGCGCAGGCCTTCTTCACCTTGCGCTTTTCCGGTATTCGGTTTCATGCCGCCCCCACCAGCCCGTGGGCCAGGAACAGGCCGCCGAACACTGCCGCCGGCACCACGATGCCCGCCCAGGCGCGCCAGGCGTTGCGGGTGGCGAACACCCAGATGACGCCACAGGTGTAGACCACGAAGGACACCATCTGCGCCGTGACGACGGCCTCGGCGCGTTGCAGGGGCAGCCACACCGCCAGGCAGGCCGCAGCCGCCGAGGCCAGGCCGTAGCCGCCAAGAATGGCGGCCACCGCCCGGGAGGCCACGGCAAAACGGTAGCGCATCATGCCTGCGCCGGCTGCGGGAGCTTTCACTTGGTCACGTTGAAGGTCAGGGTGGAAACGTAGCGGATCTTGGTATAGGCCTTGCCGTCGGTCTGGCCGGCTTCTTCGACGACGTGGGCGGCTTCCAGCACGTACTGGCCCGGCCACGGGGTGGTGATCTCGATGCGGCCGTTTTCGTCGCTATGGAAACGCTTTTCCCACTTGGGCGGGCCGAACACGGTGACTTCGGTCTTGGCCAGGGGCTTGCCCTTGAAATGCAGCACGAACGTATTGCTGCCCGCCGCGGCCGGCACCAGTTCCAGGTCCAGCTTGCCCTCGGTGTCGCTGCGGCCGGCCTTGGCGCCGTACTGCATCAGCGTTTCCTTGAACTGGATCGGCTGCGACAGTCGCACATCGCCCTTGCCGCTGGCGGGAAACTCGACGAAATCCGCGCCCTCGGCCGACGCCTTCAGCGCCTTGCCATCGGCGCCGGTCACCACCGGCGCCACCAGGACCTTGCCCAGCAGGCCGTCACGCTTTTCGCGCAGGTCGTCCGCCCATTCGCCGAAGTAGGCTTTCGCCGGGCCCTGGTCGGCCCGTTCCAGCCAGACGAAGTGCGCCTGCGCCGCGCCGGCGCTGCCCAGCAGCGCGATGGCTGCCAAAGTCCTTGCGAATTTCATTGTCGATTTTCCTGTTGTCTGCGCCGATCTGGGCCCGCCCCGCGGCGGATTGCGTGTCGGCAGGGTCTGAATTATAACCATTCTCACTACGAAACAGTACCTGCCCCAGACGCCCGCGGCCATGCGCGGGCCCTGGGGCCAGGCTTACCAGCGATAACGCAGGCTGGCCTTGATCGAACGCTGGTACCCGTACCAGCACCAGGAATCGCCCGAGCACGAAGCGATGTATTCCTTGTCGAACAGGTTCTGCACGTTCAGCGCCACCTGCATGCCCTTGAGCGACGGCGACATGCGGCCCAGGTCGTAGTCCAGCATCAGGTCGAACAGCGTGACCGACGGCACCTTGATGGTGTTGGCATCATCCACGTAAGACGAGCCGATGTAGCGCACGCCGCCGCCCACGCCCAGGCCGGCCAGCGGACCGCCCTGCAACTGGTAGCGGGCCCACGCCGACGCCTGCTGCGACGGCACGCCCACGGGCGACTTGCCCTTCAGGTTGAAACCGGTCAGGTTGGGGTTGGCCTTGGAATAGGCGTTGTCCAGCAGCGAGTAGCCCGCCAGCAGCGTCAGGCCGCGCATCGGTTCGGTCTTGGCTTCCAGTTCGATACCCTGCGTGCGCAGCTCGCCCGCCTGCACCTGGCAGCGGGCGTTGGACGTGCCGCACAGGTGCGTCGGGTCCGGATCGGTGGTGGTCATGTTCTCGCGGCGGATGTCGAACGCCGCCACCGACAGCATCGTGGCGCTGCCCGGCGGCTGGTACTTGATGCCCACCTCGTACTGGTTGCCCTCGATCGGCTTGAACGGCGCGTTGTTCCAGCCCGTGCCCGACTGCGGCTCGAACGATTCGGAATAGCTGAAGTACGGCGCCACGCCGTTGTCGAAGTTGTAGATCACCCCGAAACGGCCGGTGAACGCCTCGGCGCTCAGCGACGACGGCGCGACCCGGCCGGTGGCGATGGTGGTGGTCTCGCCGACGTTGCGCGACCAGTCGTAGCGCCCGCCCAGCAGCACCGAGAGGCGGTCGATCTTGATCTGGTCCTGGAAGTACAGGCCGGTCTGATATTGCTTGGTGGTCGCGTCGGTCGAGAACGCCGGCACCGGGATGTTCTGGTGGTTGTTCGGGTTCAACACCTCGAGCGCGGGCGCGGTGCCAAAGCCCGACAAGGTGTCGGTCTTGACGTGCTGGTAGTCAAAGCCCAGCAGCACGGTGTGGCCAAACTTGCCCGTGTCAAAGCGTGCCTGCAGGTTGTTGTCGATGGTCAGCGCGCCGACCTCCACGTCGGTCGCGATCGAGGCGCGCTGCTGGTACAGGTAGCGCTTGTCGGTGTAGCCGTAGTTGGCGGTGGACGCGCCGTAGATGCTGCGGTACTGCGCTTCGGAACGGGTCCAGCGCAGGCTCTGCGAGGCCTTGAACGTGTCGTTGAAACGGTGATCCAGCACGTAGCCCAGCGAATAGCTCTTGCGGTCGCTCTTTTCGAAGTTGGCGTCGCCGTCGTAATAATCCGGCCCCAGGCGCTTGCCATCGGGCGCCGAGAACAGCGTGCGCATCGGCGACACGCTGCCATAAGAACCCATGTCGGGATCGCGCTGGAAGTTCGTCAGCACGGTCAGCGAGGTATCGCCGCTGGGCTTCCAGGTGAAGGCCGGCGACACGAAATAGCGGCGCTCCTTGGTGTCCTTGACCTGGCCGTCGGACATGTAGCCCGATCCCACCAGGCGATACAGGTACTTGCCTTCCTCATCCAGCGGACCGCCGAAATCGACGTTGGCACGCCGGTAGTCATAGTTGCCGACCTGCAGCTCGACCTCGCGCTGCGCTTCTTCCAGCGGCCGCTTGCTGACCTGGTTCACCACGCCGCCGGGGCCGCCCTGGCCGTACATCACCGAAGCAGGGCCTTTCAGCACGTCCACGCGTTCCAGGCGGTAGGCATCGACCTGCGGCAACGCATCGCGGCCGCCGAACACCCGCAAGCCGTCCAGGTAGGTCGAGGCCGAGAAGCCGCGCACATTGAACTGGTCCAGGCGCGTGGCGGTGGCGCCGCGCGATTCCGTGGCCACGCCCGGGGTGTAGCGCAGCACCTGGTTCAGCGTCTGCGCGCCCTGCTCCGAGATCTGCTCGCGGGTGATCACCGACACCGACTGCGGCGTCTCGATCAACGGGGTATCGGTCTTGGTGGCGCTGACGCTGGCGCCGGCCACGTAACCCACGGTGGGGGCCAATGCACTGATCGAATTGCCCGACACCGTCACGGGCGCCAGAGTGTGCGTTCCGCCCGCAGGCGCGGACGGCGCCGGCACCAGCGTCCAGGTATTGCCCGCCTGGCCGCGCGCCTGCAGGCCGCTGCCCGACAGGATGCGGGCGAAGCCGGCGCCCACCGAATAGGCGCCGTCCAGCCCGTCCGAGCGCAGGCCGCGCACCTGGGCCGGGTCGAACGACAGCACCACGCCCGCGCTGCGCGCGAACTGGGTCAGCGCATCGGCCAGCGGACCGGGGGCGATCTTGTAGGAACGGGGCGCTTGCGCCTCGGCGGGGGCCGGCTGGGCCCAGGCGGCGGGCGCAGCGGCCAGCCAGGCGCCGGCGCAGGTGGCGGCAAGCACGGCCAGGCGGCCGGCGGTCAAGGTAGCGCCCAGGCGCGGGCAAGATGAAGCGGACACGAAAACTCCCTGTACGTAGGTCTCTATCTCTGCCTTTCCGTACGGGAATCAAAAACCTGCAGGACGACGTGAAAAAAAAGTTGTAACGGTCAGGTCTCGCGCGGACCGACCTGCAGCCAGTACTGCGTATGACGGGTCACGACGATGGGCAGGGCCGGCTCCAGCGCCTTCAGTGCGCGCTCGGCGTCGTCCAGCGGAAACACGCCAGACAGCCGCAGTGCGGCCACGGCCGGGTCCACCCGGATCATTCCCACACGCTGACGCGCCAGGTACTGCGCGAAATAATCCAGCCGCCAATCCTTGGCCACCACCAGGCCGTCGACCCAGGCCAGCCGGTCGGGGTCGGATGCGTGCCGCACCACGTTGCCGTGGTCGCGGTAGTGCAGCCGCTCGCCGGCCTCGGCCTGGGCGGCCTGTCCGTCACGCAGCAGCGACACGCTGCCCTCGTACACGCCCAGGCGCGCACCGCTGTCGGTGCGGCGCACGTCAAAGCGTGCGTTCTCGGCCACCAGCACACCGTAGCCCGTATCCACCCGCAGCGCCGCGGCGCCGGGGCGCGATTGTGCATTGACCAGGATTTCGCCGCGCAGCAGATGAATGCCGCGGGCCCCGCCATCCAGGCGCAAGCGCAACGCGCTGTCACTGTTCAAGGTGACGGCCAGGCCATCGGCCAGCGCAACCTGGCGGCGCTCGCCCACGCCCGTGCTCAGGCTGTCTCTTATACACATCTCCGAGCCCACGAGACAGGCAGAAATCT
>ERZ1032107.190-NODE-190-length-14838-cov-13.489481_pt1 | contig 14838 bp, 13 predicted proteins | sample MGYA00516713_ERZ1032107 | MGnify/ENA primary metagenome ERZ1032107 (study PRJEB33718, sample SAMN03160116) | human skin metagenome | collected 2014-04-10 | study: EMG produced TPA metagenomics assembly of the PRJNA266117 data set (Human skin bacterial metagenome...
TGGATGATGGTGAGGCGGGTGCCGCCGTCGGCGGTGGGGTGCAGCTGGAAGGTCACCACGCTTTCCAGGCAGGGCGGCAACGTGTCGCGCAGGCGGTAGCGGACCTCGACGCCGGGGGTGGCGGCCAGCGGCTCGGCGTCGGCCAGGTCGCCGCCGGGCAGCCATTGGTCGCGCAGCGCCGGGATGCTGAGGGCGCGCCAGACTTTTTCGGGCGGGGCGTCCAGCTCGTAGTCCAGCACCAGCGTCGTGTCCAGGTCGGGTTCCGTGGCGTTCATTGGTCCATGTCCTTGAGCAGCGTTTTCAACGCGTCGACCCGCGCCGGCCAGTAGGCGCGGTACTTGCCCAGCCAGCCGGCGAGCAGCGCCAGGCCGTCCGGGTCGACTTCATAGTTGACGAAGCGCCCCTGGCGTTCCTCGCGCACCAGCCGCGCCTGGCGCAATACCGCCAGGTGCTGCGAGATGGCGGGCTGGCTGATGGCCATGCCCTCGCGCAGCGCGCTGGCGTTCATGCTGCCTGCGGCGAGCTTGTCGAAGATCGCGCGGCGGGTCGGGTCGGCCAGGGCCTTGAAGACGTCGTTTTCTTGCATGGCAACACATTAGCAAAGACTTATGTGTTGTGCAAGCCCCGAGTATCGGGGCGGTGGCGGCAGGAAGGTCCGGGTCCGGGCGAGATCCGGCTTCAGTGAATCGTGCGCGCCGCCTTGCGCGCGCGCTTGATCTCATACATGCGCGCATCCGCCAGCCGCACCGCTTCTTCGGCGGCCAGGCCGCGCGGGTCCAGCGCCACGACGCCGACGCTGGCGCCTTCGTAGGGCAGGGCGGTGTCGCCCAGCTGATAGCGCCCGACGGTGGCGGCGGCCGCGCGGTCTTCCAGCGAGCGGGCGGCTTCCTGGGCGTCGCCGCGTTCGGCGTCCTGGCCCGGGGCGGCATCGCCGCGCGCCAGCGCGGGCCCGGGGCCGATCAGCACGAACTCGTCGCCGCCCAGCCGGCCGACCATGTCCGAGGTGCGCACGGCCATGGCCAGGCGCCGCGCAATTTCCTGCAGAAAGACGTCGCCCTGCTGGTGGCCGTAGGTGTCGTTGATGCCCTTGAAACCGTCCAGGTCAACCACACCCACCAGCACGCTGTCGCCATCGCGCAGCGCGCGGCTGCGCAGGCGGTCCAGTTCTTCGTAGAGCGCGCGGCGGTTGGGCAGGCCGGTCAGCGGGTCGGTGAGCGCGTAGGCCATCAGCTGCATATTGGCCTGGCGCAGTTCCGCGACCAGTTGTTCGCGTTCGATGAAATTGGCGATCACGCTGGAAAACAGCCGCAGGATGGATTCGGCCTGCGGCGCCACGGCCTGCTGGCGAGCGCTGGCGCCGCACAGCGTGCCCAGCAGCAGGCCGTCGTCGGTGCGGATGGGGGCGCTGACGTAGGTCTGGATGCCCAGTTGCCGCGCCGCGTCGGAATCGGGCCAGCAGGCGGCGACGTCGCTGGTGGCCATGCGGCCTTCGTCCAGCGCGCGCTTGCACAGCGTGTCGGACCACGGCACCGACAGGCCTTCGGGGATCTGCAAGGCGCCGACGTTGCGTGCGTAGCGCACGTGCTGCTGGTCGGCGTCCGGGTCGATCGACGTGAGGTAGGTGGATTCCAGGCCCGTCACGGTGCCCAGCATGTCAAGTAAGGGGCGGGTCAACTGCTCGACCGATTTGGCCGCCTGCAGCGACGCCGATAGTTCGGCAAGAATGGGGTCCAACGAAAGCTCCCAGGAAAGCGCTGGCGTATCGACGCCGGCCTGCGGCCGACGGTCGCACCATTATGCCTTGCCCCTAAAGTCCCATGTTGCACTGCCGTAAGCCAGGGTGACGCGGCCGCAAGCGCCGTGTACCTGGATACCCGTGCCCTCCGGCATGGGCAGTTGCAGTCAGAAGGCAAGCATGAAAATCACCTCGTTGCGCAACAGGATCCTGTTGATCACTTGCGTTACCGTCATCGGCGCGCTGGTGCTCTCGGGCATCGTCACGTACCAGATCGTGCGCGACAACATGATGGCGACCATCTCGGCCGACCTGGACGCCATCGCCGCCGGCAATGCCAGCGCCATCGAACGCTGGTCGGCCGACAAGGCCCAGGCCGTGACCGCCACCGCCGCCGTCGTCGAAAAGGGCGACCCGCGCGGCCTGGCCAAGCTGATGGGCGAGACCAACGGCTTTCCCATCACCACCATCGGCTGGTCGGACAAGAGCTATCTGTCGACCACGCAGACGGCCGCCGACTACGACCCCACGGCGCGCCCCTGGTACAAGAGCGCGGTGGCCGCGGGCAAGCTGACCGTGACCAAGCCCTATGGCGATTCGGGCACGGGCAAGCTGTACGTGGCCTTCACCACGCCCATGGTGCGTAGCGGCCAGACCGTCGGCGCCCTGAGCGGCGCCGTGCCGCTGGACGGCATCCAGGCCATCATCAAGGCCATCCGGCCCACGCCGTCCAGCATTGCATTCGTGCTGGCCGCCGATGGGCAGGTGATCTCGCACGTGGACGACAAGCTGGCATTGAAGCCGTCCACCGACGTGGCCGCCGAACTCACGCCCGCGGTCCTGGCCGGCATGGCGCATGACGGCGCGGCGCCGGTGGCGGTGACGCTGGCCGGCGTGCCCAAGCTGCTCAAGGCGCGCGCCATTCCGGGCACCGACTGGTTCCTGGTGATTGCGCTGGACCGAGCCGAGGCCACCGCCGGCCTCACGCAGGTGCTCAACGCCACGCTGGTGTCGGTGGTGGTGCTGACGCTGGTGGCCGTGCTGTTGGCCAGCGTGGTGACCTCGCGCGCATTCAAGCGCCTGTCGGCGGTGCGCGACGCCATGGACACGATCGGCTCGGGCGACGGCGACATGACGCATCGCCTGGCGGTGGTGGGCCATGACGAAGTGGCGCAGATCTCGGCATCGTTCAACGCGTTTGTCGACAAGATCAGCCACGTCATGCTGGATGTGCGCACCGGCGTGCATTCCATGACCGCCGCCACCAGCGAAATCGAAATGGGCAACCGCGACCTGTCGCAGCGTACGGAAACGTCGGCTGGTTCCTTGCAGGAAACCTCGTCGGCGCTGACGCAACTGACCTCCAGCGTGCGCCAGACGGAAGAGACCGCGGAACAGGCGACGCGCCTGGCCACCGAAGCCAGCTCGGCCGCCGAACGTGGCGGCCAGGTGGTGACGGATGCCGTCACGACGATGAGCGCGATCTCGCAATCGTCCGAGCGCATCACCGAGATCATCAGCGTGATCGACGGCATTGCGTTCCAGACCAACATCCTGGCGCTGAACGCCGCGGTGGAAGCGGCCCGCGCGGGCGAACAGGGCCGCGGCTTTGCCGTGGTGGCGGGCGAAGTGCGCACGCTGGCGCAACGCAGCGCGGCATCGGCGCAAGAGATCCGCGGCTTGATCCAGACCTCGGTGCAGAACGTCAAGAGCGGCACCGAACGCGTGCAGGCGGCCGGTGTGACCATGGGCGAGATCGTCGACGGCATTTCGCGCGTGCAGCGCCTGGTCAGCGAGATTCACGGCGCCATGGCCGAACAAAGCGTGGGCATCAGCCAGATCGACCGCGCCGTGTCGGACATGGACCAGGCCACGCAGCAGAACGCCGCGCTGGTGGAAGAGTCAGCCGCCGCCTCGGCCATGCTGAGCGACCAGGCGCGCGCCCTGGCCGGCACGGTGGCGCTGTTCAAGCTGCGCGAAAATACGCAAGGCGCCGGGCAGCCGCGCCTGGCCCTGGCGCACGCCTGACCGGCCGCCGTCTGCGCACGGCTGGCCCGCGCTACGATAGTCCCGCCGCAGTCCGGCGGGATTTTTTTCGCCGTCCTCTTCTTACCTTTTGGTCCTTAAAAAAGGATGCCCATGTTCAACCGACGTCAGACCCTTCACGCATTGCTCCGGCTGGCCGCGGGCACGGCAGGGCTTGCCCTGGCGCGCGCCGCCTGGTCAGGCGGCTTCGGCGTGGCGCCGTCTGCATCCGAACGCGGCGCATCGACCCAGGCGGGGGGCGCGGCGCCACGGCCCGAGTTCATGTTCTTCGATGCCTCGATCGATGCCGCGAACGTGGTGCCGCCGGTCAAGGCCCCGGCGGGCGGCTCGATGCGCGCCACGCTGTACACCGCCACCGGCGTGTTGGAATGGCGCGTGACGCTGGCGCGCATGACCGGGCCTGAAACGCAGGCGGCCTTTCACGGGCCCGCGACCGAACGCGAGAACGCGCCCGCCGTCATCGTGTTGCCGCCCTTCGTGCTGGAAGAAGACCGTGGCGCGCGTGAATTGCAGGGCCGCAGCACGTTGACCCCGGCGCAGATCGAAGACCTGATCGCCGAGCGCTGGTATGTCAGCGCATCCACCGCGGCGCATCCCGATGGCGAACTGCGCGGGCAGATCAAGACCTATCGGGGCGGGGTACACGGCGGCTGATCGCGCGCCGCTTTTCAGCACCGCTTTCCACCCGGATTTTCGCCCGGGTTTCCATCCCATGTTTCCCCTCCCGCTGCCGTTGTCCGCCGCGTCGGATCGGCCTGCGCGCGCAGTTTTCATCTTGCTGAAAATGGGGTCGTGCCTGACGGCTTCCTGAATTTTTACACGCATTCAGAAATCAGTCAGCTTCATGTCACGCGACCTACGGGAAAGCGATAAGTGTTTGGCGCGTTCCGGCGCAAAAAGCGAAAGCAGATTGGAAGTGTCGATCTCTACTATCTGCCGAACTCGTCCGCAGCACCGAAATTTTCAGCGGGAAGACAGGCGAGCAAAGCTGGCCGGTGTGAGAACCGGGCAGAAAAAATAAGCAAAAAATGCATCGCCTGGGAGGGCGTGTCTTATGTATCTAAGCAATAGAAACTTCGTCGCGGGGCTCTTCATGATCGCCTTCGCTTTGTTGTTCGGATTGGCGGCCACGAAATATCAATTGGGGACGTTCAGCCGATCCGGACCGGGCTTGTTCCCGTTGATGGTCAGTTCGCTGTTGGGGGTGATCGGCCTGATCACCGTGCTGCGCTCGCGCTTCGTGCCGCCGGTGCCGCTCAGCTACAGCTTCAAGAACATCGCGATCATCATGCTCAGCCTGTGCGGCTTTGCGGTGGTGTCCGGTTTCATCAACATGATCGTCGGCATCATCTTCCTGGTGTTCTGCTCGACGCTGGCCGGCACCTCGTATTCGGTGGTGCGCAACATCAAGATTTCCCTGGGCCTGATCGCGGTGGCATTTGCCTTCCGGAATCTGCTCGGCCTTAACCTGCCCTTGTTCTGAAAGAGCGACATCCATGGAAATCCTGAACAACCTCGCGTTCGGTTTCGAACACGCGCTGACGCTGCAGAACCTGATGTACTGCGCCATCGGCTGCGTGGTCGGCACCCTGGTCGGCCTGCTGCCGGGCCTGGGCCCGCTGTCCACCATCAGCCTGCTGTTGCCGCTGACCTATTCCATTCCCACCGGCGGCGCGCTGATCATGCTGGCCGGCATCTACTACGGCGCCCAATACGGCGATAGTGTCAGCGCCATCACCATGAAGATCCCGCATGCCAGCAGTATCGTGGCGTGTATCGACGGCTACCAGATGAACCTGAAGGGCAAGACCGGCCTGGCCTTGTTCACCGCGGGCGTCTCCAGCTTCATCGGCGGCACGGTCGCCATCGTGGTGTTGTCGACGATGGCGCCGGCGCTGGGCGAAGTGGGCCTGCTGTTCGGTCCGGCCGACTACTGCGCGCTGATGCTGCTGGGCTTTTTCTGCGTCAGCTTCGTCAGCAGCGGCAGCCTGCTCAACGGCCTGGCCATGGCCATGATCGGCATCCTGCTGGGCGTGATCGGCACCGATGTGAACAGCGGCGTGGCGCGCTATACGATGGACCTGGCCTTCCTGCAGGACGGCGTGGGGCTGATCAGCATCGCGCTGGGCTGCTTCGGTATCGCCGAAATCGTCAAGAACCTGGACAACCGCAATACGCTGACGCCGTTCAACGGCAAGATCAAGCTGATTCCGACGTGGCCCGAGTTCAAGCGCATCATCCCCAGCGCGTTGCGCGGCAGCGTGGTCGGTTCGGTGCTGGGCATCCTGCCCGGCGGCGGCCCCACCATCGCGCAGTTCGCCGCCTATGCCGCCGACAAGCGCTTCAGCAAGTATCGCGACGAAATCGGTAGCGGCGCCATCGAAGGCGTGGCCGGTCAAGCCGCCGCCGACGAAGCGGCCGCACGCACCAGCTTCATTCCGCTGATGGCCATCGGCATCCCCGAAAACGCCGTCATGGCGCTGATGCTGGCCGCGTTCATCGTCAAGGGCATCCAGCCCGGCCCCAACATGATCGCCACCCACCCGGACCTGTTCTGGGGCCTGGTGGCCAGCATGTGGGTGGGCAACTGCTTCCTGCTGATCCTGAACGTGCCGCTGGTGCGCTACTGGCTGTCGGTGTTCAAGATCCCGTACACGGTGCTGTTCCCGGCGATCCTGTTCTTCTGCTGCATCGGCACGTTCAGCATCAACAACAACCTGGACGACATCTACATCACGGCGATCTTCGGCCTGATCGGCTACCTGTTCCTGCGCCTGGGCATGGAAGCGGCGCCGTTGATGCTGGGCTTCATCCTGGGCCCGATGCTGGAAGAGAACTTCCGCCGGGCCATGCTGCTCAGCCGCGGCGAGTTCGGTACGTTCTTCTCGCGCCCGATCAGCGGCACGCTGCTGGGCCTGATCGGCGCCGCGGTGGTGTGGCAGCTGGTGGTGTTCCTGCGCAAGGCGCGCAAAGCCCCGGCGCTGGCCCCGCAGACCGCCGACCATTGAGGCCGCATGGCCCTGTCGACACGGCTTGCCGGGTGGACGGGGCCTGACGGATTGCCCTGGCGCGTGCCTCGCACGTGCTAGGGCCTGTGCGAGGCTCCTTTCAGTGTGAACAGGCCCTAGGGCAGATAGGCCTGCCACTCCTGCAACTGCCCGGTTCGCTGTTGCGTTCTCTTGAGCAGGCAGGCCATCTGGTCTGCGTTGCGTCCGGTACCGGCCTGGTTGACCCCGTACCAGGCATCGCACTCGCTATCCCGAAAACGCACCCACTGCCGTTGGGCCTGGGTGAACTTCGTTTTCAGCGTGGGGTAGTCGATATCCTCGGTGCGAGGCTGCGACAGCCTTTTCAGCACCTGCTGATAGACCTTGTTGAGATCACTATCGGCCGCCTCGTAGGCGGCCTGTGCCCGCATGTCGGTACAGATGGGCGAGTAGTCGTCCGCCTTGCAGTCCTGCGCCTGCGCGCTGGACGATGCGGCCAGGACGAGCGCGGCAAAGACGCGACGGCTAAGTGTTGAACGCATGCGCATAGTGGCCGTGGGGTGGGGGGAATGCCGAATGGCAACCTCAAGCCGCTGATTATCGTCCATCCGGCCCGACGGGTCAGCGACCCATGATGCGGGCGGCGGCCAGCGCCGATTGGCGTACGGCGGCATCCCCACGCTGGCGCAGATCCGCGTCATAGCGTTGCAAGGCCTGCCCCAGCGGCAGGCCTTGTCGCGTCTGCGCCAACAAAGTGGTTAGCGATTGTGCGTCGGCCAGGGCCGTGTTCGCGCCCAGTCCGCCCGCCGGGCTCATCGCGTGCACGGCGTCGCCCAGGAAGGTCAAGCCGGGTTGCGTCCAGCGGGGCAGGGCGGGGGCGCTGTAGACGGTTTTCAAGGCGATGCCGGCAGGATCGCTGGCGGCCACCATGGCGGCCAGCGCAGGGTGCACGGGGGCCAGCAGGCGTTTGGCGGCGCGTTGCCAGCGTTGGCCCGTCTCGGCATCGTGCGGGGCAGCGTCGATGTCACACAAGACCGCGTCCGTGCCCAGCACGGCGGCCCGTTCGCCGATGACGGCCCAGTACTGGTAGGACGGTATGTCGCTGAGCGGGCCGGCGGCGCACTGCCGCGCAAGCGGCGGCAGCGCCGGCAGTTGCATGGCGTCCAGCACCAGCGCGTAGCCTGGGCCGAACACCACGCCCGCGCCGGTCTGCAAGTCCGCAGGCAGATCGTTGCGTGCCAGGCAGCCGGCAGGCGCCACGCCGAAGATCGTGACGGTGCCGGTGTCTTCAGGCTGGGCCTGCGGCAGATGCTGGCGCCGCAATACCGAATGCACGCCATCGGCGGCCACGACGAGCGTGTCGGTCCGCACAGGCAGGCCATCCAGGTGCAAGCCCGCCGCGTCCAGGCCGATCACCTTGCGGTCGAAATGTACCCGCGGCCCCAGCCCCGACAACAGGATTTCCCGCAGCGTCTGTCGGTGCGCCGAGCGGTCGGGCACGGCGCCGTCGTCCAGCTGCCAGGTGCCGGCCGCCCGTTGCGGCAGTGGCTGCAAGCGGGCGTCCAGCATCGCGCCGGGATGGTCATGGGCCGAGCAGCTTTGCTGGAACAGGGCGTTCAATGCCGGCGGCAAGCAGTACGCCAGCGCCGCCTGGCCGGTGGCGTCGATGCGCAGGCGGTAGCCCTGCACGCGGCTGTCGGTGCGCGCATCGCGTTCGTAGACGTCGACGCCGATGCCGGCGCGCGCCAGGCCCTGCGCCAGGCACAGGCCACCCAGGCCGGCGCCGATGATGGAAACATGGAGATTCTGCATAATGCTCTCGAAGAAAACCGGATCGACCGGTACCCTTGCAGCTTGCGCGCAAGCGGTCTTGCGCCGGTAATGCCGGTGCGCCAACAAACCATGCAAACCCGACAGCCCGATTCCCCGCCCGGCCCCGACTACAGCGAACTGCTGGACGGCCCGGCGCTGTGCGTGTTTCACGGCGCGGATGCGCCGGGCAACGAATTCCGCCTGGGCTCGCGCGACTACGACTGGCATGCGCACGCGCGCGGCCAGTTGTTCGGCGTGGACAGCGGCTCGATGCGGGTGCGCACCGAGGCGGGGGCATGGCTGCTGCCGCCGCAACGGGCGGGCTGGATTCCGCCTGGCCAGCGGCACCAGGTCAGCGTGGCGGACGCTGCCGGCGGCTGGGTGGCGCTGGTGCATCCCGAGGCCGCCGCCCGCCTGCCGGTCGCGCCTTGCGTGCTGGGCGTGGGCAGCCTGCTGCGCGCCATGGTGCGGCGCGCGGGCGATTGGCCGGACAAGCTGTCGCTGGATGCGGCGCAGTCGCGGTTCGCGGCGGTGTTGCTGGACGAGATCGAAGCCGCGCCGCAAGAACCCCTGCACCTGCCGTGGCCGCGCGATCGGCGCCTGGCCCGCCTGGCGCAGGCCTTGGCCGACGACCCCGCCGACAATCGCCCGCTGGATGCCCTGGCGGTGCAAGCGGGCCTCGCGCCCCGCACGGCGCAGCGCCTGTTTGTCGACGAAACCGGCCTGGGCTTTGCGCAATGGCGCCAGCAGTTGCGCTTGATCCATGCGCTGGAACGGCTCAGCGCCGGCCAGCCGGTGGCGCAGGTGGCCGACGCGCTGGGTTACGCCACGCCCAGCAACTTCATCGCCATGTTCAAGCGCGCCTACGGCATGACGCCGGGCCGCTATCTGCAAGGGGCGGCGGGCCAGGACTAGCCCGAGCCGGGTTGAGGCAGGCCTTATTCGTATTGATAGGCCAGCACGTCGTCGCCGGCCTCGTCCCGTTCGCCGGTGGCGACCCAGCCCAGATGCCGGTAAAAGCCGTAGGAACGCACGTGGGGATCTGCCGCGCAACTGAGGAACAGCCGCGTGTGGCCCGCCTGCCGCAACATCGCCATGACCTGCGCGAGCAGGGCGCGGCCGATGCCCAGGCCTTCGTACGCCGGCAGCAGGGCCAGCACCATGATTTCACCGCTTTCGCGGTCGCCGAAGCAGTAGCCGGCCAGCACGCCGTCGGCCAGCGCCACCACGCCGGGCAGCGCGCCGTCGCGGATACCGTCGGACCAGCTTTCCTGCGTGACGCCGACGGCGCGCAGGTCATCGGCCGAGAAGGCGTTTTCACGGGTGCGGCCGCGCAAGTCGATGCAGGCGGCGGCGTCTTCGGGCCGGGCGGGGCGGTAGACGAGGTTCATGGCAAGGCAAGGAAAATGGAACAAGCCGAAGGATACCTGGGCTTGCCCGTGGCGGCCGCTGCTCCGCCACGTCTTGCGGCCCTCCCGACAGCAGGCCTTTATTGCGCCAGCTTGTGCATTTCGGCGATCAGGTCTGACTTGCCCTCGAAGCCGATGCCGGGCCATTCCGGAAGCGTGACGTAGCCATTGTCGACCCGCACGCCATCGGGAAAGCCGCCATACGGCTGGAACAGGTCGGGGTAGGATTCGTTGCCGCCCAGCCCCAGGCCGGCCGCGATGTTCAGCGACATCTGGTGGCCGCCATGCGGAATGCAGCGGCTGGCCGACCAGCCATGCTGGCGCAGCATGTCCAGCGTGCGCAGGTATTCCACCAGGCCGTAGCTGAGCGCGCAGTCGAATTGCAGCCAGTCGCGGTCGGGGCGCATGCCGCCGTAGCGGATCAGGTTGCGCGCGTCCTGCATCGAGAAGAGGTTTTCGCCCGTGGCCATCGGCTTGTCGTAGTAATTGCGCAAGGTGGCCTGCAGTTCGAAGTCCAGCGGGTCGCCGGCTTCTTCATACCAGAAGAGGTCGTACTGCGACAGCGCCTTGGCGTACTGGATGGCGGTGTCCAGGTCGAAGCGGCCATTGGCGTCGACCGCCAGCTTGCGGCCGTCGCCCAGCACGCTCAGGATCGAATCGATGCGGCGCAGGTCTTCGTCCAGCGAGGCGCCGCCGATCTTCTTCTTGACCACGGTGTAGCCGCGGTCGACGTAGCTGCGCATTTCGTCCTTGAGCTTGGCGTGGTCCTGTCCCGGGTAGTAGTAGCCCCCGGCCGCATAGACGAACACGCGGCGGTCGGGTTGGCCGTTGCCATAGCGTTCGGCCAGCAGCTGAAACAGGGGCTTGCCTTCGATCTTGGCCACCGCGTCCCACACCGCCATGTCCAGCGTGCCGATGGCCACCGAGCGTTCGCCGTGGCCGCCGGGCTTTTCGTTGGTGTACATCGTGTTCCAGATGCGGTGCGGATCCAGGTTGTCGCCCGCGTCGTTCAACAGGCTGGCGGGGTCCGCTTCCAGCAGGCGGGGAATGAAGCGTTCGCGCATCAGCATGCCCTGGCCATAGCGGCCATTGGAATTGAAGCCATAGCCGATCACGCGCTTGCCGTTGCGCACCACGTCGGTCACCACCGCCACCAGGCTCAGCGTCATCTTGCTGAAGTCGATGTAGGCGTTGCGGATGGGCGAACTGATGGGAACGGTCTTCTCGCGAATCTCGATGATTTTCATGCTGTCTCCTGGGCCGGGCGGCGGATGGGGAAAACCGTAGATTATTCGCGTCGCCTCGCATTATGATTCGCTGGAAATCACATCTTTATTAACTTTAAGTGAATAAAGCCGCGCCAGGCATCGGGCGCAATAGAGCCTTCGGGCAAGGGCTTTCCATGAACCACGACCTGGCGTCTTCGCTGGAATTCTTCGTGCTGCTGGCCCGCCACGGCAATCTGTCGGCGGTGGCGCGCATGCTCGACCTGACCCCGCCCGCCGCCACCAAGCGCCTGGCCCAACTTGAAGCGCGGCTGGGCGTACGGCTGGTGAACCGCACCACGCGCAGCGTCAGCCTCACGCCTGAAGGCGAAACCTACCTGCACTACGCCACCCGCATCCTGGCCGATGTGCGCGAGATGGAAGACGTGGTGTCTTCCAGCCGCTCGGTGCCCAAGGGCCTGCTGCGCATCAATGCCACGCTGGGCTTTGGCCGCACCGCCATTGCGCCCATCGTGTCCGAGTTCGCCGCGCGCCATCCGCAGGTCGAGGTGCAGCTGGACGTCACCGACCGTCCCATTGACCTGGTCGAAAGCGGGGTGGACCTGGGCATCCGCTTCGGCGCCTTGCCCGACCAGCGCCTGGTGGCCCGGCGCGTCCTGTCGAACCGGCGCTTCCTGTGTGCGGCGCCGCGCTACCTGGCGCAGCATGGCGAACCCGCCAGCCTGAAAGACCTGGAACGGCACCAGTGCATCATCCACCGCCAGAACGAAGACGCCTATGGCGTGTGGCGCTTCACCCGCAACGGCCGCGCCGACACCGTAAAGGTGCACGGCGCGCTGTCCAGCAACGACGGCGACATCGTGCTGAACTGGGCGCTGGACGGCCACGGCATTTTGATCCGTTCGGAATGGGACCTGGCCAAGTACCTGGAAAGCGGCCGGCTGCGCGTGGTGCTGCCTGATTTCATCCTGCCGTCGGCGGACCTGTTCGTGTACTACCCCAGCAAGCGCAACCTGTCGGCGCGCACGCGCGCGTTCATCGATTTCCTGATGGCGCGGTTCGCCTGATTGCGGTCGCGCGCCGTTTGCATTATTTTGGCCGGCTATCGCTCCGTTGGCGCCTGCCAGGAACCGCCATGCCCAGATCCAACCATGAAGATTGCCTGAAGGAATACGCCCAGGCGTCGCCCGAGCCGGTGCAATGGGATGCCGATGGCTGCGCCTTGTGCCGCCCCGCGGGCTGGCCGGTACATGTGGCTTATGTGGAAGGCAGCGACAGCATGTTGTTCTTCAGCGGTCTGGGGCGCGCGCCCTCGAGGCCGCCGGCACATTTCTGGCGCACGCTGCTGACCCTGGGCTATCCCTGCCCGGAATGGATTCCGGCGGTGTCCCACGAACCGGCGACTGACCAATGGGTGTTGAGCCTGCGCTTGCCGGCTCACCGTTACGAGGCGGCGCGCTATGCGCAATGGCTGGAGCACTTCGGCGCCATCGCTGCGGACGGCACCGCGGCGTTGCAGGCGCCTGACGCGCCGCCTTGGCGCCCGGGCGTGGCGGCCACGGCGACGCCGCGGCCTGATGTAGACCTGACGCCGTACCAGCAGGCCATCGACGCCCTGGCCGACCGCCATGGCGCCGAGCGGCTGCATGAATGGGCGCCGCAACGCCTGCTGTTGCGGCTGGACGACCTGGATATCCAGCTGCGGCATGGCGCCTGGACGGACACGCTCATGGCCATCTGCCGGATCGGCGGCGACGTGGCCGCGCTTGACCGTATCGGCGGGGATCTGGCCACCGTCAATGCGCGCATGCCGACGAGCGGCCCGCATTTCTCCATCGAAGCGCTCAGCGGCGAACTGATCCTGGCTGGAACTTTCGACCTGAACCGGTTACTCAGCAGGGATTGGCTCGACTACCTGGACGGGTTCCATCGCCACGCATTGCGGGCCAGGGACGCGCTTTCACAATCCGCCGAACCTGCCGATCGCGCTTTGCCCCCGGGGTCTTTCATTTTCGTCTGACCTCGGGCCAACCGCCCGGAACCGGCATCCGGGACTGCTTCGAGGTGCTGCATGACGATCAATCTGGGCAACTTCCAAACGGCGGGCAGCGGCGGTAGCGGCGTTTTCGTCCTGGACGGCAATGGTGGCGTGGCGCTGCGGCCGGGCGACCAGGCGAACACCCTGACCGAGCAGGACAACCGCAATCTCAAGAACGCTTTTCTGGCGGCCGTCACGGCCGAGTATGACGGCTTGGCCGCGATGGAGGCATTGCGAGCCCTGGACTCGCTGGCCACGCCGCTGACCACCGAAACCTATGCGCAGGCCCGGCTGGCCTTGACCGATGCCCATCGGCTGCTGCTCGACGGGGACGCCGTGCGCGGTCAGATCCGCACCGAATTGGAAGGGCGCGCAGACCTGCCCGCGCCGCTCGAGCAATTGGCGGAGCAGGTGCGCGGCGCCGTGGATGCGCTGGCCTTGCCGCCCTCGGCATTCACGCTGGCGCGTGCGGTCGATCGGGTGCTGGCCTTGCGCTCGCAGCCCACCGTGGGTGAGGTCGAGCGGTTGCCGCGGCAGGTGGAACTGGCTCCCCGAGCGGATGTCGACAACGGCGTCACGATCGAGGGCTGGACTGCGTTGACCGAGGCGCTACTGTCGGACCACGAGGGCATGGGCAGTCCGGCGGCGTTTTTTCGCGGTCTGCTGCGACAGGTCGACGACGAGCACCACGACTGGTACACCAACTTCGTGGTGCTCAACCAGTTTGCCGACGGTCTGGATTCCCGACATGGCGACCAGGCGGAACTGCAGTCCGCGTTGCGGCAGCGTTCGGTCGGATACCTGTACAAGTACGCGACGCCGGACACTTCGCTGACCGAGCTGCAGACCACGCCGCTGACGCAACGCCATGTGTATCACCGCACGGGCGGGCAGATCGCAGATAGATTCCGCGCCGAACTCGACCTGCTGCTGGGCTTTCATCGCACGTATACGCGCCCGGAACAACACAAAGCGCGGGTTCAGGAAACGGGCGGCAACGTGGCGACAGCCTATCCGGTCTCGTCGCGCGATGCCTTCGAAGTCGCCAAGCTGAAGTTCGATGCGTTGGGCCCGGGACATACGGTGTTGTCGCCGGATTCGGTGGACGTGGCGACCGTGTGTACCGCAGCGATCAAATGGTTGATGGATCCGGAAGGCGGCACGGCCCTGATCGATATCAGCAATCTGGTCCGCCATGACGGCAGCGAACCCTACGCGACAGCCTTGAAGCGGGTGCAGGACGAGTTGAGCGCCGCCCTGCGCGGGCAGCTGGAGATATTTGCCGGCAGTGCGCCCAACGCGTCGGAGCGGGTGCAGGCATTGCTCGCCCGCCTGGAGACGACGGTCGGGCTGATCGACATGACGATGGTCGGGGCGCAGCCGGTCCTGACGTTGGCGACGCTGAGCGCGTCTGCATCCTTGAACCGGGTAGTGGCCTTCGAAGGCATGACCGGCTTGATGAGCGGCCGTGGCATGAATGCCGGTCCGCAGCAGATCCTGGAAAACTGGTCGCGCTCGGCGTCGCCCGCACGCATACACCTGTCTCTTATACACATCTCCGAGCCCACGAGACAGGCAGAAATCT
>ERZ1032107.191-NODE-191-length-14798-cov-11.998711_pt1 | contig 14798 bp, 10 predicted proteins | sample MGYA00516713_ERZ1032107 | MGnify/ENA primary metagenome ERZ1032107 (study PRJEB33718, sample SAMN03160116) | human skin metagenome | collected 2014-04-10 | study: EMG produced TPA metagenomics assembly of the PRJNA266117 data set (Human skin bacterial metagenome...
AATCCAGTCCCACGAAGCCGCCCGTCTGGTGGCTCCAGAGCCGTGCGTACAGCCCGCCCTGGGCGACCAGGCCGGCGTGGGTGCCGGATTCGACGATCTTGCCGTGGTCCAGCACCACCAGCCGGTCCATGCGGGCAATGGTGGACAGGCGGTGCGCGATGGCGATGACGGTCTTGCCCCGCATCAGCGTTTCCAGGCTTTCCTGGATGGCGGCTTCGACCTCGGAATCCAGCGCCGAGGTGGCCTCGTCCAGGATCAGGATGGGCGCGTCCTTGAGCAGCACGCGGGCAATGGCGATGCGCTGGCGCTGGCCGCCCGACAGCTTCACGCCGCGTTCGCCGACGTGCGCGTCCAGGCCGCGGCGGCCATCGCCGTCGACCAGGGCGCCGATGAATTCGTCGGCGCGGGCGCGGCGGATGGCGTCCAGCAACTGGGCCTCGGTGGCGCCGGGCCGGCCGTACAGCAGGTTGTCGCGGATGGACCGGTGCAGCAGCGAGGTGTCCTGCGTGACCACGCCGATCTGCGAGCGCAGGCTGGCCTGGGTGACGTGGGCGATGTCCTGGCCGTCGATGAGAATGCGGCCGCCTTCCAGGTCATACAGGCGCAGCAGCACGTTGACCAGGGTGGACTTGCCGGCGCCGGACGGGCCGATCAGGCCGATCTTTTCGCCCGCGCGCACCGTCAGGTCCAGGTGCGAAATGATCTCGCGGCCGCTGCCGTAATGGAACGACATGTCGTCAAAGCGCACCTCGCCCTGCGTGATGCGCAGCGGCTGCGCATCGGGCGCGTCCAGCACCTGGCGCGGCTGCGAGATGGTCGCCAGGCCGTCCTGCACCATGCCGACGTTTTCCGAAATGCCGTTGACCTCCCACATGATCCAGGCCGACATGTTGTTGATGCGGATCACCAGGCCCAGGGCCAGCGTGATGGCCCCCAGGCTGATGCTGCCGATGCTCCAGAGCCACAGCGCCAGCCCGGCGGTGCTGACGATCAGCACGCCGTTGAGCGTATTGATGGACACGTCCATCGCCGTGATGACGCGGGTCGACAGGCGCTGCTTTTCCGTCTGCTCGGTCATGGCCTGGCGGGCGTAGTCCTCTTCCTGGCGAGTGTGCGCGAACAGCTTGAGGGTGGAAATATTGGTGTAGCCATCGACGATGCGGCCCATCAGCTTGGAACGCGCTTCCGAGGCGATGACCGCGCGCGCCTGCATGCGCGGCACGAAGTAGGCCAGCATGCAGCAGTAGATGGCGATCCACAGCACCAGCGGAATCACCAGGCGCCAGTCGGCCTCGGCGAACAGGTACAGCGCGCTGGCCGCGTACAGGATCACGTGCCACAGGGCGTCCACCGACTGCACGGCCGAATCGCGCAGCGAATAGCCGGTTTGCAGCACCCGGTTGGCGACCCGGCCGGCGAAGTCGTTGTGAAAGAAGGCCAGGCCCTGGTTCAGCACGTAGCGGTGGTTCTGCCAGCGCACCAGCGTGGTCAGGCTGGGCGAGATCGTCTGGTGCGACAGCAGGTCGTGCAGGCCGATGGACAGGGGCCGCAGCACCATCACCACGAAGGCCATCCACGCCAGCGTGTAGGCGTGTTCGCGGAAGAAGTCGGCTGGCGCCGTGTGCTGCGCCATGTCCACCAGGTCAGCCAGGAAACTGAACAGCGCCACTTCCACCAGCGCGCCGCCCAGGCCCACGAGCAGCAGTACGGCAAAGATCGGCCAGACCTGCAGCAGGTAATAGGCATAGAACCGCAGGACCCGCCCCGGCGGCGTGACGTCGGGGGCGTCGCGGAAGGGGTCGACCAGGTTCTCGAAGTAGCGGAAAACGGGATTCGGTTTGTCGCCGGGCATGGCAGGTCCGTAAGAGACAGGCCGGCCAAGCGTATCAGGGAAACCCCTAAAAAATAAAGGCGCCCCGCGCCGTCAGGTGTATTGCGCGCGCCGGGTTCCGCCCTCGCGCCGGCTGGCCTTCTCGGCCACGATGTTGTCTTGCGCCATGCGCCGGCCGCGCTGCTCGATGCGGGCCAGCAGGTCGCGCAGTTGCGCGACTTCGGCGGCGTCCAGGTCCTGCACCAGCAGGTCGTTCAGGTGCAGCACTTCGGGCAGCAGGGCGCGGTAGCGGTTCAGGCCATGTTCGGTGGCCTCGATGCGCACCACCCGGCGGTCGGCGCTGTCGGGCAGGCGCCGCAGCCAGCCTTTTTCGCACAGCGCGCCCAGCGTGCGCGAGGTGCGCGCCAGGTCCAGCTTGGCGGCGGCCGCCAGCTCGGCCGACGTCATGATGCCGCCTTCCACTGCACAGGCCAACAGGCGCCATTCGCGCCGGGTGATGCCGAAGCGGCCCTCGCACAGGCGCACGAAAACAGGGTTCGATTGCGACCAGGCCTGATAGAGCCGGTACATCAGCATCTCGGCCAGCGGGTGTTCGATGGGTTCTCGAGGGGTCATATCGTTATGCCAGGTACTGGATTAGATCAAGCAATCGTCGCGGCGCTACAGTCGTCTCGCCTGTCTACGGGCCGGTTGACACTACAAGAACCATAACCGACAGCGCAGCCGCTGTCGCCAAGGAGATTACCGTGCGTAAATGGATATCCGGCGCCGCGTTCGCGGCGTTTGCGGCGGTTGCCGCCGCTCCGGCCTGTGCCCAGTCCGCGCCGCTGGACGGCGCCCTGACCATCGTGGTGGGCTACCCGCCCGGCGGCAGTTCCGACCGCATCGCGCGGCTGGTGGCCGACCGCCTGAAAGACCGCCTGGGCGTGACGGTGGTGGTGGAAAACAAGACCGGCGCCGGCGGGCGCATCGCGGCCCAGGGGCTGCATGCCCTGGCCGCCCGCCAGAACGTGCTGATGCTGGCCAATCCCGCCGTGATGGTGGTGGCGCCGCTGGTCTACGCCGAACCCGGCTACGACGCGCGCCGTGATTTCAAACCGGTGTCGCTGGTCAGCCGCTACAAGTTCGCGCTGGCGGTGCCGGCCAGCTCGTCCATCCGCGACGTGGCGGGACTGCGCCAGTGGCTGCAGGAACATCCGCGCCAGTTCACGGTGGGCGTGCCGGCCACCGGCAGCCTGCCGCATTTCTTTGCACTGATGCTGGGCCGCGAGATCGGGCAGGAGCCCGAGGTGGTCGGCTACCGGGGCTCTGCGCCGCTGATTTCCGAGTTGATCGGCGGCATCCTGCCGCAGGCGGTCGACACGCTGGACACGCTGCTGCCGCAGCACCGTGCCGGCAAGATCCGCATCCTGGCGACCTCGGGCGACGCGCGCGACGCCGACCTGGCCGACGTGCCGACCTTTCGCGAAGCGGGGGTGAACCTGGCGGCCGACGGCTGGAACGCGTTCTTCGCGTCGTCGTCGATGGCGCCGGCCAAGGCCGAGCGCCTGGGCGCGGATATCGCCGCGCTGATGCGCGAACCGGCCATGCAGCAGGCGGTGCGCGAGTCGTATCTGGAGCCCGTGTCGGCCGATGTGGCCGCCACCACGGGCGAACTGGACGCCTATCGCAAGCAATGGGAGCCGGTGGTGCGGGCCTCCGGTTTCACGGCCACGCAATAGGAGCAGACCCCGATGAGCACGGTGCAGAATGTGTTGTTCATCATGGCCGACCAGCTGCGGGCAGACCACCTGAGCTGCTATGGCCATCCCTACCTGAAAACCCCCAGCCTGGATGCGCTGGCCGCGCGCGGCGCGCGCTTTGAGCGGGCATTCGTCAACTCGGGCGTGTGCGGGCCGTCGCGCATGAGCTACTACACGGGCCGCTACCCGTCGCGCCACGGCGCCACCTGGAACCGGGTGCCGCTGTCCATCAACGAGATCACGCTGGGCGAGTACCTGGACGAGCAGGGGCGTGACCTGGTGCTGGCGGGCAAGACCCACGTCATCCCCGACCGGGCCGGCATGGAACGCCTGTCCATCGACGGCGGTTCCGAACTGGGCGCGCTGCTGTCGCGCGGCGGCTTCATCGAAGCGGACCGCTACGACGGCCATCACGAACCCGGCAAGGAAAGCGGCTACCCCGCCTTCCTGCGCAGCCAGGGCTACGACAGCCCCGACCCCTGGACCGACTACGTCATCGCCGGGGTCGACGCACATGGCCGCGTGGCCAGCGGCTGGAACATGCGCAACGTGCACCTGCCGGCGCGCGTGGCCGAGCCGCATTCCGAAACCGCCTACATGACCGACCAGGCGCTGGACTTCATGAAGCGCCGCGGCGATCAACCCTGGGTGCTGCACCTGAGCTATGTGAAGCCGCACTGGCCCTACATGGCGCCGGCGCCTTACCACGCGCGCTACACCGCGGACCAATGCCTGCCGGTGCGCCGCAACCGCGAGGAACTGGCCAACGCGCATCCCGTGGTGGCAGCCTACCGGCAGCACGAGGAAAGCGTCAGCTTCTCGACCGACGAGTGCGTGCGGGTGGTGCGGCCCGCCTACCAGGGGCTGATCCGCCAGCTGGACGATCACCTGGGCCGGCTGTTCGACTACATGGAAGGCGCCGGGCTGATGCAGAACACGCTGATCGTGTTCACGGCCGACCACGGCGATTTCCTGGGCGACCACTGGCTGGGCGAAAAGGAACTGTTCTACGACACCGTGCAACGGGTGCCGTTCATCGTGATGGACCCGTCGGCCGCGGCCGATGCCACCCGCGGCCAGGCGCTGGCCGACATGGTGGAAAGCGTGGACCTGGTGCCGACGGTGCTGCGCGCGCTGGACGTGGAACGGCCCTGGCACCGCCTGGAAGGGCGCGAGTTGCAGTCGGTGCTGCACGGCCGTGCGGCCGACGAGCCGTGGCGCGACTGCGTGTTCTCGGAACTGGACTACAGCTTTCGGCAGGCGCGGCTGCTGCGCGGCAAGACGCCGCAGAACGCGCGTGCCTGGTCCGTGCGCACCGACCGCTGGCGCTACGTGCATTGGCTGGACGAGCCCGAACAACTGTACGACCTGCACGCGGACCCCGATGAGTTTCAGGACCTGGGCACCAGCAGCGCCCATGCCGCGGTGCGTGCAGAATTGCGCCAGCGCCTGCTGGACTGGATGCTGCGCGGCAAACGCCGCACCACCATGGCCGACGAGGCGGTCGAACGCGGCACCAACGCGCACAAGCGCGCCGGGGTGTTCTTCGGGCAGTGGTGAAAGGGCTGTCGCCAGGCCGCCGCCTGGCGACAGCGCCCACGCCGGCGGCTAGGCGCCGGCCGTGTCCTTTTGCGGCTGGGCGGCCGGCTTGAGCTCGCGCCGCAGGATCTTGCCCACGTTGGTGCGCGGCAGGTCGTCGCGAAACTCGACGTAGCGCGGCACCTTGTAGCCGGTCAGCTGGCTGCGGCAATGCGCGATCAGCGTCTCGGCATCCAGGTTGGGGTCCTTGCGGATCACGTACAGCTTGACGGCCTCGCCCGAGCGTTCGTCGGGCACGCCGATGGCCGCCACCTCGCGCACGCCGGGGTGCAGCGCGGCCACGTCCTCGACCTCGTTGGGATAGACGTTGAAGCCCGACACCAGGATCATGTCTTTCTTGCGATCGATCAGGTAGACGTAGCCGGTTTCGTCGACATAGCCGATGTCGCCGGTGCGCAGGAAGCCGTCGGGGTACATCACCAGCGCGGTCTCGTCGGGCCGGTTCCAGTAGCCCTGCGTGACCTGCGGGCCGCGCACGCAGATCTCGCCGGCTTCGCCCACCGCCAGTTCCTCGCCGTCGTCATTGCGGATGGACAGATCGGTGGACGGCACCGGCAGGCCGATGGACCCCGTGAACACCTGCACGTCCAGCGGGTTGATGGTGACGGCCGGCGACGTTTCGGTCAGGCCATAGGCCTGCGCCAGCGACTTGCCGGTGACGGCCAGCCAGCGGTCCGCCACGGCGCGCTGCACGGCCATGCCGCCGCCCATCGTCAGCCGCAGCCGTGAAAAATCCAGCTTGGCGAATTCAGGGTTGTTCAGCAGCGCGTTGAACAGCGTGTTCACGCCCGTGAAGGCGCTGAACGGCACCTTGGCCATTTCCTTGACCAGCCCGGGAATGTCGCGGGGATTGATGATGAGCAGGTTGCTGGCGCCGATCTTCATGAAGGTCAGGCAGTTCGCCGTCAACGCGAAGATATGGTAGAGCGGCAGCGCGGTGACGATGCATTCCTGCCCTTCCTTGACCAGCGGGCGTACCCACGTATAGGCCTGGGTGACGTTGGCCGCCAGGTTGCCGTGCGTGAGCTTGGCCGCCTTGGCCACGCCGGTGGTGCCACCCGTGTATTGCAGGCAGGCCAGGTCTTCCTGCGTCAAGGCAACTTCGCTGAACGGCGCATCGTGGCCGGCGCGCAGCGCGTCGCCCAGCCGCAGCGCATGGGGAATCGACCAGGCGGGCACCATGCGCTTCACACGGCGCACCACGAAGTCGACCAACCGGCCCTTGACGGGGCCCAGCAGCTCGCCGATGGACGTGACCAATACGCGTTCGATCGCGGTGTTGGGCAAGGCCTTTTGCAGCGTGGCGGCGAAGTTGTCGGCCACCACGATGGCGCGCGCGCCCGAGTCGGCCAGTTGATGCTCCAGTTCATGCGCCGTGTACAGCGGGTTGCAGTTGACCACGATGCAGCCGGCCCGCAGCGCGCCGAACAGGCAGACCGGATACTGCAGCAGGTTGGGCATCATCAACGCCACGCGGTCGCCCTTGCGCAGGCCATTGGCGTGCAGCCAGGCGGCGAAGTCGCGGGTCAGGCGGTCCAGTTCGGCGTAGGACAGCGACTTGCCCATGCTGAGGTACGCGGTCTTGTCGGCGAACCGCCGGCAGCTGTCACGGGCGATCGACACCAGCGTGGCCGCCGGGTCCAGGTCGATCTCCGCGGGCACGCCCGGGGGGTAGCTCTTTTGCCAGATTCGTTCCATCTTTACGGAGTTCCCAGTAGGGCTTTCTTCAGGGAAGACTGTGCCGGGTTATCACCCAGCCAGACCCGCAGCAGCGCGCGGGCGAAGGCGGGGTCGTCGATGCGGCCGCGCTGCTTGCCGTTGTCGGTGACCGTGACGCCGCGCGCATCGAAATCCAGGTCGATGACGTCGCCTTCACGGGCCGAGCCGATCTCGGCCATCAGCGCCGACAGGCGGTCGGCGTGCACCTGCAGGGCGGCGCGTTCCGCTTTGTGGGTATTGTCGTTCAATCCATCCTGCAATGCGGCGTCCAGGCTCTTGCTGTCGACATCGCGCAAGAGTTGCAGCCGCATGCGGCGCGGTTCATTGCTGTTGATCAAGGTCGCGGCGTCCTGGCTCTTGGCGCTGGCGTACAGCGCCGCCACGTAGACCTTGACCACGAACTTGGTACGCAGGCCGGCGCCGTTCAGCACCAGCGTGTGGCCGCCTTCGGACAATTGTTCCGGCACGCGCACGCCGGCCACTTCCATGTCGGCGGCCAGCGCCGGGGCGCCTGCCAGGCAGGCTGCCAGAATAAGGCTCAGGGCGGTGGCTCGCCCTCCAGGGATGCAACGCATGTGTCTCCTCCAGTCGTTTTCTGCTTGTAGTACTTCTTGTCGGCGATGTAGATCGTGCGTTCCACGACGGCGTAGACCACGCCGTCCTTGTCCTTCAATTCCACGGTGTACGTCCGGGTGGTCTCGTGGTCCTGCGCAAGAATCCTGCGTATGTCCGCGATTTCTCCCGGCGGCAGCCGGAAGTCCACGTACAGCGTGGTGTAGGCGGGCTTGCGGTAGCGGATGGACGCCGCCTTGTCCCACACGATGTGGTCCGCGCCCAGCGCGGCCATCAGCATGGTGGGATGGGCGCCGTCGGTCACCGCGAACAGCGAACCGCCGTACATGGAGCCCACGATGTTGCGCGTGCGCCGCAACAGCGGCAGCTTGATGCGGATGTGCTGGAAATCCGGCGACACGTGCAACACCCGGCCGCCAGTGGCGCGAAACGCCGGATGCAGGTTGAATCCCACCCGCATCAGGCGTGCGCGCCAGGCTGGCGATAGCCGTTTGAACCAATAGGGCTTCACCGGCTTACAGGGCCTCGAACAGGCCGGCCGCGCCCATGCCGGTGCCGATGCACATGGTCACCAACCCGTACTTGCCGCCGGTGCGGCGCAGGCCGTGGGTCAGCGTGGCGGTGCGGATCGCGCCGGTGGCGCCCAGCGGATGGCCCAGCGCGATGGCGCCGCCCAGCGGGTTGACCTTGGACGGATCGAGCTTGAGTTCGCGGATCACCGCCAGCGACTGCGCGGCGAAGGCTTCGTTCAGCTCGATCCAGTCCAGGTCTTCCTGGCGGATGCCGGCGCGGGTCAGCACCTTGGGGATGGCGGCCATGGGGCCGATGCCCATCACTTCGGGCGGCACGCCGGCCACGGCGAAGCCGACAAAGCGCGCCAGCGGGTTGAGGTTGAACTCGCGCAGCACGCGCTCGGACACCAGCACCACGGCGGCGGCGCCGTCGGACATCTGCGAGCTGTTGCCGGCCGTGACGCTGCCGCGTGCGGCAAACACCGGCTTCAGGCGCGCCAGCGCCTCGGCGGTGCTGTCCGGGCGCGGGCCTTCGTCCACTTCGACCAGGCGGCGGGTCTCGCGCACGTTGCCGTCGGACCCGCCCGGCAGGCGGGTCACGACTTCGAACGGCGTGGTCTCGGCGCGGAAGTGGCCGGCGGCGATGGCGGCGCTGGCCTTCTGCTGCGAGGCCAGGGCGAAGGCGTCCTGGTCTTCGCGCGACACCTTCCATTGCTCGGCGACCTTTTCGCCGGTCAGGCCCATGCCGAAGGCCATGCCGATGTTCTCGGGGTGCGAGAAGATGGCCGGGTTCAGCGATACCTTGTTGCCCATGATCTGCGGCATGGCGCTCATGGACTCGGTGCCCGAACCGATCATGATGTCGGCTTCGCCCGTGCGGATGCGGGCGGCGGCATCGGCCACCGCTTGCAGTCCGGACGCGCAGAAGCGGTTGACGGTCACGCCGGCCACGCTTTGCGGCAGGCCCGCCAGCAGCAGCCCGATGCGCGCCACGTTCATGCCTTGCTCGGCTTCCGGCATGGCGCAGCCGGTGATGACGTCGTCGATCCTGGCCGCGTCCAGCCACGGCGTCTGGGCCAGCACGCCTTGCAGGGCGGCGGCCAGCAGGTCGTCCGGCCGGGTGGTGGCGTAGGCGCCGTTGCGCTTGCCCACCGGCAGGCGCGTCGCGGCGACGATGTAGGCCTCTTGAATCTGCTTGCTCATGTCAATTCCTCAATTTCGCAGGGGCTTGCCGGTGTCCAGCGTGTGGCGGATGCGGGCCTGGGTTTCAGGCGTGCGCAGCAGCGCCACGAATTCCTTGCGCTCGACCGCCAGCAGCCACTCTTCGTCCACCTTCGCGCCGGTCTCGACTTCGCCGCCGCACAGGGCCACGGCGGCGCTGCGCGCCACCCGGTAGTCGTGTGCGCTGATCATGCCGCCTTCGCGCATGTTGACCAGCACCATCTCGAAGTTGGCGATGCCGTTGCGGCCGGCCACGGGAATGTCCTTCAGGCGCGGCGGCGGCACGTAGCCGGCGGTGGCCGCGGCGCGGGCCTGGCCGATGGCCACGAACAGCAGTTCGCCGGGGTGGAACAGCACGATGTCGTGTTCGCGGGCAAAGCCGGCGTCGACGGCCTCGCGTGCGCTCTTGGCGACTTGCGCCATGGCGATGGTCTGGAACACCGGTTGCAGGTAGGGGAAGACCTCGCCGGGCGTGGCCGTCCTGGCGGCCAGGGCGGCTGCGCGGCCGGCGAATTCCTTGCTGCCGCCGCCGGCCGGGATCAGGCCCACGCCGGCTTCGACCAGGCCGATGTAGCTTTCCAGCGCCAGCACGCGGTGCGAGGCATGCATCAGGAATTCGCAGCCGCCGCCCAGCGCCATGCCCTGCACGGCCGCCACGGTGGGGATCTGCGCGTACTTGAACGATTGCGAGGTGCGCTGGAATTTCTCGACGGTGGCTTCCAGCATGTCCCATTGGCCCGCGGCGCAGGCTTCGGAAACCTGTTGCAGGTTGGCGCCCACGGCGAAGGGGGCGTCATGCCAGATCACCAGGCCGTCGAAATCGCGTTCGGCCCGGGCGACCGATTGCAGGATGCCTTCGAGCACCTCGGCGCCCAGCGTGTGGTTCTTGGACGTGACCGACAGGATGGCGATGCCGGCATCCACCTCGGGCAGGTTCCACAGGCGCACGCCTTCGTTTTCCCAGACGGTGACGCCGCGGTCGTCGGCGCCTTCGCCGAACACGCGTTCGGGGAACAGCTGGCGCTGGTACACCGGCAGCGTCGAGCGCGGATGCAGCGTGCCGCTGCGCGCGGAATACGAGCCTTCAGGCGTGTGCACGCCCTTGCGGTCGGGTTCCAGGGCCCAGGCGGGCAGCGGTGCGTCGCTCATGGCCTGGCCGGCCTTGATGTCGTCGGCCACGGCGCGGGCAATGTCCTGCCAGCCGGCGGCCTGCCAGGTTTCGAACGGGCCCTGGGCCCAGCCGAAGCCCCAGCGCATCGCCAGGTCCACGTCGCGTGCATTGTCGGCCACCTGGCCCAGCTGCACGGCGCTGTAGTGGAAGATGTCGCGGAACAGGCTCCAGAGGAACTGGGCCTGCGGGTGGCTGCTGGCGCGCAGCGCGGCAAAGCGCTTGGCCGGATCGCGTTCCTTGAGCAGGGCGGCCACTTCGTCGGCCAGCTTGCCGGCGCTGGGCCGGTAGTCTTGCGCTTTCAGGTCCAGCACCAGGATGTCGCGGCCCGCCTTGCGGTAGACGCCGGCGCCGCTCTTCTGGCCCAGCGCACCCTTGGCAATCAGCGCGGACAACCAGGCGGGCGGGGTGAAATAGCGGTGCCACGGGTCGTCGGGCAGGCCCTTGTCCATGGTGCCGATCACGTGGGCCAGGGTGTCCAGGCCCACCACGTCGGCGGTGCGGTAGGTGGCGCTCTTGGGGCGGCCGATCTTGGGGCCGGTCAGGGCGTCGACTTCGTCAAAGCCCAGGCCCAGGCGCTGCGTATGGTGGATGGCAGCCAGGATCGAGAACACGCCGATCCGGTTGGCCACGAAGTTGGGCGTGTCCAGCGCGCGGATGACGCCCTTGCCCAGCGTGGACGTGAGCCAGGTTTCCAGCTCGTCCAGCACGGCGGGCTGGGTGTGCGAGGTGGCGATGATTTCCACTAGCCGCATGTAGCGGGGCGGATTGAAGAAATGGATGCCGCAGAAGCGTTCGCGCAACGAGGCGGGCAAGGCGTTTGCCAGCGCGTCGATCGACAGGCCGGACGTGTTGGACGCGACGATGGCGCCGGGGGCGACATGGGGCGCGATGCGCTCGTACAGCGCGGTCTTCCAGTCCATGCGCTCGGCGATCGCTTCGATGATCAGGTCGCAGCTGCGCAGGCGCTCGATGTGGTCGTCGTAGTTGGCCGGGGTGATGAGGGCCAGGCGGGCGGCGCCGGCCAGGGGCGCGGGCTCGAGTTTCTTCAGGCCGGCCAGCGCTTTCTTGACGATGCCGTTGCGGTCGCCTTCGGGCGCGGCCAGGTCGAACAGCGTGACGGGCACGCCGGCATTGGCCAGGTGGGCGGCGATCTGCGCGCCCATGACGCCGGCACCCAGCACGGCGACGTGTTTGACGACGAACTTGCTCAAGGAAGTCTCCTGAAAATGCAGGCGGCAGGCGGGACCGGCCCGCCCGCCGCCCTAGGCAAGGCTAGAAGCGGGACGACAGTTGCAGGCCGAAGATGTGGCCGCTGCTGTCATAGGTGCCCGCGACGCGGCCCTTGGTCAGCTGGTTGCCGGACGTGGTGTCGATGTCCGTCTTGCGCAGGTACAGATAGGTGTAGCCCAGGTCGATCGTCGTGCTCTTGGTAGCAGCCCACTGCACGCCCGTCGAGAACCAGTAGCGATCGTTGTCGGGCAGGGACGTCGGGCGGTCTTCGGCCTTGTGGACCGGCGACTGGTCGTAGGCCAGGCCGAACTTCCACTTCCAGTCGGGCGCGAACTTGTACGACGTACCCACGGCGATGCGCCAGGTGTCGCGGAAGTTCAGCGGCAGGTCGTCATCGCGCGCGCCGGTGCCCGAGTTGCGGATCTTCAGGTCGGGAATGCTGCTCCAGCCCGTCCACGAGATGTCGCCCAGCAGTTCCCACTTCTCGTTGAGCTGGTGGGTGGCGCTGAGGATCAGGGTATCGGGCAGGTCGACCGAGGCCTTGGCGTCGAACGATACCGACTGGCCGGTGGGGCCGATGTTGTCGATGTCGGTGTCGCCCTTGGCGGTGTGCTTGATCTTGGAACGGTACGACAGGCCGATGCGGGTGTCTTCGGTGGGTTGCAGCATGAAGCCCACGTTCCAGCCCCACGCGTCGCCCTTCAGGTTCAGGTCGGCGTCACCGTTGGTGAAGACCGTGCGGCCGCCGGGCAGGGCCACGGGCACGACGGTCTTCTTCTTGTAGGTGGCGTCGATGTGCTGCCAGTTCACGCCGAAGCCCATCGAGAACTTGTCGTTGACCTTGTAGGCGATCGACGGGTTGATGTTGATCGTCTTGATCTCGAACTTGTTCGAGTGGTATTGGCCGTCCCAGCCCTTGTCGTATTCGGTCATCAGGCCGAAGGGGGCGCCGACGCCCAGGCCGACGAACCACTTTTCGCTCAGTTGCCACGAGCCGTACAGGTTGGGCACGACGCCCAGGTTGCCGGCATCGCCGCCGTCGCCGCCGGTGGGGCGGGTGCCGCCCAGCGCCGTGGGGTTGCGGCTGTTGCCGTTGTCCGAGAACTTGAACGAGGGCTTGATCAGGTTGACCCCGCCCGAGACGTTGATGCCGGGCAGGTAGGTCATGCCTGCCGGGTTGTAGTAGATGATGCTGGCGTTTTCCGGATTTGCCGCCGAGCCCGCGTAGGCGTTGCCCAGGCCGCTGGCATTCTGCTCAAGGAGCTGAAAGCCGGCGCCGTGGGCGGCGCTGGTCGCGCCCAGGCCGACCACAATGGCCGACAGGGTGCTCAGGGACAATGAACGTCTGCTCATGGTACTGCCTCCTCGTGTTGGATGAGTGTGTCTCTATGGCACTGCCGGTCTCGTGTCCCGGTCTATTCGGCTCAGGGGTAAAAGGCCCTTGGCCGGTTGTCTGCTGTGCTACGTACTGCGACTGCTCTGGTAATGCAGGGGTCCGCCCGTGAACGGTGCGAACCCGGTTCCAAAAATCACGCCCGCGTCGGCCAGGTCGGCATCGGCCACCACGCCGGAATCGACCCGTTCGCGGGTGGCGTCGATCAGCGGCTGGATCAGGCGTTCGGCCAGGCCGGCCGGCGCGGGCGGGCCGCCCGCCTTGTCCTTGACCGGCTTGCCGTCGCGCCATTCATAGAAGCCGCGGCCGCTTTTCTTGCCCAGGTCGCCGCGCGCCAGCCGTTCGGCCAGGCAGCGCGGCGGCTCGGCCCCGCCAGCCAGTTCCTGCCCCGCCGCGCGGGCGATGTCCAGGCCCACGGTGTCGGCCAGTTCCAGCGGCCCCATCGGCATGCCGAACGCGACCATGGCCGCGTCGACCGTGGCGGGCGACAGGCCTTCGTCGACGCTGCGCATGGCTTGCAGCATATACGGCGCCAGCACCGCGTTGACCAGGAAACCGGGCGCGCTCTTGACGGGCAGCGCCAGCTTGCCGATCTGGCCGACAAAGGCGCAGGCACGGGCCAGCGTGGCGTCGGCGATGCCATCGGCGTGCACCACTTCCACCAGCGGCATCTTGGCCACGGGGTTGAAGAAGTGGATGCCCACCAGGCGTTCGGGGTGGGCGAGGCCGACGCGCAGCGTTTCAAGCGACAGGCTGGACGTGTTGGTGGCCAGCAGGGCGTCGGCCTTCATGCGCGGTTCCAGCGTCTGGTAGAGGCCGCGCTTGGCCTCGGGCTGTTCGCTGATGGCCTCGATGACCAGGTCGGCCAGCGGCACGCCGCCGCCCGCGGGGTCGGGCACCAGCCGGTCGAAGGCGGCGCGGGCCGCGCGCGGGTCTTTCAGGCGGCGCGAGAACAGCGTCGCGGCGCGCTTGATGGCGGGGGCGATGCGGGCCAGGTCCTGGTCCTGCAACGTGACGGTCATGCCTTTCAGGGCGCACCAGGCGGCGATGTCGCCGCCCATCACGCCGGCACCCACCACGTGGACGTGGCGCACGGGCGCCACGCCGGGCTGGCGGCCATTGGCCTTCAGGCGTTCCTGCAAGCGGAACACGCGCAGCAGGTTGCGGGCGGTGTCGGACGCGATGATGCCGTCGATGAGTTGCGGCGCCTGCAAGGCGTTGCCGCCATGTTTTTCCCAGATGTCGACAATGGCCGGTGCGGCCGGGTAGTGCACCTGCGGGTCCTTGGCGGCGATCTGCTTGCGGGCGCGGTTGGCGGCCACGGCCTTGAGCGGCCAGCGGTTCAGCCAGGCGCCCAGGCCGCGCGCGCGGCGCGGCGGCTTGCCCGACAACACGGTGGCGCGCGCCGCGGCCAGCAGCAGGCGCGGCGGCACGCGGGCATCGACCAGGCCCAGCGCGGCCGCGCGGCGCGCGTCGGCGCCGCGGCCGGTCAGCATCATGTCCAGCGCGGCGGGTGCGCCGATGACCTCGGCCAGGCGCAGCATGCCGCCCCAGCCGGGGAAGATGCCCAGCATCACTTCGGGCAGTGCCAGCGAGGCGCCGGGCGCGTCTTCGACCAGCCGGTAGCGGCAGGCCAGCGCCAGTTCCAGGCCGCCGCCCAGGCAGTGGCCCTGGATCAGGGCCAGCGTCGGGTAGCGCACCGCGGCCAGGCGGTTGAACAGGTTCCAGCCGCGCGCCACCAGCGCCCGGCCTTGTTCCGGGGCTGTCTCTTATACACATCTCCGAGCCCACGAGACAGGCAGAAATC
>ERZ1032107.194-NODE-194-length-14682-cov-13.699870_pt1 | contig 14682 bp, 14 predicted proteins | sample MGYA00516713_ERZ1032107 | MGnify/ENA primary metagenome ERZ1032107 (study PRJEB33718, sample SAMN03160116) | human skin metagenome | collected 2014-04-10 | study: EMG produced TPA metagenomics assembly of the PRJNA266117 data set (Human skin bacterial metagenome...
TTTCTGCCTGTCTCGTGGGCTCGGAGATGTGTATAAGAGACAGCCTTTACGCCCCACCCCATAAAAAAACACACCCAGGAGACAACACCATGCGCATTCCCCTCAAGAGCCGACTGGCCCTGCTGCTGGCAGCCCTGCCGCTGACCGCCCTGGCCCAGAATTTTCCGGCCAAGCCCATCACCTTCATCGTGCCGTTTGCCGCCGGCAGCGCCACCGACCAGATCGGCCGCGCCATCGGCCAGGGCGTCACCGAGCAGACCGGCCAGGCGGTGGTCATCGAGAACAAGCCCGGCGCCAGCGCCATGATCGGCGCGGCCACCGCGGCCCGCGCCGCGCCCGACGGCTACACGGTGCTGATCACCACCAACACGACGCACGCCGCCAACGAGCATCTGTACAAGACGCTGACCTATCACCCCGTCAAGGACTACGCCCCGATCTCGCTACTGGGCAAGGGCGGCCAGATCATGGTGGTTAACCCCGGCTCGCCCGCCAAGACGGTGGGCGATTTCCTGGCGCAGGCGCGCCAGTCGCCGGGCAAGCTGAGTTTCGGCAGCGGCAGTTCCAGCAGCCGCATCGCGGGCGAACTGCTGCAACAGATGGCGGGCGTGCAACTGCTGCACGTGCCCTACAAGAGCAACCCGCTGGCCGTGACCGACCTGCTGGGCGGGCAGATCGACATGATGATCACCGACACCGCCACCGGCCTGCCGCAGGTCAAGTCGGGCAAGCTGCGGGCGCTGGGCGTCACGGGCCTGACGCGTTCGCCGCTGGCGCCTGACGTGCCCACCATCGCTGAATCCGGCGTGCCGGGCTACGAAATGGGCTACTGGTTCGCCGCCTACGCGCCGGCCGGCACGCCGCCCGACGTCGTCAAGCGCCTGAACGAACTGCTGGTCAAGGCCACCCAGAGCGCGCCGGCCAAGCAGTTCTACGCCCAGACCGGCACCGATCCGGCCTCGTCCACGCCGGACGAACTGGCGCAGTTCCAGCTGGCCGAATCGAAGAAGTGGGGCGACATCATCAAGAAGGCCGGCATCCAGCCGGAATAAGCGCGTCACGCCGCCGCCTGCGCCTTCAGCCATTCCAGAACCGCGCGCGCGCCTTGCGACAGCGCTCGCTCGGCGCTGACGGCGACGTGGTACGTGTGCCCGTCGATGCTCGGCCCGAAAGGCTGATGGAGCTGGCCCGCCGCCAGTTCCTGGGCGACCAGCGCCTGGCTGACCAAGGCGATGCCTTCCCCCGCGACAGCCGCTTGAATGGCATGCCCTTCATCCGAGAACCGCAATTCGCCCGCGGGCGATGCCTCGGGCCGCCCGGCTTGGGCAAACCAGCGCCCCCAGGTGGGATTGTGCAGATGCTGCCGCCGCCATTCGAAGTAGATCAGCGGCCAACGCGCCAGGTCTTCGACCGTGCGCACGCCCAGCCGCGGGTTGGCAACGGGGGCAAAGCGGTCTGTGAAGAGCGGTTCGACGGTCAGGCCGGGATACGGCCCCCGGCCGTACCGGATGGCAATGTCGACCGCCGTCGAACGCAGGTCGACGATCTCGTCCGAGGCCTGGACTTGCAGGTCGATACCCGCCAGGTCGCGGCGAAACGCCCCCATCCTTGGCAAGAGCCATTTCGCCGTGAACGCGTTGGTCGCCGAGATGACCACCTGGGGCCGCTGCCGGGCTTCGGTCAGCCGCTCCAGCGCCGCCTGGAAGGCGTCGAAGCCATCGCGCAGCACCGGGTACAGGCGCGTGCCTGCATCGGTAAGCGCGACGCGCCGGACCTGTCGGGTAAAGAGGGCCGCGCCGACCTGTTGTTCAAGCCCTCGAATCTGGTGGCTGACGGCCGTGGGCGTGACCGCGAGTTCTTCCGCCGCCGCCTTGAAGCTGCCCAGGCGGGCCGCGGCCTCGAAGGCGCGAAGCGCTGACAGGGGCAGGAATCGTCGATGCATGAGGCGGGGACCAGTGTTGATATGAGTGAAATTATCTCATCTGACGCTTGATAAATGAACCTTTGTCGGGCGGAATCCACTCCCTTATCTTCTCTCTAACCGCCATCGTGGGCGGACCTGATAAATGAGAGAAACTAATCATGATCGAACGCGTCATCACCCAGCCCGACCCCTACGAACCCTTCCTGCTGTCGCAAGGCATCAGGGCCAATGGCTGGCTTTTCATCTCGGGCCAGGCCGGCGCTGGCGAGAACGGCAAGATCGTCCAGGGCGGCTTCCTGGCACAGGGGCGGCAGGCCTTTGCGAACCTGCGCCGGGCGCTCGAAGCCGGCGGCGCCAGCCTGAAGGATGTGGTCAAGGTCACCATCTTCGTGACCGACATGGGCCACTTCGATGATGTCGTGACGCTGCGTCGCGAATTCTTCGCGGCCCCGTACCCGGCCGACACGATCGCCGAGATTCGCGCCCTTTACACGCCCGATGCGATGATCGAAATCGAAGCGATCGCGGTCGCGCCCAACGCCGAGGGCCGTTGAAGTGGCCACGTCGACGCTTTACGACCCGGTTGCGATCGGCGCGCTGCGGCTGGCGAACCGCCTGGCCGTCGCACCGATGACGCGGGTCAGCGCCTTGGCCGATGGCCGGGCCACCGCGCAGATGGCGGATTACTACGGTGATTTCGCCGCCGGCGGGTTCGGCCTGGTCATCACCGAGGGCATCTACACCGACCAGGCCTACGCCCAGGGCTATCTCTTGCAGCCCGGCCTGGCCGACGACGCGCAGCGCGACGCATGGCGCCCCGTCGTGGATCGCGTGCAGGCGAACGGCGGCCGCATCATTGCCCAACTCATGCATGCCGGCGCCATCTCGCAAGGCAATCCCCATCGACCGAACGCCAAAGGCCCGTCAGCGGTGCAGCCCAAAGGCATGCAGATGAGCTTCTATCGTGGGGAAGGCGCCTACCGGCTGCCTGAAGCGCTGTCGCTGGCGGAAGTGAACGATGCGGTGGCGGCCTTTGCCCGCGCGGCGCTCAGGGCAAAGGCGGCCGGCTTCGATGGCGTGGAACTGCACGGCGCGAACGGCTACCTGCTCGACCAGTTCCTGACGGACTACTCCAACCAACGCACCGACGGCTACGGCGGCGGGCTGGCGCACCGCCTGCGCCTGGGCGTCGAGACGATCCAGGCCGTGCGCCGCGCCGTCGGCCCCGATTTCACGGTGGGTTATCGCGTGTCGCAAGGCAAGGTCAACGACTTCACCCACAAGTGGGCGGGCGGCGAGCCCGAGGCGGCGGTCATCTTCAAGACGCTGTCGGCCGCCGGCATCGACTACCTGCATACGACGGAATTCGAAGCCTGGCAGCCGGCCTTTGGCGCCGGCCCCAGCCTTGCCGCGCTGGCCCGGCAACACGGCACCGTGCCGGTGATCGCCAACGGCGCCTTGCACATCCCCAGCGAAGCCGTGGGGATGGTCGAACGCGGCGAGGCAGACCTGGTGTCGCTGGGCCGCGGGGCACTGGCCCATGCCGACTGGCCGCATCGCCTTCGCAACGGCCTGGTCCTGCAGGCGTTCGATCGCGCCCTGCTCTCGCCCATTGCCGACCTGGCCAACGCTGAAAGACTGCGTGGCGGCCCGCGCTCCCCGGCGTGACGCCTGGGGCGTTGGCGGCGTCGTTGAAATGCAAAAAGGCGCAGCCCGGGCTGCGCCTTTTCATTGCCACGGCAAACGCCGCTGCGGCTTACTTTTCGACGAAGGCGCGTTCGACCACGTAGTCGCCCGGCTGGCCCACGCCCGGGGACACCACGAAACCGCGCTTGTCCAGCATGGCGCTGATGTCGGCCAGCATATGCGGGCTACCGCAGATCATGGCGCGATCGGTTTCGGGGTTGATCTGGGGAATGCCGATGTCGGCGCACAGCTTGCCGTTTTCCATCAGTTCGGTAATGCGGCCCTGGTTGCGGAACGGCTCGCGCGTGACGGTCGGGTAATAGACCAGCTTGTCGCGCACCACGTCGCCGAAGAACTCGTTGTTGGGCAGTTCTTTTTCGATGAAGTCGGCGTAGGCCAGCTCGCTGACCCAGCGCACCCCGTGCACGAGGATGACCTTGTCGAAGCGTTCGTAGACGTCGGGGTCTTTGATGATGCTCATGAAAGGCGCCAGGCCCGTGCCCGTGCCGAACAGGAACAGGTGCTTGCCCGGCTTGAGGTCGTCGACCACCAGGGTGCCCACCGGCTTGCGGCTGACCAGGATGGTGTCGCCTTCCTTCAGATGCTGCAGGCGCGAGGTCAGCGGACCGTTCTGCACCTTGATGCTGAGGAATTCGAGGTTTTCTTCGTAGTTGGCGCTGGCGATGCTGTAGGCCCGCAGCAGGGGCTTGCCTTCGACTTCCAGGCCGATCATGACGAAGTGGCCGTTGTGGAACCGCAAGGCCGCGTCACGCGTGGTGGTAAAGGAAAACAGGGTGTCGTTCCAGTGGTGCACGCTAAGCACGCGCTCGGTGTTGAAAGCAGCCATGTCGTATCTAAAGACTATTAGGGTTGACCCTATTCTACAGGGTCTCGATGATAATTGCTCTCATTATTCCGTAATACCCTTATGCCGTATTGATGGGGATCAAGGGTCTGATCGCAAGGCTTACGAATAGTTGAACGCCTTAAAACTTCCTGTTATTGTCCGGTTCTCACTTGATAATCATTTTCGTTAGCAGACCGTTTTGAGCAGCGGCCTGGCCCGGTCCGCCCAGGCTTTGACCGCTGCAGCCCTTGCCGGAGTTCCTTTCATGTCTATGCGTCCCCAATTGAAAACGCTGCTGCGCACCCTGGCCCTGGCCGGCGCCGCCGCGTTTGCCGTCCCGGCCCACGCCGCCGAGGAAGTCAGCCTGTACACCACGCGTGAACCCAAGCTGATCCAACCGCTGCTGGACGCCTTCACCAAGGAAAGCGGCATCAAGGTCAACACCGTCTTCGTGAAAGACGGCCTGCTCGAGCGCGTGAAGGCCGAAGGCGCCAAGTCGCCCGCCGACGTGCTGATGACCGTGGACATCGGCAACCTGCTCGACCTGGTGGACGGCGGCGTGACCCAATCGGTCAAGTCGCAGACGCTGGAATCGGTCATTCCCGCCAACCTGCGCGGCGCCGATGGCAAGTGGTTCGCCCTGTCGCTGCGCGACCGCGTGCTGTATGTCGAAAAAGACCTGAAGCTGGAAAGCTTCCGCTACGAAGACCTGGCAGATCCCAAATGGAAGGGCAAGGTCTGCATCCGCTCGGGCCAGCACCCCTACAACACCGCCATGGTCGCTTCGATGATCGCCCATGACGGCGCCGAAGCCACCGAAAAATGGCTGCGCGGCGTGAAGGCCAACCTGGCCCGCAAGGCCGCTGGCGGCGACCGCGACGTGGCCCGCGACATCCTGGGCGGCATCTGCGACATCGGCCTGGCCAACGCCTACTACGTCGGTCACATGAAGAACGCCGAAGCCGGCACCGACGCCCGCAAGTGGGGCGACGCCATCAAGGTGATCCGCCCGACGTTCGCCAACAGCAAGAGCGGCGGCACCCACGTGAACGTCAGCGGCGCCGCCGTGGCGGTCAACGCGCCCAACAAGGCCAACGCGGTCAAGCTGCTGGACTTCCTGGTGTCCGAACCCGCCCAGGCGCTGTACGCCCAGGCCAACTATGAATACCCGGTGCGCAAGGGCGTCAAGCTCGACCCCGTCATCGCCAGCTTCGGCGAACTGAAGGTCGATCCCCTGCCCCTGACCGAGATCGCCAAGTACCGCAAGCAAGCCAGCGAACTGGTGGACAAGGTCGGTTTCGACAACTAAAACACGGCATGGCGGCGCCTGGGCGCCGCCCTTCTGCCTTCAGGCCTGCCCTCGCCCAAACCCGGATTCGCGCCGGATTGGGCGGCGGCAGGCCTTGACGCTACAGGCGCCGCCCCGCGCGGCGCCCGATCCGCAGCATTCTTGAAGCAGCACCCTTTCTGAAGCATGCATACCGATTCCCTGCCCCGGCCGCTGCGTTTGCGCTGGGCTGAACGCGGCGCCGGCTGGTTGGCCGGCGCGGTCCTGATCGCCCTGGCCGTGCTGGCGCCCGTGCTGACGCTGGTGTGGTGGGCGCTGGGCGGCGACCTGTCGCACTGGCAGCACCTGGCCAACTATGTGCTGCCCCAGGCCCTGGCCAACACCGCCATGCTGCTGGCCGGCGTGGGCGTGCTGGTGACCCTGCTGGGTACGGGCTCCGCCTGGCTGGTGACCGCCTACGAATTCCCGACGCGGCGCGCGCTGACCTGGGCGCTGTTGCTGCCGCTGGCGGTGCCGACCTACATCATCGCCTTCGCCTACCTGGACCTGCTGCACCCGATCGGCCCGATCCAGACCGCCATCCGCGCCCTGTTGGGCTACGACAGCCCGCGCCAGTTCCGGCTGCCGGACCTGCGCTCGATCTACGGCGCGATCTTCGTGCTGGGCTTCGTGCTGTATCCCTACGTGTATCTCAGCACCCGCGTCATGTTCATGACGCAGGCGGCCAGCCTGCTGGAAGCCGCCCGCACCTTGGGCGCCGGCCGCTACGGCGTGTTCTTCCGGGTGGCGCTGCCGCTGGCGCGGCCGGCCATCGTGGTGGGCGTCAGCCTGGCGCTGCTGGAAACGCTGAACGACATCGGCGCCTCGGAATTCCTGGGCGTGCAGACGCTGACCGTGTCGGTCTACACCACCTGGGTCACGCGGTCCGACCTGGCCGGCGCCGCGCAGATCGCGCTGACCATGCTGGCCATCGTGATCGGCCTGATCCTGCTGGAACGCCATGGCCGCAAGCGCCAGCGCTACGCCAATACGCAACGCATGCGGCCCATGCAGCCGCGCCGGCTGCGCGGACCGGCCGCGGCCCTGGCCGCCGTGCTGGGCTGGATTCCGGTGCTGATCGGCTTTGTCGCGCCGGCCCTGTACCTGGTGGTGGAAACCTACAAGCGCCTGCACCTGGTGGGCGGCGTCTCGAACCAGTTGCTCAACGGCTTGAGCAACACTCTCATCGTCGCCTTCAGCGCCACGATCGTCACGCTGGTCTGCGGCCTGGTCGTGGCCTGGGCCGGCCGCACGCTGCGCGAAAGCGCCAGCTTCAATCCTGGCCGCGCCTGCGCCCGCATTGCCAGCCTGGGTTACGCGGTGCCGGGCACCGTACTGGCCATCGGCCTGCTCACGCCTTTCGTCTGGATCGATACCGCGGTGGCCAAGATCTTCGGCGGCACGGGCCTGTTCCTGATGGGGTCGATGGCCGCGCTGGTATGCGCCTACGCCATCCGCTTCCTGGCCATCTCCACTGGCGCGCTGGAAGCGGGCCTGGCCCGCGTGCCGCCGTCGCTGGAACAGGCGTCGCGGCTGCTGGGCGAGACCTCAGCCGGCACGCTGCGCCGCGTTCACCTGCCGCTGCTGCGCCCGGCCCTGGCCGCCAGCGCGCTGCTGGTGTTCGTGGACGCCATGAAAGAACTGCCGGCCACGCTGCTCTTGCGGCCCATGAATTTCGACACACTCGCCACCTGGCTCTATGCCGAAGCGGCCCGCGGCACCTACGAAGAAGGCGCCGTCGCGGCGCTGGCCATCGTGCTGGCCGGCCTGTTGCCCGTGATACTGCTGGCGCGCACCAATCTGAAAATGGGACATTGACCACCGTGCCCGATCTGCTTGAACTCGACCATCTCTCGCTGGCCTACGACACCCCCAAGGGCCTGCGCCCCGTGGTGCAGGACCTGACCCTGGGCCTGCCCGCCGGCCACATCGGCTGCCTGCTCGGGGAATCCGGCTGCGGCAAGACCACGGTGCTGCGCGCCATCGCCGGCTTCGAGCCGGTGCGCGCCGGCCGCATCCTGCTGGACGGCACGGTCATCTCGTCGCCCACTGAACAGGTCGCCCCGGAAAAACGCCGCGTCGGCATGATGTTCCAGGACTACGCGCTGTTTCCCCACCTGTCGGTGGCCGAGAACGTGGCCTTCGGCCTGCGCCGCCTGGAACGCACCGAACGCACCCGCCGCGTCGAGGAAATGCTGACGCTGGTCGGCCTGGCGCACGCGGCCAACAGCTATCCGCACGAGATCTCCGGCGGCCAACAGCAACGCGTGGCGCTGGCGCGGGCCCTGGCGCCCTCGCCCGACCTGCTGCTGCTGGACGAACCGTTTTCCAACCTGGACGTGGACACGCGCGAACGCCTGGCGTTCGAAGTGCGCGAAATCCTGAAAACCACGGGCCACACGGCCATCCTGGTGACACACAACCAGGCCGAGGCCTTCGCCATCGCCGACCGCATAGGCGTGATGGCGTCCGGGCGCATCGCGCAGTGGGATACGCCCTACAACCTGCACCACCACCCGGCCGACGACTTCGTGCGCGATTTCATCCGCCGCGAAACGCTGGCCGAACAGCGCGAACAGGTGTTCGCGCGGGGCCGCTAGCCGGCCCGCACGTGACCGGCCATGTGGGTGGCGGCGCGCGCCGCCCACCGCTCTGCCGACGCATCAATCGGCCGACAGCTTCACCTTTTGCGACAAGGCCTTGAAGGCCTCGTACTGACTGCGCGTCAGGCGCTCGACTTCCTCGGGCGTCGAACCGTACGGCATGAAGCCGGCCTGCTCCAGCTTGTCCTTCACATCCGGCATCGCCAGCGCTTCGCGGAACGCGGCGCTGAGGGCGGCCGTCACGTCCGCCGGCATCTTGGCCGGGCCATACACCGCGAACCACGGGTCCACCACGGCCGCGCCGTAGCCCAGTTCGGCCAGCGTCGGTACGTCGGGCAACGCGGGCGCGCGCTTGCTGCCGGTCACCGCCAGGGCGTGGACCTTGCCCGCCTTGATGTGCGGCAAGGACGCCGGCAGGTTGTCGAACATTACCGGCAAGTGGCCGCCCAACAGGTCGTTCAGGCCCTGCGCGCTGCCCTTGTACGGAATGTGCTGCATGCCGGCGCCCGTGAGCTGATCGAACATCACGCCCGCCAGGTGCATGGACGTGCCGGTGCCCGGTGTGCCGAACGCGGTGCCCGGATGCTGCTTGGCATAGGCCACCAGGTCCTTGACGCTGTCGACCTTCAAGGCCGGACCGGTTTCCAGCACGACCGTGGACGCGCCCAGCATGCTGACGCCGGTGAAGTCCTTGGTGGGGTCGAACGGCATCGACGGATAGACGAAGGGGTTGAGCGCGTTGGTCGAGATGGCGCCGAAGCCGATCGTGTAGCCATCGGGCGCGGCCTTGGCCACGGCGTCCATGCCGATGTTGCCGCCCGCACCGGGACGGTTTTCGACGATGACGGGCTGGCCGAGTTTCTCGGCCACCTTCTGGCCCGCGGTGCGCGCCACCAGATCGGTGGTGCCGCCTGCCGTGTAGGGCACGATGAAGGTGATGGGCTTGGCTGGATAGCCGGCCGCCTGCGCGGCGGCGGCGCCATGGACCAGCGCCAGCGCTGCCACGGTGCGCAGGACGTTCAGGGTAATGCGTTGCATGATGTCTCCATCCCTATTGTTATCAAGTCAGGGATGCGCATCATACTGCTGCGCGCTTGGCACGAAACTGACACGACTGTGGCGCAATTCATACGCCTTCAGCCACATTGGCGGCGCTTTGCCCATGCTGATGCGTCACCTCGCGGCAATCGATGATAGAGTGGCGCTCTCTTGGGCCCCGCGCCCTCACACTACCGAACTGCACAGGAGGAAAAAAATCATGCAAAACACGATGCAACAACAAACTTCCCACGCTGCAGGCCGCGTCTAGTCCGTTCGAATTCTTCTTGCTGTTGCCACTGCATGCCACCCGCGCATGCAGCCCCGCCCGTCAATCCGACAGGCAACGTTCGCATAGCAATCCATTCGCATTGCCTTGGCCCGGACCTGCCACACAGGGTCTCCCATACGCCTCGCCCTCGCACGGCCATCGCCTGCCCGAGCGCGGTATCCGCACGCCTGCGCTTTGCAGGACGCGCGGCCCAGGGAGCCCCGGATGATCTGATCTGGAAATACCATGGGCAATTGCATTCAAACCTTGTCCGAGCGCGTCACGTTGATCGCCTCGGACGAGACCTGGATCGAAGGCAACGCGATCCAACAACTACACACCACCGCTGAACTTGCCGGCATGCGCCGCGTGGCCGGCATGCCTGACCTGCATCCCGGCCGGGGCTACCCGGTGGGCGCGGCATTCTTTTCCACTGGCCGCCTGTACCCCGCCCTGATCGGCGGCGACATCGGCTGCGGCATGGCGCTGTGGTCGACCGACGTCGACGCTCGGAAAGCCGCGCCCGACAGGCTGGAAAGAAAGCTGGGCAACCTGGATGCCCCGCTGGACGACCGCTGGCAAGCGCTCGCGTCCGAACTGGCGCCCGCTGACGTGGGCTATCGGCAGGCGCTGGGCACCATCGGCGGTGGCAATCATTTTGCCGAACTGCAACGCATCGACGAGATCCACGACCCCGAGGCCATCGCGGCCTTGCAGCTGGATGTCAAACGGCTGGTGCTGCTGGTGCACAGCGGCTCGCGCGGATTGGGCGGCGCCATTCTGCAAGACCACATCCATCGGCATGGGCATGCCGGCCTGGCGCAAGGCAGCGCAGACTGCACGGCCTACCTGGCCCAGCACGACGGCGCATTGCGCTACGCCGAAGCCAACCGGCAACTGATCGCGCGCCGCATGCTGGACCGCCTGGGAGCCAAGGGCGAACAGGTGCTGGACGTGCACCACAACCTGGTGACGCCGTCGGTGATCCAGGGCGAAGCCGGCTGGCTGCATCGCAAAGGCGCGACGCCGTCGAATGCCGGGCTGGTCGTCATTCCGGGATCTCGCGGCGACTTCAGCTACCTGGTGGCGCCGATTCCCGGCGAAGCCAGCCTGTATTCGCTGGCGCACGGCGCCGGCCGCAAGTGGATGCGCAGCGAGTGCAAGGACCGCCTGTTCAAGCGCTACACCCCGGCGCAACTGGGCCGCACCAAGCTGGGCAGCCACGTCATTTGCCAGGACAAGCAGCTGATCTATGAAGAAGCGCCCGAGGCCTACAAGCCCGTGGACAGCATCATCGACAGCCTGCAACAAGCGGGGCTGGTCACAGTGCTGGCCAGGCTGCGCCCTGTGCTGACCTACAAGACGCGCGGAGGATGCTGCTGATGGAACTGCTGCAACTTTCCGCGGCCCACGGGCCTGACGAGTGCTGTCTGGCGGTCGCCAAGGCGCTGGCCTGCCTGCTGCGCGAAGCGCGTGGCCGAGGCATCGATGTCGACGTGCTGGAATCCGAAGCCGGCGCCAGAGCGGGCACGTACCGCTCGGTGCTGCTGAGCCTGGACGGCGCGGGCGCGGACGGCCTGGCGGCCGATTGGGAAGGTTCGATCCAATGGATCTGCGCCAGCCCCTACCGCCCCGGCCACGCCCGCAAGAACTGGTTCATCGGCGCCCTGCGCTGCGAGATGCCGACAACCGAACTATCCAGCGAGATCCGCTTCGAAACCACGCGCTCGTCCGGGCCGGGCGGCCAGCACGTCAACAAGACCGAGTCGGCCGTGCGCGCCACCCATGTGGCCACGGGCATCACCGTCAAGGTGCAAACTGAACGCAGCCAACATGCCAACAAACGCATCGCCACGCTGCTGATCGCCCACCGGCTGGCGAACCACGCCCAGGCCCTGCAAGCGGCCCACCGGGCCGAGCGCCGCCAGTTTCACCACCAGGTGGAACGCGGCGGCCCCCGGCGTGTCTTCAAAGGAGAAAACTTCGTGTTGATGAAAACGCGCCCGGCACAGGCGTAGAACAAAACGGGCCTGCGTCCCCCAGTAACGCTGGGGATGCAGGCCCGTTTGCCGTCCGCGCCAACCGGCGGCGACATCACCGCCGTGAACGCACCGACGGCGAGCGCTGGCATCATGCGCGCGGCGCGGGCAGCGGAATGAACTCGGTCTCGTCGCCCGGCACCGTCTGGCCGAAGCGGTTGCGCTGCCATTCCTCTTTGGCCTGTTCGATCCGGTCCTTGCTGCTGGACACGAAGTTCCACCAGATGAAGCGCGGCCCTTCCAGCGGCTCGCCGCCCAGCACGGCAAAGCGCGCATCGGTACGGGCGCGGATCTGCACCGGACGGCCCGGCGCAAAGACGATCAGGCGGCCGCTTTCGAACACCTGCCCATCCACTTCCACGGAACCCGTGGCCAGGTAGGCCGCGCGTTCTTCATGTTCGGCCGGCAGCACGGTCACGGCGCCGGCCTGCAATTGCATGTCGCCATAGAACAGCGGCGAAAGCGTCTTGACCGACGAGGTCTTGCCGAACAACGACCCCGCCACGACCTGGGCGCGCACGCCCTCGCCTTCGATCACGGGCTGGGCATCCAGGCCGTAATGGGTAAAGCCGGGATCGGTCTCTTCGTGTTCTTTAGGCAGGCCGACCCAGATCTGCAGGCCACAGAGGCGCTGCGCGGCCTGGCGGCTTTCGGGCGAGGAACGTTCAGAATGCACGATGCCCCGGCCGGCAGTCATCCAGTTCACTTCGCCGGGCAAAATGGTCTGCGTATTGCCGGCGCCATCGCGGTGCACCATGGACCCTTCATACAGATAGGTGACGGTGGACAGGCCGATGTGCGGATGCGGCCGCACGTCGATGCCGGACCCGGCGTTGAATTCCACGGGCCCCATGTGGTCGAGGAAGACAAAGGGGCCGACGGTGCGGCGCTGCGCCGAGGGCAGCGCGCGGCGGACTTCGAAGCCGCCCAGGTCGCTGGTGCGCGGCACCACCACGGTTTCGATCTGGCTTTCGCCGGGTTGGGACAAGGTGGACATGGAATACGCTCCTGTAGGGTGGCCCTGGGGCCATCTTAAGCCCGGCCGGTTCTTTGCTGAACCGCCGGCGCGGCATTGCGAAAAACAAGGCCGGGCGGATCTCGGCAATCCGCCCGGCCGCCGGCTTTACGCCAGGTCGAACACAAGCACTTCGGCATCCTTGCCGCCGGACAGCGCGACACGGGTTTCATCGGTGATGGCGACGGCATCGCCAGCCGCCAGCTCGATGCCGTTGGCAACGACGCTGCCGCGAGCCACATGGACCCAGGCACGGCGGCCCGGAGCCAGGTCGAGCGTGGCGGACTCATCGCCGTCGAACAGGCCGGCATACAGCCGCACGTTCTGGTGGATCTTCATCGAACCATCGATGCCATCGCCCGACACCAGGGCTTGCAGGCGACCGCGCTTTTGCTCGTCGGAAAAGGCCTTTTCTTCATATTCCGGCGCAATGCCGGTGACGTCAGGCTCGATCCAGATCTGCAGCAGGTGGGTTTCCTGGTCGGCGCGCGGGTTGAATTCCGAGTGCATGACCCCCCGGCCGGCGCTCATGCGCTGGACGTTGCCGGGCTGGATGGTGGAGCCGCTGCCCATGCTGTCTTTGTGGGCGATGGCGCCATCCAGCACGTAGGTGATGATTTCCATGTCGCGATGGCCATGCGTCCCGAAACCGCGGCCGGCGGCGATGCGATCGTCGTTGATGACACGCAGCGCGCCAAAGCCCATGTGGCCGGGGTCGTAGTAGTTGGCGAAGGAAAAAGTATGGAACGAGTCGAGCCACCCGTGGTTGGCATGGCCCCGCTCGGCGCCGCGGCGAATGGTAAGCATAGTGGACTCCCTGTTGCAATTAAGTGAATGGTCTTGCAGCCGCTGGCATCGATCTATCGCTGCATCTGGCTTGGCTGCTGAACCGGCATGAATAGAATTGTGCCTGGTCCGCCCCAGGTAATTGACGCTATGATTTGACGAAACCATTCAATTTATTTGAACGATCAGCCGGAGCCCCCCGATGCAAGCGATTACCCCCGAACTCCTGGTGTTGGTGGACGCAATCGCCCGCCACGGCAGTTTCGCGAAGGCGGCGCGCGAGCTGGGCAAGGTGCCGTCGGCCGTGACCTATTCGATCCGCAAGCTGGAAGACGGGCTGGACGTCCTGCTGTTCGACCGCTCGGGCCACCGGGCGCTGCTGACGCCGGCCGGCGAAACGCTGCTGAAGGACGGCCGCCACGTGCTGCAATCGCTGGACGATCTGGCCTGCCGGGTCAAACGTATCGCAACCGGCTGGGAAGTGGAACTGCGCATCGCAGTCAGCGCGGTGCTGCCCTGGCGCCCGCTGTACGACCTGATCGAGGAATTCCAGGCGCTGGAGACGGCAACGACGCTGCGCTTTTCAACAGAAGTGCTGAGCGGCAACTGGGACGCACTGACGTCAGGCCGCGCAGACCTGGTGATCGGGGCCGGCGCGGCGGGCGAACCGACCGGCCCGTACCGATCCCAAGCAATGGGCCAGGCCCAGTTCGCGTTCTGCGTGGCGGCGCACCACCCGCTGGCATCCGCCCCACAACCGCTGAGCCGCGCGGACATCACACGCTATTGCGCGGTAGTCGTAGCCGACACGTCACGCAATCTCCCGCCGCAGTCGCGCGGCATCCTGGCGGAACAACCGACGCTGGTGATGCCGACGATGCAGGCAAAGATCGAAGCGCAGATCCGCGGGCTGGGGTGCGGGTATCTGCCCCTGACGCTGGCGGCGCCTTACCTGTCGCAAGGGGTGCTGGTGGTGTGCGAAACGGACGAAGGCATGTCGCTGACGGAACACGTGGCGTATGCATGGCGAGCTGAGGCGCCTGGGGAGGCGTTGAAGTGGTGGCTGCAGAAGATGAAGTCGCCGCGGCTGTGTGAGGGGTTGTTGGGGCTTGGATAGATTCTGGACAGGTCGTTTGAAGCCTGCAT
>ERZ1032107.198-NODE-198-length-14561-cov-15.101268_pt1 | contig 14561 bp, 13 predicted proteins | sample MGYA00516713_ERZ1032107 | MGnify/ENA primary metagenome ERZ1032107 (study PRJEB33718, sample SAMN03160116) | human skin metagenome | collected 2014-04-10 | study: EMG produced TPA metagenomics assembly of the PRJNA266117 data set (Human skin bacterial metagenome...
AAGCTCGACCTGTCCCGGCCTACCACCGAAAAGCTCGTCCAGACACTGCAATCCCAGCATTTCCTGCAGGCAACAGGCAACGACAGCTACGAACCCCATATTGCCTGCCTGACGATTGGTCGCGCGGCCAAGAAAGGCCTGGCGGTGGCCCAAGCAGCAAGGCCGCTCATGCGCGAACTGTCGGAACGCTTCGGCGTACATGTCACGCTAAGTGCTCGCGATCGGCTGCACATGCTGGTGGTCGAGCACTGCGTCCCGCCTGGCCGGGTGCAGCTTGGCCTGACCTCGGGTGCCCGTTTCCCCATGGCGGCCTCGGCCTCTGGCCGCGCCTATCTCTGGGCACGCCCGCAAGAACAACGCAGTGAACTGCTTGACATGATCGAAGGCGAAGCTCCGTCCGGCGCATCGCACCAACTGACGGATATCCTCGCCGCTTTTCGGGAACTGGAGACAACAGGATGCTGCTATCTGGCGGCGCCGGTCGCCACGCACACCGCCTCCATCGCAACGCCCGTAAAGGCGGGTTCGGCGTTCGCATTGGCAGCTATGGCCGTTAGCGCCGAAGTCACGGAGGCCGTTATGCGGAGCCAAGTCGCGCCGGTTCTGCTGGCCATGGCCGAGCACATCGCACTATCCAGCGAAGAGGAGAACTAACGCTGCTGCCGAAGTCCGCCGATTACATCGCGCACCGCTCGCACGTGCTCATCGGAAGCATGTGCGATCGCCTGAAATGCTGCCACCACATCCAGGTGGGTTGCCAGGGTATGCTGTTCCGCATCCCGTAACAGGCGCTTATGCATGCGCAGCGCGCCCGCGGGGTGACGCGCAATGCGGCGCGCCATTTCAGAGGTGCGCGCCGCCAGCGCATCGTCCGCCGTCACCTCTGACACCAGACCGATACGCCATGCCTCCTGTGCATCTATCGGCTCCGCGGTGAAGGCCAGCTCCATGGCTTTGGAACGTCCGATGAGTCGGGGAAGCATCCAGGCCCCCCCATCGCCAGCCACGATACCCAGGCGGGCGAAACTGACCGAAAAGCGCGCGCTCTGCGCGGCGATCCGAATATCACAGAAGCAAGCCAGATCGCAACCAGCCCCGTATGCCGGGCCGTTCACTGCGGCGATCGTTGGGATGTCAGCTTCCGCAAGGGCTACTGGCAATTGATGTACTGTTTCGCGGTAACGCGCCTGCACCTGGGCAACATCGCCGGCAGAAAATCCCTCCCGCTCAGCCATCTGGCGCAGGTCTCCCCCGGCGCAGAAGGCCTTTCCTGTGCCTGTGATGACAAGGACTCGGACAGACGGATCAGCGCTGGCTCGGCGTATGTGGCCAGCCAGCTCCAGGAACTGAGAGCCGTCGGAAAACCGATTCAGCGTATCAGGATGGTTGAGGGTGAGCGTGGCGACTCCATCATTGTCGTCGCGTCGGACAAAGGCCGGGCTGCAAGCCATGGCTACGCTCCGATCCATCGCGGGGCACGTTTCTCGGCGAACGCCCGAGGCCCCTCAATTGCATCGGCGCTGGAGTAGACGCGCTCATGGTATTGGCATGCCGCCTCGAGGCCTCGCTCGCAGCCCAAGTCCATGGCCGCCCCTATGCTCTTCTTTGCGGCCCACACGGTAAGCGGAGCGTTGTCGGCGATCGTTCGTGCAATCGCCATGGCGCGTTCACGCACCGCGTCGGGCGTCGCCTCGACATAGTTCACGAATCCCAGTTGATGAAAACGTTCGATGGGATGCATTTCTCCGGTGAGCATGAGTTCCATCATGAAAGGTTGCGGCAGCATCCACAACATGGGCACTCCCCAGGGGGACCCACGCCCCACTTTGGCCTCGGAGATCCCGCCCAGGGTGTCCCGTAGCCCGACACGAATATCGCTGTTGGCGGCCAGGACCATGCCGCCTGCCGTGAAATGCCCAGTCATGGCGGCAATAATGGGCTTCGACACCTTGCGCATACGCTGGTGGAAGGGATCGCGCAGCATCTGCAGCATGTCCTTGCCGGAATCGGCACGCACTTTGGCAGCTTCCTTGAGATCCATGCCTGCTGAAAATACTCCACAATCAGCCGAAGTGAGAATGATCACGCGCACGGCATCGTCGCGTTCAACCTCGTCCCACAAGTCCAGGAGGCGCTCACAGATGGCGATGGACAATGCGTTGCGCTGAGCGGGACGGTCAATGGAAACCGTCGCGACGCCGTCTTGCACGGCGTACTGAACAGGGGTGTCGTCTTTTTTCATGGTGATAGGCACACTCTAGATCATTGAAAATTGGAAAAGCTCATTCCCTGGGTAAGCTGGCCAAAGCTTCGCGATATTCACGGGAAAGACGCTGGACAAGAGTGCGGACAGGTACGGTTGCGTCGACTGCGCCAATGCCCTGTCCGGCCCCCCATATGTCGCGCCAGACCTTAACGGCATCCGGGCCACTGCCGAAGTTCATGTCCTCAGGCCTACCTGCAGGCAGCCGATCCGGATCCATGCCCGCCGTTCGGATAGATCTGGCAAGGTAATTTCCAGGGATCCCGGTGAAATAGCTGGAATGCACGATGTCGTCCGAACTACCATCGACCACGGCTTGTTTGTACGCCGCATTGGCATTCGCCTCATCGGTGGCGATGAATGCGGAACCGATATAGGCAAAGTCTGCGCCCATGGCTTGCGCAGCCAGCACTGCACGCCCCGTAGCAATGGAACCCGACAGAGCCAGCGGCCCATCGAACCAGCGCCGAATTTCTTGAATCAGAGCAAAAGGACTGCGGGTTCCCGCGTGCCCCCCTGCCCCAGTGGCCACGGCGATCAGACCATCAGCCCCCTTTTCCACCGCCTTGCGAGCAAAACCATTATCGACAACATCATGCAGCGTGATGCCTCCATATGCATGCACCGCCTGATTTATCTCCGGCCGGGCACCCAACGACGTAATGACAATGCGCACTCGGTACTTTTCAATAACACGCATGTCGTGTTCGAGACGATCGTTGCTGCGATGAACAATTTGATTGATCGCAAAGGGCGCCGCCGGACTATGCGGATGAGCGGCATCGTGCGCGGCGATTCCCTCCGTGATTTCGCCAAGCCAATCATCCAGCAAGCTCGCTGGCCTGGCATTCAACGCCGGCATGGCCCCCACGATGCCGGCGCAGCACTGCGCGATCACAAGCTTCGGCGTGCTGACAATAAAGAGCGGCGACGCAATCACCGGCAGGGCCAGTCCGCCCAGAATATCGGAATGCTTGGTCATGCTTATCTCGTTGAGTTTCGCCTGAAGATGCGCGCCCGGCGGACGCGCGGTCCGACCTTTATTCGGGCTTGATACCTGCTTCCTGAGTCAGCTTGCCGTAGTGAGCGCTTTCCTCGGCGATGTACTTGCCAAAAGCCTGGGGCGCCATGGGCGGCAAAAGTTCATAGCCCGTACTATCGATTTGCTTGCGGACTTCCGGCTGCTCCAAAGCGCCGGTAATTTCACGATTGAGCTTTTCGATGATTTCAGGCGGCGTCCCTTTTGGCGCAAACAGTCCATTCCAGTTCCCGATCTCGAATCCGGGCAAAGCCTCCTTCATTGCGGGCACTCCAGGGAGCTTGTCCGAGCGGGTCGGCGTAATGGCCAAGGGCTTGAGCCTACCCGAGGTCATGTAGGCCAGACCGGTGGAAAAGTCGATGAACATCATCTGCGTTTGGCCGCCCAACAGTTCAGATACGGCCTGTCCATAAGCTTTGTAGGGAATTTCCGAAATATCGGTATGCGTCATCACGCGGAAGGTGCTCCCTGTGATCCGCGTGGTGCTATTAGCGTAGGGAAAAGAAAGCTTTCCCGGGTTGGCTTTGGCGTAGGCGATCAGCTCTGCCACGGAGTTCACCGGTACGGAGGGATTGACCACGAGCGCGTGCGGCACCCCGCCTACGATGGCGACCGGCGCGAAGTCCTTCAGGCCGTCATAGGAGATGCTCTTGAAAAAGTACTTGTTTGCCACCTGCGTCGTATTGGTGCCGAACAACAGCGTATAGCCGTCTGGTTGGGAACGGGCGACGTATTCGCTGCCGATCATGCCAGTGGCGCCTGGCCGATTCTGCACGATAAGGGGTTGGCCAAGCCGCTTGGATAGCGAGTCGGACAACACGCGGGCCACCGCATCGGTCGGACTTCCCGCAGCGAAGGGAACGACAACCGTTATAGGCTTCTCGGGAAAGGAGGAGGTGGCAGGCGCAGCAACGCATTGAGCGCCCAGCGCGAACGCAAGCAAACCCGAAAACAAGGAAAATTTCATTGGTGTCTCCTAAAGTGAACTCTGGGCCGTCTGCGCGTCCCTCGAGTGAAAAAAGCATGCGGGGCTAGGGGCGGGTCTTGACCATGCGCAGCGGGTTGTAGGTAAGCACGACTTCACCGCGCTGATTGACCACCTGATTGGAAGTGCGCACCAGGCCCCGCTCGGGCTTGCTTGTGGCCCTGGCTTCGACGACTTCGCATTCGACATGGATCGTGTCCCCGGCATTGGTGGGCCGATGAACCTTGATGTCGGCCTCCATGAAAGCCATGCCCGTGCGCTGCATCGTGCTTTGCATCAACAATCCTTCGGCCATGCAAAATACGAGTGACCCCGGAGCCGGCCGCGATCCAATGATGGATTGCGAGGCGACATAGTCGAGATTGGTGAACATTTCCTCCACCATGCCCACCGTCCCGATGAAGAGCGTGATATCTGCCTCCGTGATCGTCCTGCCCAGGGTACGAAAGCGATAACCAGGCTCTACGTCGTCCCAGTAAAAGCCCAGGCCCAACACCTCCAGCCCGTTCTCGTCCACATTGATCGATCTACGCATACAGTCTTCTCCTGGTTATTCAATTGTTTTGATACTGCGGTCAGAGCACGCCGGCGGCACGCAGTTCGGCCAATCGCTCCGGCGCGATGCCCAGCGAATGCAGGACCTCTTCGTTGTGCTGGCCCAGCGAAGGTGGAGCGCCGGCCGGGTTCAACGGCGTTTCAGAAAATCGAATGGGATTGCGCACGGTCGGCACCGCGCCATAAAGCGGATGCTGCACGTCGGCGCGCATGCCGCGCGCGACCACGTGCGCGTCGGCGAACACCTGGTCCATCCCGTTAATGGGGCCGCCCGGGACCTGCGCCCGTTCAAGCAGCGCCGTCCAGTCGGCCAGGCTGCGTGAACGGGTGACGGAGACTAGCCAGGCATCCAGCTCGGTCCGGTTATGCACGCGGTCGGCAATCGTGGCGTAACGGGGATCGACGCCAACCTCGGGTTGCCCGACCGCCTGGCACAGGCGGCGGAACTGAGTGTCGTTGCCGACCGCCAGCACCAGATGCCCGTCGGCGGCGGGATAAACGGCATAAGGGGCGATGTTGGGATGGCCGCTGCCCATGCGCTGGGGCACGCGGCCGCTGACCAGATAGTTCATGGACTGGTTCACCAGGGAACCCACCATGCAGTCCAACAGGCTGATGTCGATGTGCTGGCCGCCATGACCGCGATCACGATGCTGCAAGGCGGCAAGAATGGCTGTGGTCGCGTACATGCCGGCCAGCAGATCGGCCACTGCAACGCCCGCCCGTTGCGGACCACCGCCGGGCAGATCATCGCGTTCGCCGGTCACGCTCATCAGGCCGCCCATTCCCTGAATCAGGTAGTCGTAGCCCGCGCGGTCCTTGTAGGGCCCGGTCTGCCCGAACCCCGTCACGGAACAATAGACAAGCTGCGGGTTGAGCTCGCGCAGCGAGGCATAGTCCAGGCCGTAACGCTTCAATGCGCCGACCTTGTAGTTCTCGACGAAGACATCGGCCTTACGCGCCAATTCGCGCAGTATGTCCTGGCCCTGGGGGTTCGAGAAATCGATGGCCAGGGACTTCTTGCCGCGGTTGCAGCTCATGAAATAGGCGGCGTCGCCATCCTCTCCGGTCTGTTTGTCCTTGAGAAAAGGCGGCCCCATCTGCCGCGTGTCGTCACCGACGCCCGGCTTCTCAACCTTGATGACTTCGGCTCCTAGATCGGCCAGGTTCTGGGTGGCCCAGGGGCCGGCCAGGATGCGGGAAAGATCCAGCACACGGATATGACTTAACGGTTTCTGCATGGTGGTCTCGGTACTAGCGGCGGCTGCCGGTCTGAAACTGCGGTTCGTCGACTTGCCTCACGCCATCGCCCGACGTAGTGACGGCCGGGACGATGTCGGCAATGAGTTCGCCCTCGCGCACGCTGTCGCCGGGTCCATGGCGCAGATGCGAGACGATGCCCTCGACGTCTGCAACGATCGAGTACTCCATCTTCATGGCCTCGATGACGGCCAGGAGGTCCCCCGGACGCACACTGTCACCCGGCTGGACCGCCACGGCCGCGATGACGCCGGACATTGGCGCCGTTGCCCCACCCCCTTCCTGAGCAGAGGCATCGCCCTCCTGCGGGACCGGACGCACTGCGTAGTGATCACCCGCCACCTGTAGATGCCAGCCTTCGGCCGCGAGGCAGGCGTCCCAGCGCCATCCGTCCACCTCGCCTCCGAGGCAAGACGCATCGCGCGACACACTCCAGCTTTGCTGACCGTCGCCCACGCGAACCTCACGCCCCTCCACGCCGTGAAGCGCCGCCCATGCCGGCTCGACGTCCAGCAGGAAGCGCATACGCCCCAAAGGCGCTGCAGCATCCAGGAACTTCCGGTCCATCGCGCCGCAGGGCGTACCAGCCTGCCAAGGGGTGGCGCGCTCCGCCGTCAGCGACAAGGGCAACGTACCGCAGACCGCGGCGGCGGCGGGGCGACTGTTCGGCATCTGCAGCGATTTGTGCTCATCCAGGTAGCGCGTGTGTACCTGTCCTCTTAATACACCTGGATCGTCCAGCAGCCTCAACAGGTAGCCAAGGTTGCTGGTCACCCCCAGCAACGCAGTCTGGCGCAGGCCCGCCTTTAATGCGGCAAGCGCGGCCGGACGGTCTGCGGCGCTCGCAATGATCTTGGCCACCATCGGGTCGTAGAAAGGAGGAACCTCACCCGATTGGTCAAGCGCAGCGTCGACACGCAAGTTCGAAGGCCAGCGCGCGCGCACCACCGTACCGGGCGAAGGACGAAAATCCTGAGCCGGGTCTTCCGCATATATTCTGGCTTCGATGGCGTGACCGCGGCAGGAGATTTCGGACTGAGACAAAGGCAGCTCCTGCCCCGCCGCCACTCGCAATTGCCATTCCACGAGATCCAGGCCGGTGATCGCCTCGGTGACCGGATGCTCTACCTGCAGGCGCGTATTCACCTCCAGGAAGTAGCAGTTGAAATCCCGGTCCATGATGAACTCGAAGGTTCCGGCATTGCGATAGTCCAAGCTGCGCGCCCCCTGCACCGCCGCCTCAAGCAGGTGTTGCCGGGCACGCTCGGGCAGGCGCGGCGCTGGCGCCTCCTCCATGACCTTCTGGTGGCGGCGCTGCAGCGAGCATTCGCGCTCGAACAGATGCACCACATTTCCGCGGCCATCGCCGAACACCTGCACCTCGATGTGGCGAGGCTCCTCGATGTACCGCTCCACGATCATCCGACCGTCGCCGAAGCTGCTTCGGGCCAGGCGGATGGCCGACTCGATCAGTCTAGGCAGGTCCTCGTAGCGGGTAATGATCTGCATGCCTTTGCCGCCGCCCCCGGCAGAGGGTTTGAGCAGGACCGGCAGTTCGATGGCGCGCGCCAGCGCCTCTATGGTGGCAGGATTGTCGCTGGCCTCGTCAGTGCCAGGCACCACCGGCACTCCGGCCGCACGCATCAGCGCCTTCGCCCGCGCCTTGTCGCCCAGCGCCGCGATCGTGGCAGGCGACGGACCGATGAACGCCATGCCCGTGGCCTCTACGCTTGCCGCGAACTCGCTGTTCTCGGAGAGAAAGCCGTAGCCCGGGTGCACCGCTTCGCAGCTGGTTTCGCCCGCGGCCTGGAGCAGCTTTCCACTATTCAGATAACTCTCCGCCGCAGCTCCCGCGCCCAGGCAAACGGTCCGGGCGGCGCCGCTCAGATGTGCAGATCCTGCATCAGCAAGGGAATGCACCGCAACGTATTCGATGCCCAGCCGCTGGCAAGTGCGCGCGATGCGACAGGCGATCTCACCCCGGTTAGCAATGAGGATTCTCTTGAACATGGATTACATCCTGAACACGCCGAAGCGCGTGGGTTCTTTCGGTCCGGCGGCTGCCAGCGCAAGGCCCAGCGTCAGCCAGTCGCGGGTATCGGCGGGCTCGATCACGCTATCCACCCACAAGCGCGATGCAGCGTTCAGGGCTGTGCTTTCGGTGCCATAGGTATCGCGAATCGGCGCCTTGTAGGCCTCGGCCTCCTCGGCGCTGAACTCCTTGCCCTGGCGGGCTAGTTGCTCGGCTCGCACCAGCGCCAGGACGGTGGCGGCTTGTTCCCCGCCCATCACGGAGGTCCTGGCATTGGGCCACATGGCCATAAACCGCGGCCCGAAGGCGCGCCCGCACATGGCGTATGCGCCCGCGCCGTAGCTGCCGCCGATGATGACGCTGAATTTGGGCACGCGGGCGGTGGATACCGCGTTGACCATCTTGGCACCATCCTTTGCGATGCCGCCCTGCTCGTACTGCACGCCCACCATGAAGCCGCTGATGTTGTGCAAGAAGACCAGAGGGATGTTCTCCTGGCAGCAAAGCTCGATGAAGTTGGCGGCTTTCTGGGCGCTCTGGCCGAAGAGCACGCCGTCATTGGCGAGTACGCCCACGGGGTAACCTCCGATAGCGCCTGTGCCGCAGATCAGGCTAGAGCCATAGCGCTCGCGGTACTGCACCAGCTCACTGCCATCCAGCAAGCGCGCCAGCACGTCCCTCATAGGCATCGCCTGCTTTGGGTTGGCGGGAATGAACCCGGGCAGCTCCGCCGCGTCGTAACGGGGCGGAGCTGCCCGGCGGGGCGGCGGAGCCAGAGCTGGGGCCTCGCAACGCCCCAGGATGCCGCGCACCAGTTCGAGCGCGTGCAGCTCATCGTTCGCGAAATGGTCGGCCACGCCAGACAGGCGTGTGTGCGTATCCGCGCCCCCCAGTTCCTGGGCGTCGACCACTTCGCCGGTGGCAGCCTGCACCAGTTGCGGCCCGCCCAGGTAGATCATCCCCGCCTTGTCGACGATCACGGTTTCATCGCACATTGCGGGAATATAGGCGCCGCCCGCGGTGCAAGCGCCCAGCACCGCCGCCACCTGTTTCAGGCCAAGCGCCGACATCTCGGCAATATTGCGGAAAATCTTGCCGAAATGCTGCTCGTCCGGAAATATGTCGCCTTGCAAAGGCAGATAGGCGCCACCCGAATCCACCAGATAGACGCAAGGCAGTCCGTTCTCGCGGGCAATAGCCTGGGCGCGCAGCTGCTTCTTGATGGTCAGCGGGTAGTAGGTCCCGCCCTTGGCCGTTGCATCGTTGGCCATGATCATGCAGGCGCGTCCTGCCACGACTCCGGCGCCGGTAATGATGCCTGCCCCTGGCGACTGGCCATCGTATGCGCCGTCGGCCGCCAACTGGCCGACCTCCAGAAAAGGCGTGCCGGGATCCAGCAGCATATTGACGCGCTCGCGCGGCAGCAACTTGCCGCGCGCCAGATGCGCCTGGCGCGCGCGCTCGCCGCCGCCGGCGACCGCGCGCGTTCTTGCAGCAAGCAGCGGCGCGCGTAATTCGTCATAAGCAGCCGCATTCGCGGCGAAGTCCGGGCTGCCCGGCCCGGGGCGGGAAGAGAGAATAGCCATCAGTGGAATGCCGTCAGAAGATTGGATTGCGAAGGCTCAGCTCGGATCACGCACCGGCAGGCGCAACAGCGCATGCCCCAGCGACTTTCCGGTCTGGTCCAGGCGCAGGGTGCGCGTCGCCCCGCCCCCCAGCGCATGGCGCATGATCACCATCATGGCGCCGATGTTGTCCATGGGATGGCATTCCACCTCGCCCTGGACCCAATCCCCGTACAGGCCTTTGACGTCGGCTGGCGTAACGCTGGCCAGCAGCTGCGCATACTCTTGCGGTCCGCGAGCGACCAGTCCCACGCTGCACACGTCCCCCTTGTCACCGGACCGGACATAAGCAATGTCTTTCACTTGAAGCGTCATCAGGGCTCTCCTCAGGCCGTCAGGATTTCGGTCTTCTGTTCGACGGCTGCCCGCGGGATCAGCGTCGGCCACAGAGAGATGACGGGACGCGGTTTCATCGGCGTGCCGAAAGATGTGCCGCCCGGTCCCATGATCCAGAGATTCGTGCCTGCGCGGCGCGCCTTGTCAGCCTCTTCGGCCGTGCGCGTACGCACGGCGCAGCGCAGTCCGACTTCGGGCAGCTCGTTGGCCTGTTCCCGTCCCGGGAAGGCGGCGGCAGGACCGTGTAGAGTATTGAGGCCAACGAAATCGAAGTGGATCTCGTCGGCCGCCAGACCCATGCGTTCGAAACGCTCGAGCATGGTCTCGCGCGCCTTGACGGCGCGATCGTAGGCGTAGGGCCAGGGAAAGAACGCCATGGTCTCGCCAATCCAGCCGTCCTGGTAACCAACCACGAGCTTCCACAGGTCGGGCGCGGCTTCGCCGCGCACGCCGCTGACGCGCACTCGGTCTTGCCCCTCGTCGGCCAACCTCAAAGAAGTGAAATCGGCCACTGCGTCGGGCATGAGATACCGTCGCGGATTGCCCACCTCGTAGACCAGATGCTCCTTGATCGTCCATTGATCGACGCGCCCGCCTGTGCCGGACAGCTTGGTGACGACGGCCTCAGCGTCCGGGGCCACCTCCAAGATTGGGAATCCGGCCCGCCCCATGTGAGGCATGTCGGCGAATCGCGAGGACATCCCTCCCGAACAGCCCGCCGCGCACTCGACGATATGACCCAGTGTCACGGCCGCGGCATAACGATCTATGTGCGCAGCGTCACGCCGCCAACCAAACTCGTGGGCCAGCGGCCCGACGTAAAGCGCGTTGTCCGACACTCGCCCAGCAATGACCACGTCGGCCTCGCCCTCCAGGCCTTCGATGATGCCGGAACTGTCGGTGTAGACGTTGGCGCAGACGACGCGGTCCCGGATGGCAGCGAAATTCTCGTCGCCGGTATCCATATTGCGCAGCGGGACACCCTGCCTCATCAGGTCGTCGAGCTTCTCCAGCATGTCGTCGCCCTCAACCAGGGCAATACGGGAGCCGGCGAGTCCGGCTCGGCGCGCACCTTCGGCGACGCGCTGCGCCGCAGCGCGCGGATTCACCCCGCCTCCATTGGAAATCAACTTGGTGCCTGAGGCTCTGGCCTGAGGCAACAAACTGATCATGGTCTGCACGGCATCCGGCACATAGCCGGCATCCGGCCGCTTCAACTTCTGCCGTTGCAGCAGCGCCATTGTCAACTCAGCTAGGTAGTCGAAGCAAAGATAGTCCAGATTTCCTCGCTCCAACAGTTCTTGAGCTGGATCTTGAGCATCACCCCAGAATCCGGATCCTGCCCCGAGCCTCACCCGTTCGACCATTTTTGGCCTCCTTGTTCTGTCTCTCTAATTTCATTTTGATAATCTGAATTTCATTTTAAGTGCGGAATCCGAGAGCCGTCAAGAAACAACCGGCGACGGTCAAGATTTCGGGTGCAACAGGCCTGCAGCCGTCGGGTTCGACAGGCTGTGAGCACAACGCAGAATGTTCTGGGGGGCGCTAAAGAGGCGGCGCGCGCCGTCTGCCGCCATGAGCCGCAAGTGAAATCATGGATTCTCGTATGCACGCGTGCACGGAAGAGTCCATCGCGCACACGGGCTTGCGCTTGCAGGCAGTCAGGGAGTCGTGAGGGTTAAGGCGATGTGGCGCAAGCTCAGCCTGACGCGTCAAGCTCTTGGCGTTTCGTACAGCGCTCGAAATTGTTGCGCTTCATCATGTAGCCAGTCGCGCAGCGCACATGCGCGGCGGGCTTCTTGCAACGGCTCAGGGCAAACCATCCAATAGGAGAAGGGGCTTGGCACTTCGACATTGAAAAGGCGCGTCAGTTGGCCATCGAGAATGGCCTGCATGGCCAAGGACCGTCGGACCAGCCCGACGCCCTGCCCATCGATGGCAGCCTGCAGTTGCTGCGACGCATCCTGGTACAGCACGCCGCGCCGCGGCTCACGCCATCCGCTCAATCCCGCCTCGCGAAACTAGGCCGTCCACATTTGATAGTCGTTACGCAGTAGCCGCATGTCGGCCAACTCGCGCGGCTCGACCGGCAGCCGGCCGCCGTTCAAGCCTGGGGCGCATGCCGGAAAAAAGCTCTCGTCAAACAGGTGTTCACTGAAGAGTTCCGGGTAGTTTCCGTCGCCCAACCGGATAACGGCATCCACGTCGTCTCGGCTGAAGTCGGTAAGAGTGTGCGTGGACTGCAGTTCGAGATCCAGCTCAGGACACCGTTCGATGAGACGGCCCACGCGCGGTGTCAACCAGCGAGCCGCGAACGAAGGCAGCAGGCTGACTACCAGCCGGCGTTCACGATCATCCGAACGCAGGGCTTCGCTGGCCGCCGCAATACTCGACAGCGCCGCCCTCACTTGCTCCGCATAACGCTTGCCGGGCGCGGTTAGGGTCAGGCGTCTGCCTTCACGGGTGAACAGCGCCGTTCCCAGGTCGCCCTCCAGAGCCCGGATCTGATGACTGACGGCACTGTGCGTGACAAAAAGCTCCTCCGCGGCGCGAGAAAAACTCTCTTCGGGGCCGACGGCCACGCCCTCATACCGCAAGCGCCCTTCGATCCATTCGGCCGCCCAGGTGCGGTAGCCTTCGCGGTGGATGCGGGCCAGCGGCTGGAAGGCGATCTCTCCATCCATACCCAGGTCGTATTGCTCACCACCCAGCCCGAGGATGGTGGCGCGCATCGAGCGCCCCATGTCGAAGGCAAAGATGCGCGAGCCGCGATAGTGCAGAAATTGCATCGCCAAGGTGGCGAGCAGCACCGACTTGCCCATGCCCGTGGGGACAGCCACCAACGTGTGGCCCACGTCGCCGATGTGCGTCACCAGCCGGAACGGCGTCGCGCCCTCAGTGCGCGTGACGATCAGAGGCGGGCCGTCGAGGTGCGCGTTCTTCTCCGGCCCGGCCCATAGCGCCGACACCGGCATCAGGTGCGCCAGGTTCAACGTGGAGACGATGGGCTGGCGGACGTTGGCGTAGGCATGGCCCGGAATGGACGACAGCCACGCATCCACGGTGTTGAGCGTTTCAGGGATGGTGACGAAGCCACGCCCCTGGGTGACGCGCTCCACCCTGCGCAGCTTCTCGTCGGCCACGGCGGCATCCGCGTCCAGGACGGTGACGGTCGCCGTCACGTAGCCGAAGGCCACTTGATCGCTGCCCAGCTCCTGCAAGGCGGCATCGGCATCGCTGGCCTTGTTGCTGGCGTCGGTATCGACCAGAGCGCTTTCCTGCTGGAAGATCGTCTCGCGCAGCAGCGCGATGATGTTCTTGCGCTTGGCGACCCACTGACGGCGCAGGCGGGCGAGTTCTTTTTCCGCATCGGATTTGTCGAGGCAAAGAAAGCGCGTACTCCAGCGGTACGCAAAGCCGAGGCGGTTGAGGTCGTCCAGAATCCCGGGCCAGGTGGAGGTCGGAAATCCCCGCACCGTCGCCACGCGCACATGCTGGTCGCCCAGCATCGGTGCCAGGCCACCGATCAGCGGCGCGTCGGCCAGTAGCGCGTCGAGGTGGAATGGCACCTCCGGCACGCCCTCGCGATAGCGCCGTGTTGAGACGGTGGCATGCAGGTAGGTCAGCGTCTGGCTGTCGTCGAGCCAGGCGATCTCCGGCATCACGCCGTCGAGCAGGTCAAAGATGCGATCCGTCTCCACGACGAAGGCGGTCAGCCGCTCGCGCCAATCCACGCCTTCGGTGGGCCGGTTCTCGTAGAGTAGCCCTGCTGCGCGGGCGCGTGATTCCTCGGCCGGCAGGTTCACCAGCGTAAGGTGGTAGCCGCTCTCGAAGTGGTTGCCCGAGTCATCGAAGGCGGCGCGGCGCTCCTCGTCCTCCAGCCAGGACAGCGGCTCAGGAAACTCCGATTGCGGGTAGTTGGCCGGGGGCCGGCGCTCGGCTTCGATGAACTGCGCCCGGCCCGAGCCCAGGCGGCGCAGCGCGTTGTTCAGCCGCGCCGACGTGGAAATCAGCTCGCCCTGCGTCGCGCTGTCGAGGTCTGGCCCCCGAAACCGCGCCGTGCGCCGGAAGGAGCCATCCTTGTTCAGCACGACGCCAGGCGCGATCAGCCCGGCCCAAGGCAGCCAGTCGGCCACCAGCGCTGGGCCGCTGGCGGTATTCGGCAAGGTTCAGCATGGCATTCCTCTCACACGTCCAGCAGCGGCCGGTGCTTGATGTGGCGCGCGAAGACCTGCATGAACTGCGGATCGACACGCGCGCCCCAGCCCAAGGCGGCGGCTGTCCATTGCGTGGCGCTCCATACGCCAGCGATCACGATGCCGAAGACAACGGCAATCTGACCGAACAGCACGTTCGTTCCTTGCATTGGTCGACCTCCCACCACTGCACCGGGACGTGCCGTAGTGTCGAGGATCAAGGCGAGCGTGCAGGCCGGTCAAAGACCGTTATGGCGGGGATTCAGGCCC
>ERZ1032107.199-NODE-199-length-14465-cov-14.839833_pt1 | contig 14465 bp, 14 predicted proteins | sample MGYA00516713_ERZ1032107 | MGnify/ENA primary metagenome ERZ1032107 (study PRJEB33718, sample SAMN03160116) | human skin metagenome | collected 2014-04-10 | study: EMG produced TPA metagenomics assembly of the PRJNA266117 data set (Human skin bacterial metagenome...
ATTCCTCGAGCTGATCCTTCGGAAAGTTGGCGTTGCGCACGATGTCCAGCGCCAGGCGGGTCAGTTCGGGCAGGTTTTCGCGCTTGGTCGACATGGCGATCTTGAGCGTGGTGCCCGCGCCGCTGAAGCCCAGTTCGGCCTGCAATTTGTCCAGGCGGTCCTGGATGTCCTGGCGCGACAGCTTGGCGGTGCCGCGGGTCAGCAGATCGGCGACGGCGCCGGAATTGACGCGTTGGCCGAGCAGGTCTTTTTCGTTGCCGAACTGGATCAGCATCTGGGCCTGCACGCGATTGCCGCGCGTGGCCTTGGGCAGGAGCGCCAGCTGGACGGGGCCGTTGGGCAGGTCCAGCTTCTTGCGCTGGGTCAGGCGATCGATGTTCTGCGGCGTGGGATCAAAGGCCGATGCGGCCTTGAAGTCCGGGTCGCCCTTGTAGTCCTTGAATACCGCGGTCAAGTCGACGCGTTGCGTCTGCGGCGCACGTTCAGGCTTTTCGGTCGGGATGTAGCGGCCTTCGATGCGGTTGCTCTGCACCAGGTAGGTCGTGGCGGCCTGCTGCACCTCGGCCAGCGTGGCTTTGCGGGCGCGGTCGCGCTGCAGGAAGAACAGGCGCCAGTCGCCGGCAGCGATGGCTTCGGACAGCGCCACGCCGACCTGCTCGGGATCGCTGTAGGTCTGCTCCCACGAGGTCAGCCACTTGCTGCGCGCGCGGTCCAGTTCCTGCTGGGTGAAGGGCTTCTTGCCCAGCGTTTCCAGCGTGCCCGTCAGGGCCTTCATGGCGGCATCCAGGCTCTTGCCCGGGGTCAACTGCGCGGCGAACATCGCCAGGCCAGGGTCCAGGTTTTCCATGGTGAAGCCAAACACGCCGGACGCGAGCTTGGTGGGCACCAGCGCGTGGTACAGACGGCCCGACGGCGTGTCGGCCAGGATGGTGGCGGCCAGGTCCAGCGGCACGAAGTCGGCGCTGCCGGCGGCGGGGATGTGGTACATCGCGGCGACCAGCGGCGTGCCGCCCGTGCGGCGCAGGGTCACGGCGCGCTCGCCGTCCTGGGTGGGCTCGACGGTGTACTCGGGCGGCAGCTTGCGGTCGGGCTTGGGCAGCTTGCCCAGCGTTTCCTCGATGTCGGCCAGCGTGGCCTGCGGATCGAACTTGCCGGCCACGATCAGCACCGCGTTATCGGGCTGGTAGTACTCGTGGTAGAAAGCGCGCAATTGGCCGATGTCGACGTTCTCGACGTCGGAACGCGCGCCGATGGTGTTCTTGCCGTAGCTGTGCCACTGGTAGGCGGCGGACTGCATCTTTTGCATGAGAATGCGGAACGGGCTGTTTTCGCCACTTTCCATCTCGTTGCGCACGACGGTCATTTCGGAATCCAGGTCTTCCTTGGCGATCAGGGAATTGACCATGGCGTCCGCTTGCCAGCCCAGGTACCACTTGAGGGTGTCGGGGTTGGAAGCGAAGCTGGCGAAGTAATTGGTGCGGTCGCTGGAGGTCGAGCCGTTGGCCTGCAGGCCGCGGCGCGAGAACTCGCCCATGGCGTTGCGGGTGGTGGACGTGCCCTTGAACAGCATGTGTTCGAGCAGGTGGGCCATGCCCGTCTGGCCGTAGTTTTCGTTGCGCGAGCCGACCAGGTAGGTCATGTTGACCGTGGTCGAGGGCTTGGATTCGTCGGGAACCAGCAATACGCGCAAGCCGTTGCTCAGGCGATATTCGGTGATGCCTTCAATCGAGGCGGCCTCCGTGACGCCGGCCGGCAGGCTGGCGGCTCCGGCCTGGAAGGCCAGGAAGGATGAGAACAGCAGCGCACCCAATGGGCGCGGCAGCTTCGATATGGACAGGCGCATGGCGGACTATTCCTTTGGCATGGCAGAATCCGTTGGAGTGTATACGGTGGGAATGGTTCAGGGCGCGCCCGGCCGCGTCGCCCGCCGTGGCATCGGGCCGTTCCCCGGCCCTGACCTGGAAATCGCGCATGTCCTTATCACTGGAAATAGAAACGCCCCGCCTGGTGCTGCGCCAATGGCGGGCCGCCGACCGCAAGCCATTCGCCGACATGAATACGGATGCGCAGGTCACCCGCTACCTGCTGCCCATGACGGCGCAGGAAAGCGATGCCCTGGCCGATCGGCTGGCCGCGGGCATCGATGAATATGGCTGGGGCTTCTGGGCGGTCGAAGCGCCCGGGGTGGCACCCTTCATCGGGTTTGTCGGCATCAAGGCATTGCCGCCGTCGCTGCCGTTCGCGCCCGGCGTGGAAATCGGCTGGCGCCTGGCGCGCCCCTACTGGGGCAGGGGCTACGCCAGTGAAGCCGCGCAAGCCGCGCTGCGCGTGGGATTCGAGCAGGTCGGCCTGCCCGAGATCGTCTCGTTCACAGTGCTGGAAAATGAACGCTCGCGCGCGGTGATGCGCCGCTTGGGCATGCGGGAAGTGCCGCAACGCTTCGAGCATCCGGCCGTGCCCGACGGCCATCCCCTGAAGACCCACGTCCTGTACCGACTGGAACGAGACGCCTGGCGTGCCCAGAAAAATGGTGACGCGGATGCAGGCGGCACGCCGGTTGCCGCGGCATAAACGGCGCAAAACCGCGCCAATATGCAATGTTGCGCTGCAACATCCTGGCGTGGCGGAGCAAATTTGAGGTTGGAGCGGTCGCGGGTGTAAGCTTTCCAGAACGTAGTTGCTGTTGCCGACGGGATGCGCGACAGCCGTCTACAGGCTTCCCGTCCAACGCCAGCCGCCGCCTCGGCGGGCAGCGGGATCGGTTGTTCGCCGGTCCTGGCCCTCTTGCTCCGCAGGCGACGACGGTGCTTGTCGTTCGCGCCTTCGCCGCCGGCATCCTGCCGGCGCATCTTTCGGAGGAACGACCCATGCTGACCGAGATCGTCACGCGTGCCTTGTCCCAATTGACCGGCAGCCCCATGAGCGGCGACCGCATCAAAGGACAGTTTCAGTACGCCTATGCCAGTGATGACGGCCAATTCGTGGCCATACTGACCCATGACATGACCACTTACGTGGTGGACCTGAGCACCCAGCGCTATTTTGCCGAGTGCGGCGGTTCACCCAGGGGCTTTGCGGGGCATGTGCTCGAGATGGAGGGCGCCGCGGCGCGCCAGCATCCCTGGCCCGCCGCCAACGACCTGTTCGACCTGGACATGGACGCGGATGAACTGTCGTGGCGCCAGTGTCCGGGCGTACGCGGCATGGCCGATGCCGCCAACCGATCTGTGGAGAGCCGCGCCGCCTGAGAGTGGCCAGAAGCGGCAGTACCCTCACTGAACCGGCGATATCGCCGGTTTTTTTTATGGTGCCATGCGTACGGCTCGCTACAATTTGCGCCATGACTACGCACGCAGACTTCGGCGCCCCGGAAGGCGCCACCCTGGTCGATTGCACGCACGAGCGGCACGCGGACCAGATCCTTGCCATCTTCAACGACGCCATCGCCACGTCGACCGCGCTGTACGACTACAAGCCGCGGCCGCGCGAGGCGATGCTGGGCTGGTTCCAGGCCAAGGCCAACGGCGGTTTTCCGGTGGTGGGGTTCGAGAACGCAGCGGGTGACCTGATGGCCTTTGCCAGCTACGGCACCTTCCGTGCCTGGCCGGCCTACAAGTATTCGGTCGAGCATTCCGTCTACGTCGATGGCCGTTTTCGTGGGCAGGGCCTGGGCGAGGCGATGATGCGCGTGCTGATCGAACGCGCCCGCGCCAACCAGGTGCACCTGATGATCGGTGGCATCGATGCCGCCAACCAGGGCAGCATCCGGCTGCACGAGAAACTGGGTTTCACGCATTCGGGCACCATCCGCGAGGCCGGCTTCAAGTTCGGCCGCTGGCTGGACCTGGCGTTCTACCAGTTGACGCTGGACACGCCCACGCAGCCGGTCGATGGCTGAGCGAGGCCGGCTGAACGGCTGCGGCTGAGCTACTTCGAGAGCACCCGCATCGCCTGCTCCAGGCCGGCTACCGTGACGGGGTACATGCGGTCCTGCATGATGTCGCGCATCAGCGCGATGGACTGGCGGTACTGCCAGGAGGCCGTGGGCTCGGGGTTGAGCCAGACGGACTTGGGCCAGGCATCGAGCAGGCGGCGCATCCATTGCGCGCCGGCTTCTTTGTTGTAGTGTTCGACCGAACCGCCGGGCTGCAGGATTTCGTAGGGGCTCATGGTGGCGTCGCCGACGATGATGAGGCGCCAGTCCGGGTTGTACTTGCGCAGCACGTCCCAGGTGTCGAAGCGCTCGTTCTGGCGTCGCCGGTTGCTCTGCCACAGGCTTTCGTAGGGGCAGTTGTGGAAGTAATAGACCTCGAGATTGCGGAATTCGCTGCGCGCGGCCGAGAACAGTTCCTCGACGCGGCCGATGTGGTCGTCCATGCTGCCGCCGACGTCCAGCAGCATCAGCACCTTCACGGTGTTGTGGCGCTCGGGCACCATGCGCAGGTCCAGATGGCCGGCATTGCGCGCGGTGCTGGCGATGGTGTCGTCCAGGTCGAGTTCGAGTTCGGCGCCTTGCCGCGCGAAGCGTCGCAGCCGCCGCAGCGCGACCTTGAAATTGCGCGTGCCCAGTTCGACCTGGTCGTCGTAGTCCTTGAACTGGCGCATGTCCCAGACCTTGACCGCGCTGCGGTTGCCGGCCGACTGACCGCCCACGCGGATGCCCTCGGGGTGGTAGCCGCCGTTGCCGAACGGCGAGGTGCCGCCCGTGCCGATCCATTTGCTGCCGCCTGCGTGGCGTTCTTTCTGTTCTTCCATGCGCTCTTTGAAGAGCTCCATGAGCTTGTCCCAGCCATGCTTTTCGATGGCGGCCTTTTCTTCGGGCGACAGGCTTTTCTCGAACTGCTTGATGAGCCAGTCCAGCGGGATGTCTTTTCCTGCCGGCAGCGCGGCCTCGATGCCCTTGTAGTAGGCGCCGAAGGCCTTGTCGTAGCGGTCGTAGAGCGATTCGTCCTTGACCAGCGTGGCGCGGGCAAGGAAATAGAAATCGTCCAGCGTGGGCGTCATCAGGTCCTGGCGCAGCGCATCCACGAGCGTCAGGTATTCCTGCACCGAGACGGGCAGCTTGTGGGCCCGCAGGTGGTAGAAGAAATCGATCAGCATGGGCGCGGCCAGGGCAGACGGCGTGGTCAGCGGCGCGGTGCGCCGCGGGTCATGGCGGCCAGGCGCTCCAGCAGGTGCACGTCTTGTTCGTTCTTGAGCAAGGCGCCGGCCATGAGCGGTACCGCGGTGGCGGTGTGCGCATCGATCTGTGCCGCGCTGACGTCTTCGGCGAGCAGCAGGCGCAGCCAGTCCAGCAATTCGGAGGTGGACGGTTTTTTCTTCAGGCCGGGCGCATCGCGCAGGCTGAAGAACGTGTCCAGCGCCGCGCGCAGCACGTCCTGCTTGAGCTCGGGGAAGTGCACGCCCACGATCTCGCGCATGGTTTCGCGGTCGGGGAAGCGGATGTAGTGGAAGAAGCAGCGGCGCAGGAAGGCGTCCGGCAGGTCTTTTTCATTGTTGGACGTGATGATGACCAGCGGCCGGTGACGCGCCGAGATCGTCTGGCGCGTTTCGTACACATGGAATTCCATGCGGTCCAGTTCGCGCAGCAGGTCGTTGGGGAATTCGATGTCGGCCTTGTCGATTTCGTCGATCAAGAGCACCACCGGTTCCTCGGCATCGAAGGCCTGCCACAGCGTGCCCTGCACGATGTAGTTGCGAATATCTCGGACTTTTTCGTCGCCAAGCTGCGAGTCGCGCAGACGCGACACGGCATCGTATTCGTACAGGCCCTGGTGCGCCTTGGTGGTGGACTTGATGTGCCACTGCAGCAGCGGACGGCCCAGCGCACGCGCGACCTCTTCGGCCAGCATGGTCTTGCCGGTGCCGGGTTCGCCCTTGATCAGCAGCGGGCGCTGCAGCGTGAGCGCGGCGTTCACGGCCAGTTTGAGGTCATCGGTGGCGACGTAGCTGTCGGTGCCATCGAAGCGGACAGGCGATGCGGAAGGGGCGGTCTGGGCTGCGGACATGGATCGGCGGGCTTCTCGGGGTTGACGGGGATCAAGACCATCTTAAGGTATTAATCCTGAGCAATTATCGTACAATCAGGCGGTTTTGCAGTTGGGTTCGACCCGCAACGTGTTTGCCGGGGGCCTTTTCGTGTGAGCAGGCCCTAGTCCATAAGCCATACCAAGAAGAGCCATCCCAATGAAGTTGCGATTCTCTCTGAAGTGCACGGTTTCCGTGTTGGCCGCAGTGGCATCCTGTGCGATCGCCGGCCAGGCAATTGCTGCAGACGCAGCGCCGGTCGGTAATGTCCAGAACGCCCGCGACAAGGTCTCGATGTGCATCGGTTGCCACGGCATCGAAGGCTACAAAGCGACGTTCCCCGAGCTGTATCACGTTCCGAAGATCGCCGGCCAGAACGCCAAATACATCGAGGCCGCCCTCAACGAGTACAAGAAAGGCGCGCGCAGCCATCCCACGATGGACGCCATTGCCGGCAGCCTGTCCGACCAGGACATCGCCGATCTCGCCGCGTACTACTCGAATCTGAAATAAGGGGGCAACCACATGAACCGCATCATGCTTGCCCTTGCGGGCGCAACGCTGACCATTTCGGGCGCCGCCGTCCAGGCTCAGGACCTGGCGGCCGGCAAGGCTGTCTTCGAGAAGGCCGCCTGCATTTCCTGCCACGGTGCCGACGGCAAGACGGTGACTGACCCGGCCTACCCGATACTGGCCGGGCAGCATGCCGATTACCTGGTCCATGCGCTCAAGGCCTATCGCCGCGGCGCCTCGGGCAGCGCGGCAACGGCCAATGTGCGCAAGAATCCCACCATGGGCGCCCTGGCCGGACAACTGTCCGACCAGGACATCACCAACGTGTCGGCCTGGCTGGCGTCCCTGCCCAGCGACCTGGGTGTGCGCAAATAGCGCGTGCCAGGGCCGCGCCAACGAAAAACCCTCGGTCAGCCGAGGGTTTTTTCTTGGGCGGGCAGCCCGCGTATGCGGGATGGGGCATCAGCGCTCGGCGCGTTGGCGGATCAGGTCGATGTAGGTGTCGCTGTCCAGCGGCGTGCCCAGGCGCTGGGCTTCCCAGACCACACGGCCCAGGCATTCCATGATTTCGTGCGCGGCCTGGTGTGCATCGCTGCGGGCCACCAGGCGCTGGTAGGCGGCGCGGATGCCCGGCGGGTGGTCGATCGACAACTGCTCGGCGATGGCCAGGTGCATCGACAGGTGCAGGAACGGATTGGTACGCCCCTTTTCGACGGCGTATTCCGCCGTCATGGCTTCAGGGCTTTCGAGGTCGCCGTGGTATTCGGGATGCTCGATGATCCAGTCCAGGGCCATCGCTTCCAGCGGGGTCAGGACCTCGTTGGCACGATGCTTGCGCCAGGTTTCGATGAAGAATTCGCGGACTTGGTCGCGGGAGGGGTTGAACATCTGGGGGGACGCCATACGGGCTAGAGAGGGCTTTATTTTACCGCCCGCCGCCGTGGCGGCCGCCCGAAGCCGCCAATGCGATATAGAATTGGTTGCTATCCGCCATCCAGTGCGCGTTTCGCCAGGCCGCGCGGCCCGCGGACCGCACGCCAGCCGATGCGGCGCGCGCGTGCAGAAAAACCACCCGGAGCAAATGGAGCATTCATGTCCTATCAACATATCAAGGTGCCCGCTGGGGGCCAGAAGATCACGGTCAACGCTGATTTCTCGCTGAATGTGCCTGAACAGCCCATCGTCCCCTATATCGAGGGCGACGGCACCGGTGCGGACATCACCCCCGTGATGATCAAGGTTGTCGATGCGGCGGTGCAAAAGGCCTACGGCGGCAAACGCAAGATCCACTGGATGGAAGTCTATGCCGGCGAAAAGGCCACCAAGGTCTATGGGCCGGACGTCTGGCTGCCCGATGAAACCCTGGAAGTCGTCAAAGACTACGTGGTCTCGATCAAGGGCCCCCTGACCACGCCGGTGGGCGGCGGCATCCGGTCGCTGAACGTGGCGCTGCGCCAACAACTGGACCTGTACGTGTGCCTGCGCCCCGTGGCGTATTTCAAGGGCGTGCCCTCGCCGGTGCGCGAACCCGAAAAGACCAACATGGTCATCTTCCGCGAGAACTCGGAAGACATCTACGCGGGTATCGAATACATGGCCGAAAGCGAGCAGGCCAAGGAGCTGATCCAGTTCCTGCAGACCAAGCTCGGCGTCAAGAAAATCCGTTTCCCCAACACCTCGTCCATCGGCATCAAGCCGGTCTCTCGCGAAGGCACCGAGCGCCTGGTGCGCAAGGCCGCCCAGTACGTCATCGACAACGATCGTACGTCGCTGACCCTGGTGCACAAGGGCAACATCATGAAGTTCACCGAAGGGGGCTTCCGCGATTGGGGCTATGAACTGCTGCAGAAGGAGTTCGGCGCGCAACTGATCGACGGCGGCCCGTGGTGCAAGTTCAAGAATCCCAAGACGGGCCGCGAGATCATCGTCAAGGACGTCATTGCCGACGCGTTCCTGCAGCAGATCCTGCTGCGCCCGGCCGAATACGACGTCATCGCCACGCTGAACCTGAACGGCGACTACATCTCCGACGCGCTGGCCGCACAGGTGGGTGGCATCGGCATCGCGCCGGGGGCCAATCTGTCGGACTCGGTGGCCATGTTCGAAGCCACCCACGGCACGGCGCCCAAGTATGCCGGCAAGGACTACGTCAACCCGGGTTCCGAGATCCTGTCGGCCGAAATGATGCTGCGCCACATGGGCTGGACCGAAGCGGCCGACCTGATCATTTCCAGCATGGAAAAATCCATCCTGTCCAAGAAGGTCACCTACGACTTTGCCCGCCTGCTGGAAGGGGCCACCCAGGTGTCCTGCTCGGGCTTCGGGCAGGTCATGATCGAAAACATGTGATCGGGGCCGGTCCGACCATCGTTGATGCAAAACCCGCAAGCCTGCGCAGGCCTGCGGGTTTTTTCGCGTTAGGCGGCGCCTTGGCCATTATGGAAAACCAGACTGATGTATATATGTTGATGCGTATATATACGTCAAATTGAATCAGGTTGTTAGTTTCAGAGCAGTATAATTCGTCGCCCCCTTGCGGCCATTTTCCAGTCCCGCTTATTTTTCCTAGATATGGCACAACCTGCTTCCGATATGCCGCCTTACGATGCTCCGGCATGTGTCCGCGGCCTGCGCGACGCCAAGCGGATTGCGCTATTGATGGCGCCCAGGCTGGGCGACACGCTGTTGATGATGACCATGGCCCATAACCTGGTCGCACACGGGCGCGAGGTCACCATATTCGGCGATTTTGCCTACGGCTTGCGCAGCTGGTTTCCGGGTTTGGATATTCGCCCGTCCTTGCTGGAGCAGGACGCCGCGGCGGTATTGGCGGACTACGACTGTGCCGCCCAGATGCATGTGGGTTGGCCTTATGCCTTGCATGCGTACGCGAAGTCTTATTTCTATTACGACGCCCACGTGGTCATTACCGGCAAGGGCTTCGTGAAACTCAACCAGATCAGCGATTTTTGCCGCGATGTGTTGCGCTTGCCGCTGTCTGGTACGGATATCGGCCTGCGGCCGCCGCTGGCTGGCCGGCACCGCCACTATGAAACCCGGGTGGCGGTGCATCCCTCGTCGACCGGGGCGCAGCGATGCTGGGCTCCCCGGCATTTCGTCGAGCTGGGGTTGAGATTGAAGCGCCAGGGCTACGACCCGGTGTTCATCCTGGCGCCCCACGAGCGGGCCGAATGGACCTGCCTGACCGATGCGGGCCTGGCGATCCAGCAATCGCCATCGCTGGCGGACGTGGCGGCGTTCATCCATGAATGTGGCTGGTTCATCGGCAACGAATCGGGCATCGGGCACCTTGCCTCGAGCGTCGGCGTGCCGACGTTGACCTTGACGGGGCGGCCCACCCGAACGAAGGCCTGGCGACCCGGTTGGTCGATGTCGCGCATTGCGTATCCGGTCTATATTCCCGGTGGTCGCTGGCGTGACCGCCTGTGGCGAGAATGGCTGCGGCCAGGCAGCGTCATGGCAGCTTTCGAGGGTTTGACGCGAGACTACAAGAAATCGATCACGCCGTTGAAACGGGTCCGATTTTGATCCCTGCTGAATCGTGCCGTACCGCAGTCGACGACCTATAGGCAGATTCGCATTGCGCGCAGCATGATGGTGCTGCGGCCTGAACCCCTCTGATTAGAAATCCCGGCCGATGTCCAGACTGGGCGAACCCTTGCTACCTATGCCTTCCTTTTGTCTACGTACTATCGTCGTCCTGGCATTGCTGGTGCCCGCCCTGGCCCTGACCAGTGCCGTCGGCGGACCCGCCGTCATCTACCTGACGGCAGTCATTGCGCTGTTCGCGTTGGGCTACAACGCCGTACGGCGACGTGAACCCTTTGAGTTTCACGAGATGCGCGCGATGACCATTGCGTTGACCGCGCCGGCGATCGCGATGCTGATCAGCAGTCTCTATCTTGGCATCTGGAGCTCTTCCGAGATCGAGAAATTGCTGCGTTTCGCGTTGGCCGTACCCGTGTGCTGGGTGCTTTTGCGCGCACCCCGCAATTGGCTGCAACAGGTTCAATGGAGCATGCTGTTCGGGGCCTATGCGGGCGGCATCATGTTGCTGGTGATCATGTTGACGCCCGAATTGGGGCGGGGCGCCGTGTCGGACTTCGGCGGCCGTTATAACGCCGTCGCCTTCGCTGACTTGACGATGTTCTTCGGGCTGGCTTCCTGTCTGATGTTGCCCTGGAAGCTGTCACCCTGGCCCAGGGTGGAAGCCGCCTTGAAGATCCTGGCCGTGCCGTTGACGATCTACGGGGTCTGGTTGTCGCAGACGCGCAGCAGCTGGGTGCTTCTGCTGGTTTTCGGTTTCGTGTATCTGGTGACCAAACGCCAATGGTCGCTGCGGGTCAAGGCGTCTTTCGTCGCCGCGATGGTCGCCCTGCTGGCCGTGGTGGCGGTGGTTTCCTGGAACTCGACGGAAAGTCGCTGGCGGGGCGTCGTGACCGACGTGACCAGCTATGCCAAAGACGATCGCGACACATCGGTCGGCATTCGTATCCAGCTCTGGAACGCCTCCTGGCTGATGTTCAAAGAGAGTCCGATCGTCGGCGTGGGCGGGGCCAGTTTCCGGTCCGAGCTCGCCAAGATGGAAGAAAAAGGCATCGTGACCAAGCTGGTCTCGACCGATTACGGCGAGCCGCATAACGACATGCTCGGCGCCCTGGCCGGCTACGGGGCGTTGGGGCTGCTGAGCATGCTGGCGCTGTACTTGATCCCCGCAGTGGTGTTCTGGCGGCGCTCGCGCAGCAACGATCCGGTCGTGCATGTGGGGTCGCAGGTGGGCCTGTTGTTCTGCCTGGGCTATTTTGCCTTCAGCCTGTCGGAAATGATGTTCCGCAACATGCGCAGCGTGCCGATCTACGCGGTCACCGTGGTGGTGCTGTACGCCCTGACCTCGGCTCGAACGGGCTTGGCGCAACAGCGCCTGGCCGCGGCAAAATCCTGAGCGCATCCAAATACCCGTCCGGCTTGATGTAGATCAAGCAGCCCCCCTCCGGTAGGTGAAAACCCTGCCGCGCCCTCGTATTCTGACGGTACGCAACATATAAACCGTCACATTTCGCTGCCTTTGGTTATTAGGCGCGTTGGGGCATGGAGAAGAGGGGCTATGAATAATTCAAGCTTGCGTCGTGAGCTGCTGTGGTTCGTGTTCGCCATCGGCGCCGCCGTGCTGGCGTTGGGCGCCTGGGACGCCTGGGAGCGGCGCGCCGAGATGCTGGCCGAACGCAAGACGGAATTGCGGCACGTGCTGGACCTGGCCAAGAGCATCGTGCAGAACGGCAAGCAGCGCGCGGTCGACGAGGGGCTGACTGCAGAGCAGGCCAAGCGCAACGTCGCGCAGCGGCTGGGCCAGTTGCGTTATGGCGCAGATGGGTATGTCGGCGTGTTCGACGATGGCTATGCGCTGCTGGTGCACCCCGATGTGAAGCTCGCCGGCACGAATGTGCGCGCGATCAAGGATAGCGACGGCGCACCGATATTCGAGAACCTGTACGCCCAGGGCAAGGATGGTGGCGGCTTCGTGGAATATCGCTTTCCGCGGCCGGGCGCCGACGAGGCGCTGCCCAAGGTCAGCTACGCGGCCTATGACAAGGAATGGGGCTGGCTGATGTTCACCGGCCTGTACGTGGATGACGTCGACGCGGCTTTCTTCAAGACCTTGTGGCGCCAGGGCGCGGTGACGCTGGTGCTGTTGGCGTTGCTGCTGGCAGCGGCCCTGCGGTTCTTCCGGTCGCACATCATTCGTCCGCTGGATGACGCCGTGGCGGTCTGCGAGCGGGTGGCGCACGGCGATCTGTCCAGCATCATTTCGCGGCACCATCGTGGCGAAATCGGCCTGCTGTTTGATGCCATGGCGTTGATGCAGGAGCGCCTGGACGTGGCTGTACGCAGCATCGTCCATTCGACCGGCTCGATCGCGGCGGCGTCGCGGCAGATCGCGGCGGGCAGCATGGACCTGCACGACCGTACCGAGAAACAGGCCGCCGCGCTGGAACAGACCGCGGCCAGTGTCGAACAGATCACGGCAACGTCCAAGCAAAGCGCCGACCACGTGCGCGAAGTCAGCGCATTGGCGGGGGAATCGGCGCAACTGGCGCGCCAGGGCAGCGAGGAAACCCAGCACGCCATCGATGCCATGCGCGAGATTTCGCAGAGTTCCCAGCGTATCGACGAGATCATCCGCCTGATCGACGAGATTGCGTTCCAGACCAATATCCTGGCGCTGAACGCGGCCGTGGAAGCGGCCCGGGCCGGCGAGCAAGGCCGCGGCTTTGCGGTGGTGGCGGGCGAGGTGCGGGCGCTGGCGCAGCGTTCGGCGACCGCGGCCAAGGAAATCAAGACGCTGATCGAGGCCTCGTCCAATTCGGTGTCGCGCGGCAGCCTGCGGGTCGAGCAGGCCAGCGCCACGATGAGCAGCGTGCTGGAATCGGCCGCCACCAGTGCGCCGTTGATGGGCGAGATCGCCACCGCGTCGGCCGAGCAGAGCGTGGGCATCGAGCAGATCAACCAGGCGGTGACGCACCTGGACAGCGTGACGCAGCAGAACGCGGCACTGGTCGAGGAGTTCGCGGCGTCGGCCGCCACCTTGCACGACCAGGCCGACGACCTGGCGCGCGCGGTGGCGGTGTTCAAGCTGTCTGCAGCCTACTAGGCGAGCCCTGCACCACGCTCATGGCGCGTTGCAGGCGGGGCGTGAGTTCGCGGCTGGCGCTGGTCATGGGCAGGCGCAGCTCGTCGGCGATAAGCCCTTGCAAGGCCAGCGCGCGCTTGATGGGCGCCGGATTGGGTTCGGCGAACAGCAGCCGGATCAGGCCGCGCAATGGCTCGAACAGTTCACGCGCGGCTTCGGCGTGGCCGTCGCGGGCCAGTTGCATGACTTCGACGAAGCGCTCGGGGAACAGGTGCGCCGCCGCGGGAATCGCCCCGCGGCCGCCCGCCAGGAAGTGATCCAGCAGGGCCTGGTCTTCGCCGCACAGGGCATTGAGGTGGCCGCGGGCGTTCAGCGCCATCAACACGGGCGGGTTGCATTCCTTGACGGCGCTGAAATTGGGCAGCAGGGCCAGCGCTTCCATGGTTTCGACCGTCATGGTGACGCCCGCGCGCTTGGGAATGTTGTACAGGATGATGGGGCGCTCGGTGGCCCAGGCGATCTGCCGGTAGTGCCACAGGATGCCTTGCTGCGAGGGGCCCAGATAATAGGGCGGCGGCACCAGGTAGCCGGCGGGGGCGTATTTGTCCAGGCGGCGGATGGCGGCGGCCACGCCGCGGGTGTCGACGCCACCGGCGCCGAACACCAGCGGCAGGGCATGCGGATCCTGGCGGATGGCCTCGATCATGTCGATCTTTTCGGGTATGGCCAACAGATTGCCTTCACCCGTCGAGCCGAACAGCACCAGGCCCGCGACGCCGGCATTGCGGTAGTAGCGCGCCAGCGCCTGGGCGGCCTCGCAATCCACGTAGCCGCCACGCATGGGCGTGATCATCGGCAGCCAGAGACCTTCGAAAGAAGCGGTTTGCATGGGCGTATCCATGGCTTACTGCACCGTGACGGCAGCGGCGCGGCGCAGCGGGCCGAACTCCGCCTGGGGCAGGCCGCACATCACGGCGTGCATCAACGCGTCGACCTGGTCCTGGGCGCAGTGCAGCTGCAGCACGCTCTGGCCATGCGCATGGTCCACCGACAGCACATAGACGCCGATGCGTTCGCCCAGTTCGCGGTGCAGGGCCAGCCGCACCTTCAAGGCGTCCAGCGTGTCGATCCTGACGGTCAGCGAGACCATCTCGGGGGCGTGCGGCGCCTGGGACGGGGCCGGACGGTCAAAGGAAGCGGACCTGCTGCGTTCTTGTCGGGGGATCATGGCCTGTCTCTTATACACATCTCCGAGCCCACGAGACAGGCAGAAATC
>ERZ1032107.200-NODE-200-length-14452-cov-13.884420_pt1 | contig 14452 bp, 14 predicted proteins | sample MGYA00516713_ERZ1032107 | MGnify/ENA primary metagenome ERZ1032107 (study PRJEB33718, sample SAMN03160116) | human skin metagenome | collected 2014-04-10 | study: EMG produced TPA metagenomics assembly of the PRJNA266117 data set (Human skin bacterial metagenome...
ACGAGATTTCTGCCTGTCTCGTGGGCTCGGAGATGTGTATAAGAGACAGAATTATAAGAATGGAACCGGCTTATACACTGGGTTTACCGATACGCAGAGCCGCCCGACGCGGCCAACCAAGAGGAGACCCGACCCATGAAGAACCCCCCCACCGCCCTGCGCGCCCTGTCCCTTGCTGCCGCAGCCACGATTGCCGCGTCCTGTTGGATCGCGCCGGCCATGGCAGCCGACGCCTTCCCGCAGCGGCCCATCACGCTGGTCGTGCCGTTCGCCCCGGGCGGCAGCGTCGACATTGCCGCGCGCTTGATCTCCGACGCCTGGGGCAAGGCCCTGGGCCAGAGCGTCATCGTCGAGAACCGTGCCGGCGCGTCCGGCAATATCGGCATGGCGGCCGTGGCGCGCGCCGAGCCCAACGGCTACACGCTGGCCATCAACACCATGTCGCTGGCGATCAACCCGGCGCTGTTCAAGACCATGCCCTTCGACACCGCGCGCGACCTGCGTTCGGTGGGCACCGTGGGCACCTCGCAGCACGTGCTGACCGTGTCGCCGTCGCTGCCGGTGGACAACGTGCAGGCGCTGCTGGACTACATCCGCGCACGGCCCGCCAATGAGCTGAGCTTTGGCTCGGCCGGTACCGGCAGCACCTTCCACATGGCCGCGGAACTGTTCAAGTCGGTCTCGGGCACGCAGATCCTGCACGTGCCCTACAAGGGCGGCGGCCCGGCCATGGTGGACACCATCAGCGGCCAGGTGCAGATGAGCTTTCCGGTGCTGTCGGCGGCCAAGCCGCAGGTCGATGGCAAGAAGCTCAAGGCGCTGGGCGTGACCGGCACGACGCGCTCGCCGCTGTTGCCCGACGTGCCCACCATCGCCGAGTCGGGCCTGCCCGGCTATGCCTTCAACACCTGGTTCGTGATCAGCGCGCCCGCGGGCACGCCGCAGGCCGCCGTGGATACGCTCAACGCCAAGCTGGCCCAGGCGCTGCAATCGCCCGCGCTGGCCGAACGCATGGGCCGCGAGGGCTTCGATCCGCTGATCTCCACCCCGGCCCAGACCGACGCCATGGTGGCCACCGAGATGACGCGCTGGGCGGGCATCGTCAAGGACGCCGGCATCGAGGCCAACAACTGACGTTGCGCAATCGTTTCATCGCGCCCCGCGCGGGCGCGTTTTTCTGCAAGGAAGCACCGACATGCCCGGCATGACGCTATACGACAAACTGGTGGCCAGCCACGAAGTGGCCCGCATCGACGACGAGCACATCCTGCTGTACGTGGATCTGCACATCATGAACGAATACACCAGTCCGCAAGCCTTCAGCGGCCTGGCCGCGCGCGGCCGCCAGGTGCTGCGGCCCGGGCAGCAGATGGCGGTGGTCGATCACATCATCCCCACCCATCCGGTGCCCGCCGCGCTGCGTGTGATTCCCGATGAAGCCTCGTCGCGCCAGGCCCGCAACCTGAAGCGCAATTGCGACGAACAGGGCATTGCCCTGTTCGACACCACCGACCCGCTGCAAGGCATCGAGCACGTGATCGCGCCTGAGCACGGCATGATCCTGCCCGGCATGGTGGTGCTGTGCGGCGACAGCCACACCACCACCTACGGCGCGCTGGGCGCGCTGGGCTTTGGCATCGGCACATCGGAAGTCGAGCACATCCTGGCGACGCAGACGCTGGTGTATCGCGTGGCGCGCAACCTGCGCATCCGTGTCGACGGCCGCCTGCCCGCAGGGGTTTCCGCCAAGGATCTGGTGATCTACGTCGTGCACCGCATCGGCGCCCAGGGTGCGCGCGGCCATGCCGTGGAATTCTGCGGCAGCGCCATCGACGCCCTGTCGGCCGAGGCCCGCATGACCCTGTGCAACATGACGGTCGAAGCCGGCGCGCGCGCCGCGCTGATCGCACCGGACGCCACCACCGACGCCTACGTGACCGCACACGCGCCGCAACTGCATGGCGCCGAACTGGCGCAGGCGCGGGCCTATTGGGCCACCCTGCATAGCGATGCCGATGCCGTCTTCGACGTCGAACACGTGTTCGATGCCGCGTCGATCGCACCGTTCGTCACCTGGGGCACCAGCCCCGACCAGGCCATGCCGGTCACCGGCACCGTGCCCGATCCGCAGGCTGAACCCGACGCACTGGCGCGCCTGGCCCTGGAAAAGGCCGTGGATTACATCGGCCTGCAGCCGGGCGCGCCCATTGCCGGCGTGCCGATCGACCGCGTGTTCATCGGCTCGTGCACCAATGGCCGCATCGAAGATCTGCGCGTGGTGGCTGACGTGGTGCGCGGCCGCCACGTGGCGGCCGGCGTGCGGGCCATGGTGGTGCCGGGGTCGGGCGCGGTGCGCGCCCAGGCCGAGGCCGAAGGCGTGGCCGCCGCGCTGATCGCGGCCGGCTTCGAATGGCGCCAGCCGGGCTGTTCGATGTGCCTGGCCATGAACGACGACGTGCTGCGCCCGGGCGAGCGCTGCGCATCCACCACCAACCGCAATTTCGAAGGCCGCCAGGGCAGGGCGGGGCGTACCCACCTGATGAGCCCTGCCATGGCCGCCGCCGCCGCGCTGGCCGGTCGCATCGTCGACGTGCGCGATCTGGAGCAGACACGATGAATCAGACCATTTCCGGCGTTGCCGCGCCCTTGCCGTATTCCAATCTGGACACCGACCAGATCATGCCCAAGCAGTTCCTGCGCATCATCGACAAGACAGGGCTGGATCGAGGCCTCTTGTACGACCTGCGCTTTGATGCCGATGGCGCACCGCGCCCGGACTTCGTGTTGAACCAGCCCGCCTACGCGGGCGCATCGATCCTGGTGGCCGGGCCCAACTTCGGCTGTGGTTCCAGCCGCGAACACGCGGTCTGGGGCCTGATGCAGTTCGGCATCCGCGCCGTGGTCGCCGCCAGCTTCGGCGAGATCTTCTACTTCAATGCGCTCAACAATGGCCTGCTGCTGGTCAGCCTGCCGCCGGCCCAGGTCGACGCGCTGCTGGCGCGCGTGTCCGACCCGGTGTCCAATACGGCAGGCAACCGCGTCGAGATCGACGCGCTGGCAGGCACCGTGCGCGCCGCCGACGGCTGGACGGCCACTTTCGACCTGCCGGCGCGGCATCGCCGCATGTTCTCGCAAGGGCAGGACATGGTCGGCGCTTCGCTGCAGCAGTTGCCGGACGTAGAACAGTTCGAGGCCGGCCACTGGGCCCGGCATCCGTGGATGAAAGACGTGGCGCGCCGTGTGCGCGACCGGCTGGACAACGAATAGGCGCAGACCGCAATGACCGCATTCTTCGATCTTCCCGTGCAACGCCATGAGGTCAACGGCATCCACATCGCCGCCCGCGTGGACGGCGCGGGTCCGCCCCTGCTGCTGCTTCACGGCCATCCGCAGACCCACGCCATCTGGCACCGGGTCTGGCCCGAGTTGACCCGCCATCACACCTGCGTGGCGGCCGACCTGCGCGGCTATGGCGACAGCGACAAACCCGCGGCTTCGCCCGACCATGCCGCGCATTCCAAGCGCGAGATGGCCACCGATATGGTGGCGTTGATGCGCGCCCTGGGCCACACGCATTTCGACGTGCTGGCGCACGACCGCGGCGCGCGCGTCGCCCACCGCCTGGCGCTGGACCACGCGGCGGCCGTGGGGCGCATGATGCTGCTGGATATCGCGCCCACGCTCGATATGTACGAAAACACCACCCGCGCGTTCGCCCAGGCCTACTACCACTGGTTCTGGCTGATCCAGCCCGCGCCCATGCCCGAGACCATGATCGAGCGCGATCCGGTCTTCTACCTGCGTTCGGTCATGGGCGGACGGCCCGGCGGCCTGGCGCATTTTTCGGCCGAAGCCATGGCCGAATACGAACGCACGGCCCGGCTGCCGGGCTGGGCTACCGGCATCTGCGAAGACTATCGGGCGTCCGCCACACTGGATCTCGACCATGACCGGCAGGGGCGCGCGGCCGGCGAACGCCTGCGCCTGCCGCTGCGGGTGCTGTGGGGCGAGCGTGGCGCAGTGGGCCGCAATTTCGACGTGCTGGGCCTGTGGCGCGCGGTGGCCGACGAGGTCTCGGGTAGCGCCTTGCCCGGCGCCCACTACCTGGCCGAGGAAACCCCCGATGCGCTGCTGCGCGAAGTGGCCGATTTCTTCGGTTGGCGGTGATGTCAACCAAGCCACGCCGGGCAATAGGGCTATAAAAAAAGGGACACAACCCTGGTGTTAACCTTCGGCCCATGAATCGTTCCTTTGCCGATCTGACCCAATTGCCCGACCCCGAAGACGCCCAGCGCGCTTTCCGGGCCACCGATTCCCCCTGCGTCGCCGTATGTTCCACGCTGTTCGACGACATCTGCCGGGGCTGCGGGCGCACGGCCATGGAAGTGGCCAATTGGGTCTTCATGACGGACGAGGAAAAGCGCGAGGTCTGGATCCGCATCAAGGCCCAGGGCTACCCCCGCCGTAACAACTAGGGCAGGGGCGGCCATCCGGCACACGGAGGCCAGCAACGGGCAACCGGCCGCGGCCGTCTTGGGCGTGTCACATGCCGCGGGCTAAATCGCGGTATTGCCCACTTCCGGCCCCATCATGCGCATCGTCCTGGTCACGGATGCCTGGCATCCGCAAGTCAATGGCGTCGTCCGCACCTGGACGACCATGCAGCAGATCCTGAGTGAATGGGGCCACGAACTGATCGTGGTGAACCCCCAGGGCAGCCGGACCATTCCGGCCCCGTCCGAGCCCGACCTGCGGCTGTGCCTGCAACCCGGCCGGCAACTGCGCCGCATCCTGGGCGACACCATCCCCGACGCCTTGCACATTGCCACGGAAGGCCCGCTGGGCCTGGCGGCGCGGCGCATGGCGCTGTCGCGCGGCTGGCGCTTCACCACCTCGTTCCACACCATGTTTCCGGATTACCTGCAGGCGCGCATGGGCATACCCGCCGCGTTGCCGTGGCGTTATCTGCGCTGGTTCCACCGGCCCTCGCAGTGCGTGCTGGTACCCACCCCCACCGTGCGCGACATCCTGGTGCGGCGCGGGCTGGCCAACCTGCGGGTCTGGTCCCGCGGGGTGGACCCGCGCAAATTCCAGCCCACCGCCGGTCAGGCGTTCCAGGACCTGCCCCGTCCCGTTTTTCTGTCAGTCGGCCGGGTGGCGCGGGAAAAGAACCTGGACGCCTTCCTGTCGCTGGACCTGCCGGGAAGCAAGGTCGTGGTCGGGGCCGGACCGGACGAGGCGCGCCTGAAGAAGCGCTTTCCGCAGGCCGTGTTCCTGGGCATGCAGAAAGACGACGCCCTGCCGGCGTTCTACGGCGCGGCCGACGTGTTCGTGTTTCCCAGCCTGACCGACACCTTTGGCCTGGTGATGCTGGAAGCCATGGCCTGCGGCACGCCGGTGGCGGCCTTTCGCAGCGAAGCGCCGCTGGCGGTCGTGGCGCAGGGCGTCACCGGCATCCTGGACGACGACCTGGCCCATGCCTGCCGCGCCGCGCTGCCGTTGGACCGCCACGCGGTGCGCGAGCATGCCCTGACGCGTAGCTGGGATTCGGTCGCCTCGGACCTCCTGGCCTCGCTGGTGCCCCTGACTCCCGGCGCCGAGGTCGACAGGCGCCTGGCCCGCGCGGGCTGATCGGCTGTCGGGCGGGGGGCCGGCGCCTGCGGAATTTGGCGCGCCAGGCGTTTCCCCCCGCAGGGCAAACCGGTACAATGCTTGCCAATCCTGAGGAGCGTTGCGACGACCTTCTTCAACATTTGGTCGCCAGGCTCAGGAATTCCTGTTCAAGCGTTGCGCATCGCGCAGCGCTACAGCAACGGCGCTCACCTTTGTCGCGTATGGCGGAAAAGGCGAGCACTCGATTGTCGTGGTGGTTTCGCGTTGTCCGGCCATATCGTGCGCCGTTCGTTTTTCACGTGGAGCCTACACACCATGAACGCTGTAACCGATAAATCCTTCTCCGACTACCTCGTCGCCGATATGTCACTGGCAGGCTGGGGCCGTCGCGAGCTGGCCATCGCCGAAACCGAAATGCCCGGCCTGATGGCCATCCGCGAAGAGTTCGCCGCCAAGCAGCCGCTCAAGGGCGCCCGCATCGCCGGCAGCCTGCACATGACCATCCAGACCGGCGTGCTGATCGAAACGCTGGTGGCCCTGGGCGCCGAAGTGCGCTGGGCCTCGTGCAACATCTTCTCCACGCAAGACCACGCCGCCGCCGCCATCGCCGCGTCGGGCACGCCGGTCTTCGCCGTCAAGGGCGAAACGCTGGAAGAGTACTGGCAGTACACCCACAAGATCTTCGAATGGCCCAACGGCCAGAACGCCAACATGATCCTCGACGATGGCGGCGACGCCACGTTGATGCTGCACCTGGGCACCAAGGCCGAGAAAGACATCTCGGTGCTGGCCAACCCCGGCAGCGACGAAGAGCGCGTGCTGTACGCCGCCATCAAGGCCACGCTCGAGCGTGACCCGAAGTGGTACTCGACCCGCCTGGCCCTCATCAAAGGCGTGACCGAAGAAACCACCACCGGCGTGCATCGCCTGTACCAGATGTCGCAGAAGGGCGAGCTGGCCTTCGCCGCCATCAACGTCAACGACTCAGTCACCAAGTCCAAGTTCGACAACCTGTACGGCTGCCGTGAATCGCTGGTCGACGGCATCAAGCGCGCCACCGACGTGATGGTCGCCGGCAAGATCGCCGTGGTCGCCGGTTACGGCGACGTGGGCAAGGGCTGCGCCCAGGCGCTGGTCGCCCTGCGCGCCCAGGTCTGGGTCACGGAAATCGACCCGATCTGCGCCCTGCAGGCCGCCATGGAAGGCTTCAAGGTCGTGACCATGGAAGAAGCTGCCGCCCACGGCGACATCTTCGTCACCGCCACCGGCAACTACCACGTCATCACCCGCGACCACATGAACGCCATGAAAGACCAGGCGATCGTGTGCAACATCGGCCACTTCGACAACGAAATCGACGTCGCCGGCCTGGCCGACTGCAAGTGGGAAGAGATCAAGCCGCAAGTCGACCACGTCATTTTCCCGGACGGCAAGCGCATCATCCTGCTGGCTCAGGGCCGCCTGGTGAACCTGGGTTGCGCCACCGGCCACCCGTCGTTCGTGATGTCGTCGTCGTTCGCCAACCAGACGATCGCCCAGATCGAGCTGTTCACGCGCAACGAAGCCTACAAGTCGGGCGAAGTCTACGTGCTGCCCAAGCACCTGGATGAAAAGGTCGCACGCCTGCACCTGGCCAAGCTGGGTGTGAAGCTGACCACGCTGCGCAAGGACCAGGCCGACTACATCAGCGTGCCGGTTGAAGGTCCTTACAAGCCGAATCACTACCGCTACTGATGCTTGTAGCAAAATAGGGAAGTATCCGCGCCATGTCGGCGCGGGCTTTCCGGTCCGCGGGGTTCCCCCGTGTCGCCTGGCGATGACGGGGCCGCGGAGCGTCAATACAGGAGGTCGAACATGGCATTGATACTCGTCTGGATCCTGAACGCGGTGGCCCTGCTGGCCGTTGCTTACCTGCTGCCCGGCATCACCGTGGCCAGCTTCGGATCGGCGCTCATCGCCGCCCTGGTGCTGGGCCTGGTCAACATGCTGGTCAAGCCGGTCCTGGTGTTGCTGACGCTGCCCATCACGATCGTCACGCTCGGTCTCTTTCTCATCGTCATCAACGCCTTGTTGTTCTGGTTCGTGGGCTCGGTGCTCAAGGGCTTCCAGGTCAACGGGTTCTGGTGGGCCGTGGGCGGTGCGATCCTGTACAGCCTCATTTCTGGCCTGCTCACCAAACTGATCCCCTAATGTCTGACTCGACTACCCCCGCTTTCAGTCTGGAATTCTTTCCCCCGCGCGATCTGGCCGGCCAGGAACGGCTGGTCCGCGCGGCCAAGCAGATGCTGGCGATCCAGCCCAAGTATGTCAGCGTGACCTTCGGCGCGGGCGGTTCCACCCGCGCCGGCACGGCAGACGCCGTGCGCACGCTGCGCAACCTTGGCTGCGATGCGGCGCCGCACTTGTCGTGCGTCGGCGCGTCACGCCAGGACCTGCGGGACATCCTCCAGGCATACAAGAATGAAGGCGTGCGGCGCGTGGTCGCCTTGCGCGGCGACCTGCCTTCGGGCATGGGCGGCGATGCAGGCGAACTGCGCTATGCCAACGAACTGGTGTCGTTCATCCGCGAGGAAACGGGCGACTGGTTCCACATCGAAGTCGCGGCCTATCCCGAAATGCATCCGCAGGCGTCCAGTCCGTCGGCCGACCTGGATCATTTCGTGGCCAAGGTGAACGCCGGCGCCGATGCAGCCATCACCCAGTACTTCTTCAATGCCGACGCCTATTTCGACTTCGTCGACCGGGCCCAGGCCAAGGGCGTGCGGGTGCCCATCGTGCCGGGCATCATGCCCATCACGAACCACACCCAGCTCTTGCGCTTCTCGGAAATGTGCGGCGCCGAAGTGCCGCGCTGGATCCGGCTGCGCCTGGCCGAATTCGGCGACGACAAGGCTTCCATTCGCGCCTTTGGCGTGGACGTGGTCACCGAGCTGTGCCAGAACCTGCTGGACAACGGTGCGCCGGGCTTGCACTTCTACACCCTGAACCACGCCGACGCGCCGTTGGCCGTGTGGAAGGAACTGGCGGTGTAAGCCAGATTGCAAGGGCGACCCGCCCAGGCAAGGCAAGGCCGGCATACGCCGGCCTTTTTTCATGCGCGCGCTTGCAGGTGCGGCGTCATGGACCTGCACGCACGGCCATCAATCCGCGTACACGCCCGCTTTGCGGATGATGGGCCCCCACTTGTCCACTTCGGATTGCAGCCAGCGTTGCAGGCCTTCTGGCGTCTGCTTGGCCTCGGGCACGATCTCGGCGCCCAATTCAGCCATCTTCTGCGTGAAGGCCGGGTCTTTCAGCGCAGCGCGCAGGGCTTCGTTGAACTTGGCGATGACCTCGGGCGGCGTGCCCTTGGGCGCGTAGACGCCGTGCCACACCTTGACCTCGAAGCCCTTCACGCCGCCTTCCTGCAGCGTGGGCGCGTCGGGCAGCGCCTTGATGCGGTCCAGGGTGGTGACGCCGTACAGCTTCACGCGCTGGCTCTTGATATGCGGAATGGTCTGTGTGGTCTGGTCGCACAGCACGTCCACCTGGCCGCCCAGCAGTGCCGTCAGCGCGGGCGCCGTGCCGGCATAGGGCACGGTCGTGAACTGAACGCCCAGCGATTCCTGCAACAGCATGCCGCACAGCTGCGACACCGCGCCCAGGCCCGCATTTGCCAGGTTGATCTTGTTGCCGTTGGCGTGTGCGTACTGGATGAATTCGGCCATGTTGCCGGGCGGCAGGTCCTTGCGGCCCAGCAGCGTCATCGGCACGTCGGCCACCTGGCCGACATAGGAAAAGTCGGTCAGCGGATTGAACGGCGGCTTGCGGTACAGCGCGGGTGCGGTGGCCATGCCGTTGTGGTGGATCAGGAAGGTATAGCCGTCGGGCGCGGCGCGCGCCACGTGCATGGCCGCCAGCGTGCCGCCGGCGCCGGTGCGGTTCTCGATGATGATGCTCTGGCCCAGCGTCTTGGACATCGCGGCGCCCAGGCTGCGCGCCACCACATCGGTGGGGCCGCCGGCCGAAAACGGCACCACCAGCGAAATGGCATGGTTGGGATAGTTGCTCTGGGCCGCGGCGGGGCCGCCAGCCAGGCAGGCCAGGGCCACCAACGGCCCGGCCAGGCGCAGCAGTGCGCGCGAGGAAATAGGGGTCATGTCTCGTTCCTTGTGGTTTTATCGTGACCCGCAAGGCGAAGCATGACGGGCTGGCACCAGTGTGGCGCGCCAGCCGGAAGATGAGAATTTGCGGTTTTACAAGCCGGGCTTAGGGAAGCGGAAAGGAGGGTTTATACGGTCAGGCAATTTTGCTGGTCGCGAGCAGAAAACACGAAAGCCCGCAGCAATTGCTTGCATGCGGGCTTCGAAAAGGCTGTCCCTAATTAGCCTGATCCTTTCCAGGATCTTCCGCCAGCACCTGCGGGGCGGCGTAGACGGCCAGGGGCACGTCTACCGGTTCGGCGCGCAGCGGCTGGTGGATGCGGCTGGCGGGCACCAGCGAGGTGGGGTCTTCGGGGTTGGCCCAGAGCGGGTCGGGGATTTCGGCGAAGACCTGGCGCAGGCGTTCGCCCCAGGTGCCGCGGATCATGCGGAAGTATTCGTTGTGTTCGTCGATGCTGGCGAAATGCGTGACGCGCAGCGCATGCGTGTCGTACACCAGCAGGTCCAGCGGCAGGCCCACCGAAATGTTCGAACGCAGCGTCGAATCCATCGAGATCAAGGCGCACTTGGCGGCCTCGTCCAGCGTGGTCTCGGGGCGCAGCACGCGGTCCAGGATGGGCTTGCCGTACTTGGCTTCGCCGATCTGGAAATAGGGACATTCCGAGCCGGCTTCGATGAAATTGCCGGCCGAATACAGCTGGAACAGACGGCAGCGCTCGGCGCCGATCTGGCCGCCGAAGATCAGGCTGACGTTGAATTCCACGCCCTGTTCGTGCAGGGCGGCGGCCTCGCGGCGGTAGACGTCGCGCACCGCGGCGCCGACCCGGCGCGTGGCCTCGAACATGTCGGGCGCGTTCCAGACGGTTTCGCCGCCTTCGTCGTGCTGGCGTGCCAATGCGTTCAGCACGGCCTGGCTGACGGCCAGGTTGCCGGACGTCATCAGGACCATCACGCGATCGCCCGGGCGCTCGAAGACGGTCATCTTGCGGAACACGCTGATCTGGTCGACACCGGCATTGGTGCGGGAGTCGGACAGGAAGACCAGGCCGGAATCGAGGCGGGCTGCGACGCAGTAAGTCATGATGGGAAAAAAAGAAAAGCCACGCCGCATTGTATTGCGGCGCGGCCCGCAGGGGTTATTGCTGCAAAGTCGTCTGCACTTCCACGTGGACCTCCATGGATTCCTCGCCGCCGCCGCTGCGCACGCCGCGCACCGGCGAAGCCGAGTCGTAGTCACGCCCCACCGCCAGCCGGCAGTGGCAATCGGAGGCGAACTGGCGGTTGGTGATGTCCACGCTGGTCCAGCCGGTGTCGGGCAGCCAGACGTCGGCCCAGGCGTGGCTGGCCGCGTGCTGGGTGGTGGTGTACAGGTAGCCGCTGACGTAGCGGGCCGGCACGCCCAGGCCGCGCACGCAGGCCAGGAACAGGTGGGCGTGGTCCTGGCAGACGCCGTGGCCCATGGCCAGCACCTGGCTGGCCGCGGTGGTGACGTCGGTGGTGCCCGGTTCGTAGGCCACGCGATCGCAGATGGCGCTGGCCAGCGCCAGCACGTCGGCCGGCGCATTCAGGCCGCCGGGCAGCACGTCGCGAGTGAAGGCGTGGATGGTGTCGTCGGCCTGCGTCAGCGGCGTCTGCACGCAATAGGCGTGCACCGGCAGGCGGCTGTCTTCGCCGCCCAGCGCGCCCAGCGTCAGGGCGCCCACCTGCACCTGGCCCACCACGCGCAGCTCGATTTCGGTGTGCGGGCGGTTCAGCGTCAGCGTGTGGGTGATGTTGCCGTAGGCATCCACCTGCTGTTCCAGCGCGCCGGGCGCTTCGATGTGCCAGCGCAGTACGCGCTGGTGCTCGTCGTCGCGCGGCGTCAGCCGCAAGGTCTGGATGCTGTAGGTGACGGGCGCGGTATAGCGGTAATGCGTGACGTGCGTGATGATCTGTTTCATGCCTGTCTCCTTGTCATGCCGACAGCGGCACCAGGAAGTCCTGGCTGATGCGGTTGCCCAGATCGTTGATACGGTCCAGGAAGTGCTCCAGGTACTGGTGCAGGCCGCTATGCAGAATGTCTTCGACGCGGCCGAACTGCAGTTCGGCGCACAGCATGCCTGCGCGGCGCTGCGTTTCGGTCGAGCGTTGGTTCGATACGCGCGCCAGGTCTTCGGACACCGCCCGCATCGACGCCAGCAGCGAACGCGGCATGTCGGGGTGCAGGATCAACAATTCGGCTACGCGGTCCGGCGTGATGATGTCGCGATATACCTTGCGGTAGATTTCCAGCCCCGACACCGAACTGAGCAGCGCCGACCACCGATAGAACTCGCTTTGCAGACCGCTGGTGCCGTTACCGTCCGCGCGGCTGTCTTGCTGCTGTTGCTGTTGCTGCGACCCGTTGGCGGTTGCAGCGCCATTGCCGTCGCGTTCGTGGAACTTCACGTCCAGCATGCGTGCGGTGTTGTCGGCGCGTTCCAGGTGCATGCCGATGCGCAGGAAGTACAGCGCCTCGTCTTCGAGCATGGTGCCGATGGTGACGCCGCGGGCTAGATGCGAGCGGAACTTCACCCATTCGAAGAATTCACCCGGGTTGCGTTCCAGGAGGCCGGTGTGCAGGTGCTTGAGCAATTCCAGCCAGGTGGTGTTGTAGGTCTCCCAGACTTCGGTGGTCAGGCTGCCGCGCACGGCGCGCGCATTCTCGCGGGCGGCGCGCATGCAGGTGTAGATGGACGACGGGTTCTCGGGGTCGCGCACCATGTACTGCAGCACGTCGTATGGCGAAATGACGTCGTGCTTGGCACGGTACAGGCCTTGCAGTTCCGAGATGCGCAACACGGCGTTCCACGAGCCCTCGCGGGTCTGTGCGTCTTGCGGCAGCAGCGACATCTGCAGGTTCACGTCCAGCATGCGGGCGGTGTTCTCGGCGCGCTCGATGTAGCGGCACATCCAGAACAGGTTGTCGGCGGTTCGGCTCAGCATCGTTATTCCTCCAGAACCCAGGTGTCCTTGGTGCCGCCGCCCTGGCTGCTGTTGACCACCAGCGAGCCTTCGGTCAGCGCCACGCGGCACAGGCCGCCGGGCACGGTGCGGATGTCCTTGCCGCACAGCACGTACGGACGCAGGTCGACGTGGCGCGGCGCCACGCCCGACTCGACGTAGGTCGGTACGGTGGACAGCGCCAGCGTGGGTTGCGCGATGTAGTTGGCCGGGTTGGCGCGCACGCGGTCCTTGAAGGATTCGACCTCGGCGCGCGAGGCCGACGGCCCCACCAGCATGCCGTAGCCGCCAGCGCCGTGCACTTCCTTGACCACCAGTTCGTGCATGTTGGCCATCACGTGGGACAGCTCTTCGGGGCGGCCACAGCGCCAGGTGGGTACGTTCGACAGGATCGGCTCTTCGCTCAGGTAGAAGCGGATCATGTCCGGCACATACAGGTAGGTGGATTTGTCGTCGGCAATGCCCGTGCCGATGGCGTTGGCCAGCGTCACGCGGCCGGCGCGGTACACCGACAGCAGGCCGGGCACGCCCAGCGCCGAATCGGCCCGGAACGACAGCGGGTCCAGGAAGTCGTCGTCCAGCCGGCGGTAGATCACGTCGACCTTGCGCGGCCCTTGCGTGGTGCGCATGTACACCGTGTTCTGTTCCACGAACAGGTCCTGGCCTTCGACCAGTTCCACGCCCATCTGCTGCGCCAGGAAGGCATGCTCGAAATAGGCCGAGTTGTACATGCCCGGCGTCAGCACCACCACGGTCGGGTCGTCGCCGCCGTGCGGCGCCACTTCGCGCAGGTTGTCCAGCAGCAGGTCGGGGTAGTGCGCGACGGGTTCGACCTTGATGCGGCTGAAGGCGTCGGGCATCAGCCGCATCGACATCTTGCGGTTTTCCAGCATGTACGACACGCCGGACGGCACCCGCAGGTTGTCTTCCAGCACATAGAATTCGCCGGCGCCGGCGCGCACGATGTCCACGCCCGCGATGTGGCAGTAGATGTCCTCGGCGACGTCCACGTCCTGCATTTCGGGGCGGTACTGGGCGTTCAGAAACACCTGTTCGGCCGGCACGATGCCGGCGCGCACGATGTCGTGGCCGTGATAGATGTCGTGGATGAACATGTTCAGCGCGCGCACGCGCTGCTTCAGGCCGGCTTCCAGGCGGCGCCATTCGTCGGCGGGAATGATCCGCGGGATCATGTCGAAGGGAATCAGGCGTTCGGTGCCGGCCGCGTCGCCGGCCACCGAAAAGGTGATGCCTACCCGGCGAAAGCTCAGGTCGGCTTCCAGGCGGCGCGCCGCCATGGCTTCCGCGGATTGCTCGTCGTGCCAGCGCTCGAAGGCCTGGTAATGGGAGCGTATGCCGCCTGCGCTGTCGCGCATCTCGTCATAGGCGGCTGGACGGGATGGTCTGTCCTTCATGGCTCCTCCGTTGCAGATGCTGACGGCCGGCTTGGGCGCGGCCGTTATCCGGTCCGTGCAGACCGGTCTGAATGAATAAGCAACCCGCATGCCAGCTTTGCGCAGACAAACGGGGCCGCCCTTGGGCAAGCATATCCTTCCCTGGGTCTTGTGTGGCCAGCCCCCGGGGAAACGACAGGCGCTCATGGCGTGGCCAAGGGCGGTCGAGGTGGCCGGCAAGGTCCCGGCGCGGGGGCGTGGTGGGTTCGTGACACCGCCTGTCTCTTATACACATCTCCGAGCCCACGAGACAGGCAGAAA
>ERZ1032107.204-NODE-204-length-14391-cov-13.778878_pt1 | contig 14391 bp, 13 predicted proteins | sample MGYA00516713_ERZ1032107 | MGnify/ENA primary metagenome ERZ1032107 (study PRJEB33718, sample SAMN03160116) | human skin metagenome | collected 2014-04-10 | study: EMG produced TPA metagenomics assembly of the PRJNA266117 data set (Human skin bacterial metagenome...
ATGATGCCCAAGCACATCTACGCCGGCACCGACTACATGACCAACCCGGCCAACCAGAAGCCCATCGGCACCGGCCCCTTCATGTTCAAGGAATGGAAGCGCGGCGAATACATCAAGCTGGTGCGCAACCCCGACTACTGGAAGCCGGGCATGCCGTACCTGGATGAACTGGTGTTCAACGTGATCCCGGATGCGGCATCGCGCGCGGTGGCGTTCGAGCGCGGCAGCGTGGACGTGCTGCGCGGCGGCGACGTCGACAACGTCGACATCAAGCGCCTGCGCGCCCTGCCCAAGGTGGAATACACCACGGCCGGCTGGGAGATGTTTTCGCCCCAGGCCTACCTGATCTTCAACATGCGCAAGCCGCCGTTCGACAACCTGAAGGTGCGCCAGGCCGTCATGGCCGCGATGAACCGCAACATGGTGGTCAACAACATCTTCTTCGGCCTGGGCAAGGTGTCCACCAGCCCGTTCGTGACGACCGAGATGTTCTATGACAAGAACATGCCGCCCATGGCCTTCGACATGAAGAAGGCGCGCGAGCTGATCAAGGAATCGGGCATCAAGCCCGGCGACTACACCATCCGCCAGTTGAGCTTCCCGTACGGCTCGACCTGGGACCGTCTGGGCGAATACACCAAGCAGGCGCTGGAACAGCTGGGCTTCAAGGTCAACCTGGAATCGACCGATGCGGGCGGCTGGGCCAGCCGCACCGGCAACTGGGACTTCGACCTGACCACCAACTTCACCTACCAGTACGGCGACCCCGCGCTGGGCGTGCAGCGCCTGTACATCTCGTCCAACATCGTCAAGGGTTCGCCGTTTGCCAACGTGCAGGGCTACAGCAACCCCGAGACCGACAAGCAATGGGAAGCGGCGGCGTCCGAAGTCGACCCGGCCAAGCGCCAGGCGCTTTACACGCAGCTGCAGACCACGCTGGTCAACGAGGTCGCCAACGGCTTCCTGGTGGACATGGAATTTCCCACGCTGTATCGCGCCAACGTCAAGAACCTGGTCAAGACCGCCATCGGCCTGAACGAGTCGTTCGACGACGTCTACATCGAGAAGTAAGCGCCGCACACCGCCACCGGGGCCGGCACCCCGGCGGCGGCGCCCGGCCGCGCGACGGACACCCGCGCCCGTCCACGGAGGATCTTGAGCATGAAATTCCTGTCTTTCCTCGTATCCCGCATCGGCAAGGCCCTGGTGGTCGTGCTGGGCGTGGTGATCATCAATTTCTTCCTGATCCGCCTGGCGCCCGGCGACCCCGCCGCCGTGCTGGCGGGCCAGGCGGGCGCGGGCGATGCCGCCTATGTCGAACAGTTGCGCGTGGCGTTCGGGCTGGACAAGCCCGTGCTGACGCAGCTGTTCCTGTACCTGAAAGGCGTGGTCCAGCTGGACCTGGGCTTTTCCTACCGCAACCACGTGCCGGTGCTGGACCTGATCGTCGAGCGCCTGCCCGCCACCTTCCTGCTGATGTCCTGCGCCTTCGTGTTCTCGATCGTGCTGGGCGTGCTGCTGGGCGTGGTAGCCGCCAAGGCGCGCTACCGCAACAAGCGCCGCTGGATCGACAGCTCGGTCATGACCGGCGCCCTGCTGCTCTACGCCACGCCGCTGTTCTGGCTGTCGTTGATGGGCATCCTGCTGTTCTCGGTGGTGCTGGGCTGGCTGCCGGCCTTCGGCATGGAAACCGTGGGCGCCGGCCTGACCGGCTGGGCCCGCGCGGCCGACATCGCCCAGCACCTGATCCTGCCGACCGTCACGCTGGGCTGCTTCTTCATGGCCGTCTACGTGCGGCTGACCCGGGCGTCGATGCTGGAGGTCATCGGCATGGACTTCGTGAAGACGGCGCGCGCCAAGGGCGTCAGCCCCAGCCGCGTCATCCGCGCCCACGTGCTGCGCAATGCGCTGTTGCCCGTCATTACGTTTGCCGGCATCCAGCTGGGCCAGATGGCCGGCGGCGCGGTGCTGACCGAGACGGTGTTCGCGTGGCCCGGCATCGGCCGGCTGATGTTCGATGCGCTGCTGCAGCGTGACTACCAGCTGCTGCTGGGCATTTTCCTGGTGACCTCGATCATGGTGGTGGTGTTCAACCTGCTGACTGACGTGCTGTACCGGCTGATCGATCCGCGCATCGGCGCGGGCGCCCAACAAGGAGCCTCGGCATGAGCCCCTTTGCCCGACGCTATATGCGCAATTACGGCGCGGTGGCCGGCCTGGCCATCATGCTGGTCGTCGTCATCGTGGCCCTGGCCGCGCCGCTCTTGTACCCGGATTCGCCGTGGATGATGGTGGCGGACCCGCTGATCCCGCCGTTCACCGACGCGGCCTACCCGTTCGGCACCGACATGCTGGGCCGCGACATCACCGCCGGCCTGGTATGGGGCGCCCGCGTGTCGTTGATGGTGGGCTTGCTGTCCACCACCGTGGCGCTGGTGTTCGGCATCGTGGTGGGGTCCATCGCCGGGTATTGCGGCGGCCGCGTGGACGATGCGCTGATGCGCTTCACCGAGTTCTTCCAGACCATTCCGCAGCTGGCCATGGCCGTGGTGCTGGTGGCCATCCTGAGCCCGTCGGTGTATTCCATCATGGGCGCCATCGCGGTGGTGTCCTGGCCCCCGGCGGCGCGCCTGGTACGGTCGGAATTCATGACCCTCAAGCAGCGCGAGTTCGTGCAGGCGGCCATCGTCATCGGCCAGACGCCGGCCCGCATCGTGGGCACGCAGATCCTGCCCAACGCCATGTCGCCCATCATCGTGTCGGCCTCGTTCATGGTGGCCACCGCCATCCTGACCGAATCGTCGCTGTCCTTCCTGGGCCTGGGCGACCGCAACCTGATGAGCTGGGGCTTCATGATCGGCGCGGCCCGCACCATGATCCGCGAAGCCTGGTGGATGAGCGTGTGGCCGGGCGTGGCCATCCTGCTGACCGTGCTGGCCATCAACCTGATCGGCGAAGGCCTGAACGACGCCCTCAACCCGCAACTGCGCAAGCGCGGCGAATAGGAGACCGGCATGAACGCATCCACGCCCCTGCTTTCCATCCAGAACCTCAGCATTGCGCTGCCCAGCGGCGGCGACCGCCCGTTCGCGGTGCAGGACGTCTCGTACGACATCCATGCCGGTGAAATCCTGTGCATCGTCGGCGAATCCGGCTCGGGCAAGTCCATGAGCGCCAACGCCATCATGGGCCTTCTGCCCGACTACCTGACGCCGCAGCAAGGCCGCATCCTGTTCCGCGGCACCGACCTGCTGCAACAGGACGAAGCCACCCTGCAGGGCATGCGCGGCAAGGATATGGCCATGATCTTCCAGGAACCGCTGTCGGCGCTGAACCCGCTGATGACGGTGGGTGAACAGATCAGCGAAGTCATGCGGGTACACAACGCCTACCCCGGCGCCGAGCGCATGAAACGCACGCTGGACCTGCTGGCGTTCGTCGGCCTGCCGGACCCGGCCACGCTCTATCACGTGTACCCGTTCCGGCTGTCCGGCGGCCAGCGCCAGCGCGTCATGATCGCCATGGCCCTGGCGCTGGAACCCGCGCTGCTGATCGCCGACGAACCCACCACCGCGCTGGACGTCACCACCCAGGCCCAGATCCTGGCGCTGATTGCACGCATACAGAAGGAAAAGGGCATGGGGGTGATGTTCGTCACCCATGACTTCGGCGTGGTGGCCGAGATCGCGCATCGGGTGGCCGTCATGGAAAAAGGCATACTGGTCGAACAGGGGCCGGCCGACGAGGTGCTGAACCGGCCGCGCCATCCGTACACCCAGCGGCTGATCGCCGCGGTGCCGCACCGCCGCGGCGAAGAACGCGCCGCGGCCGCCGACGACGCGCCCGTGCTGGAAGTCAAAGACCTGAAGAAAACCTACGTCATCGGCCACGGCTGGCTGGGCAACAAGCGCGAAGTGCATGCGGTGGACGGCGTGAGCTTTACTGTGCGCCGCGGCGAAACGCTGGGCATCGTGGGCGAATCCGGGTCGGGCAAGTCCACCATCGGCAAATGCCTGCTCAAGCTGGTCGGCATCAATGGCGGCCAGCTGATCTTCAATGGCCAGGATATCGCCACCCTGCCCGAGTCGCGCTTTCGGCCGCTGCGCAAAGATATCCAGATGATCTTCCAGGACCCCTTTGCGTCGCTCAACCCGCGCCACACCGTGGGCCGCATCATCAGCGACGGCCCGGTGGCCAATGGCGTGCCGCGAGCCCAGGCCGAAGCCCGGGTGCGCGAGCTGCTGTCGCTGGTGGGGCTGGACCCGTCGGCGTTCGACCGCTATCCCAACCAGTTCTCGGGCGGCCAGCGCCAGCGCATCGGCATCGCGCGCGCGCTGGCGCTCGAACCCAAGGTGCTGGTGGCCGACGAATCCGTGTCGGCGCTGGACGTATCCGTGCAGGCCCAGGTGCTGCAATTGCTGCACGACCTGCAGCAGCGCCTGAAGATCGCGCTGGTGTTCATCACCCATGACCTGCGCGTGGCCGCCCAGATCTGCAATTCGGTGCTGGTCATGCACCGCGGCAAGGTGGTGGAATACGGCTCACCCAGCCAGATCTTCGACAACCCGCAACACGCCTATACGCAACAACTCATCGCCGCGGTGCCCGGCCAGCACTGGGATCCCACCCAGGCGCAGGCCGCCGCCTGAAAGCGGCATCAACCAGGAGACTCGACCATGCAACGCCCCGCTGCCATCCCGACCGTCCAGATCGACAACGCCCAGGTCACCGTGACCGAATGGCGCTTTCCGCCGGGCGGCGAGACCGGCTGGCACCGTCACGGCATGAACTACGTGGTCGTGCCGCAGACCACCGGCCCGCTGCTGCTGGATACGCCCGACGGCCCCATCACCAGCCAGCTCACCACCGGCGTCGCCTACTACCGGCCGGTGGGCGTCGAGCACAACGTCATCAACCCCAGCGACACCGAATTCGTGTTCGTCGAAATCGAAATCAAGCAGGCGGCCTGACGCCCCCTCGACAAGGATCATCATGAAGGCGTTTTTCTCGGAAGAACAGCTGCTGCACTCGCCCCAGCAGTTCATGCGGCTGGGACGCATCAGCGCGCCGACCGACCTGCCCTCGCGCGCCGAAAGCCTGCAAAGCGCCCTGGCGGCGCGCGGCATCACGGTCCAGGCACCGTCGGATTACGGCCGCAAGCCGCTGGAAGGCATCCATAGCCAGGATTACCTGGACTACCTGGAAACCGCGTATGCCCGCTGGCAGGCCTTGAAGGCGCCCGGCGTGGACCCCGGCCCGGAGGTGCTGCCGAACCTGTCGCCCTACTACAACGGCCGCGTCGAAACAGCCGGGCGCGGCCCCTGCCCGTCGCCGTCCATCGTGGCGCAGACGGGGTATTACCTGAGCGACCTGTCGTGCCCCATCGGCCCGCAGACCTGGCGGTCGGCGCTGCGCTCGACCCACAGCGCCGTGGCCGCGGCCGATCACGTTGCCGCGGGCGGCAAGCTGGCCTATGCGCTGTGCCGGCCGTCGGGCCACCACGCCCACCGCGACCGCGCCGGCGGCTTCTGCTACCTGAACAGCAGCGCCGCGGCGGCCAGCCGCCTGCTGCAGACCTGGTCCAGGGTGGCGGTGCTGGACGTGGACGCACACCACGGCGACGGCACCCAGAACATCTTCTACCAGCGCGCCGACGTCATGACCGTGTCGCTGCACGCCGATCCCACCGGCTACTACCCCTTCTACACCGGCTATGCGCACGAACGCGGCCACGGCGCGGGCGAAGGCTGCAACCTGAACCTGCCGCTGCCGCACGGGTCGGGCAACGACGTCTTCCTGAAGGCGCTGGACACGGCCCTGGCCGCGCTGGCCGGGTATGCGCCCCAGGCCCTGGTGCTGGCGCTGGGATTCGACACCTACAAGGACGACCCCATCAGCGTGCTCAAGCTGGACATCGGCGCCTACCGCGACATCGGCGCCCGCGTGGCCAGCCTGGGCGTGCCGACGGTGGTGGTGCAGGAAGGCGGCTATATGGTCCAGGCGATCGGCCCGGCGCTGGACGCCTTCCTGCAAGGCATGAGCGAAGGCGGCGCCTGAGCGGACCATGACCCTTCCTTCATCGGCGGCGCCCGTGTCGGGCGCCGGGGCGGCCGCGGTGTCGCCCGCTGCAGCAGCGGCTGCCGCCACGCCAGGCGGATCGCGCCGCGCCGGCATCCTGCTGTTCTTCGCCGCGCTCATGGCCTTCGCGACGTTCGACGCGGGGTCCAAGCAGCTGCTGGCCTACTACCCAGCGCCGTTCCTGAACGTCATGCGCTACATCGCCGTGGCCACGCTGGCGCTGGCGATGCTGTGGCGCCACCGCGGCCAGCGGCTGCGCGATGCGCCGCAAAAGCCGCTGCTGGTGTTGCGCGGCGTGATGCTGGCCACGGTGGCCAGCTGCTTCATGACGGCGCTGATCTGGATGCCGCTGTCCGAGGCCACGGCGATCTACTTCACTTCGCCACTCATCATGGTGGCGCTGTCGCCCTGGCTGCTGGGCGAGCGGGTCAAGGCAGCGCAATGGACGGCCGTGGCGGCGGGGTTTGCCGGCATGCTGCTGATCGTGCGGCCGGGGTCCGACCTGCCGGTCCTGGGCACCGTGTTGATGGCGATATCGGCCGTCAGCTATGCCTTCTTCCAGGTGCTGACCCGCAAGCTGTCGGGCAAGGTCGCCGGGCCGGTGCAGTATGCCTACACCGCCTTCATCTGCCTCATCGCCACGGCGCTGCCCGCGCCGTTCTTCCTGCCCGATCCCTGGCCCCCCGCCATCGACATGACGCTGATCGTGGCCCTGGGTGCGTGCAGCGGCCTGGCGCAGATTCTGCTGATTGCCGCGTTCCAGCGCGTGTCGGCCGCGACCCTGGCGCCGCTGAACTACTTCCAGCTGCTGCTGGCCGTGGGTTTCAGCACGTTCTGGTTCCAGCGTCCGCCCGATGGCCTGGCGCTGGCCGGCATGGGCCTCATCATGGCGTCGGGGGTTTTCCTGGCGTTGCGGCGGGCGAACTAGGGCCGGCGCCGATCGCCGCCACGCCCCCCCGGTGATCAGGTGGTTTCGCGCTGGACCAGGGTGAAACCCAGGTCCACGTGAGGCTGCTCGATGTCCTGCCCCGCCAGTTGCCGCAAGAGCAGTTGCGCGGCCTCTCGGCCGATCTCGTAGCGCGGCGTGGCGATGGTGGACAGGGGCGGCGTGGTCCACGCCGTGCCCGCCAGATCGTGAAAGCCCACGATCGCCACCTGCGCCGGCACGCTCACCCCCAGGCGCCCGCATTGAAACACCGCGCCCTGCGCCAGGTCGTCGTTGCAGAAGAACACCGCATCGCAATCGGGATGCGTCGCCAGCAAGGTCTGCAACAGCGTCGCGCCCAGGCCGATGGACGATTTCTCGGGCGTCATGATTTCCAGCGACGCGTCGTACAGGCCGGCATCGCGCAGCGCCTGGCGGCCACCTTCGCAGCGGCGCAGCGAACGCGGGTCCAGTTGCGCACCGACGATGGCGATGCGCCGGTAACCGCGATCCACCAGGTGCCGGCACGCCGCGTAGCCCGAATCCGCCTGCGAGAAGCCCACGCTCATGCCGTCGTCCCCAGCCAGCGTTTCGATCGTGTGCACGGTGGGCATGCCCTGGGCCCGCAGCAGGTCCCACACGCCCGGATTGTGGTCGATGCCGGTCAGGATCAGGCCGTCGGGCAGATGCTGCAGGTACTTGCGCAGCAGCGCTTCCTCGGCGTCGGGCGAATAGCCGGTCACGCCGATCAGCAGGTGATAGCCCTGCGCGTCCAGCACGTCCTTGATGCCCGTGATGATGTCGATGAACACCACGTTGCTGAGCGAAGGGATCAGCACCACGATGGTCTGCGAACGCGACGACGCCAACGCGCTGGCCGCGTGGTTGGGCACGTAACCCAATTCCTGGCAGACCTGGGCAATGCGCAGGCGCAACCCCTCGGCCACCTTGTCGGGCGTGCGCAACGCGCGGGACACCGTGATGGCGCTGACCCCGGCGCGGTCCGCGACCTCTTGCATGGTCACTCGCCCGGCTCGGGTGCTGCGCGGCTTTCGGATGGACATCGATCTTTCTGACCCAGTTGGCGAGCCCGTAGTCTGACGCAAAGCGGGGGGCTTGCCAAACCAAAAATGTTAGCGCTAACATCAGGGCCGCAAGACCTCATAAAAATCCGGAAAACGGAAACTGGAGACAAGAATGCATGGTTCCCCCAAGGGGCGGCCTGGCGGTACGCCGCTGGCCCGCGCCGCAGACTGGTGCGCCCGCCTGCAGACGTGGCTGATGGTCATCTGCCTGGCCGTCATGGTGGTGCTGCTGTTCGGCAACGTCGCCATGCGCTACCTGTTCAATTCCGGCATCAACGCGTCCGACGAAGTGTCGCGCCTGGCGTTCGTCTGGATGATCTTCCTGGGTTCGGTGCTGGCGCTGCGCGATCACCAGCACATCGGCGTCACGATGCTGGTGGACCGCTTCGGCCCCGCCGCCCGGCGCGTCTCGCACATCTTCTGTCAGTTGCTGGTGCTGTGGGTGCTATGGCTGATGGCCGAAGGCAGCTGGGTGCAGACCGTGATCGGGCTGGACACCCGCCTGCCCGTCACGGGGATGTCGCTGGCGGTCTTCAACGCCGCGGCGCTATATGCCGCCGTCGCCATGGGCCTGTTGACCCTGGTCGACCTGATACGCGTGCTGGCCGGCGGCCCCCTGCCGGCGGAATCCAGCCCTGAGGACCCGGCGGCCTGACCGGCCGCCCCTTCCCCCTTTCCGCCCGGACCCGCGCCATGATCCTGACCGTCTTCCTGCTCGTGCTGCTGGGGCTGATCGCCCTGGGCATGCCGATTGCCTTCGCGCTGCTGCTCAGCGCGATCGCCATGATGTTCCAGCTTGATTTCTTCGATACCCAGATCCTGGCGCAGAACATGCTGTCGGGCGCCAACAGCTTCACGCTGATGGCGGTGCCGCTGTTCATGCTGGCCGGCGAACTGATGAACGCCGGCGGCATCTCGCGCCGCATCGTCAACCTGGCCAGCATGTTCGTGGGCCACATCCAGGGCGGCTTGGGCTACGTAGCGATCTTCGCCAGCGTGCTGCTCGCGGCCCTGTCGGGTTCGGCCGTGGCGGACGCCGCCGCGCTCGGTTCCCTGTTGATCCCCATGCTGCGCGAAAAAGGCTACGACGCCGGCCAGGCCTCGGGCCTGATCGCCGCAGGCGGCATCATCGCGCCCATCATTCCGCCGTCCATCTCGTTCATCATCTTCGGGGTCGCCACCAACGTCTCCATCACCAAGCTGTTCTTCGCCGGCATCGCCCCCGGGCTGATGATGGGCCTGACGCTGGTGGCGGTATGGACCTGGGTGGCGCGCAAGCATGGCGCCATCAAGCCCGCGCCGCGCCAGCCGTGGCGTGCCCGCCTGCGCGCCCTGCGCGAATCCGCCTGGGCGCTGATGCTGCCGGTCATCATCATCGGCGGCCTGCGCGGCGGCATCTTCACGCCCACCGAAGCCGCCGTGGTCGCCGCCGTGTACGCGCTGCTGGTCAGCCTGTTCGTCTACCGCGAGATCGGCGTGCGCGACCTGCTGCCGCTGTTCGTCAACGCCGCGCGCACCACCGCCATCGTCATGTTCCTGGTGGCTGCCGCCATGGTCTCGTCGTACATGATCACCCTGGCCGACATGCCGCAGGACCTGATTGCGCTGCTGGAACCCGTGCTGGACCAGCCCAAGCTGCTGATGTTCGCCCTGCTGATCTTGCTGACGCTGGTGGGCACCGTCATGGACCTGACGCCCACCATCCTGATCCTGGCGCCGGTGCTGATGCCCGTCGTCACCAAGGCCGGTATCGACCCCGTCTACTTCGGCGTCATGTTCGTCATGGTCGGCTGCGTGGGCCTGTTGACGCCGCCGGTGGGCACGGTGCTGAACGTCGTCTGCGGCGTTGCCCGCATCAATATGGAAACCATCTGCAGGGGCGTGTGGCGCTACGTCGTGGCCTACACGCTGCTGCTGGTTCTGCTGGTGATCTTCCCCGAGCTGATCACCGTCCCCGCAAGCTGGATGCACTAGGGTCGGCGACGCACGCCCGCGCCCCCCTGACAAGAAACCAAGGAGGAACACCATGTACAAGCCTTTGAAGACCCGCCTCATCGTGCTGGCCGCCGTACTGTCCTGCACCGTTGCCGGCGTCGCGGCCGCCGCCGACGTCAAGCCGCGCCTGATCCGCTTCGGCTACGGCCTGAACGACGAAAGCGTCCAGGGCCGCGCTGCCCGTTTCCTGGCGCAGGAACTGGAAAAGATCAGCGGCGGCAAACTCAAGATGAAGACGTTCGGCTCGGCCAACCTGGGGTCGGACGAGCAGATGCAGGGCGCGCTGGCCGGCGGCGCGCAGGAAATGATGGTCGGGTCCACCGCACCGCTGGCCGGCATGGTCAAGGAATTTGGCGTCTTCGACCTGCCGTTCCTGTTCAACAGCGAGAAAGAGGCTGACGCCGTGCTCGACGGCCAACTGGGCCAGGACCTGCTCAAGAAGCTGGAAGCCAAGGGCCTGGTCGGCCTGGTGTACTGGGAAAACGGCTTTCGCAACATGACCAATTCCAAGCGCCCCATCGTGCGCGCCGAAGACATGCAGGGCATCAAGCTGCGCGTGATGCAGAACCAGATCGCGCTGGGCGTCTTCAACACGCTGGGCGCCAACGCCGTGCCCATGCCGTTCTCGGAACTGTTCACCGCGCTGGAAACCCGCACGGTGGACGGCCAGGAAAACCCCATCACCACCATCCAGAGCAGCAAGTTCTACGAAGTGCAGCCCTACCTGACGATCACGCGGCACGTCTACACGCCCTGGGTGGTGCTGGCGTCCAAGAAATGGTGGGACAAGCTCTCGCCCGACGAACAGCGCCTGGTGCGCCAGGCCGCCGAGGCCTCGCGCGATTTCGAGCGCAAGGACAGCCGGGCCGATTCGCTGAAAGCCATGGGCACGCTGGAGCAGGCCGGCATGAAGATCAACACGGTGTCGCCCGAGGAAGTGGCCCGCATGCGCGAAAAAGTGCAGCCCGTGGTCGACAAGTACACGCAGGAGCTGGGGCCTGACCTGATCCAGCAACTGAACACGGAAATCAGCAAAGCGCGCAACTAGCCCCCCGGGCCCTCTGGCTTGCGGCGCGCCCACCGCGCCGCAAGCCTTCGAAGCACACGAGACGCATCCATGACCGACACCCCCCGCAAGCTGCGCAGCCAGAAATGGTTCGACGACCCCGCCCATGCCGACATGACGGCCATCTACGTCGAGCGCTACCTGAACTACGGCCTGACCCGCGAGGAACTGCAATCCGGACGGCCCGTCATCGGCATTGCACAAACGGGCAGCGACCTGGCGCCCTGCAACCGCCACCACCTGGCCCTGGCCGAGCGCATCAAGGCCGGCATCCGCGACGCGGGCGGTATCCCCATGGAATTCCCGGTGCATCCGCTGGCCGAACAGGGCCGCCGCCCGACCGCAGCGCTGGACCGCAACCTGGCCTACCTGGGCCTGGTCGAGATCCTGCACGGCTATCCGCTGGACGGCGTGGTGCTCACCACCGGCTGCGACAAGACCACGCCCGCCTGCCTGATGGCGGCCGCCACCGTCGACATTCCCGCCATCGTGCTGTCGGGCGGCCCCATGCTGGACGGCTGGCACGACGGCCAGCGCGTGGGTTCCGGCACCGTCATCTGGCACGCCCGCAACCTGATGGCCGCGGGCAAGCTGGACTACGAAGGCTTCATGACCCTGGCCACGGCATCGTCGCCGTCGGTGGGCCACTGCAACACCATGGGCACCGCGCTGTCCATGAACTCGCTGGCTGAAGCGCTGGGCATGTCGCTGCCCACCTGCGCCAGCATTCCCGCGCCCTACCGTGAACGCGGCCAGATGGCCTACGCCACCGGCCTGCGCATCTGCGACATGGTGCGCGAAGACTTGCGGCCGTCCCATATCCTGACCCGCCAGGCCTTCGAGAACGCCATCGTCGTCGCGTCTGCCCTGGGTGCGTCCAGCAACTGCCCGCCGCATTTGATCGCCATGGCGCGCCACGCCGGCATCGACCTCAGCCTGGACGACTGGCAGCGCCTGGGCGAAGACGTGCCGCTGCTGGTGAACTGCGTGCCGGCCGGCGAGCACCTGGGCGAAGGCTTTCACCGCGCCGGCGGCGTGCCGGCCGTGCTGCACGAATTGCTGGCCGCCGGACGGCTGCATGCCGACTGTCCCACGGTATCCGGCAAGACCATCGGCGACATCGCCGCCAGTGCCAAGACCCGCGACGCCGATGTCATCCGCAGTTGCGAGGCGCCGCTCAAGCACCGCGCCGGCTTCATCGTGCTGTCGGGCAATTTCTTCGACAGCGCCGTCATCAAGATGTCGGTGGTGGGCGAAGCGTTCCGCCGCACCTACTTGTCCACCGAGGGCGACGAAAATGCCTTCGAGGCCCGCGCCATCGTGTTCGACGGCCCCGAGGACTACCACGCCCGCGTCGAAGACCCGTCGCTGAACATCGACGAACACTGCATCCTGGTCATACGCGGCGCCGGCACGGTGGGCTACCCCGGCAGCGCCGAAGTCGTGAACATGGCGCCCCCGTCGCACCTGATCAAGCGCGGCATCGACTCGCTGCCCTGCCTGGGCGATGGCCGCCAGAGCGGCACGTCGGGCAGCCCGTCGATCCTGAACATGTCGCCCGAGGCCGCGGTGGGTGGCGGCCTGGCGCTGCTGCGCACCGGCGACCGGATACGGGTCGACCTGAACCAGCGCAGCGTCATCGCGCTGGTGGACGACGCCGAGATGGAACGGCGCCGGCAAGCGCCCGGCTACCAGCCCCCGGCGTCGCAGACGCCCTGGCAAGCGTTGTATCGCCAATTGGTGGGCCAGCTATCCACCGGCGGCTGCCTGGAGCCGGCCACGCTCTACCTGAAGGTGGTGGAGACGCGCGGCGATCCCAGGCACTCGCACTAGGCCCGGGCCACGCGCTGCGGGTCGGGTCTTGGCAGTCAGGCCTTGACGCCCAGGCGTCGGGGCTCAGGCGGTGGGGATCACGCCTTGAAGAACTGATTGAAGGCCGCCCATTTGGCGAACAGCTCGGGCCAGGCCTGTACCAGCGAACCCGGCTTACCCATGCCCCAGCCGTGCTTGCCGGCCGCGAAGATGTGCATCTCGGCCGGCACGCCCAGGCGACGCAGCGCCCCGAACATCAACAGGCTGTTGTCCACCGGCGAAATCGGATCGTCCTGTGCCTGCGCCAGGAACGTGGGCGGCATCTGCGCCGTGACCAGGTGGTCCACCGAAAACGCCGCGCTTTCCTCGGCCGTGGGATGCTCGCCAACGATCTCGCGACGCGCATGGGTGTGGTCGAACGGCGGCATGAACGTCAGCACGGGATAGATCAGCGCCGCGAAGTCCGGCCGCGAAGATTGTTTGTCGATCTCGTCCAGCAGCGGGTAGCGGGCTACGCCCGGCGTGGCCGCTGTGATGCCCGCCAAGTGCCCACCTGCCGAAAACCCCATCACGCCGATATGGCCGGTATCCAGCCCGAATTCCTGGGCCGAGGCGCGGATCACCCGCATCGCACGCTGTCCATCCTGCAGGGGCGCCACCGCGGGCCAATGCTCGCCCGGCAGGCGATACACCAGTTCAAACGCCGTCACCCCTTGAGATTGCAGCCACAGGCAGGCCGGCGTGCTTTCCGTGCCACGCTCGATGTGGGCATAGCCGCCGCCGGCAATCACCAGCATGGCCGTGCCGTTGGGGCGTTCGGGCCGGTAGACCACCAGGCGCGGCCGCGACACCTGCGTGACCGAACCCTTGGCGCTGACCTTCTCGGCCTCTTTCGGGCCGGGTCCACCCGGGGCCCGGTTGCCCGGCCACAGATCGAGGGTGGGTTGGTCCGTGGGCGCGGCAATCGCCATCGCGGGCTCGGTCATCAGCCCCAGCGCGGCGCTGGACAGGCCGGCGAACAGGAGTTCTCGTCGTTTGATATGCATAAGTCGTCCTCGCGGGCCGGAATGTCAGGCGGACGAAGCGGCCGCCGGACCGGGCCTGGCAACAAAGGCCATGGCCGCGCTGCAGGCAATTTAAGCAGAGATTTGCAGGCCCGGCGGCGACAAAATGGACACGCCCGTTTCGGTGCGTTACGCGTGGCGCGCAACGTTCAAGCAGGCGTCAGGCGCGTGGCGCGGGATCGTTCGGCTGCGCGGCGGATTGTTCCGCCGGATCAAGCGGCTTCGGGCTGGGCCGGCTCAACACATAGGCAGCGCTTGCCAGGAAAAACACCCCCACGCCCAGCGCCAGCCAGAACGACGGATGCGCCCCCCACCAGAACCTGTCTCTTATACACATCTGACGCTGCCGACGAGCGATCTAGTGTA